>ERZ1026792.2022-NODE-2022-length-11354-cov-3.040527_pt1 | contig 11354 bp, 8 predicted proteins | sample MGYA00520884_ERZ1026792 | MGnify/ENA primary metagenome ERZ1026792 (study PRJEB33270, sample SAMEA104284473) | anaerobic digester metagenome | biome: Anaerobic digester microbiome; feature: mesophilic sludge digester; material: Anaerobic digester biomass | place... | reverse complement strand
GGTTAGCGCGCTCGTGCAAATGTAGTGTGAAGCGGAGCGTCTCCGCTGCAAGCTATTGGCTGCGATCTGGCGGCGCGCCGGTGCCCCGCGTCAGCACCCGCTGCAGCAGCGGCAGGGCGCCCAGCAGGGCAAAGGCAAGCACGGCACTGAGCCCGGCGGTGGTTTCCAGGCAGAGCCCGGCCGCCGTACCGATGGCGGCGGTGAGCCAGATGCCCGCAGCGGTCGTCAGGCCATGGACCTTTTCCTCCCCACTGCCTTTGAGGATGGTGCCCGCGCCCAGGAACCCCACGCCGGCAACGATGCCCTGGACGACGCGGCTCATGTCCGGCGCCTCCACGCCCATCTGCTGGGACACCATCACGAACAGCGCCGCGCCACCGGGTTGCGGGGCCGGAACACGCCGCCGGAAGGGCTTGCCCCCCGGGAAGAGCCGCTTCGGCGGGGGGGCGCCGTCACCGCGTCTCGAACGCGGCGGAGGCCTCGAGAAAGGCGTCCCTCCTGTCCGTGACAGGGGCGTACGGATCGAAGAACGCCGCCACGATCTCGTAACGCCCTGCCGGCGCTCCAGGCGGGACGGGGCGGGAGATGAGCGTGCGCGAGAACGGCGCGCCGAGAGCCGGCATGAACGCCGCGACCGGCCTCACGGGACCGAGCGTCGCCGCGTCGACCGTCGAGGAGTCGGGGAGGACGATGGCCGCGTAAGCGGCGAACGGCCTGGCGATATCCCGCCTCAAGACGAACTCCGCCGTCAGCGTTTCGCCCTCCTCGAACGACACCGCATTCAGCACGATCTCCTCGGGGTGGAAAGGCGATGGCGTGGGGTCCGGGGTGACCGTCGATGTCGGGACGGCGGTCGGGGGGGGCGTCGGTGCCGGGGAGGCGGTCGGAACGGCCGTGGGGGGATCCCCGACCGCCGCCCGAACGTCCAAGCGACCGTAACCGAAGACATTGTTGGGAACCCCGCTGCTCGAGCACGCCGTGGAGGGGATGTGGACCGCCGCGGCGTTGAGCGCGTCCTCCGTCTCGTCGATCCGCCTTCTCAACTCAGGCCTAGCGGACCAGAGGAGCGCCACCGCCCCCGCGACATGGGGGCCGGCCATGGATGTGCCCTGCATGCTCTGGTAGCCCCCTCCCCGGACGCTTGACCTGATGGCCGTGCCGGGGGCGCAGATGTCCGGCTTGACGATCTCCGTTCCGTCCGCTGTCACGGGCCCGCGACTGCTGAACGAGGCGATGGCGTCCTCCCCCTTCTTCAGCGCCCCGACGGTATACGAGGCGTCGTAGATCGCGGGCGGATCTGCGATCTTCGAGCAGTTGGGCCCGTCATTTCCCGCCGAGACCACCGTCATGATCCCGGCGGCCCGCTGCGCTTCAACCGCGGCCCTCAGCGTCTCCCGGGAGCATCCCTCCGAGGCCGGGCACCCCCAAGAGTTGTTCGTCACGTCGGGGGCCATGGTCGGGTCGCCGTCTCCGGGGGCGCCGCCCACGGGATACGGCGCGAGGAAGAATTCGAAACACTCCAGGTACGAGGCGGGGGTGCCGACCCCGGCCGCCATGTTCCTGCACCCGATCCACTTCGCCCCCGGGGCCATGCCGATCCGGTTCGAGCCCCCGTCGCCGCCGACGGCCGTCCCCATGGTGTGCGTGCCGTGGCCGTTGTCGTCGCACGGCTCGATCGAATCGTGGCCGCAGGGGCCGCCGCCCGAATGGATGCTGTCGTGCCAGTTGTAGTCGTGGTCGGCGGCCGAGCCGTCCCATCCTCGATATTGCCCCTTCAGGGCCGGATGGGTCCAGTCGTAGCCGGTATCCTGCCCGCCGACCGTGATCCCCTGCCCCGTGTAGCCAAGGGCCCATACCTCAGGTGCGCGGACATAGCTGATGTTCGCCTCGATCCCCGCCCGCGCCCCCGGGTCCGTCCGCCCCGCCGGGGCGGGGAGATCGTTGCGGATCTGCGGGTTCCCCTCGATCCGCTCGACGTCGCCGCGCGAGGCGAGGGAGAGGACGGTGTCGCGCCCCCCTTTCGCCCAGATCGCGTTGACGATGTAGAAGGAGCGGTGCTCGATCCCGCGGGCGGTCAGCCAGTCGAGAATGGGCCGCTGCGTGGCGCGGGCCTTCTTCAGGAGGGTGTCGAAGACGTACATGCCCTTTTCGACGCGCGTGGCGAACTCCGCCGCGCCCGAGAGGTCCGCCTGGTCGGCGAGGACGATCAGGAACTCGGCCTCGCCGCCCCCTTCAGTCCGCTCGACGACCCAGGGGGCGAGCTTCGCCGCCGCGGACGGGTCGGCGGCCCCGGCGGAGGCGCGGAAGGCCGCGGTGAGAAAGAGGCCCAGGAGGACGGCCGCTCGGATCGAGATCATACGCCACCTCCCCGGGAAGAGATACGGCGTTCCGCAGGCAGGCGCGGGGAAGGCGGTCTCATTCGTGCAGCGCCCACTCGTCCCTGACCCTGAAGGCCGCCGGCCTCCAGAATCCCGACTGGAGAACGCGCGCGTCCACCCTCGCCCCGTCAACCCGCACTTGCACGATCGTGCGCGCGATGCCGGGTCCGACGGCGCCGGCGTCCACCTGCCAGACGCCTCCATCCTCGTCCGGGAAGCGCGACCTGTCCCCTGCGGCACGCCCCCCGGGGTCGCGCACGCGCATCCGGTAATACCTGTGCGTGTGCCCCGTGAAGAAAGCCCTCACCTTGCCGCGGTTCGCCACCAGCATGCGCCAGAAGGAGTCGCGCGCGCGCGGATCGGCGTTGAACGAACTGCCCAAGTGGCGGTAGCGGGGGAACGCCGGCTCATGCGAGAAGACGAAGACGTGCGCGATGGACGGCGGCGCGGACTCGATAGCCCGCCGGACCCATTCCCTCCCCGCCTCGTTGATGACCCCCTTCGCCCCGAGCTCGGTGTACGCGTCGACCACGACGAAGCGGGCGTTGCGGTGGTCCACGAGGAAGTCGCACGAGCCGGCCCGCCGCCTGACGGCCCCGGGGATGGCCGGGATGATCGTGTCCCTGACGTACCAGATCTCGTCGTGCTTCTCCTCGTCGCTGTGGTTTCCGATCACCGGCAGAAAGAGCGGGGGCGGCGCGGCGCGGGAAAAGACCTTCAGGAACGACTCGTAGTGCGGCGGGGCCGGATCCATGTCGCCGGCGACGGCGACCAGCTCCGCCGGCGGGAAGGCGGGGGGCGGATTGACCGACCGGTCCCGTATCTCCTCGAGCGCCGCCCGCCACGCCCTCCCGGCGCCGTGCGGGTCGGAGACCACGGCGAAGCCCCACACTTGCCCGGCGCCGGCGCGGCCGGCGCCGACGGCCGCGTACGCGGCGAGGAGGAGCGCCGTCCCGAACCGGGCTTGCCTCGCCGCGCGGTGCCGGGCCGCGGCGGGGCCCCCGTTCAAGCGCATGACCATTCCCCGTAGACTATGTCCGGGATCGCGAAGCGTGTGCTGCGGCGGTGGGCCCAGGCGATGAAATCCGGGTCTCTCGCGGCTGCGGTGGAGAGGTACTCCGGCCGCGGGGCGATATTTACGCGCCCGAGATCGAGCCGGTCCGCGTCCCAGCAAGTCTGCACGGTGATGTCGCCGTGCGTGAGCATCTTCGTATGGTCGGCGCACGCCGTGCGCAGGAGCGCGAAGTCGGGGTCCGAAAGGGTGAAGAGGCGCCCCTGCAGCGTCGCCGCGAACTCGGCCGCGCGCGGGCCGTGCTCTGGGTCGCGCCCCTCGCTCTCCCGCCGCGCGTCGTGCAGCACGGCGAAGAGCTCCACGACCTCGACCCGCGCCCCCGTCAGCAGGGCGAGGCGAAGCCCGTTCTCGCGCACCCGGGCCCAGTGGCAGACACCGTGGGGGCCGTGCCAGCGAAGGGCGTATTGCCTTCTGAGTTCCTTGAGCAGCCCCCTCGTGACCACCGCCCGTCTCCTCCGGAAGGGTGCGGGTTCTCCCAGCGTTAAAAGAGTATCGCACAAATCCGCCGCGCACGCCCCGTAAAAGGGCGTTGAAAAGGCGCAGTCTTCGCAATGTGATTCGGGGGGCGAACCCCGGCATCTTTCCGCACGGGGGGGCGGTATCGCTGTTTTGACCCTTCGCAAGGCCTTGGAGGGCAATTCGAGGGGTGTTTCGCCGCTCCAATCGCGGAAGGACGGCGCGCGTCCGGGCGAACGCGTCTCAGCCAGTTCCGGGGGGAAAGAGTTTTCGAGACGGGCCGGCCAAAGGAGGCAGCGGGCCTTGTAGAACGCAACCCGGCGCCGCTGATGTCGCCGCCCCACCCTCATGGACAACGCCTTGCATTGCTACGTTACAATGCCCCTTCGCCCGGATATTCCAATGAAATAATCGGCGCGCTGTCCGCCCTTCCCTGATATACTTCCATAAATTCCGGCCACGGCGCGCCGGCGTGAAAAAGCGCATGAAACCGTCCACGACCCGGATCGTCGCGGCGATCGGCCTCGTCTCCGCCGGTTCGCTCCTGCTTGAGCTCACCTTCGTGAGGGTCTTCTCGTTCCTCTTCTTCGCGCATTACGCGTTCCTGATCATCTCGACCGCGCTCTTCGGCCTCGGCCTCGCCGGGGTCGTTTTGAACCTGCGCGGCCTTCCCGCGAACGAGGATGCGGCGCGGGCGATGCGGCGCGCGGCCGCCGCCTTCGCGGGCGTAGCGCTGCTCGCGATGGCCTTCGCGCATCTCTCCCCCGTAAAGGTCTCCCACGCGCTGAGCGGCCAGGGCCTGCAGATCTTCTACCTCCTCCTCTACTACGCGGTCATAGGGGCGCCTTTCTACTTCGTCGGGAGGGCCGTGAGCATCGGCCTCTCCGCCTGGAGCGAACAGGCGGACCGCCTTTACTTCGGCGACCTTCTCGGGGCGGGGGGCGGCTGCCTCCTTCTCTTCATCTGCATCACCCCGCTGAAGCCGATGGGGACCGCGTGCGTCGTCGCGGCGATGGCGCTCGCCTCCGCCCTCCTCCTATCCGACGGATGCACGCGCGCCTGCAGGGCGGCCCTCATCTTCGCCGTCCTCGCCGCGGCCGCACTCTCGCCTTTCGCCGGGGGGATCGTCCCCATGATCCCGCGCGACCACAAGCGCGTCTTCAAGAAGGATTGGCTGGCCGGCCGGATCCGATGGAGCCGCTGGGGGGCGCTCTCGCGCGTTGATGTCGCCGAGTGGGGCCCCGACCTCGCCGTGCTCTGGATTGACGGCGGGACCAACCAGTCGAGCCTCATCCGTTTCGACGGCGACTTCGAGCGCGGCTTCGACAAGGCGAAGTGGGGCGGGAGGCGCGATTCGCTCGTCTACAGGCTCAGGGAACCGGGGCGCGTCGCCGTCATCGGGGCGGCGGGGAGCCACGAGGTCGTAGCCGCGGCCGGGTTCGGGGCGAGGGAGGTCGTGGGGATCGAGATGGACCCGCTGGTCGTCGAGGCGGTTGTGAAGAAGTTCGCGGGTTTCATCGGGCGCCCGTACGAGAAGCCGCACATCCGGATGGTCTGCGCGGAGGGGAGGAGCTACCTCGAGCGCACGCGGGAGGCGTTCGACGTCATCCAGCAGGTGAACAACTTCACCCCCGTCGCGCTGGCCTCCGGGGCGCTGAACGTCTCGGAGACGTACCTCGTGACGGTGGAGGCGTTCCGGCTCTACCTGCGGCGCCTTACCCCGGACGGCATCGTCAACCTCCGGCGTCACGGCGATATCCGCGTCGCCTCCGTCGCGATGGAGGCGCTTCGCCTGGACGGGGTGGCGGAGCCGTGGCGGCATATCGTCATCCTGAACGACGACACGTACGTCAAGAAGTCGCCGTGGACGACGCCCGAGATCGACCGGATACTCGATCTCGCCGGGCAGATGAGGCTCGCGCCGCGCTTCCTCCCCGACCGGGTCGTCCGCGAGGGGTCGTGGTACGAAAGATTCCTCCGTTCCCGGGACCCGCGAAAATGGTACCGCAGGGACGTGGCGATCCTCGCCCCGTCGACGGACGACTGGCCGTTCATCAACCATTACGTATCGTGGGGGCGTACGAGGGACCCCGGCCTGCCGAGGACGATCTCATGGTACAACGACATGAAATATTTCAAGGTCGTCCCCCACGGCGACTTCATCCTACTCTGCATCCTCGCGGAGGCCGCCGTCCTCTCCTTCGTCTTCCTCATCCTGCCGATGGCGAGGGCCCAAGGCTGCGAACTCACGCCCGCGGCGCTCCTCCCGATCGCCTACTTCGCCACCCTTGGGTTCGGCTTCATCTTCGTCGAGATCTGCCTTATGCAACGCCTCACACTGCTGCTCGGCCACCCGTCCCTCTCACTCGCGGTCGTTCTATCCTCCCTCCTTGCCGCCGCGGGCCTCGGGTCGCTCTGCAGCCGCCGGCTCGGCGTCTCCGAGCCGAGGGGGCTGCGCGCCGTCCTCGCCGTGAACATCGCCCTCATCGTTGCGGCCGTCCGGCTCCTCCCGATGGTCGTAGCCCGGGGCCTCTTGATCTCGACGCCCGGCCGCGTCTCTCTCGCCGTCGCCGCCGCCGGTCTCCACGGCTTCTTTCTCGGGATGCCGTTCCCGGCGGGGGTGAGGATCCTGGGGCGGCGCCGCCTGCGCCTGGTCCCGTGGGGGTGGGCGATGAACTCCTACGCGACGGTGGTCGGGAGCGTCTTGAGCGTGATGATCGCGATGTCGCTCGGTTTCAGGGCGGTCTACCTGCTGGCGGCCGGGGCGTACGGGATCGCGCTTCTCGCGGCCGGCTCGCTGGCGCGGGAGTAATCGGGGGAGGGGGCGGGGCGGCTCACCCCCCCGCGGCGGCCACCCTGCGGTACGCCTTCTTGCGATCCTCGGCGCCGAGGATCGCCTTCCGGACGCGGATCGACTTCGGGGTGACCTCCACGAGCTCGTCGGGGGCGATCCACTCGATCGCCCCCTCGAGCGTGAGCGTCCGGGGGACCTTCAACCCCTCGAAGAGCTCCTTCGTCGCCGATCGGCAGTTCGAAAGATGCTTCTTCTTCGTGGGGTTGCACGGCATATCCTCGGGGCGCGAATACTCCCCGACGATCATCCCGGCGTAGACCGGGTCCATCGGCGCCACGAAGAGCGTGCCGCGGACCTGGAGGTTCTTCAGGGCGTACGAGGTCGCCGGGCCGGTGTCCATGGAGATCATCGAGCCGCGGTTGCGCGAGGCGATCTCCCCGCGCCACCTTCCGTAGCCGCTGAAGCGGCTGGAGATGATGCCGAGGCCTCGGGTGTCCGTTAGAAACTCGCCCCGGTAGCCGATGAGGCCGCGCGTCGGGATGCTGAAGTCGAGCCGGATGACCCCGCGCCCGTTCTCCTGCATCGCGGTCATCTCGCCCCTGCGCCGGGACACCTTCTCCAGGACGACCCCCTGGAACTCCTCGGGGACGTCGATGACGAGATGCTCCATCGGCTCGAGCGTGTTCCCCTCCGCGTCCACGGAGGTGATGACCTCCGGGCGCGTCACGCACAGCTCCATCCCCTCGCGCCGCATCTCCTCGATGAGGACGGCCAGGTGGAGCTCCCCGCGCCCTGAGACCTTCACCCGGTCGGCACGCCCCGTCTCCTCCACGCGGAGGGAGACGTTGACGCGCGATTCGCGGTCGAGCCGCTCGCGGATCTGCCGCATCGTCACGGCGCACCCCTCCCGCCCGGAGAGGGGGCCGGAGTTGACGAGGAAGAACATGGAGACGGTCGGCTCGCCGATATCGAGCGGCGGGAGGGCGGGTGATTCGATGAAGGGCGCCGAGAAGGTGTCGCCGATCCCTATCCCCTCGGGCCCCGCCAGCCAGACGATATCCCCGGCGCGGACCTCCCCGACCTCTTTCCGATCGAGCCCGCGCGTCACCCAGAGATGGGCGGAGGAGGCCTCCTCGGTGCCGACCACCTCCCACGCCCTGTCGGCGTGGAGACGCCCCGCCGCCGCCCCGGCGGCGCGGGTCCACCTCGTCATCGTCCGCACGAGCGGTTCGCCGAGGCGGTGAACGCCCTGGAGGACGCGCCCGCACCCGATCCGCCCGAAGTAGTCGCTCCACGCCAGCGTGCTCACCTGCATGAGGAATGGCGCGTCCCGCTCGACCCGCGGGGGCGGCACGCAGGCGGCGATCGTCTCGAAGAGGGCGGCCATCCCGCGCGTCCCCTGGAGGGCCGGGTCGCGCACGAACCACCCCTCGAGCCCGGAGCCGTACAGGACGGGGAAGTCGGCCTGGGCGTCGTTCGCCCCGAGCTCGACAAACAGGTCGAACGTCTTGTTGAGGGTGCGGAGTGTGTCCGCCCGGGGGCGGTCCACCTTGTTGACGATGACCACGGCGCGGAGGCCGAGCCGGAGCGCGCGCATCAGGACGTAGCGCGTCTGCGGCATGGGGCCCTCGACGGCGTCCACGAGGAGCAGGACCCCGTCCACCATCGAAAGGACCCGCTCCACCTCCCCGGAGAAGTCGGCGTGGCCGGGGGTGTCCACGATGTTTATCTGGTACCCGTTCCACTCCACGGTGCAATGCTTGGCCCGGATGGTGATGCCGCGTTCCCGCTCGAGCTCGTGGCTGTCCATCACGCGCTCCTCGACGCGCGCGTTGGAGCGGAAGACGTGCGCGGCCCGGAAGATGGAGTCGATCAGCGTGGTCTTGCCGTGGTCGATATGGGCAATGATCGCCAGGTTGCGGATCTTCTCAACCGGTGTCATGCGCGCGTCCCGCCTGCCGGCATATCCGGCCGTTTCATAAACAAGGATCTAAAAACCCGCGGGGGCCGCCGGTCAGGCGCCACCGCCGCCGCCGGCGCCCTGCCCGCGGGCGGGCCGGCCGGGATTCCATATATGCGATGCGCCCGCGCCCCACGCGGCAAAACGCACGGGGGTAAAAAACGGCACCGGTTCGCGTCAACAATCCGCGGGACCGGCGCTTTGGGATCACCTCGATGACGGACAGGGGCCCGGCGCCGCCGCCGGGCCCCGTCCGCAGGATGAACTACAGGGGGACTACGCGGGACGCCTTGTCGCCCTTCGGGCCCTTTTCGACCTCGAACTCGACCTCCTGGCCCTCCTCAAGGCTCTTGTACCCTTCGCCCTGGATCGCGGTGTGGTGCACGAACACATCGCCGCCCGTCTCGGACGTGATGAAGCCGTATCCCTTCTGGTTGCTGAACCATTTCACTTTGCCCTTCGGCATGGCGTTCACGCCTCCTTTTTACTGTACTGTCGACAAGGCCATATACCGAAAACCGCAAGGTTTAGACATCTTCACCTTGCGGTTCAAGACTTCTAAGCCTGCCGGTACATCCGCGCCAAAGTATATCGCATCGGCCCGAGAAGTCAATATCATTTTTTGCCCGCCAGGGGGGGGATGTAAAGTGAAGCGCGGGCTTTCGGGTGGTAGTTCCACCCCCATGGGGATGGGGCGGGCGGCGAGATATCGTTCTTGTCAAGCGGCCCTGGCGACAAAAGGGTACAACCGCTTCCGGCCAAGAAAGGGGGTTGTACCCGGTGAGGCAACTGCGCCTCGAGGGGTATCAGGGCGGACGGGACGGGGGGCTCAAGAAGATGATGCGCGCCATGCCCCGCAGATCCTTCTCTTCCTCCCTGGGCGCTGAATCCATGTCTTGCCTCCCGGGATCGAAAATTCAGCACGCTGAGTATCGTGGATGGCATGGGGTGTCCCCTCCCTTCTTCCTTGTGGAAAGTTTCGGAGGGGATAACCCTTTGCCCTTCCTCTTCCCGGCCGTTGCTACAGCTCTCAACGCCTCGGCCTCTTCCCCTTTTTGCACAAGAGATTTTGCGCCGCGCGCGCCGTCTCTTGGAAGGAGTTGGAGCGGCAACAGAGTGGAGGGCGCCAGGGGACTCTTGCATGAGCGGAGTAATCGGGAGCCCGAGCGGCGGATCGGGGCGCCGCGGAAGCGGCGCAGGAAGGGCCGGGGCGCGGCGCGGGCGATTTCGCCCCCCCCCCAGCGGATCCGGGGGGAGGGGTGGACGGCCGCCGCCTTTCGCCTACTTGTTGTGCGCGAAATACTCCCTCACCAGCGCCTCCATCATGGCGGGCCGATTGTCGTATAGCCGGCGGAGCTTTCGCTTCGGATGCGTCGCGAGGGCGTAGTGCGTGATGATGGGAAGCGCGATCGTCGTGTCGGTGTAGCAGACGACGGCGTCCGGCAGACGGTTCGGGTCCACCTTCCCCCAACTCACCGCCTCGTGCGGCGTCGCCCCTGAGAGCCCGCCGGTGTCGGGCCTGGCGTCGGTGACCTGGAAGAAGTAGTCCTGTCCGACCTCCTTGATCCGGAGCACCTCCTGGATCTGCGGTTCGGTCTGGAGCATGAAGTTCTTGGGGCTGCCGCCCCCCATCAGCATCACGGCGCTCTTCCCCCCCGAGCGCTTCGCCGCCAACACGTAGGAGGTCGTCTCGTTCACGTCGATGGTCGGATTGACGCGGAGCTTGTTCCCGCGGAGCTCGACGCCGGCGACGTTCATCCCGATCGTCGAGTCGCCGGGTGAGGACGTGTGGCACGGGACGCCAGCGCGGTAGGCGGCCGCGAGGACGGAGACGTCCTTCAGGCCCGCCTTCCGCTCCCACTCGGCGGCGTACTTGCCGATGAGGTGGTGCATCTCGGCCGTTCCCATCTCCTTCTGGAACTCCGGCTGCACGAGTATCTCGCGCAGGATGTCGTCCGTAGCCATAAGGCAGTCGGTATAGCCGAGGAGAACGTCGTAGATGCGGACCACGTCGTTCTTGCGCAGTTCCGCGTCGTCCACGAGATGGCTCCCCACGTGGAGCGGCATGTTGAAGGCGAAGTGGAGGTCGTGGTACAGGTTCGCCCCGGTGGCGACGATCCAATCCACGAACCCCGCCTTGATGAGCGGCACCACGCAGGAGCACCCCAGCCCGGCCGGGGTGAGCGCCCCCGCGAGGCTCATCCCGACCGTCACGTCCGGCTCGAGCATCTTCTGCGCGAAGAGCCGGCACCCCTCCATCAGGCGGGCGGAGTTGTACGCGAGGAACGTCTCCTGCATCAGGTCCTCGAGCTTCTCCCGGCCGGTAAGCCCCTTCGGCATGATCCTCTTGCCCGAGAGGTAGCGCGACTTGAGGGGATACTTCTTTTTCCGCAGCCAGTCGGGGAGCTCGGAGTGGTTCTCTCGTATGCGGTGCGTGCGTTTCATGTGGATCCCTTTCCTTGACGAACATCCTCGGGCGCCGCGCTTAACCGGTTTGCCGGCGACAAGGCCCGCGAGCCGGGCACGTCGCGGGCCTTCTCGCCGGCAAACCCGCTAAGCGCGGCGCCCGCGGATGGTCGGCGAGGAAAGGGATCCACATGAAACGCACGCGCCGCATACGAGAGGACCACGCCGAGCGCCCCGACCGGCCGCGGCAGCAGAAGGACGCCCCCAAGTCGCGCTCCCCCCCGGCCA
>ERZ1026792.2020-NODE-2020-length-11370-cov-2.497198_pt1 | contig 11370 bp, 15 predicted proteins | sample MGYA00520884_ERZ1026792 | MGnify/ENA primary metagenome ERZ1026792 (study PRJEB33270, sample SAMEA104284473) | anaerobic digester metagenome | biome: Anaerobic digester microbiome; feature: mesophilic sludge digester; material: Anaerobic digester biomass... | reverse complement strand
CGCGGTGGTCAGCTGCCAGGCGAAGTCCAGCATCGCCCGCTGCCGGGCATCGACGTAGCCATAGCGGCCGTGGACAGCAACAACGAACCCATCGTGGACGACGATGGCAGCCTGCGACTCATCACCGAGCCGGGCGGTGAGGGCATGATCGCCATCGGTACCGGTTGGCCCTCGATGTTCCGTGCCTACCTGCACGAAGATGAGCGCTACACGCGTTCCTTCGTCGACGGGTGGTATCTCTCGGGCGATCTGGCCACCCGAGACATCGATGGATACCTGTGGTTCGTCGGCCGTGCCGACGACGTCATCAAGACCGCCGGGCATCTGATCGGACCCTTCGAGGTGGAATCCGCGCTCATGGAACACCCATCGGTCGTGGAAGCGGGTGTGATCGGCGTACCCGACGAGCTCGCCGGAAACATCGTCAAGGCATTCGTCACCCTCGCCCCCGGGGTCGAGTGGGACGACGACCTGCGCCTCGAGCTGATCGGCCACGCACGACGCCGCCTCGGCGCAGCGGTGGCCCCAAGAGAAATCGCCTGCGAACCGCACCTGCCCAAGACCCGCAGTGGCAAGATCATGCGGCGGGTCCTCCGGGCCCGCGAGCTGGGCGAAGATGAGGGCGACCTGTCCACCTTGGAGCCCGACCCGGACCAGAATCCGGGCACCGACGAACCAACCCAGGAGTCCCCCCATGACCGGTGAGCTGGCAACCGTAGACCCGGACACGGCACGCAGGTTGCTGCACCAGATGGTGCGTATCCGCCGGTTCGAGGAACGCTGTGTGGAGCTGTACTCGGCGGCGAAGATCCGGGGGTTCCTTCACCTGTACGTCGGTGAGGAAGCGGTCGCCACCGGGATCATCGACCAACTCCGCCCCGAGGACTCGATCGTGGCCACCTACCGGGACCACGGTCATGCGCTTGCCCGGGGGGTGTCGATGCGGTCGATCACCGCCGAGATGTTCGGCCGGCAGGAGGGCTGCAGCCGTGGCCGAGGCGGTTCCATGCACCTGTTCGACGCCGACACCAACTTCTACGGCGGTAATGCCATCGTGGCTGCCGGGCTGCCGGTGGCGGTGGGCCTTGCCCTCGCAGCGAAGCGCACCGGCTCGGAGGCCATCACCGCATGCTTCTTCGGCGAGGGTGCTGTGGCCGAGGGCGAGTTTCACGAGTCCCTCAACCTGGCGGCGCTGTGGAACCTACCGGTGCTGTTCTGCTGCGAGAACAACCTCTATGCCATGGGCACGCCCCTGGCGAGCTCGGAGTCGGACCCCGACATCGCACTGAAGGCCTCCAGCTACGGGATGGCGGCCTGGCCGGTCGACGGCATGGACGTGCTTGCGGTTCACCAGGCCGCAGCCCGGGCGATGGCCACCGTGCGCGCCGACGGAGGGCCGGTGCTGCTGGAGCTGCGCACCTACCGCTTCCGTGCACACTCCATGTACGACCCCGAGCGCTACCGCGAGCACGAGGAGGTGGAGCGTTGGCGTGAACGCGACCCCATCGACGCTCTGGTCAAGGTGCTGCGCGAACGCGACGAACTGGACGACGACGCACTCACCGAGCTGGAGGCCGAGGTCTCCGTCGAGATCGACGAGGCGGTGGCCTACGCCGAGGCTGGCACCCTCGAACCGGTCGAGGACCTGACCCGGTTTGTTTACTCCGATGGTTCCACCGCAGCCGCCGCACGTCAGGGTGTCCGATGAGCGCCGTCACCTACCGCGAGGCGCTGCGCGAGGGCATGCGGACAGCGCTTGCGAACGACGAGCGGGTGTTTTTGATGGGCGAGGACGTGGGCCAATACGGCGGGTGCTTCGCAGTCAGCCTCGGCCTGTTGGAGGAGTTCGGGGCCGAACGGGTGCGCGACACGCCGCTGTCTGAATCCGCGTTTGTGGGTGCCGGCATAGGTGCGGCCATAGCTGGGCAGCGCCCGATCGTGGAGATCATGACGGCCAACTTCAGCCTGCTGGCCCTCGACCAGATCCTCAACAACGCCGCCACCCTCTCGCACATGTCAGGCGGACAGTTCAACGTACCGCTGGTGATCCGCATGACCACCGGTGCCGGTCGCCAGCTCGCGGCCCAACACAGCCACAGTCTGGAGGCGTGGTACGCGCACATCCCCGGCCTGCGCGTCGTCACCCCGGCCACGGTGGCCGATGCAGCCGGGATGCTCCTCACAGCGCTCGAGGATCCCGATCCGGTGCTGATCTTCGAACACGCCGGCCTGTTCACACTGCCCGGTGAGCTGCCCGACGGGCCCACGCCGGTGGACCTGGACACAGCAATGTTGATGCGGGCAGGTGGAGATGTCACCGTCGTCACCCACGGAGCCGGGGTGCATACCTGCCTGGAGGCCGCCGAGTCGTTGGCTGACACCGCCGACCTCGAGGTGATCGACCTGAGGACGCTACGACCACTCGACGAGGTCACCGTGTTGGAGTCGGTGGGTCGCACCGGACGCCTGGTTGTGGTCGAGGAGGCCTGGCGCAGCGGAGGGATCGGCGCCGAGTTGGCGGCGCGGGTTGCGGAACACGCGTTCTGGGACCTGGACGCCCCGGTTGAGCGTGTGGCCACCGCCGAGGTTCCAATCCCCTACGCCAAGCATCTCGAAACGGCGGCGTTGCCCTCGGTCGAGGACGTGATCGAGGCGGTGCGGCGGGTGACGAGGTGAGCGACTTCCTGATGCCCTCGTTGGGGGCCGACATGGAGGAGGGCACGATTGTGGAATGGCGTGTCAGCGTCGGCGATCGTGTCACCAGGGGTGACGTGGTGGCGGTGGTGAACACCGACAAGGCGGACCTCGACATGGAGGTGTTCACCACCGGCGTGGTGGAGGAACTGCTGGTCCCGGAGGGCGTCCGAACACCCGTGGGAACCCCGCTGGCCAGGATCGGATCCGGCGACGACGCAACGAACGCCGCTCAGGAAGCCATCGTTCCCACGGACGCTCCAACCGAACCGACACCGCAACCGGAGCCGACTCCCCGATCCACGCCGGCGCCGGAACCAACGTCTCGGCCCCAGCCGACGCCGCCATCCGAACCGGCCCACCGGCCGACACCGGATCCGGTGCCCACCGGTGGGGTTGGTCGCCATCACGCTTCGGTGGTGCTGTCGCCACTGGTGCGACGCCTCGCCTACGACCTCGCTGTTGACCCCGGCCGCCTGCGCGGCACGGGACCGGGGGGACGAATCACACGCGACGACGTCGAGAGCGCCGGCCACCACCGCCACAACGCAACGCCCCGCGCCCGTCGCCTCGCCCAGGAGAATGACTTCAACCTCGACGGGGTCACGGGCACCGGCCCCCGGGGAGCGGTCCGGGCCGGCGACATCGAACGCCTCACCGCTCGACGCGCCTCAGCGGAACGCCCACCGCTCGCACCCACACCTGCACCGTCGGATGAGGACCGCCGGCGGGTGGCCCGGTCGGCCATCGCTCGCGTCATGGAGCGGGCCTGGCGCGAGATCCCCCACTACCGGCTCAGCTCCACCATCGATCTGGAGCCCGCGCTCGGTTGGCTGGAGGCGCTCAACGCGCAACGGCCGCCGCGAGAGCGGATTCTCCCCGCAGCCGCCCTGTTGCGTGCCACCGCCCTGGCGGCCACCGAGGTGCGCGAGCTGAACGGTTGGTGGACCGAGGACGCGGTCCGGCCCAGCGATGTGGTCGACCTCGGCACCGTGGTGTCGCTGCGCCAGGGCGGGGTCGTCACCCCCACCATCGCAGATGCCGCCGCTCTCGGCATCGACGAGACCATGGTTGCCCTCCGCCGCCTGGTCGCCGGAGCCCGCACCGGGGGGCTGCGCGGCTCCGACATGGGCGAGGCGTCGATCACCGTGACCAACCTGGGTGACCAGGGGGCCGATGAGGTGCACGGTGTGATCCGTCCACCCCAGGTGGCGCTGGTCGGGTTCGGCCGTATCCGGTCACGTCCCTGGGCCGATGGCAGCACCGTCACCGCTCACCGCAGCGTGATCGTCACCCTGGCAGCGGACCATCGCGCCTCCGACGGACGCACCGGCAGTCGATTCCTGCACATGCTCGAACGTGCCCTGACAGACCCCGACCGGCTCGCCGGTCCTCCCAGCTAGGAGCCACGCCATGACCAGCGACGAAGCGCGCACCCTGATCGCCGACTGCCTCCGGGGCATCGCACCCGAGGTGGACCTCGACGAAGCCGATCCCGCGAGCACGATGGCCGACGAACTCGACCTCGACTCCATGGACCTGATCTCGCTGTACGAGGCCCTGCACGACCGCACAGGCCTGGACCTGCCAGAGTCCGACTACCAGCAGCTCGCCACCCTCCAGGGCGCAGTCGACTACCTGGTGGCCCGCACCTGAACCGGGGACTCCCGCGACGGCTCGCCGGCGTAACGATCGGTGAGCCGGGCGCCTTCACGACCACGCGATCCCGACCGACCAGAGACCTCAACCGCGCCGGCGCCAAGGCGCCATGAACGGCTATCGCAGGTTGGCAGCCATGGCGTGTTACCCGCCGTCAACATGGAGGATCTCACCCGATATTGCGCGCGCCATGTCAGAGAACAGGAAACACACGGCGTCAGCCACCGGCCCGTTGTCGGTGGGATCCCATGCCAGCGGCGAACGCGCCTCCCATGCACCCGTCAGGCGCTCGAATTCCGGAATACCGCTCGCCGCCCGCGTGTGGAGCGGCCCGGCCGCCACCAGGTTGCTTCGTATCCCTTGAGGGCCCAGGTCTCGGGCCACGTAGCGGCTGGCCGACTCGAGTGCCGCCTTACACACACCCATCCAGTTGTAGACGGGCCATGCCCCAGCGGCGTCGAAGTCCAGCCCGACGAGCGACGCTCCTTCGTCGGGGGCCAGCCTGGAAACCAGCCCGGCGAGAGCCGAGTAGGAGTAGGTGGATGTGGCGAAGGCCCGGGCCACCGAATCGTTGTCGGCGTCCAGAAAGCCGCCCGCCAGTGCCGCCCTGGGAGCGAAGGCGACCCCATGAAGCGCTCCGTCGAGATGCCCCCAGCGACGTTCGAGCTCATCGCCCGCCCGTGCAAAATGCTCGGGCTGGGTGACGTCAAGGTCGAGCACATCTGTCGGACCGGGCAAGGTGCTCGCCGCCGCCTCCGTGCGCTCCCGCGCTCGAACGACGACAACACCACCTCCGCCCCGAGCTCCATCGCCCGATGTGCCACGGCATATCCGATCGAGTCTGCGTTCACCACGCCGGTGATCAGCAACCGCTTGTTGTCCAACATGCTCAGGCCCCATGCTCGCAATTCACCCGACTTTTCTGGCTCCTGTCGTTCGCGTGGGTTGAAATGACAGGGGTGTAGTGAGCGAAGCCGCTCCCTGTCTAGGTTTCGGGCTGTCTAGGTCCGAGAAAACAAGGAGCGGCTTCGGTGAAGAATCTATGGCATCGGGTGTTGGGGTTCGAGACGTTCCGCGGGCGGGTGGTGATCGAGTCGGTCGAGTTCGATCCTGACGCCGAGGAGATCGTCGCGTCGGTGCGTCTGCGGTGAAACGCGCGGCGCCGGTGCGGGGTGTGTGGCCGCCGGTCGCCGGGCTATGACCGGGGTCGCAGCACTGGTTCCCGCCGGTGGCGAGGGCTCGACTTGGGCACCGTTCAGGTGTTCATCGAAGCCGAAGCATCAAGGGTCCGATGCCGGACCCATGGGATTGTTGCGACCGAGGTGCCGTGGGCACGTCACGGGTCGAGGTTCACCCGCTGGTTCGAGGACACGATTGGCTGGCTCGCAACAGCGACATCGAAGACGGCGGTGACCGAGCTGATGCGGATCGGCTGGCGCACGGTTGGTGGGATCGTTGAACGGATCCAGGTCGAGATCGACGGGCAGGTCGACCGGTTGGCGGGGCTGAAACGGATCGGGATCGACGAGATCTCCTACAAGCGTGGCCACAAGTACCTGACGATCGTTGTCGACCACGACAGCGGACGGTTGTTGTGGGCGGCGGTCGGCCGGGACGAGGCAACGGTCAACAAGTTCTTCGAGTTGCTCGGGGAACAACGCTGCGCCGAGATCACCCACGTTTCGGCTGACTCGGCACGCTGGATCACCAACGCTGTCACTGCCAAGTGCCCTCAGGCCATCCAGTGCGCGGACCCGTTTCATGTGGTGGCGTGGGCGACTGACGCGCTTGACCAGCTCTGCCGTGAGACGTGGAACGACGCCCGCAAACTGGCGAGGACCGAACCGAAACGCAAGCGGGGACGGCTACCAGCGGACGCTCCGCCGCGGCCTGGCAACGACCTCGCGAAGGGCCTGAAGGGTGCCCGCTATGCGCTGTGGAAGTACCCGGAGAATCTGACCGACAACCAGCGGGCCAAGCTGGAGTGGGTCGCCAAGACCGACCCCCGTCTTCACCGGGGCTCTACCTCCTCAAGGAGGCCCTCCGGTTCTGTTTCAAGGTGAAGGGTCAGGCCGAGAAGGACGCGTTGGACCGGTGACTGTCGTGGGCTCAACGATGCCGGATCGACGCGTTCGTGCAACTTGGCAGGAAGATCCGCCGACACCGTGCTGCGATCGACGCGACGCTCGACCACGGGCTGTCCAACGAGCTGATCGAGTCGACCAACACCAAGATCCGTTTGCTCACCCGAATGGCATACGGGTTCAAAACACCAGAAGCGCTGATCGCTCTCGCATTGCTCTCACTGGGCGGCTACCGGCCCGACCTCCCCGGCAGAACCCCCACCAAATGACCCACGCGAACGACAGGAGCGTCTGAAATCGACGGTGTTGATGGCGATGTACTCGATGCGCTCAGAGCGGGCGTTCTGCGAACGCCTCAACTACGACACGCAGGTCAAATGGTTCCTGGACTTTCCGATCGCCGCCCCATCGCTTGATGCGTCGACGTTCTCCAAGAACCGGCAACGACTGTTGGACCAGAACATCGCGGACGAGTTCTTCGCTGCTGTGGTCCGTCAGGCCAAGCTCCGCCTCTACATGTCGTCAGAACACTTCTGCGTCGACGGCACGTTGTTGGAGGCGTGGGCGTCACACAAGTCGTTCAAACCCAAAAACCCCGACCCTGACCGGGGACGTTGAAGGTCCGAAGGGCCGCAACGTCGAGGTGGGCTGGCACGGGCAGAAACGGTCGAACGACACCCACGAATCGACGACCGACCCGGAGGCGATGTTGTATCGGAAGTCGAACAACACCGCTGCCCGGCTCGGCTATGCGGGGCACATCCTGATCGAACACCGCAACGGGCTGATCGTCGACGCTGACCTCACGACGGCAACCGGCTACGCCGAACGCGACAGCGCCAAGACCATGCTCGATCGTCTCCCGAAACGGAAACGACGACGGACCGTCGCCGGTGACAAGAACTACGACACCAAAGCGTTCGTCGCCGACGTCAGGGCGGCGGGGTTCGCACCCCACGTCGCCCAAAACAACACAACCGCCGGTCAGCGATCGACGGGCGCACCACCAGACATCCCGGCTACCAATCCAGCCAACGCAAACGCAAACGTGTCGAGGAAACCTTCGGTTGGGTCAAACCGTTGGGGCCGGACGGAAGCTCAGATACATCGGACAGGACCGCAACCGCGCCTGGTTCAAAATGTTCACCGCCGTTTACAACCTGATCTGCATCACCGCACTCGACTCCACAGCCGCCGCCTGATGGGCATCCAGCCAAGACCTCCACCAGCGGGGACATCAATAGGAGCGTCCGACGCGACCTCCTTGAGGATCGCCTTCTCGAGCTCGGCTTCGACGAGGAGCTTCTTCAAGCGGACGTTTTCGCCTTCGAGTTCCTTGAGGCGCTTGTCGTCGTCGGCTTTCATGCCGCCGTACTGGGACAACCACCGCGCCCACGTGGACTCGGCGATCCCGAACTGGCGGCAGACGTCCTCGACGGACATGTCACCAGCCAAGAGCTTCTGGCCCTCGGCCAGCTTCCGGATGATCTGTTCAGGTGTGTGACGTCGACCAGACATCAATGGTCCTTTCCTGTCCGCACCACGATGATGTAGACGATCAGACCACACAAGCCCTGGACCACTACGAGGGGCTCAGCTCAAGGTCCTGACCGGCCGAAACAGGCTGGCACCCAGCCACCCCGGCAGCCGGAAAACAGTTGGCAGAACCGAACCGAAATCGGAACCGGCGCTGTTCACACCCCTATTCGCGGCTGGACCCCCATTTTCAGCACCCTGCTAGACGTCTGGACGAATACGGTTCGCACGATAGTATTGGCGGAGTTCCAATGCCTTGCCGCTTCGGAGCTCGAAGTAGATCGCGCCGAACAGACCAAGCCGACCTCGGGGATCGGTGAACTGGATACTAATCTCGCAGGAAACTGTAGTCGATTCCGGGCCCGGGTAGTGCGGCTTCATCCAACGCACGCTGTGGTCTGACTGCCTGCCGACGACACGTTCCCAGTACGCCTCGATTTCCGGTAGCGAAACTAACGGTGGGTCGAAAGGTTTGATGCTATAGATGGCGTCTTGGTGGAAGATCCGAGGGAGTGAACGACCATCCCCATTAATCCAGGCCGCAAGGTAAGCGTCGAGTAGTTCGCCCGCTTTCAAACGAGCGGCTCCAGCGGTTGCCCGGGGCCAGTGCCAAAGAGCCAATCCCAAGACATGTCGATATCGACCACTTCACCCGTCCCGTCAGGGTAGAGGTAGCCTTCGACGCAAAGGACGCTTACCTCGAGATCCTGCAGCGCCTTGCGCGCCGCAGAGCAAACAGTGCAGAGGTGAGATGAGAAGGTACCGGCCATGACGCCCAGGTTGGCGGCGTCAGGTAGCGGAGCGGCCTGTTCGGAGGGGATCTGGACGGTCACGCGGCTGTCATCATCCAGACCAGTATGAGCCATACCCTTGGCGTACTCGATCCAATCGGGTCCACCAGTCTCAACCCGGAGGCGGTAGCAGATTGAACCAGGCGGTGGAAGTGGGAAGATCTCGCCCACGTCGCCGGAAGCCAACTGCGTTGGCGCGGACTCCAGGCGAATGTCGAAGTCCCGCAGCTCGTAGAACTCGCTGCCATTAGCTTCGCCCACCCTCATGATGGTGAGACCACATCTGCGGCCACAAGCGCGCCAATTCCGAACGTAAGAGGAGAGTGCAACTGGATCACTCCCGACCGTAAACCTAAATCGATCCGGTTCACCAAAAATTCTGGCGGCAAGATCGCGTTTCGTCACCTTCCAGTTGGGTGAGGTGTCGGAGCCGAAAGCGAAGTGGAGCCTCACCTGCGACAGCCAGTCGCCGAAGCGGCGGCGGGCATCCCCCTTTAGGTTTTCCGACCTAAGTGGCGCGTTAGCGTAGTCGCCTTTGCCACCCGTTAAGTGGCTGAGAGATCGGGTCGCAGGATCAAGTGAGACGACCTCGCCCCACTGATACCAGTCGCCTCCAATTCGGCAGCCAGAGTCGGATAGCTCTAGCGTCGCGTCTACGAGGACGGTCATATCGAGAGCTCGAAGGACAATAGCAGCGTGTGAAGTCACGGCTAGGCGCGGCAATATCACCGCCCTCGCCATCGCAACTGTCTGCACCTCGCCAGGTAGAAGTCCGATCGCCACAACTACGCGCGTGGCTCTCAAAAACTCGGGTACGTCTTCGTGAATGCCGCAGAGCGTTCCTACGACTCTCGGCTGAGCGCCTCTCGAGGCTGCGTCAGATCCGTCGTCACTCATTGGGCAGCGAGGGGCGAGGGTCTTCAATGTTGGGGAACCGCGACTCAAGTTCCTCAATCTTCGCGTCGACCTCGGTTGCCAATTCCAGACCGAGAACGGACGAGAGTCTGACGAGGTTGATCAAGACATCTGCGATTTCTTGACCAAGGTCGCCTTTCGTCTGAACATCCTGGGCCACGGAGTGCCCGGGCCCTGCGGAGTCCCATCGGAAGATGGCGGCGACCTCTCCGACCTCGCTAACCATCGACACCAAGAGGTTCTGTGGAGTGTGGAGTGGGCCCCAACCGCGGCTGGACGCGAGCTCGTCGAGGCGAGCGGAGAGTTGAGGCAACGTCGGTTCGTAGCGCTCAGACTCTGTCATGGCGTCTCGCCTTTGAGACTTAAGCTGCCGAGATCTGCCAGCTTGCGGGCCTGCCGGACCCGCCATTCATTCTCGAGACGGCCGTTCTCGGCCCACAAGTCCACTGTCTCATTCGTAAAGTCTGGCTCGCTGAGCACGGCCTCCTTCAGGAGTTGCAGGTACTGCATTCCAGCTGAACGGCGCGCGCTGGCGATCTTGGCGGCGATTTGGGCCTCGTTGCACTCCGCAATCTCGATTTCTCGAAGTTCGTCGAGAGTGTCGAAGGCTTCCAGCGTCATCCCAATAAACGCCCAAACGTTAACGCGTCGAATCCGTTCAAGATGGTCAGCGTAGCGGCGCAGCTGGCGAGCCCTGACGGTCTGAATCGCCGCAACAACAAGGCCGACAATGCTCGCCGCTGTGCCGACATAAGCGAAGGTGGTCTCCATGATGAACATTGTACTGCGATGACGCGAGTCCTGGTCGGCTTAGATCGGTACGCCGCATCGCCGACAGCAGGGTGGGCCATCCAGTCGCTCTCGCCAACGGGCGCTCACGAGAGTGGGCTGTCGAGACGCAGGATGCGCTCGACCACCTGGTCGCGGCTGAGGTCGGAGGTGTCGACGATAGAAGCATCGAAGTGGGCAGCGGCAGTCTCGACCAGCATGCTCTCCATCTCAAGGAAGGTGGCGGGGGCATCCCGAACCATGAGGTCGTCGGGAGCTACTTCTGCCGGTGCGTTGCGGTAGCGCTGCTTGAGGCGGTCCAGCCGGACCTCGATCGACGCGGTGAGCACGATCGATGTCCGGAACCGTGGGTGGTAGGGCAGGAGGTCCCACAGCTCGTCAGCGATGTTGGTGGCACCGATCACCGTGTTGAAGGCCAGCGATCGCAAGAGAATCGTCGAGTCCTGCACGGTCTCAGTCGACGGCGGCTCGTAGGTGGCGATGTCCCGTCGGAGGGCAGCGACATAAAGCTGACCGAGGGTCTCGGCCGACGTTCCAGCCCCCCTTCGGAGCTCGTCAGCTAGCAGGAAGGGGCGGTTGCCCTCGGTTAGAGCGTTGCGCCGCAGCTCTGAGCCGGGGTGCCGGTCGAGAAGGGCTTGAGTTGCGGTTGACTTGCCAGCGAGATCGAGGCCCTCGATGTGGACCACGTGGGCGGCGAAGGCTGGCGAGGACTTGGGTAGGGTGGTGCTCAAGATCATCTCCTGTTGTTGGGTATTGGGTATGGTTCGGAGTTAGCGCGGGCCGGGCCAAAGCGCGGAGACGGGCGCACGAACTGGCGCACTCGTGGCTGCGCTCTCGGCGATCTGCAGGAGGAGATGCATCGCCAGCCGATGCCCGGTGATCGGCGAAGGGTTGGCGTGGAT
>ERZ1026792.2019-NODE-2019-length-11372-cov-4.721565_pt1 | contig 11372 bp, 8 predicted proteins | sample MGYA00520884_ERZ1026792 | MGnify/ENA primary metagenome ERZ1026792 (study PRJEB33270, sample SAMEA104284473) | anaerobic digester metagenome | biome: Anaerobic digester microbiome; feature: mesophilic sludge digester; material: Anaerobic digester biomass | place... | reverse complement strand
CCCCGGCGATCCACGGCGTTCTCATCTGCCCCGCCGGGCGCGACCAGGGGTCCCGGGCCGCGCAGCACGCGGCTGGCAGCCACCCGCTCGGCCTTGATGGCCGACATGGCCCGGGCAAAGACTGCCTCGGCGATGGTCGGCGCCGGCGTGCCCATGTCGAGGGCGCTCTGGCTCGTCCACTTGCCCGTCCCCTTCTGGCCCGCCGTGTCGAGGATGACGTCCACCATGGGCTTGCCCGTCTCCGGGTCCACCGTGCCCAGGATGTCGGCCGTGATCTCGACGAGGTAGCTGTTTAGCTCGCCCCGGTTCCACTCGCGGAACACCTCTTGCATCTCGGCCGGCGACATGCCCAGCACCTGCTCCATGATAAAGTAGGCCTCGGAGATCATCTGCATGTCGGCATACTCGATGCCGTTGTGCACCATCTTCACATAGTGGCCGGCGCCGTCGCGGCCCACCCAGTCGCAGCAGGGGGTGCCGCCTTCCACCTTGGCGGCAATGGCCTGGAAGATGGGCTTCACGTGGGGCCAGGCTTCGGGGCTACCCCCGGGCATGATGCTCGGGCCGTGGAGCGCCCCCTCTTCGCCGCCCGAGACCCCGGTCCCGATAAAGAGCAGTCCCTTGTCCTCCAGGTAGTAGGTGCGGCGGATGGTGTCGCCGAAAAAGCTGTTGCCGCCGTCGATGATGATGTCGCCTTTTTCCAGGTGGGGCAGCAACTGCTCGATCATGTCGTCCACCGCTTTGCCGGCCTTGATCATGAGCATCACCTTGCGCGGCCGGGCCAGGCTATCGCAGAACTCCTCGACGCTGTAGGTGCCGATGACGTTCTTGCCCTTCGCCCGCCCCTCGACAAAGTCGGTCACCTTGCTCGTCGTGCGGTTATAGCAAGCGACGGTAAAGCCCTTGCTCTCCATGTTCAGAATCAGGTTCTCGCCCATCACGGCCAGGCCGATCAGGCCGATATCTGCCTTTGCCATTTCACTCTCCTTCTCTCACTCTTCTCCCCCTCCCCTCCGTTCAGGGGAGGGGGCCGGGGGGAGGGGTCAACTCACCTCCCCCTCCCCACTTTGCAGCGAAGGGGGCCGGCGGGAGGGGTCACCTCACCCGGTACAGCATCTCCCCCGCCTTGGGCACCACCAGCACCCCCTCCTCCTCGCGGCCCTGCCACTGGCTCACGTCCACGTCGCAGGGCGCCAGGTAGCCGAGGTTGACCTTCTCGCACCGCTCGCGGGGGATACCCGTGGCCAGCGTGACCTGGATGCGCGGGCGCTCGATCCCCGTCTCGGCGTCGTAGGTGCCACCGCCGCGCAGGTGGGTGGAGTGGGCCAGCACGCCCCACGGATAGTCCTTGAAGCGGTCCCATTGCTTGACGAAATAGTCGCGCACGTGGTAGCCCACCTCGTCGATGACCTTGCCGTGGGTGTACGAGATCTCGGTCAGGTGCGGGGCAAAGATGACCACCTCGCCGCCGTCGGCGATGGCCGGCTCCATCTTGTACATGCCCTTGGCCGCCGTCCACAGGTCGTCGTACATCTCGGGCATGACGGACAGCACGCGCTGCAAGGGGGCGTCGCGGTAGACGATGTGCACCTGCGACGAAAGGTCCGCCGCCGCGGCCCAGGCCTCCTCGGGCGTGCCGGCATAGAGCCCGGCCAGCCCGTAATAGGTCACCACGGGCGCCAGGCAGAGCCGGGGCACCGGGACAAAGCTCGCCGCACGGTCGATGACGGCCCGCACGGGCGTGTCCCTGGTGCCAATGATCTCGTAGCTGGTGATGAGCGCCCCCAGCCAATGGGTCAGGTTGATCATCTCCGGCCCGCTAATGCCAGGGAAAAAGTACTTGTTGCCCCCGGAAAAGCCCACCACCTCGTGGGGAAAGACCGGCCCGCAGACGATCAACTGGTCATAGTCCAGGATCATGCCGTTGACCGTCACCGGCACTTCTTGTACCAGCATCCCCCGCGACAGCGCCTCGATCTCGCCGGCAGGGATGGTGCCCAGGGAGACGAGGGTGCCGGGCAGGTCCCAGCGGTGGTTAAAGAGGCCCACGTCCCCATAGGTGCCCTCGCGCTCGGCCGCGCTGAGGCCCACCAGGCGGAGGAGCGCATCGTCGCTCATGGGCTGGTGTGTGCCCAGGGCGACCAGGAAATCGAGGGCGGCCACGCGCCCGGCCAAAGCTTCGTGGATCAGCCGGAAAAAGAGGGGGATGGGCGCGGTGCGCGTGCCGTCGGGTATGATGACCAGGACGCGCTTGCGGGCCAGTCCAGGCCCAGCCAGGCCGGCGCCCGCGAGGGCCTCGTGGACGATGGCCCGCACGTCGTCCTGCGATAGAAAACCGTCCGTGCTTCCCTTGCCTGCTACCATTCTCTTGCCTTTCTAAACCCTCACGCCCATACCTCTCTCATCGGGGCGAAAGGGAAGCTTCTCACACGCCGCCAAAGGCGCTGAATCCGCCGTCGACGGGCACGACGATGCCCGTCACAAAAGCCGAGGCGGGCGACAGCAGCCAGAGCATGGTGCCCAGCAGGTCCGCCGGCGCGCCAAAGCGGCCCATGGGCGTGTGATCGATGATCGTCTTGCCCCGCGCCGTCAGCTCGCCGGTCTCCCGGTCGGTCAGCAGGAACCGGTTCTGGTCGGTGATAAAAAAGCCGGGGGCCAGGGCGTTCACCCGGATGTCGGGCGAGTACTCCTGGGCCATGTGCACCGCCAGCCACTGGGTGAAATTGCTGACGCCCGCCTTGGCGGCGGAATAGGCCGGGATGCGCGTCAGGGGCCGCAAGGCGTTCATGGACGAGACGTTCAGGATGACGCCCCGGCCCTGCTCGGCCATGGTCTGGCCAAAGATCTGGCTGGGCAGGATGGTGCCCAGGATGTTCAGGTCAAAGACAAAGCGCGCCGCATCGGGCGGGATATCGAAAAAGGACAGCTCGTCGCTGGTGGTGGCCCGGGGGCTGTTGCCGCCGGCGGCATTGATTAACGTGTCCACAGGGCCAAACTCGGCCCGGATCTGCGCCTCGGTCTCCTTGAGTATGTCGCGCTGCAGCACGTCGCCATAGACGACGATGGCACAGCCCGGGCCGCAGCCCAGCCGGTCCATGAACCGGTCGGCGAGGGAGGGGTCGCGATCCATGATGGCCACGTTGGCGCCGCAGCCCACGAGCATGCAGGCCATCTCGCCGCCCAGGATGCCGGCTCCGCCGGTGATGATGACGTTGCGCCCCGAAAAGTCGTACCACTCCCTGACGCCATCCAGGTTATAGTTCTCGATCATATAAGCCTCCTCACAGGCACTCTTATTTAAACGCCGCCAGGTGCCGCAAAAAGTGCGTCTCCAGCGCGGCGTAATACTCCTCTTCGTGAGAATCCAGGGCCCGCATCAGCCGCTGGCCGTATTCGTCCAGAGCCGAGCCAAAGGTCACGTGCAGCACCTCGCGCCCGTCAAAGGTGTCCAGCACGCCCGCCAGCTCGTCGTCGGCCAGCTCGTCCGGCCGCGGCACGCGCGACGCCTCGGCCGAAACGTGGTAGGTGGCCCGGTCGGAGCCGTAGCGCTCCAGGCCCAGGGCCAGGATCTGGCGGAACAGGGCGGGATCCGCCCCGGCGATGGCCCGCAACGCCTCCAGGTAGCTCGTGCCGGCGGTCTTCAGGTGCACCAGCTCGCCGGCGTGCCGGGTAAAGAGGGGATAGACGCTGAACTTGTCCGAGCCGGAATGGATGCTCAGCTTGTAGGGGCCCAGGGTGCGGGCGATGGCCGCGTGGTGGGCCAGCTCCCGGTCCAGGACCTCCAGGTCCCCGATATAATCCACGCCCTTCTCAAAGGCGCCCGGGTAGCGGGGCGCGAGGCTCACCCACTCGACCTCCAGGCGCCGCAGCTCGCTGGCCACGTAAAAGTGCTCCAGGGGCGAGGTGGGCGTCTCGGTCTCGTCGACCGACACCTCCAGCTCGAAGGGGCGGCTGCCCATGGCAGCCGCCAGATGCCGGAACATCCGCGCCGTGTGGGCAACGGCGCCCCCGTACTTGGCGGCCGCTCGCAGCAGCGACGTCTCGTCGAACTCGAGGGCCAGGCCGTCCGCTTGAAAGCTCCGGCCCAGGTAGCGCCCCTTGAGGCCCTCCAACGTATCGTCCAGGGCCTGCCAGGGCAGGGCAGCCGCCAGCTCGCGGAGCCGTTGCAGCGAGGCGGTGTGGCCCTCGTTGTCCACGTGGTCGCCGGGGTCGACGGTATAGAACGTGTAGCCGGCGGCGACGCACAGCTCGACGTCGTCCGTGGCCTTCAGGTGATCGGCGTCGGCGCCCCACGGCTCGCGCCAGCCCTCCTGGAAGATGCCCCACATGGCGTCGTCCATCACCTGCTGCGCGCTGCGGCCGGTGCGGGCGTTCTCGCGCATCGACTGCTGGGCCGGAATGGGGGCCACGGCAGGGAGCCCAGAACTGTTGGCCTGGCGCACGGCGCGCAGGTGTCCGGGCGTGGCGAGACCCAGACGGTCGCCGCTGCCCAGCGAGCGTTTGAGGCCCAGAGGCTGCGGGTGGAGCCAGGGCAGGCGCCGGCGCAATAGGGCGGCGTTGGCCACCGAGAGGGGCCCGATGAACACGTCGCCCAGTTGGTAGCCTTCGAACCCGCCCACGTCGCCGGTGAGCAACAGGACCCGCCCTTCGGGTCCACGGCCGATGCGATAGGTTGTGCCCACCTGCTCCACCACGGAACGGGGATAAATCGCATAACCGGATAGCGTTGTCTCGCTCATGTCAACTCCTTCCTTTCTCCCCCACTCTCCCGGAGAGAGACACCTTTGGGGGCGGACGGCGCCGGGAAGGCCGGGGAGAGGGGGGCCCCGTCGAACCGGTAGGCCCGCTTGACCAGCCGATAGGCTGCGTCCAGGGCCATCTCCCGCGCATCGTCCATGTCCACAAGGTGGCGCACCACCAGCCCGGCGACCCAGTTGCAGGCCGCCCGGCGCCAAAGGTCGTGGCGCACCGGGATGGAGGGAAAGGCGCGGGTGTCGTCGTTAAAGCCGCAGGTGTTCTGCAGGCCCGCCGTCTCGACGACGCGGTCAAAGTAGCGCCGCATGCCGTTGAGGCTGTCGAAAAACCACCAGGGCGGCCCGAGCCGCAGCGAGGGATAGTGCCCCGCCAGGGGCGCCAGCTCCCTGGAATAGGCGCCCTCGTCGAGGGTAAAGAGGATGAGCCGCAGCCGTTGGTCGTTGCCATATTTCTGCAAGAGCGGGCGCAAGTTGTAGCTGAATTCGGTCCGCCGGGGGATGTCGGCGCCCATGTCGGGCCCGAAGCGCGCGAAAAGGGCCGCGTTGTAGTTGCGGATGGGGCCGCAGTGGAGCTGCATCACCATGCCGTCCTCGACGCTCATGCGGGCAAACTCCATGAACATGTGGCCCGTGAACCGCATGGCGTCGTCGGCCGTGGCCTGGCCGCGGAGCGCCCGCTGAAAGATGGCGTCGGCCTCGGCGGGGTCCAGCTCGCCGGTATAGGGCGTTTCGGCCGAGTGGTCGGCGGCTGCGGCTCCCATCTCTCGAAAAAAGTCGCGCCGCTGTTCCAGGGCCTGGAGGTAGGTGGCATAGGAATGCACTGCCACACCGCTGGCCTCGGCCAGGCCCTCGATCTGCCGCCGCCAATCCGGCCAGAAGAGGTTCACCACCGAGTCGGGGCGATAGGTGGGCCGCACGTCGCCCGCCCAGCCGGATTCCCGCATGGCCTGGTGGTGGCGCAGGGTGTCGGTCACGGCGTCGGTCGTGCACAGCACCTCGATGCCAAAGCGCTCAAATAGGGCCCGGGGACGGTACTCGGGCGTGGCCAGGCGGGCCTGGAGCTGGTCATAGATCGACTGCGCCGTGGCACCGGTCAGCTTGTCCTCGATGTGAAAGACCTCGAGCAACTCCTGGCCGATCCAGGTGCCCGTGGGCGTCCCCCGGAACAGCCAGAAATGGTCGGCAAAGGTCTGCCAGATGCGGCGGTGGTCGGTCTCGACCTCTGCCGCGGGCGCGGCCCCCGGCAGGGGGGAGGGAGAGCGGGCACGGATGCCCAGGGCCTCCATGGGGACGCCCTGGGAATAGAGCATGCGAAACACATAGTGGTCGGCGATGATGAGCATCTCGGCCGGGGTGCCAAAGGTGGCATCAGGGTCGGCCAGCAGGCGGGGGTCCACGTGGCCGTGGGGGCAGACGATGGGCAGGTCCGCGACGCCCTCGTAGAGCTCGCGGGCAACGCGCCGTTGCGTTGGATCTGGATCAAAGTAACGGTCGGGAAACAGGTTCTTTTTCACGGCATGCCTCCCTTGCTTCTCGTCCTTCGCTCGGCCCCAGCCACAGCGGCCAGGACCAGGCCCATCGCCGCGCACCGGGCCCGCACGGCATCCCTCGCCGGCACTACAGCCCCCTACCTGGCCAACCAGCCGCCGTCCACGACCAACAGACTTCCATGCACGTAGCGCGAGGCCTCCGAGGCCAGGTAGACCACCGCCCCCTGGAGGTCGTTCGCCTCGCCCCAGTCGCCGGCCGGGATGCGGGCCAGGATGGCCTCATTGCGCACCGGATCAGCCCGCAGGGGCGCGGTGTTGTCGGTGGCCATGTAGCCCGGAGCGATGGCATTGACATTCACGCCCCTGGCCGCCCACTCGTTGGCCAGCGCCCGGGTCAGCCCTGCCACGCCGCTCTTGGCCGCCGTGTAGGCCGGGATCAGGATGCCGCCCTGGTAGGAGAGCATGGAAGCGATGTTAATGATCTTGCCCCCGCCCTGCTCGACCATCACCCGGGCCGCGGCCTGGGAAAGAAAGAACAGGGCCTTCAGGTTGACCTGGATCACCAGGTCCCAATCCCGCTCGTCGAACTCCAGGGCCGGCGCGCGGCGGGTGGTGCCAGCGTTGTTGACCAGGATGTCCAGGCGGCCCAGTCCGCGGACCACCTGGTCGACCGCGTCTCGCAGCTCGGCCACTGTTGCCCGCTGCAAGTCGCAGTGCAGCGGCAAAAAGCGCCGGCCCAGGGCTTCGACCCGGGCCTGCGTCTCGGCATAGTAGTTCTGGTAGAGCCCCGCCACGTCGGCCCCCGCCTCGGCCAGGGCCAGGGCCATGGCCTGGCCCAACCCCCGGCCCACGCCGGTCACCAGGGCTACCTTGCCGTCCAGGCGAAATAGATCCAGGATACTCATTGTACACCTCCAACCCTATTCACGCCAATCTCAAGGGGCGCCCCGGCGCGCCTGCCCCGCCCGGGGACCCTGGAACTGGAGCAACACCTTCATGGACCGCCCGCGGTCGGAGGCCAGCGCAAAGGCGCGATCCGCCTCGTCAAAGGGCACGCGATGGCTGACAAGCTGGCTGGCAAGCTCCGGGTAACCGGCGACAAACTCCAGGACGCGGTCGAATTCGCCGGTTCCGCCGATGCTGCCCATGATCTGCGCCGCTTTTAACGTGATCTGCTTCAGGCCGAACTCGACGGAGGGGATGAACCCGAGGGCCATGACCGCCCCAAGGGGCCGCAACAGGCTCACGGCCATGCGAAAGGCCGCCGGCGACCCCGAGGTCTCAAAGATGGCGTCGTATCCGCGCCCCGAGTAGAGCCCGCCGTAGTCGGCGGCATCGCCGTCTCCGCCGGCCGCCGCCACGTCGGTGGGGCTCGCGGCCCCGGCGGCCACAGCCTTGGCCACGCGCTCCTCCACCAGGTCGTAGAGCTCCACGTACTCGCAGCCCTCCAGCACCTTGAGGGCAAAGAGGCAGGACAGGCCGATGGCCCCGCCGCCCAGCACCAGGATTTTTTCCTTTGCCAGGTTGGGGCGTGCCTCACGGACGCGCCGCACGGCGTGGGCGCCCACCGCCAGTGGCTCGCTCAGCGCCACCAGGTCCAGGTCGGCCCCGGGGTCGGCGCGGTACAGGTACCGGTCCTCCTGCAAGAAGAGCTGGCGCGAGGCGCCGTCGACGGTGATGCCAAACTTCTCGATGTGCTGGCACAGGTTCTTGTCGCGGCCGCAGAACTGGCAGGTGCCGCAGTAGAGCGAGCAGTCGCCGGTCACCTTGTCGCCCGGCCGGAAGCGTGTCACGTCGGGGCCGACGGACACCACCGTGCCCGACCACTCGTGCCCGAAGTAGAGAGGATAGTTTCTGGGCCCCTCGTAGGTGCCCAGGTACAGGCCCGAGTCGGAGCCGCACAACCCCACGGCGTGGGTGCGCACCAGCACCTGGCTGCCCGCCGGCGATTGCAACTCGGCGGTCACCATCTCCAGTTGTCTGCCGCCGTGCAGGACGATCCCTTTCGACTGCATGCTCAACCCTCCCCCGTCGGACCCGCTCAAGCGTATTCGTCCAGCTCGACCGGGCGGGCCTCCTGGAAGGAGCGTGTCGCCGCCAGGCCGATGACCAACGCCGCCCTGGCGTCGCGGCCGTCCACCGCCGGCTCGCGCCCGGCCTGCACCCGCTCCACAAAGTCGATGGTCTGGGCCAGGTAGGCGCTGCCAAAGCGCTGGATGATGTAGGGCACCATGTCGTACTGGATGCCTTGCCGGGTCAGCACCAGGAGGGGCGTCTGCTGGTAGTAGCCGATGTTCAGTCCGCCCTCGGTGCCCAGGATCTCGGTGCGGATGTCATAGCCGTAGAGGGCGTTGCGGCTGACCTCGACGTTGCCCAGGGCCCCTCTCCGGAACAGGAGGCTTATCACCGCATTGTCGATGTCGCCCACGCTGTTGAGCTGCGGGAAGGCCAGCGTGCCGCCTTCGGTATAGACGCGCCGCACCTCGTCGCCCATGAGCCAGCGCCCCAGGTCAAAGTCGTGGATGGCCATGTCCAGGATGAGGCCGCCGCTCACGCTCGGCCGGGCGTACTCCAGGTCGGGACAGAACGGGTCGCGGCCGATGGACTTGAAGGTCACCGGCGTACCGATGACTCCCGCCTCGATCTGTTTCCTGGCCGCCAGGTAGCCGGCGTCAAAGCGCCGCATGAAGCCCACCTGGAACATCACTCCCGCGCGCTCCACGGCGGCAATCATCTGGTCCGTGTCCTCCAGGTTCAGGGCAATGGGCTTTTCACAAAAGATGGCCTTGCCCGCCTCCGCCGCCGCCACGACCACCTCGCGGTGCGTGCTGGTGGACGACAGGACAAAGACAGCCTCCACCTCCGGGCTGGCCAGCAGCTCCCGATAGTCCGCGGACCAGGCCGGAACGTCCAGCTCCTCGGCCAGGGCCCGCGCCCGCTCGGGCAGGACGTCGGCGACGTGCACCAGGCGGCATTGGGGAACCTGGCGCGCCAGGTTGCGCGCATAGATCTGTCCCATCCGCCCCAGGCCGATAACTCCCACAGGCAGTTTTTCCACAGTTCCTCCTCCAGCGGCAGCTCCTTGCCGCGCTACCGGCTTGCCCCGACAAGTGATACTGTTGTTTTATTAACCTATGCAGCACGAGGGAGAACCTGAAACCTGGATCGGCGCGTTTGTGCTCGTGGGACGTGTTCTAGCCATTTCACAACGCGTGTCATGTCCATGGCAACCGCAATTAGCAAGTGCTGCAAATGAGTCTTCGCCAGGCCAATGTAGCGGGTCTGGCGCAGTTCAAAGGAGCGTGTCCCTTGGGAGATCGTCCCTTCGATCCCAGCACGACGCTTATACCGTTCCTTGAACTCCGGGCTCTCTTGTCGTTCCCGTGCTTCCTGGAGAGCGAGGTATTGCGCTTGAGGGCGAAAGACCAATGCCCGGCGGCCCTCCGTCTTGCTGCGCGTGCATTGCTCTCGTTTCGGACAGGTCCGGCACACGGTTGCCTCCATGTAGGCGACGACGACATCTTTGCCCTCGTCATTCTTGCGTTCTTGCCAGACCGCACTGCTGTTGCCCTCAGGGCAGGTGACGCGCTTTCCATCCCAGTCGATGAAAAAGCTATGCACATCGTAGCCCGTTCCCTCCCGTGCCTGCCACCTGGTATCCGGCAGCACCGGTCCGCACAGGTCGAGGTCGTACTGCTCACGGCCGGTCACCAGCAGATCGGCGCTCATATAGCCTGTGTCCACGAAATGCTCCGCGGGCAAGAGCTCCTTCGCCGCCAAGGAAGCATGGACGACGTCGGTAAGCAACACGTCGTTTCGTGTTGCTTGGGTTGTTTGCACGTCGGTGATCAGGTGCGGCAGGTCCTCATCGCACGTCTCGGTCAAGTGCACCGCGTAGCCCGTCCAGTTGGTCGTCCGCTTGGTTCGATTCCGAGCCTCTGGATCGTAAGGCGATTGGATTCGGAGGTTGTTGGGCGGCGAGTCTTTTTCCGTTCGCCAATGCACCTGGTCCCCTTGCAGATAGTACTGCTGGACCCATACTTGGCGCAGGATCTCCACCGCAGGCACTTCTCGCAGCCAGGCAGCCGCCGACTCGTAGACCGCCGACAAGAGGTGGTACCCGTCAGCACCGATCCGCGTGGCCAAGTCCTCCTGCTCCGACTTTTTCTTGGGCAGGCGATACTGCTCAAAGCGCGGACCATACAGGTCAAACCAATCGGGCGTTACCTGCTCCTGCAGCCAGTCTGGAACTACCGTTGCCAGAGCGTTCAGCGCGGCGCGCATGGTCTCCCCCACACGCTCCAGGCGGTTCATCTGGCGCACGGCGGCCAGGACGTGGGTCGAGTCGGTGCGTTGTCGGCCGCGGCCCTTGATCAAACCCAGTTGCCGACAGTGCAAAAGCAAATCATCCAGCAAACGAGCTTCCATCCCGCCCGCGATGAGGCGCCTTCGATGGTCGTGCAGAATCGTGAATTCAAAGCCCGGGTGTTTCAACGGCAAGCCCAAGAAGTATTTCAGGTCGATTCTGCCTCGGACTTCTTCCGCAACCTGTCGGTCCGTAAGCCCCTCAGCGAACTGAATGGCCAGGACCAGGTTCAGGAAGCCCGGCGATTCAGCCCGGCGCCCTTCGTTGACCACGAACAGGGAGGCATAGTCACTATCTTGGTACCAAAGCCCCAGCTTGTCGCGCAGGCTCATGTACACGTTCCCTTTGCGATAGATCTCGCGCGCCAGATCTGCGGTATCCTGGGGAACCTGAAAGGACCGGCGAATGTGAAGTGTCATCGATTGCCTCCTCGTTTGCTGGGTTTTCGGCTGCAGCCCATATTGTGGCACAGATTCGCGCCATTGTCACGTTGCGCTCGACCTGTGCCCACGGCTCAAAGGTTAATAAACCAACAGTATCACATGTCGGGGGAAGCTTGTAGGGAGACGGCCCGGCCCCGACAAGTCGGGGAGTCCGGGTTGAGGTTGGAGCCCAACGTGGCCAGGAGAGAGTTTCACCCGCCGCACATCTATATCCAGGAGACGTGCTACTTTATCACAGCCAGCATTGTTCGAGGGCAGTGGCTGATGAGGAGCGACGCGAAGCACGCGTTGTATCGGGATATTCTGCGCGAGGCTATAC
>ERZ1026792.2005-NODE-2005-length-11415-cov-2.110648_pt1 | contig 11415 bp, 9 predicted proteins | sample MGYA00520884_ERZ1026792 | MGnify/ENA primary metagenome ERZ1026792 (study PRJEB33270, sample SAMEA104284473) | anaerobic digester metagenome | biome: Anaerobic digester microbiome; feature: mesophilic sludge digester; material: Anaerobic digester biomass | place... | reverse complement strand
TGTATTTCTACCAGTCCCGCTGGTACGACCCGCTCATCGGGCGATTTCTGGCCGCGGATACGATCGTTCCTCAGCCGCAAAATCCGCAGAATCTGAACCGGTACAGCTACGTCGGGAATCAACCTCTCGGGTTCATCGATCCAAGCGGACACGCAGCCATATGTGGAACAAGTGCAGATGATGGTTGTGGCGGCATAGATGCGCTCCAAAGCATTGAAATGCAACTGCGGCAAGGAAGACTGGATCCAATCGGCGCCAAGCAAGCGTATTATCAGTATTACCTGGCGCACCCTGGCGAGAACGCAGGCGCCTATCAGCCACTCAACCCAACTGAAGAATTCAACGGCATCATCTCGACCGGGTATGCGCAAGCTCAAGCGGAGTTGGGCGCAGGAAATCTTGGCGGGTTAGCACTGGGCGCGGCGACCACCAATGGCGTGATCTTCGAGGCGATGTCCGGTTATGGGGGGAATGCATCTTTCGGCGTAGGGCTCTATGCTGTTGGAGTTTTCGGGACATTTGGTTCCGGGAAAGCTCTCCACCAAGCGACTGTGACCATTACTCGCAATGGCGAAGTTGCATCCCAATATACGATGACGAGTGGGAATATGACGAACGAGGAGGCTGCTCTTGGGTTTCCTCGCTCATCGTTGGCAACGCATACTGAGGCCCGCGCTGTGAAGCAAATCCCCATGCTATCTGGTGACACGATGATTATCATGGGTCAGTATCCACCTTGTCCATCATGCAAAGGGGCCATGAACGTTGCGGCAAGAGTCAACGGCACTATCATCATTTATCGTTGGCCTGGGGGAGAATGGTCAACTCCGAAATGAGGGTACAATGAAGAGATTAACAGTTCGAGCAATTTCAGTACAAGAATTGGAGGATCTGAATGCTTTTGTAATCGCGCTGTATGATCAGAAGGAAATGCCAATGAGTTGGATTGAAATCCAGCAACCCCTGACTCTTAACACACAGGATCAGCAACTTGGGTTGGATACTTACTGTGTTACAACCAATACCGGTGCGTCGCACTACGGCGGGATTACTTCATGCATTCTTCGCGGTCGCGTATTGAGGATAGAATTCTCTCAACCAGCGGGATCTGTCCTAGGTTTGGGGGAAGCGTTGGAATGTTACCTTCTAGTACCGATGACGGTTATCACCTCACTTCGATTTGGGCTGGAACGTATGCTCCAGAACAATGTTCAGTGTTCATCAATGTGAAGGTGAACTGCAAGCACTGGTATCCCATTGTGCCGATGAAGCCTGAGATACTTCCGTGGCCGAATCTAATGTGCAGTCCAGGCAGGGTGAATGCCACGGCGAGTAAGTCCAGTGTGGGGAGTTATGTGTACGGTGCGTCGTCGCCGGGGAATTGCCGGGCGGGGACGCAGGCGACGAAGCCACATGCGGTGCAGCAGGCGGGCAGCAGCAACGTCTACAACTACGACTGCAACGGCAACATGACCGGGCGCACGGTGGGCGGCGTGACCTACACCCTGGTCTACGATGCGGAGAACCGGCTGCAGCCGGTAAAGCAGGGAAGCACGGCGCTGGCCAGCTACACCCATGACGCGGACGGCAACCGGGTCAAGGCGGTGATGGGGAGCAGCACGACGGGCGGATTTTTGCCACGAATTGCACGAATCGAAACGAAGACAGAAACTCGATTCGTGTAAATTAGTGAAATTCGTGGCAGAGAAAACGGTCAACGAGACCGGCGGCCGGCTGTCGGAGATTCGCTACAAGCCGTGGGGCGAGAGCCGCTACACCTTCGGCGCGACGCCGACGCAGCGCCGCTTCACCGGGCAGGTGCTGGACGAGGTGGCGGGCGGGTTGTATTTCTACAACGCCAGATACTACGACCCGGCGCTGCCGACCGCGACGCGTCCGGTTCGAAGGGGAAGAGCGCGTTGACGGCGTTGAGCGCCTGACCCAACAGATTGATGCGAGTAGAATAGCCGGCTGCCAGCAGAAAACCTCGCGCCAGCGGTCTGGCTCTGCACGGACCAGTCGCGCCGCCTCGCTCGCATAATCGGGCAAGCTGGCCAGGTGACACGCGGCCAGGAATTCCTGGAAGGTGCGATGGGGAAAGGTGTAGGCTTCGGTCTTGTGGCGGATGAGCAGACCGGCCCGCTCACGAATGTAATCAATGAACACGCCGGCCTTGTTCCAGTCGTTGTTCAAGAAGGGCGCCAGCCAGGCGCGCAGTTCGCCTTCGGCGATGTCCGCCGTGTCGCCATCACCGCTGTGCCGGCTGTGAGCCTTGAAGGCCACCGCGTACAGGCCGGCTCGCAGATCGCTCATTTTCAGGGTAGGGATGGCCAGGTGCTCCACGATACCGGCGCCGGCGCCGGTTGGATTTGCCCATCGCTCCAGGAGCAATTGCACCGCCTCGGTGTACAGTTGGGTGCGGTCTTCGGGCAGCTGCCCGGTGAAGGCGTGCAGCTGCGCCATGATCGTCAAGAGCAGAGGACGCTCGGCCAGGAGATCGTGCGCAGGCAATCATACCGCAAGCGGACGCCGCGGTCAATCCCCCGCCGCGCCAGGTCTTGCCACGAATTGCACGAATTGACACGAAGGCAGAAGCTCAATTCGTGCAAATTAGTGAAATTCGTGGCAGAGAAAGCTGGGCGGACTTTTGCCACGAATTGCACGAATTGACACGAAAAGCCCATAAAATTCGTACAAATTAGTGAAATTCGTGGCAGAGAAAGCCGTGATCCACGGTTCTACTCCGCGCCGATGGGATCCACCACGCGGCCGCAAAACAGAATGCTGCGCGTGGCGCGGTCCATGATGAGAAAGACGAAGGGATGATCGGCCCGAAAGACCGGCGATGGCTCTGACACACCGCGAAAGTTCATGACAACGGCTGTGGCCGCGGCCGCCTCCGTACCCTCCTCGTTCACCTGCACCCAGGCCTTCTGCACCGCTGCGGCGATGTAGAGCCAGTGTGGGATGCCGTCCATGCCGGAAAAGTCGGCGATCATATCGTCGAACGCGTCGGTCATGCCCAACGCTTGCAGGGTGGCGTCCAGCCTGAGGGTGCTGGAGATCTTGAACCGCGGCAGGAAGACCTGCACCTCTCGCTCTTGCAGACCCAACAGCCAGTGATCCAGGCGTTCCGCGGTGAACAGCGCGTCGAGACCGGCCAGCCCCTTTTCCCTGGCAGGCAAGAGCACGACCATCGAAAGGGCGTCGCCGGCGTAGGGCAGGCTCAAGACCTGGATGTCGTCAACCTCTGCATACGGCAGGCGGCAGGTCTGCTGCATGAGCGGCGCGGTGACGTGCTCACTGGCCGTCAGCCAGAAGCGCGCCTCGGCCGTGCGCGCCGGATCGAACTGGTAGAGCCAGATTCCCTTGAAGTAAATGGCGTTGACCAGCACCAGGCGCGTCAATTCGTCGAGAATGTCGGGTTCCAACAGGTCTTTGATTTTGCCGGCGGTGTGCTGCTCGGCCCAGGTGTTGATTGCCTGGCGCGCCGCTTCGGTCGCTGTGGCATAATCCACGGGCGTGATGCTGACGCCGTAGAACCGCTGCAGCAGCGCCAGGAATTCTGGCAGGAACGGGTAGCCGATCTGCGGCCAGATGGAGTTCGCCAACGCCAACTGCACCTGGCCGGGTCGTTGGGCCGCGGCCAGGCTGGCCTGCATCTGGGCAAAAGCAGCGTGAAGGGCCTCGTCGTCCAGGTCGAAGTGCAGAGTCTGGGCCATTTGGCCGGCCGTGTTGCCGCGCGCGCCGGCGAAGGTCATCGCCAGCGCGCTGGACAACGAAAACGGAGAACAAAAAAGATTGCCCTGGGCCTTGCTGAGCTGCCGGTAGAGATCAACGGCAAAGCCGTTGTTCCCCGCCACGAGCCGGGTCAGGGATGTTCGATCAGGTTTCATAGCAACAACCCTCCTGTTTGCTGGCGCATACTGCGAACCAACATTTCGCGACTGCACCGCCGCGGACCAACCGCCGGCGACTGCAAGCAATTTCATGGTACCCCGAAAGCGGCAAAAGTGCAAGGTCTTGTGGGCGTCACCCCCGTCACAACCCTTGAATGCACAAACTCGGAGCCTCTCAAGGGTAGGTTTTCTGAGCTGAGATTGTAATGACGAACACTGTGCAAACGACAAGAGATGTATAAACTTTGCATCATGTTAGTAAATAGTTTGTTTAATGTAAAAGCAAACTATCAATGTTTCAGACGAGTTTCAAGGAGATTACAGTGATGAAGTTCGGTCGTCTTTTCAAGAGCACAGTGTTGCTTGTGATGGTTGCCGCCCTGATGGTTTCTGCGCTCAGCGCGTATGCTGCAGGCCCACGGGTCCGTGTTGTTCATGCTTCACCGGATGCACCGGCTGTTGATGTGTGGGTAGATGGGGCTAAGGCTTTCACCAATGCACCGTTCAAGGGCATTACGCAGTACGCCGGTCTGACCGCGGGCGAGCACAAGGTGCAGGTTGTTCCCACAGGCCAGACTGAACCGGCCGTGATTTCCGCTACATTGACCCTGGACAACGACAAGGATTACACCGTTGTCGCCGTTGGTAAGCTCGCCAACATCGAGCCGCTGGTTCTGGTTGATAACAACAGCGCCCCGGCCGCTGGCAAGGCTCACGTGCGCTTCGTCCATGCGTCTCCTGACGCTCCGGCCGTTGATATTGCCGTCAAGGGTGGGCCAGTGATCTTCAGCAACGTGGCCTTCAAGGGTGTAGGCGACTACACGCCGGTGGATGCCGGCACGTATGACCTGGAAGTGCGCCTGGCCGGCACTGAGACTGTAGCTCTGTCCGTTCCTGGCGTCAAGCTGGACGATGGCTCGGTTTACACCGTCTTCGCGATGGGTCTGGCTGGCGGTGAGCCGGCGCTGGTAGCGGTTCCGAGTGTGGATTCAACCCATGCGAGCGCCGCTGCGCCGACAACCCTGCCCACGACTGGCGGCGAGAACATCATGCTGTTGGCCCTGTTGGCTGGCGCTGCTCTCCTGATGATGGGCGGCGGTGTGCGTATGGCCGCTAAGCGCAACCGCTAAAACCAACTGCTCCCCTGATGATCGTGAAAAAGGCCGGTGTTGAACACCGGCCTTTTTTGATATACTCATCCCAATCACCGGAACAAAGGGGGGCGAGTTGGCAGCTCGTTTCACTCGTATGGGCGCCTTACTGACAGAACGCTAATGGGACGCTAAGGGCTTGTCAAAGAATAAGTTCCCGTTCTATCTCGACAAAACATGGGCAATAACGGGAAGTTGTTTCTTGACAAGCCCTAACCCCGGCGTGGTGAAACTCAACGTGCCGACCGCGCCCCGCGCAGCAGCCATACGCCGAGCCAAATTTGAGCCACGGCGAAGATCGCCACAAACAGAATTAGCCCCAACGACACGACATCGAAAAGACCGGTGCGTTGGAAAAAAATAAAACTCAGGACGGTGAGGATGGCAAATGCGCCGCCGGTGCCGATGAAGATGCAGCCAAAGCCGTTGGGCTGCCGTTCTTCCCAGGGCGCTACGCCCATCGCCTGGTCTTGGTCGTCTGGAGATTGCATGGTTCGCCTCATTCGTAAATTCCAATACTCCAGCCATTGTACACCGGCGGGAGATGCTGTCAATTGGAGACCGGAGACCGGAGACCGGAGACCGGAGATTGGAGACCGGAGACCGGAGACCGGAGATTGGAGACCGGAGACCGGAGACCGGAGATCGGAGATCGGAGGCCCGAGAGACCCACTGTAGGGGTATGATATAGACCATAGTCAGGCTGACATGCATGGCTATACTTTGGTCGTGGGTTCAGGTGTCCATGGGGGGCCTGGCTCAGGAGCAAAATTCGATCACCATCCGATGAACAGACGAGGACAGACAGAGGTTGACTTTATGGCAAACATCAACAAGATCAAGGGCGTTATTGGTATCCTGACCGGCGGCGGCGACGTGCCCGGACTCAATCCGGCCATTCGCGCCGTGACGATCCGGGCACTGCGCGAGGGCTACAAGGTGGTCGGCATCCGTCACGGCTGGGCCGGCGCCATTGACATCATGCGCGATGACAAGGCTGACAACAGCGATAACTTCCAGTGGCTGACGGAAGAGGTGGTGAACAGAGCGGGCCGCACCGGCGGCACCTTCCTGCACAGTTCGCGCACGCGGCCCAGCACCGTGTCACGCAAGAGCGTGCCCGCACATCTGCAGGAGCAATACCAGGCAGACACCAACGACCTGACCCCGGAAGTGCTCAAGAACCTGGCCTGGTTGGGCGTGGATTACATGATCCCCATCGGCGGTGATGATACCTTGAGCTACGGCGTGCGCCTGGCGCAGGAAGGTTTCAAGGTGGTCGCCATTCCCAAGACGATGGACAACGACGTGCCTGGCACCGATTACTGCATCGGTTTCAGCACCTGCGTCACCCGCACGATTGCGATGACCAACATCCTGCGTACTTCGGCCGGCTCGCATGAGCGTTTTCTGGTCATGGAAGTGTTTGGCCGCTATGCCGGGTTCACGGCCATGCTGCCAACCATGGCCGGCGTCGCCAATCGCTGTGTGATCCCGGAGTACAGATTCAACGTGGAGCATCTAACTGAATTGCTCGTGGCCGATCGTTTCAAGAACCCCAGCAAGTATTCGGTGGTGCTGGTTTCCGAAGGCGCCATGTTCGAGGGCGGCGAGATGATTTTTCACAACGCGGAGAAGGACGCGTATGGTCATGCCAAACTGGGCGGCATCGGCGACGTGGTTTCGGAAAAGCTCAAGGAGACCTCGGCCAAATTCAACAACGGCAAGAAGATCGAATGTATCAACCAGAAGCTGGGCTACCTGGTGCGCGGCGGCGACCCCGACGCCATTGACTCGGTGGTGCCGATGGCCTACGGCAACCTGGCGTTGGACTTGATCCTGCAAAACTTGCATGGCCGGCTGGTGGTACTGAAGAACGGACGCTACGATCACGTGCCGCTGGACGTTGTGACCAGCACCAAGAAGGTGGTGGATGTCGGGCGCTTCTACAACACCGAGCGCCTACGCCCTCACTACAAGAGCTTCGAGATGAAGCCGCTCTTCATCATGACCAGCAGCGATTTATAACATGACCAGCAGCGATTTATAACATGACCAGCAGCGATTTATAACGGTCCTCACATGAGACTTCCGAAGTCATCAAGGCTTCGGAAGTCTCTGTCAATGACTTCTCATACATCCAGATTCCTGACCTGCTTGGCGTGCGTCTGGATGAAACGCTTGCGCGGGGGCACCGCTTCGCCCATCAACATGTCGAAGGTGCGATCAGACGCCGCCGCGTCCTCGATGGTCACCTGCAGTAGGGTGCGGTTCTCCGGGTTCATGGTGGTAGACCACAACTGCTCTGGATTCATTTCGCCCAGACCCTTGTAACGCTGCACGACCAGGTTGCCGCTGTCGCTCCCCATCTCCTTCACCAGGCGATCCTTCTCTGCATCCGAGTAGGCGTAGCGCTGATCTTTGCCCTTCTTGACGAGATAAAGGGGTGGTTGCGCGATGTACAGATGTCCCTTTTCGATCAACGACTCCATGTAGCGGAAGAACATCGTCAGCAGCAGCGTGCGGATGTGGCTACCGTCCACGTCAGCGTCTGTGTTGTGCAGCGCTATGCCGCCGACGCCGGCGATGAAGTTTTCGTCTCCTTCAACCGAAAAGTCGTAAACCTTGCGCTTGGACGCCGGCGTCTGGTGTACCGAACGAACTGCAAGACCAAGCAGATCACCGCGCAGCGGGGTGGCTGCATGCGGTCCGCCATGACCAGCATCGGTTGCCAGCCAACTGCGCACGTCAGGCGCCCGCTGATGATCCTGCCAGATCAACGCCAGGGTAGTCATGGCCCCGCGCCCGGACACCGTCACGTGAAAGGCCGTGCGCCGCGTGATGACCGGCTTGCCGCGAATCAAACCGCTCGGCTGCCCCGTCGGCTCACGCTGCGACAAGGATGCTGTCACCCCATGCGCGGCCAGCAGATACATCAATTGGTTGGCCAGCAGATCCGATGTCGTCGTGAAGGACATCGCGCGTGTGCTCAGGGTGCCGTCGCCGAGGAAATAGCCGCGCAGGAACGCAATCTGCATGGATTGGTCTACATTGAACACAAGATCAGGAATGTGCTTGCTTTCGGCATGGACGCCGTCGAAGCCGAACAGCAGACGGAACACCGCCGTGACGACTCGATTCAAGATTCGCAGCTCATGCGCACGCCCATCCGCTGCGGCATACCAGGTTGGCTCCAGTCCAAAGACTCGCTTGATCGCCTCCGTGAGTTCAGGCACCAGGGCTTCGTTCCGCTTTCCGATGGACAGGCGCACACCGTTGCGCTGGCTCAGGGAGCCTTCAGCCACAAAGAAGCCAAGCAGCAGCATGAGCGATTCATCAATGGGCAAGTAACGCGGCACTCCCTGGTCGGCGTAATGGCGCGGAGTCAGACAGATGTTGTCACCTAACAAGGTCAAATCAGCGTCCTGCAGCCGCGACAGAGTCACGTAATTGCGCACGCGATTGGCCGGCGCAGCCCGATACTGCGTGTTCCAGATATGATCCAGGCGACTGTTCCCCACCGTGACCTGGGAGAGAACCGTTTGTCTGTTGATACCCAGCAGGTCCACATAACGAAGGAAATGGTCCAGGGCGGGACGACCGCTGCCTTTTTCCCAGGCATAGTACGTGACCGGTTGACGAATTCCCACCGCCTCACAGATGTCAGCCTGACTCAGGCCCAGGGCCTGGCGCTGCGCCTTGAGCAAGTTGCCAACGTCGGGTGGAATCGTCACCCGCGGCTCCACCATCTGCGGGGCGTCGGCATATTCAGCGCGCACCGTGGCCTTGTACCACGCCTCGACGCCAATACCGCGCACCACCAGGTCTGTGTCCAGGGCCTCATCCAGCGCCAGGAAGGCCTGGAGAAGGTCAAGCTGCGCCGGCGCCGGCTGGCTGAGCGGCAATCGTCCGGGTGCAACCAGGAGATCGCCGGGGCGAACCTCGTCGCCCCGCTTGAGCACCGGCTTGCCATCCGCATCGGCCACAAAGACGCTGTGCTCGCCGGTCACTCGCACACTCCGGCCATAGGTCGTCTTGATCTCGAAGAGCGGGCCATCGTGATCGTGGCGCAGAACGGCCTTGATGGGCTTGAAGCGCACCTGGCCCGACGTCGCGTCGAAACAGATCACTTGATAGGCTGACGGATTCGCGCCCGTTTCCCACAGCCAGTCAATGAACGGCCCTACCCGCTCGGCGCAGATGCGCCCGGCCGGGTCCTTGACGAAGGTCAATTCCTCGCCATCCACGCTCATAATCACAACCCGGCCATAGCGCAGGTTGTCCAGCGAGAAATCGTTGCCAATGCCGGTGCCCAGGGCGGTAATCAGGGCTTGAATTTCGCGATTGGCCAGCGATTTCTCCAGCCGCGCCTTCTCCACATTGAGGATCTTGCCGCGCAGAGGCAAGATGGCCTGGAACCTGCGATCACGACCCTGCTTGGCACTATTATGGACGAATACGCCGCTCGCCAGGGCAAAATTGTGTGAATGCGGCACCTCGATGTCGTATACGTCTATCCATTCTGCCAATCTTTCGACCACCGCCACACGATGATTGTAGTTTGCTGGTTCTTTCATGTCCGACAGCTTACGATACAGGGGCATTAGTGAATCCCCATTGGCAAGTGATGCTGCTGGCTTGTAACTTCCATCTCGGAGCATGAATGGATGATCGGGCGTGCAGACAATCGTCTCTCCATTATCGAGCGTGACGCGGATGACTTCCGCGCCAGCCTTCGTCATGCGAGGGTTGACGATCTGCTCCAAGCCGATTTTGCCGTCATGGCGTATCGTATAGCAGAAATGCTTCAAACCGGCCTGGTGTTCGGCAACGATCTCCTTGAGACTCAAGGCTCGCCCATCTGCCAGCGCAATCTGTGTCTCTCCCGAAAAACAGCCTCCGGCCGAATCTCCTTCTACGATATAGATCTCTGCCTTACTCGGATCGCGTTCGGAGCAGTCGGCCAGTTTGCCGGGGAGGGTCATGCTCTCCAGCGCGCTCTTGCGGAAGACCAGGTCACGCGCCTGGCGGGCCGCTTCGCGCGCGCGCGCCGAGGTGCGGCACTTTTCCACAATCGCCTTCGCCTCTTTGGGGAACTGCTCCATCCATGCGTTCAGCGCCTCGACCACAGCCGATTCCACCTGACCGCGAACTTCGGCGTTGAGCAGCTTGACCTTGGTCTGGCTCTCGAACTGCGGGTCCGGCAGCTTGACGCTGACGATGGCGGTCAGCCCTTCTTTGGTGTCCTCACCAGTGAAACTGGCGTCGCCTTCCTTGATGAAACCGATCTTGCGCGCATAATCGTTGAGCGAACGCGTCAGCGCGGAGCGCAGGCCGGTCATGTGACTGCCGCCGTCCGGGGTGTTGATGGTGTTAGCAAAACTGTAGCTGGATTCGTTGTAGCCATCGGTATACTGCACCGCGACTTCGATCTGTGTGCCATCCACTTCCCTCTGCGCGTAGATCGGCTCGTGCAGCACCGCGCGGTTCTTGTTCAGATAGCGCACAAAGCTGCTGACGCCGCCCTCGAAGTAGAAGGTGGTGGAATGGGGATAGGCCACCTGCAGCCCCTGTTTGTCGAACGCGCCGCGTTCATCCATAAAGGTGATCTTCAGGCCGCGGTTCAGAAACGCCATCTCGCGGAAGCGCTGCAGAAGCGTCTCGTAGCGGTATTCCAGGACCTCGAAGATGGTGGGGTCGCGCAGAAAGGTGATGATCGTGCCGGTATCGTCCTCGGGCACATCGCCGATGATCTCCAGTTCGCTGACGGGCGTGCCGCGCTCGAAGCGTTGGCGGTAAATATGGCCGTGACGCCGCACGCGCACCTCCAGCCAATCCGACAGCGCGTTGACAGCCGAAACGCCGACGCCGTGCAAGCCGCCCGACACCTTGTATCCGCCGCCGCCAAACTTACTGCCGGCGTGCAGCTTGGTCAGGACAACGGTGACGGCCGGCTGGCCGGTCTGCGGTTGAATGCCCACCGGGATACCGCGGCCGTTGTCAATGACGCTGACGCTTTCATCGGGGTGAATCACCACCTCGATGTGCGTGCAATAGCCTGCCATGGCCTCGTCAACCGCATTATCGGTGACCTCATACACCATGTGATGCAGCGCCTTGCCGTCCGTGCCGCCGATGTACATGCCTGGGCGGCGGCGTACTGCCTCCAACCCTTCGAGTACCTGAATATCACTGGCTTCGTATTGCATCTCAGGCCGGTTGCCGTTCGCCCCGTTTTGTTTTCCTGCCATCTTATGTCTCCTCCGGCTCTATGTGCATGGTCTACTATTTCTGCGGCGCTCACTTGACCCCCATGGCGCCCCATGCGCTTGTGAGCGTGCGGGTCATTCATCATCGTTCTGCGG
>ERZ1026792.2002-NODE-2002-length-11422-cov-3.193625_pt1 | contig 11422 bp, 9 predicted proteins | sample MGYA00520884_ERZ1026792 | MGnify/ENA primary metagenome ERZ1026792 (study PRJEB33270, sample SAMEA104284473) | anaerobic digester metagenome | biome: Anaerobic digester microbiome; feature: mesophilic sludge digester; material: Anaerobic digester biomass | place... | reverse complement strand
GGGCTGCGGTGGAACGGACCGGAAGCGACGGCGCTCATCGACGACACGGGGTGCGTGGCGGCGCGCGACGGTGCCAGGTTGATGGAGGCCGCCGCGGCGGGTGCCAACGTGCTCACCGAGGCCGACGTGTTGCCCGGGGTGCCCGACATCGTCGGTGAGGTGAAGGTGGAAGCGATGTTCGACGACGGCACCCGCATGGTGGTGGTGCGCAACCCGTTCGGCGAGGGCGCTGGCTTGGGTTCGCAGGGGCCCGGTGCGGTGCTGGCAGCGGCGCGCGAGCCGAGCCCGCCGGCCGGCCTGGTGCACCTCACCGTCGTCAACACGTCGGATGTGCCGGTGAGCATCACCTCGCACTTCCACTTCTTCGAGGTGAACCAGCGGCTGTCGTTCGATCGCGCAGCGGCCTATGGCATGCGGCTGGCCATTCCCGCCGGCGCGGCGCAGCGCTTCGAACCCGGCGAGGCCACCGATGCACCGCTGGTTCCCGTGGGTGGTGCCCGTGTCGCGATCGGGTTCGCCGGCCTGGTCGACGGCCCGCTCGATGCACCCGGTGCGAAAGCGGCTGCGCTGGCGCGAGCAGTGGCGCAGGGCTACCTCGGAGCCGAGGCATGAGCGACCACTCGCACCCCCACGGTCATGGCCACCCGCATCGCCATTCGCACGGCGAGTTCGAGCACAGCCACGACGATGGCGCAGTGCCACACAGCCACGCGCACCCCGACGAGATCCTGCCCGACGCATACGCCGCGATCCACGGCCCCACGGTCGGTGACAGGGTTCGGCTGGGCGACACGGGCCTCGTCATCCAGATCGAGTACGACGCGCAGGAACGCGGCAACGAGTTCCTGGCCGGCTTCGGCAAGACCGCCCGTGACGGGCTGCTGTTGAAGGCCGCTGCGGTGCGCGACACGTGCGATGTCGTCATCTCCAACGTCGTCGTCATCGATGCCACCTGCCGCATCGGCAAGGCGAGCATCGGCATTCGTGAGGGGCGCATCTGCGGCATCGGCCGCGCCGGCAACCCCGACATGCAGGACGATGTCGATGTGGTGGTCGGCACCGGCACCACCATCATCAGCGGCGAGGGGCTCATCGCCACCGCCGGCGCCATCGACACGCACGTGCACCTGCTGTCGCCGCGCATCATGGAGGCCTCGCTGGCGTCTGGCGTCACGTCCATCATCGGGCAGGAGTTCGGGCCGGTGTGGGGTGTCGGGGTCAACTCGCCGTGGGCGCTCCGGCACGCGTTCAACAGCTTCGATCAGTGGCCGGTCAACATCGGGTTCCTCGGTCGCGGCTCGTCGTCGGATGAAGCGCCCCTCATCGAGGCGCTCGTCGAGGGAGGCGCGTGTGGCTTCAAGGTGCACGAGGACATGGGTGCCCACACGCGGGCGCTCGACACCGCGCTGAACGTCGCCGAGGTGTTCGACGTGCAGGTGGCATTGCACACCGACGGCCTCAATGAATGCCTCTCCGTCGACGACACGTTGCGGGTGCTGGCCGGCCGCACCATCCATGCCTTCCACATCGAGGGTTGCGGCGGTGGGCACGTTCCCAACGTGTTGCAGCTGGCCGGTGTCGCCAACGTGATCGGGTCGTCGACCAACCCCACGCTGCCGTTCGGGCGCGACGCGCTCGACGAGCACTACGAGATGATCTTCAGTGCGCACGGCCTGAACCACCACTCGCACACGGATCATGCAATGGTCACCGATCGCATCCGCAACGGCACGATGGGCGCCGAGGGTGTGTTGCACGACCTGGGCGTCATCGGCATCACCTCCAGCGATGCGCAAGGCATGGGGCGCGCCGGCGAGACGGTTCGGCGCACGTTCCAGTTGGCGGCGAAGAACAAGCAGGACCTGCGTACCGAGCCCACCGTGCACGACAACGATCGCGTGCGCCAGTACATGGCCAAGCTCACCATCAATCCCGCCATCGCGCACGGGCTGGCACACGAGATCGGGTCGCTGGATGTCGGCAAGCTGGCCGACATCGTGCTCTGGCGCCCCGACCACTTCGGCGCCAAGCCGCAGCTGGTGCTCAAGGCCGGCTTCCCTGCCTACGGCGTCACTGGCGACCCGAATGCCACCACCGACTCGTGCCAGCCGCTGGTGCTCGGGCCGCAGTTCGGTTCCTTCGGCTCCACGGCCGCCGACCTGTCGGTGGCGTTCGTCAGCCAGGCAGCGCTCGATGCCGGCGACGACCACATGACCACTCGCCGTCGCCGGGTGGCGGTGAAGGGCACACGCAACATCGGCCCCGCGAACATGGTGCTCAACAATCGCCTGGGCACTGTCGACGTCGATGCGAGAACGGGCATGGTGTCGCTCGACGGTGAGGCCGTGTACTCCGCCCCCTCCGACGAGGTGTCGCTCAGCCGCCTCTACTTCCTCTGATCGTTCGCAAGGAGCAGTGCCGTGACCACCCCCCGCCTCGAAGGTTTCTCGATGCCGCCCGAGTGGGTGCCGCACGAGCGCACCTGGATGGAGTTCCCGCCCGTCAACGATGGCTTCGGCGACGACGCCGATGGCGACCTCGGCCGCTACCGCCGTGTGTGGGCCAGCGTGGCCAACACCATCAATCGCTTCGAACCGGTGTCGCTGGTCTGCAACCTCGGCGACGGCGAGGTGGCGCGCACGATGGTCGACGCTTCGATCGAGATCCACGAGACGCCCATCGGCGATTCGTGGGCGCGCGACAGCGGGCCTACGTTCCTCACGCACCCCGACGGTCGGCTGGGTGCCACGCACTGGAAGTTCAACGCCTGGGGCGATGCAGGGTTCAGCGACTGGACCGACGAGCAGCACGTCGGTGCGTTCATCGCCGGGTTGGCCGGTGCACAGCTGTTCAGTTCCCCGATGGTCAACGAGGGTGGCGGAATCCACGTCGACGGCGAGGGCACCGTGCTGTGCACCACCACCGTGCAGCTCGACCCGGGGCGCAACCCGACGATGAACGCCGAGTCGGTGGAGACCGAGTTCAAGGCGTATCTCGGCGTCAGCAAGGCCATCTGGCTGCCGCGAGGTCTCACCAAGGACTACGACCGCTTCGGCACCCGCGGTCACGTCGACATCTGCGCGTGCTTCGTGCGGCCGGGGGTGCTGCTGGTGCACCGCCAGACCGACCCATCACACCCCGACTACGAGGTCACCAGCGAGTACATCGAGCTGCTGCGCCGCTCGACCGACGCCACCGGCCGCGAGCTGGAGCTGATCGAGGTGCCGGCCCCGGTGCAGACCCACGCCGACGGCGAGCTCGTCGACTGGAGCTACCTCAACCACTACATCTGCAACGGCGCCGTCATCCTGTGCTCGTTCGACGACCCGAACGACGACGTGGCAGCTTCGATCCTGGAGGGCGCCTCCCCCGCCCGCGAGATCGTGCTGCACGACGCTCGCGACATCTTCGCCTGTGGCGGCGGCATCCACTGCATCACCCAACAACAACCTGCGGTGTGACGCCGTATCGGATCGGGCGGAGACCGAACGGCGGTTCACCAGCAGCAGCAGTACGCGTGCTCGGTCGTCGGTGCGCGCCGATCCCGATCGTTGCGGCCGCAACTGGGGAGCTCCGGAACCGTACGTGGCCTTCTGGGGAGGCCCAGTTGTGGATGCAACAAGTTGGGGCCGGCGGCTGTGAGGTGGAAATCCGGCGACCGGTCGGGCTGTGTTCACGGCAGGATGGTCGGCCGTGAGCAGCATCGTCGTCTCTGAACTCGAATACGCGCCGCCGGGGGTGGACTCGCTGTTCTTCGATGTCGGCTTCGGCGTCTCGCCCGGCGAGCACGCCGCGCTGGTCGGCGCCAACGGTGTGGGCAAGAGCACCATCCTGCGCATCCTCTCCGGCGAGCTGCAGGCCGACGAAGGCGAGTTCGCGCTCGGCGGCACCGTGCTCACCATGACCCAGGACGTCGGCATGTCGCGCCCCACCGACACGTTGCGCGACATGCTCATCGAGGTGGCGCCGGCCGCGCTGCGCGATGCGGGCCGGGCGATGGTGATCGCCGAGCGCGCCATGTACGACGGCAGTGACGACGGTATGAAGTTCGCCGAGGCCATCACCCACTGGGGCGACATGGGCGGCTACGAGCTGGAGGCGCAGTGGGCGGCGGCCGCTCGGCGCAGCGTGAAGAGCGAGGTCGAGGACTTCCACACGCGGCTGGTGAGCGAGCTCTCCGGGGGTGAGCGCAAGCGGCTGGTGCTCGATCTGCTCCTCACCAGCAACGCCGACATCCTGTTGCTCGACGAGCCCGACAACTACCTCGACATCCCCACCCGCCTGTGGCTGGAGGAGCAGATCAAGGCGTGCAAGAGCACGATCCTGATGGTCAGTCACGACCGCACGCTGCTCGAGCGAGTGGCCACCAAGATCATCGTCATCGAGGGCTCGGGTGCCTGGGTGCACGGCGGCTCGTACGCCACCTTCCCGGAGGCGCGGTCGAAGCGACAGGAGCTGCTGGGTGATGCCGTCAAGCGATGGAACGACGAGGAACGGCGCCTGTTCCAACACATGAAGATCATGAAGCAGCGCGCGGCGCAGAACTTCAAGAACGCCACCAAGGCCAACGGCGCCGAGACGCGGTGGGAGAAGTTCGTCGCCGCCGGTCCTCCTCCGCCGCCCGTGCCGGACCAGAACATCTACGTCAACTTGCGCGGCGCCGACAGCGCGCGCCGTGTCGTCCAGATGATCGACGTGTCGGTGAACGACCTGTTCCTGCCGTTCAGCGACGAGGTGCACTTCGGCGAGCGGGTGGGTCTCATCGGGCCCAACGGCACCGGCAAGAGCCACCTGCTGGGTGCGCTGGCGGGCACCATCGACCACTTCGACGGCACCATCGGCTTCGGGCCGCGCACGTCCATCGGCACGTTCACGCAGATCAACGACCGGCCCGACTTCCGTGGCCGCGAGTGCTTCGAGATCGTTCGTGACCGTGTTTTCGAGGACGAGAAGTCGATGAAGGCGTTGGCCCGCTATGGCCTCGCGGCCAATGCCCGGCAGGAGTTCAGCACGCTCTCCGGCGGCCAGAAGGCGCGGATGGAGATCCTGTGCCTGGAGCTGGAAGGGCACAACGTGTTGCTGCTCGACGAGCCCACCGACAACCTCGACATCGAGTCGTCGGAAGCGTTGGAGAAGGCGCTCGACGGCTTCCAGGGCACGGTGCTGGCGGTCAGTCACGACCGCACGTTCCTGGCCAGGCTCGATCGTTTCGTGATGATCAACGACGACGGCGCCGTCTTCTCGCTGCCCGACTACGAGCTGGCCATGGCGGCGCTCAGCGCCCCCGCCGACGTGGCCACGTTGCGCCTCGCCAAGTCCCTCACCTGACAGGCCAGGTCAGGCGCTGCCCCGAGCCGCCCACGCCGTGACGAGGTCGATCTGCGCGCCCACCTCCGGGCCGGCCATCGGGCGATGCGTGGCGACGAGCGTCTGTGCCGCCGGCTGCGCCATGCCCAACTCCATCAGCAGGCACACCGCCATCGTGCCCGTGCGGCCGATGCCGGCTGCGCAGTGCATCAGCAAGTGCTCGCCGTCGTCGAGCCGCCGGACCAGCTCGGCGATGAACGGCTCAGTGGCTTCCACGCCCGGCGCGTGCAGGTCGTGGATGGGGAACCACACCGCGGTGGTGCCGGCATGAGCCTGCAGCCACGCAAGGTACGCCGGATAGCGGTCGGCCAGCTCGTACGCCTCGACCAGGCAGACCACCGTGGTGGCACCGCACTCGGCCATCGCGGCGAGGTGGTCAGGCCCGATTGCGTGCTTGCCGCACAGCGACAGACCGCCGTTGGTGGACGGCAGCGGCACGGTGTCGATGCCGCCGTGGCGCCCGCGCGGGCCCAACCAGTCCGTCATGGTGGTGAAGGTAGTGCGCCATCATGCTTTCCTCACACCCGCGAGCCACGATGACCGGCATGAACACCCGTCGCCTGTTGAGTGTGCCCATCGCGGCGCTGGTGTTGGGAGCATGCGCCTCGCGCGTTGGCACTGAGACCTCGGCGACCGCCGTCGCCGTCTCCACCGCCGTCTCCACCGCTGTGCCCGACACCTCGACCGCGACCGCAACGACGTCGCCCGAGGCGACGGAGCCGGAGACGACGGCACCCGAAACGACCGCACCCGAGACGACCGCACCCGAGACGACCGCACCCGAGACGACGGCACCCGCCGCAGCGACAGCACTCGCCGGTGTGCCGGCCACGGGCGATGTCGTCCAGCGCACTCTGGTCACCGCCGACGGCCGCACTCGCGTGTACCGCATCTACGTACCCTCGTCGCTGCCCAACAGCCCGGTGCCATTGCTGCTCGCCTTCCACGGCGGCACCGGGTGGGGAGCGCAGTTCGAGAAGAACTCCGGCTTCGACGAGCTGGCCGAGGCAAACGGGTTCCTGGTCGTGTATCCCGACGGTGTCGGCTCCGGTGCCGACGAGACCACCAATCGCACGTGGAACGGCGGCGACTGCTGCGGCGCTGCCGCGCGCAACGACGTCGACGATGTCGCGTTCGTCGACCAACTGCTCGACGTGTTGGAGGCCGCCTACTCGATCGATCCGGCGCGGGTCTTCGCTGCCGGCCACTCGAACGGTGGCATCCTCAGCTATCGGCTGGCCTGCGAGCTGTCGGAACGAATCGTGGCCGTCGGTCTGCAGGCCGGCACCTTGGAGATCGACGCGTGTGCGCCGCCGACGGCTGTCTCACTGCTGCACATCCACGGTGTGGCCGACACCAACCTGCCGATCGACGGTGGTCGAGGCACGACCAGCATCGCCAACGTCGACTTCAACTCGCCGCGAGTTGCGGTGCAGACGTTCGCCGATGCGATCGGTTGTTCGGCCGAGCCGGCCGTGACGACCACTGCAACCAACGCCGACCTCACCGTCTCGACGTGGACCGGGTGCGACGACCGCGCCGAGGTGCAGTTCGTCGCGGTGGACGGCGCCGCCCACCCATGGATGGGGCACACTCCCTCGAACCCGGCGGCGCCGCCCGTGTACACGGGCCTGGATGCCAGTTTCGAGATCGTGGCCTTTCTGCTGGCGCACCCCCGCTGAAGTCAGGCCTCGGGCTGGATGCCTGCCGCGCGCAGCTGGTCGCGCAGCCCGGAACCACGGGCGAGGGCGAGGCGTCGTAGGGTGCGGCAATGGCCGTCATCTCGTTCAGTCGTCGTCTCCGCGAGCTGGCCGAGGCGCAGCCCGATCGGCCGGCCATCACCTGCGGCGACGACACCGTCACCCGCGCCGAGCTGGTGCAGCGCGGTGACGACCTGGCGGTGTACCTCCACCAGCACGGGGTGCGGCAGGGTGACATGGTCACCATCGCAGTGCCGAACAGCATCGACTGGTTCGTCGCCTACGTGGCGGCCTGGCGGCTGGGGGCCACGCCGCAGCCGATCTCGTGGCGGCTGCCACAGCGCGAGCTCGACGCGATCATGGAGCTGGCCGACCCCTCCGCCGTGATCGGTGTCGACCCAGCCCTCGACGACCCGGCGCTCGCCGGGCGCTGTCGTGTCCCGTTCGGCTTCCGGGCGCCGCGGGCCGAGGCGAGCCACTTGCCCGACGTCGTCTCGCCGGCGTGGAAGGCACCCACCTCGGGTGGCAGCACCGGCCGTCCGAAGCTGATCGTGTCGGGCGATCCGGCGTCGATCGACACCGATGCGCCACCGCCGCTGCTGCTGGGAAGCGATGGGTGCCTCGTCATGCCCGGGCCGCTCTACCACAACGGGCCGGGGGTGTGGAGCTGCCAGGCGCTGCTGCACGGCAACCACGTTGCACTGCTGCACCGGTTCGATGCCGAAGCCACGCTGGCAGCGATCCAGGAGCACCGAGGCACGGTGCTGTACATGGTGCCGACGATGATGAAGCGCATCTGGCGGCTGCCCGACGATGTGCGCGAGGCGTACGACCTGGCCAGCCTGCGCGTGGTGTGGCACCTCGCCGAGCCGTGCCCCGAGTGGCTGAAGCAGGTCTGGATCGACTGGCTGGGCGCCGAACGCATCTACGAGCTCTATGCCGGCACCGAGGCACAGACGGCCACCGTCATCACCGGCCCCGATTGGCTGGCGCACCGAGGCTCCGTCGGCCGCGCGCAACCCGGCACCGTGATGATCACCGATGCCGACGGCAGCGAGCTGCCAGCGGGTGAGATGGGCGAGGTGTGGTTGCGGGCGGTGGGTCGCGACACGCCCACCTATCGCTACCTCGGCGCCGCGGCGCGAACCCGCGAGGGCGGCTGGGAGTCCCTCGGCGACATGGGCTACCTCGACGCCGACGACTACCTGTACCTCGGGGATCGTGCGGCCGACATGATCCTCAGCGGCGGCGCGAACATCTATCCGGCCGAGATCGAGGCTGCGTTGCAGGAGCACGCCGGCATCCATTCGTGCGCGGTCATCGGCCTACCCGACGAGGACAAGGGCAACGTCGTGCACGCCATCCTGGAAGCCGACCCGACCGAGGTCGACGAAGCCGAGCTCAAGCAGTTCCTGGCAGAGCGGTTGGTCGTCTACAAGCTGCCGCGCACGTTCGAGTACGTGCAGGAACCCTTGCGCGACGATGCCGGCAAGGTTCGTCGCAACGCGCTGCGCCAGGAACGGATCGAACGCGGACAGCAGGCACAGCAACCACACCAGTCACAGCAAGGAGCGCAGCAGTGAACGACCTCACCGGGCAGACCGTCGAGCTGCTGCAAACCCTCATTCGCAACCGGTGCGTCAACGACGGCACAGACGCGTCGGGCAACGAGACCCGCAACGCCGACGTGTTGCGCCAGTTCCTCGGCGGCACCGGACTGGAGCTGCAACAGTTCGGGCCCACCCCGCAACGGCAGTCGTTGGTCGCGCGCATCGAAGGCACCGACCCCACCGCTCCCAGTCTGTGCCTGATGGGGCACACCGACGTCGTACCCGTCAATGCTGCCGGCTGGACGCGCGACCCGTTCGGTGGCGAGCTGGTCGACGGCCCGTCCGGCCCCGAGGTGTGGGGCCGTGGCGCCGTCGACATGCTCAACCTCACATCGTCGATGGCCGTCGCGTTTCGTCATCTCGCCACCACCGGCTTTCGACCCAAGGGTGACCTGATCTACTTCGCCGTCGCCGACGAGGAGTCGGGCAGCGCGCATGGCATGCGCTGGATGGCCGACCACGAAGCCGACGCGATTCGCGCCGACTACGTGCTCACCGAGAACGGCGGCCTGCACAGCGGGCCGAAGGAAGCCCCGTACGTCGGCATCAACGTGGGGGAGAAGGGTGTTGCCTGGCGCCGGCTGCGCGTGCGCGGTACGCCGGGCCATGGCAGTACCCCGTTCAAGGCCGACAACGCGCTGATGACCGCGGCGGCCGTGGTGCAACGCATCGGCGAGTACCGGCCGTCGCCGCGCTTCCACGAACTGTGGCGCACTCGTGTCGAGACGCTCGGTGTCGCCGACGACGTGCAGCGCGCACTGCTCGACCCCGGGCGCATCGATGCCTTCCTCGATGCGTTGCCGGTGCCCGGCCCGGGTGCGCACCTGCATGCATGCACGCACACCACGTTCTCGTGCAACACCATCGGGCCGGGTGGCGATGGCCCCGACGGCCCGACGCGGATGAAGACCAACGTGATCCCCGATTGCGTCGACATCGGGGTTGACGTGCGCACGCTGCCCGGCGAGAGCGAGGGCGACGTCGACGCGCATCTGCGTGCCGCCCTGGGCGACCTGTACGACCGCGTGGAGGTGGAGATCGTGATGAACGACCCGGCCTCCATCAGCCGCAGCGAGACGCCGCTGTGGGATTCGCTGGCGCGCAGCATCGCCAAACCGTTCCCCACATCGCGGCCGACCCCACAGCTGGTCGTCGGCTTCACCGACTCGCGGATCTATCGCCAGATGGGCGCGGTCGCGTACGGGGCAGGCCTGTTCAGCCCCGACCTCGACCCTGCCGACTTCGGTCGTCGGTTCCACGGGCACGACGAGCGCATCGATGTGGAGAGCCTGCGTCTCACCACCAACCTGTGGCTCGATGTGGTGCGCGATCTGCTCGGCTGAGGCCGCCGCCGGCCGTGTGAAAATCGGGGTCTGACGAACGCACTAACGTTTCCGCGGGGGTTTCCGGAAGGAGACGGACGGGTTCATGGGTGGATTCGAGACGAGCATCATCCCGACAGTGGCACCACTGCTGGTGCTCGCGTGTGTGGGCATCTATGTCGTGTCGCGGCATCGCAAGGGTTCGTCGGCTCGCTCGTTGGCAGTCGCGTGGCCACAGACGATGGGCACCGTGCTCAGCGCCACCGTGCAGGTGAGCCACCACGGCAACTCCCGGCAGGAGGCACCACTCGTGCTCTACGCGTATCAGGTCGACGGGCAGGTCTTCCAGGGGCACCGGGTGCGCGCCGGCGACGAGTTCGGTCGAGTGCGCACCGCCGGCACCGAGAGCAGTGCCTCGAACACCGTTGCCCGCTACCCCAGCGGTTCGTGCGTCGTCGTCTACTTCGACCCCGCCAATCCGGCCAACTCGGCACTCGAGCGCTGACCGTTCCGTCGCTGACCTGTGGTGCAGGTCCGGGCGCGCCGCCCAAGGCTGTTTCCGAAGCCTGAGCTGGTCTTTTGTTCCAAAACTTGGACGAACTCTTGCCTCGTTCTCACCCTTTCCCGAGGGGCCCGGGCGTACGGTGATCGGCATGGAACTCGAAAAGCTGTTCGGCCTGCCGGCCCATCCTCTGCTCGTGCACATCCCTGTTGTGCTGGTGCCGCTCGCTGCGATCATCGCCATCGTGTTCGCGTTCAAACCGGCGTGGCTCGATCGCTTCGGTTGGGGCCTCGTCGCGCTGTCGGGCGTCGGTGCCCTCGGCGCCATCCTGGCGGCAGGAAGCGGTGAGGGCTTGGAGGGCCTGCAGAACCAGGCCGAGACAGCAGCCCGCGAAGACCACTTCGAGCTGGGTGAGACCGCCCGCACGGTAGCCATCATCTTCTTCGTGGTGGTGCTCGCCGTCGTGGTGCTGCGGTACCTGGCCGGCAAGCGCGCTGCAGGTGGTGCCGAGCCCACCGGAGTGTGGGCCTTCATCGGCTCCAAGGCCGGAGCCATCGGCATCGCGGTGGTGCTGGTGCTCAGTGCATCCGCCGCCACCTACACGATCTCCAAGGCCGGGCACCAGGGAGCGAAGATCTCCTGGGAGGAGGAAGGCAGGTAGCGCCGCGACTGTCACGTTCTGACGCGCTCGCTCGTCGAACGAGCATGAGCCAAGACGACGACAACGCCCCCGGCAACGAGTACGAACACGGCTCGGTGCTCGCCCGTAGCGACGTGGTGGTGGTCGGCGCCGGCCTGGCCGGTCTCGTGGCCGCTCGCCTCCTGCAGCGGTCGGGGCTGTCGGTGACGCTGCTCGACCCGCAGCCGCCGGGGGGCCGAGGGCGTACCGATGAACGCGCCGGCTTCCTGTTCAACAGAGGG
>ERZ1026792.1995-NODE-1995-length-11473-cov-2.677155_pt1 | contig 11473 bp, 9 predicted proteins | sample MGYA00520884_ERZ1026792 | MGnify/ENA primary metagenome ERZ1026792 (study PRJEB33270, sample SAMEA104284473) | anaerobic digester metagenome | biome: Anaerobic digester microbiome; feature: mesophilic sludge digester; material: Anaerobic digester biomass | place... | reverse complement strand
GTTCCGAGGCGAGGGGAGGCGGCCGTGAGCAGGCGCAGGCGGCGTGACGAGGGCGGCCACGCGAACGAGGAGCGTTGGCTCATCACCTACGCGGACATGATCACCCTGCTGATGGCGTTTTTCATCATGATGTACGCGATGTCCGTGGTCGACCTGCGCAAGTTCGAGCGGCGCGATCTGCTGCCGCTCTACCAGCGCTGGGTCAACGATTTCGGCGTGATGCGCACGCGCGGTCGTCCGCCCGGCCCCGCGACGCTGGAGCAGCAGGAGACGGAATACACGCGCCTCACCACCTCCGACGCGGCGCGCTTCTTCACGGTCTACGACCGCGCCACCTGGCAACCGATCGGCGATACCGGGCTGATGGGCATCGATTTTCGCAATGGCACCGCCGGGTTCGCGATCAGCTGCTTCCAGTCTCCCGTCGCGGTTTCGAAACCGTATTGATGCGCAGCCTTTTTTGCGGCGTCCCCATTCACATCCGCCACGGCAACCAGCCGAGGCGTGGGGATGTCCGGAAAGGCCGACAGGGCAGTGCGATAGGCAATGGCATGGGCCTTGCCCATGAAGCCGGTGCCGATGATACCAATGCCAAGTTCACGCATCTCAGGCCACCACGGTGTAGCCGGCCAGGAGCGTCGTCTGGGCGTGGCCTGCCAGGGCCGTGAGACCCAGGGCGAGGCCGCCGGTGGCCAGCCAGGCGATCCAACGGCCCTGGCGCCGGCCCCCAAAGGCCGCCGCCGCGCGGTGGACGGCGAGGAGCGCCAGGGGCACCCAGGTCTGCCCCTCCAGGATGGCCATTTGCAGCTTCGGATAGGAAGTGAGATAGCTGCCAAAGGCATAGGCTATGGCGCTCACCAGCCCGGCCACGCGGCTGCGGGTCAGGTCGCGCACCAGGAGGTAGAGAAACAGGCTGGCCAGGAAATAGTGGACGATGACCTCCAGTTCGACGGCCACGAGGGGCAGCCCGCCCTTGCCCGCCAGGAGGACGGTCAGCAGTCCCAGCGGATAGTAGACGGCGGACTGGATGTCGGCCAGGAAGGGCGACCCGCCGAGGGCATAGGGATTCCACAGGGGCAGGCGCCCCGCCCACAGCTCGCGGGCCAGGTAGGCACGGAAGGCATAGAACTGGTCGGTAAAGTCGCCCGCGGCGAACCAGCGGCGGTCGGCGGCGTCGGGGGTCAGCACCTGCCAGAAAAAGAGGGCGCACAGCAAGGCCAGGAGCGCGGCCACGGCGGCATCGGCCGCCGGCCTGCGCCGCAGGCTCGCCCGTCCGTCTGGCATTCGCTCCTCCTCGTCAACTCGCGCCATCGCCTCAGGCCTGCTGGCCGGCATACTCCTCGCACAGGCGCGCGATCTCGTCCGTCAGTGCCCGCCACTCGAACTGTTCGGCCACGCGCTGCTGGCCCAGGCGGCCCATGGCCCGGCGCCGCTCGTCGTCGGCCAGCAACTCGTTTACCCGGCGCGCCAGGTCGGCGGCGTCGCCGGGCGTGTAAAAGACGCTGGCTGCCTCGTCGCCCACCACCTCTTGCAGGGCCGGCAGCCGGGGCAGCACGGCCGGCACGCCGCAGGCCCAATACTCGAATTCCTTGAGGGTCACCCGCCCCCGGGCCGAGAGGACGTCGGGCAGGATCACCAGGCCCAGGTCGCTGGCCGAGATGTAGCGGGCCACCTCGGCCTGCCGCACCCACCCGCTAAAGAAAAAGCGGTCCTCCAACCCCGCCGCCCGGGTCCGGGCCTTGAGGTCGGGAACAGCGGTGCCGTCGCCCACCATCCAGAAGCGCGCCCCGGGATGGGCGGCAAGGATGGCCGGCGCGGCCTCGATGAGCAGCTCGGGGCCGTCCTGCGGATCGATGACCCCGTGAAAGATCAGCACCTGGCCGTCGCCGGGCGCGTGGGCCGCCCGCAGGTCCGCGGCTTCCTGCCGGCAAAAGATGCGGGTGTCGACGCCATCGTGGACGATGGCCAGCCGTTCGGGCCGCGCGCGGTAGTCGCGCACCAGGATGTCGCGCATGGCGCCGCTGATGGTGATGATGTGATCCGAGCGGCGCACGCTGGTGCGCTCCATCCACCGGCCCGCGGCTGCCGCCAGCTTGAGCCAGCTTCCCTTGTAGTCGTCCAGGTACTCGAACAACAGGTCGGTGAGGTCGAGGACGGTGACAGTGCGCGGCCGCAGCAGCTTGCCCAGAAGCGCGGCGAACGCGGCGGCCGTGTTGTGCGTCAGGACGACGTCCGGCCCCAGGCGCCAGGCATAGGCCGCCACCCGCAGGATGTTGGTCGGGTAGCTGAAGGCGTATTTGCGCATTTTCTTGGGGTCCATGCGGCTGACGCCGGTCAGGGGCAGGACGCCTGCCGCGCCCAGCTCGCGGCGCGCCTCCTCCGCGTCGACGCCAAAGGAGGCAGCCACGTACACCTCGTGCCCCCTCTCCACCAGGGAGCGCACAATGCTCGAGGTGCGGGGCGTCCCCCCGCCGCTGATGGGCACCAATTCTTCAAAGATGACGACGAGTGCTTTCAATTCCCTGCATCCTCTACCGGCAGCGCTCCCGAAAGAGGGCGCGCCGGAACAAGTTCTGAGTAGATCCGCTCCATTTTCGACACCTGGGACCGCCAGCTATACTCGGCCAGCACCCGGCTGCGGGCGGCGCGCCCCAGGCGCTCGCCCAGGGCCGGGTCGTCCAGCAGGCGCAGCGTGGCGTCGACAAAGGCCTGGTCCGCCTCGTCGGTCAGCAGGATCTCTTGCCCGTCGACGAAGGACTGGCCCTCAGCGCCGATGCGTGTCGAGACCACCGGCCGGGCGTTGGCCGCCGCCTCCACGATCTTGAGCCGGGTGCCCGAGCCCGAATCGAGGGGCACGAGGACCACGTCGGACGCCGACAGGTAGTCGCTGAGGTTTGGCCTGGCGCCCGCCCTGGCGTCCACGAACCCGGTGAACAGCAGGCCATCGCGCCGGTACTCGGCCACGGCCTCGACGCCCTGCCCGACGATGACAAAGCGCGCCTCCGGGTGGCGCTGCCAGACCGCGGGGGCGATGCGCTCGGCGATACAGGCCACGGCGCGGGCGTTGGGCAAATAGTCCAGCTTGCCGACAAAGGTCAACAGCGGCGTCCCGGCCTCCACGCCCAGGGCCTGGCGTGCCGCCGCCGCGCCCTCCGGCCGGTGGTCGAACAGCTCGGGGTCCACACCGTGGGGGATCAGCGCGAACCGCTCGGGCGGCACGCCGTACAACTGGATCATGAAATCGCGGTCCACCTCGGAGAGGGCCACAACCCGGTCGGCGCTCCGGCAGGCCCAACCCTCCAGCCAGCGGACGACCTTCAGGAAGGGGCTGGTCAGGCCAAATCGCACAAATTTTTGATATTCGACGTTCTCCTGCATGAGGACCACGGGCCGGCCGATGTTGTGGCGGAGCCATAGGGCGGCCGGCGCGGTCCACAGCAGTTCGGCCTGGATGACGTCGGGCTGGAACTCGCGGGCTATCTGCAAGGCAGCCTGGTAGTATAGCGGATTGAAGAACAGGCCCTTGTAGCCTAGCCGGTCCAGGGACGACCGGCGGCAATAGTGGATCGTCAGGTTCGGACCGTCCAGGTCGATCTGGCCCCCCTGTGAGTAGAGACGGGCCAACAGGGCCGAAACCTGGTTCCTTTCCGCCAGGAACTGCAAGGTATGATAGATTGCCGTGCTGCTGCCGTGAACAGGTGGAAAGACGTCGCAGGGCGATAGGACGAGTATACGCCGCATACCGCTACTTCACCAGCGACTTGGCCGCCAGTTCCTTCTCTACCTGGGCAAAACGGTCCTCGGCTGTCTGCTGCCGCACCCAGGCCAGCAGGTCGGCCATGCCCTCGTCCAGGGAAAAGCGTGGCGCAAAGCCGAGCAAGTTCCGCGCTTTGCTGATGTCGGCGTAACAGTGGCGGATGTCGCCGGCACGGAACTTTTCGACGATGACCGGCTCCAGCTCGGCAATCTGCTGCGCCAGCATCTGGCCGACCTGGCGAATGGAGGTGGGCACGCCGGTGCCCAGGTTAAAGACCTCGTTGTCCGCTTCCGGCCGGTCCATGGCCAGCAGCAGGCCCTGCACGATGTCCTTGACGTGGATAAAGTCGCGGCTCTGCTGGCCGTCCTCGTAGATCACGGGCGGCTGGTTGTTCAGCAGCCGGCCGGAAAAGATGGCCATCACGCCGGTGTAGGGGTTCGACAGCGCCTGGCGCGGGCCGTAGGTGTTAAAGAAGCGCAGGGCCACGGCCGGGATGCTGTAGGCAAAACCGGTGCTGAGGAACATTTCCTCGTGGTCCCGTTTGGTGATGGCATAGATCGACGTCGGATAGAGCGGCTTTTCCTCGTCGGTGGGCAGCGAGGTGACGTTGCGCCCGCAGTGGGGGCATTTCATCTCCCAGTCGTGGGCCGCGAGCTGGGCCTCGGTGCGCAGCTTGGGGTAGACGATGCCATGCGTCTCACATTGGTACTTGCCCTCGCCATAGATCGACATGGACGAGGCGACGAGCATCTTGCGCACGTTGTGGCGACTGTTGGCCAGGACGTCGAGTAGCGTAGCGCCGCCCATGGTGTTGGCGTCGGTGTAATACTGGATCTGGTACATCGACTGCCCGACTCCTACGGCCGCGGCCAGGTGAAAGACGACGTCCATGCCCTCAATGGCCCGCGCCAGGCCGTCGCGGTCGCGCACGTCGCCGCGCACGAACTCGGCCGCGGGGTTCAGGTAGTCGGGCATCCGCTGCTGCTCGCCGTGCACCTGGGGCACGAGCGAGTCGTACACGCGCACCGTGTGCCCGCGCTCCAGCAGGGCGTCGACCAGGAAGGAGCCAATAAAGCCCGCCCCGCCGGTTACCAGGATTCTCTCAGGCATGGTCTTTCTCCTTATAATCGTCCCAAACTGCACGGATCGAGTATTCGTCGTCGGCGCAAAAGGTCACGTTGCGCAGCATCTCGCCCAGGAGGCCGAGGCTGATGAGCTGGATACCGACCACCAATGCCGTGATGCCGAAAAAGAGCAGGGGGCGCCAGCCAATGGCGCCCTGGACCAGCCACACGCCGAACAGGTAGAGCATCACCACGGCCCCGGCCAGGGCAAAGATGCTGCCGAGCAGGCCGAACAGGCGCATGGGCTGCTTGAGATAGCGCGTCAGGAAGAGGACGCTGATAAGGTCGATGTAGCTGCGGACGAACCGCTTGCCGCCGAACTTGGACTTGCCAAAGCGCCGCCGGTGGTGGTTGACGGGCACCTCGGTGGTGCGATAGCCCTTCCAATGCGCCAGGACCGGCACAAAGCGGTGCAGCTCGCCGTACAGGTGCAGGTCCTGGGTCACCTCCCGGCGATACACCTTGAAGCCGCAGTTCAGGTCCCGCAGCTTGAGGCCCGTGAGCCGGGAGATGGTGAAATTGGCAATCTTCGAGGGCAGCCGCTTGGAAAGGGGGTCGTTCCGGTTGGTGCGCCAGGCGCCCACCATGTCGTAGCCTTCGTCCAGCTTGGCCAGGAGTTTGGGAAGCTCCGCCGGGTCATCCTGGAGGTCGGCGTCCATGGTCACGACCACCTCGCCGCGGGCGTGGGCGAATCCGGCCGTCATGGCGGCCGTTTTGCCAAAGTTGCGCCGGAACTGGATCACGCGCACGTGGCAGGGGTCGCCATCGTGAAGCTTGCGGAGAACGGCCGGCGAGCCATCGACGCTGCCGTCGTCGATAAAGATGATCTCGTAGGATCGATAACAGGCCGGCACCCCGGCTACCGCCTGGGTGATCGCCTCGTATAGTGGTTGCAGGGAATCTTGCTCGTCCAACAGCGGGACGACAAAAGAGAGCATCCCCGCCGTTCCCGTATCTTCCATGGGTCGCCCCAGCCCTTCTTTGGCCTTTCTGCAACGACAACAGGCGCCATTATACCACGAAAGCAAGGGGCTGTCTATACGCGCGCCGCTCTTGGCCCCCGCCCCCGGAAGGTGTTATAATGATCGCCAGGAGGGACGGATGAATCTCGAGGAAAGAATAGGCTCTCTTCTGGCCGCACGAGGCCTGAGCCTGGTCACCGCCGAGTCGTGTACAGGCGGGCTGGTGGGCCACCGCCTCACCAACGTGTCGGGCAGCTCGAGCTACTACCTGGGCGGGCTGGTAACCTACAGCAACCGCCTCAAGGAGCAGCTCCTGGGCGTGCCGCCGGCCACCCTGGAGGAGCATGGGGCCGTGAGCGAGGCGACGGCCCGCGCCATGGCGCGGGGGGCGCGCCAGCGGCTGGACGCCGATCTGGCCCTGGCGGTGACGGGCATCTCCGGACCGACGGGCGGGACCCCCCAGAAGCCGGTGGGCCTGGTCTACGTGGCGCTTTCCTCGGCCACGGCCGAGGTCTGCCAGCGGCACCTGTTCGACGGTGACCGCCTGGAGGTCAAGCAGCAGTCGGCCGAGGCCGTGCTGCGCTTGCTCCTGGACCACCTGGAGGAACGGCAGGAGCGAAAGGGAGGGAAGGATCGAATGGTCGAGTTCCTGGGCGAACCGATAGACGTCGAGATCCAGGTCCGGGCCGGTGGCAAGAGCCGGCCGATGGCTTTTTCCTGGCAGGGCAGGCGCTACGAGATCACCTCGTGGGGGCGCGAGGAAGACAAGGAGCAGGCCGGCCGCCCCATGCACTGCCTCCTGGTCCAGACCGCCGGTCCCGAGACCTGGGAGCTGTGCCGCGAGGCGGATGGGGGCCGCTGGCTGCTTTCACGCCGCTGGCCGCGGCCAGGGCTCGTCGCCTGAGGCGGAGCAAACCCGGGGTCCGCTCCGGCTAAAGGACCCAGGCTTCGGCCACCTTGTCCAGCTCGACCACCTTGGCGCCGCGCTTTTCCCGGTCGCCCACGGGGATCTTGCCCAGGCGCTGGCGCTTGCCGTCGGCGCCGATGAGATCGACGGCCCCGTTCAGCGGCCCCACGGCCACGGCGACGACGGGGCCGGTCGCCTTTGTCTGACCCAGGACCACGCCCTGGCCGCCCCGGCCCTGCACCGGGAACGCGGCCAGCGGCACCCACTTGGCCTGCCCGCCCTGGTGGACGACGACCACGCCCACCTTGGCGCGGGGATCGGGGATGAGGGCGCCGCCCAGCAGCCGGTCGCCGGCGCGTAGCTTGATGGCGGCAACGCCCCTGGCCGAGGGAGTGGCCTGGGGGTTGACGTCGCCGACGGCAAAGCGAATGGCCCGGCTGCTGCTAAGGAACATGGCCTCGGCCTTGTCGCCGCCCGTCCCGGCAAAGAGCACGCCGTCGTCCTCGCCCGCCAGGCCGACGATGGTCGACCACGACGCTTCCGACGAGGAGCGAACGTCGCTGGCCTTGACCCGCTTGACCTGCCCCTGGCGCGTGCCGATGACCAGGCAGCAGTCATCGGCGAGGACGCTCATGCCCACGACCTGCTCGCCCTTTGACGCGTCCAGCCCCAGCTCGCCAGAGCCGGCCGCGCGCGGCAGCCGGCCCACGGGCCCCCACCAGGCGCGTCCCCGGCTCGACACCAGGACGACGACGTCCGACGGCTCGGTGACCAGGTGCCGGCGGTGGGCCTCCACGGCCCGCCCGGTGGTGCCCGGCTTGACCCGGTAGCCAAAGCCCTTGGCATCGTGCCGCTCAAAGCCCTGGGTGGTGACGACCAGCACCTGGGGCCCGTCGGGCACCGCCAGGTCGGCCTCGGTGACGATGCTGTCTCCCGGCTTCTCGTCCGTCAGGATCACCGTCTTGCGCGGCGTGGCGAATTGCTCCTTCAGGGCCCGCGTCTCCTCGACGACGACTTGCAGCCGCTTTTTTTCGGAGCGCAGCAGGGCCTGCAAGTACTTGATCCGTTCCCGCAGCTCTTTTTCCTCGTCGGCCAGCTTCCGGCGCTCCAGGGCGGCCAGCCGCCGGAGCTGCATTGAGAGGATGGCCTGGGCCTGGAGTTGGGTGAAGCCAAACTTCTTGATGAGGTTGGCCTCCGCCGTCTCGGCCGTGCGGCTGCGGCGAATGGTGTCGATGACCTCGTCGATGACGTCCAGGGCCTTCAGCAGGCCCTCGACGATGTGCAGCCGCGCCTGGCGTTTTTCCAGCTCGTATTTGCTGCGCCGCACGATGACCGTCAGGCGATGCTCGACAAAGTAGACGAGCATGTCCTTCAGCGAAAGCCGCTGCGGACGAACGACGGTTTCGCCATTGGTCCGCTCGGGCACCAGGGCCAGGGCGTTCACGCCAAAGGTCTCGCGCAGTTGGCTGCGCTGCAACACGCTCTCCAGCACTTCCCGGGGGTTGGCCACGCGGCTGACCTCGATGACGGCCCGCATGCCCTCGTGGTCCGACTCGTCGCGCAGGTCGGTGACGCCCGCGATGCGGCCGTCGCGCACCTCCCGGGCGATGCGCTCCAGCACCGTCGACTTTTGCACGGCGTAGGGCAGCTCGGTGACGACGATGTTGACCTTTCCGCCGCCGATCTCTTCCAGGCCCACGCGTGCCTGGGTCACGATGCGGCTGCGGCCCTCGGCATAGGCCTCGCGGATGGTGTCCAGCTTCTGGCCGGTGAGCGGGTCGTCGCGGTAGCGGTAGATCACCCCGCCCGTGGGAAAGTCGGGGCCGGGGACGATCTTGAGCAGCTCGTCCACGCCGATCTTGGCCCGTGCCTGCCAGCGCTCGGCCACGTAGACCAGGGCATCGCACACCTCCCCCAGGTTGTGGGGTGGGATGTTGGTCGCCATGCCCACGGCGATGCCTGTCGCGCCGTTGACCAGCAGGTTGGGCAGCGCCGCCGGCAGGATGACCGGCTCTTGCAGGCTGCCGTCAAAGTTGTCTACAAAGTCGACGGTGTTCTGCTCGATGTCCTGGAGCATGTAAGCCGCGATCTCGGCCAGGCGCGCTTCTGTGTAACGCATCGCAGCCGGCGGATCGCCGTCGATGGAGTTGTGCACAAAGACGCCGGCATCCAACAAGAAGTTGTGGTAGTGCTCGACGGTAATGTCGTATACGTCGAACTGCCCGGTCACAGTGCGCTTGGCCACAATCCGATGGTTATAGTTAGCGGAAAGTTCGAGAAACTCCTCAAAGCTTGCGAAGTAGCTCATCGCCTTCTCAAAACGAGGGAAGGCATTGTTGTAACGCAACTGGTCGTAAAGCTCGGGCGTGATCTCCTCTGCTTGGTAGCGACTCAGAAGATAAGAGCCATAGAACAAGATCCTGTTCCTCACAACCTGGCTTCTGTAGCTATCATCTTGCCACTTTTCACGCAACGACTCGGCAGCTCGATCGGTAAGCTTGATCATCATATCCGGGTCGGCTTCCATGCGTCGCGCATTGCTTGCCTGCACACCGGCACGCTGTCGAGCCGCAAAGTCCGCGTCAGTCCACTGCTTTTGGATCTTGTCTCGATGAAACTCACGTGAATCCGGTTTTTCCCAGAATGCATGGGCCATCCTGGAAAAATGATCATCGGCGAACTTGGCCCGGTATTCTGGATCCTGCCACAAAGCCCTTGTTGATCTGGAGAGTCTGGCCCTTGTCTCTGGAGCTGCCATGGCCGAACGGATTGCCTGAACTATCTCGGCTCGTTTCTCCGGATCTTGCCACATGAGCCGGCTCTTGTGGGCAATGATTTGCGCCACATGTTCCCTTTGTTCCTCGGACAGCGGACGCTTTTGTGCTTTTCGAAGCGCCTCGGACATCTCTTTCCGAAAGTCGGGATCGGCCCAAAGAGCCTTCATCCTCCGGGAAATGCGCTCGCCTAATTGAGGGTGCTCCTTATGGAGCCGCTTCTGTGCCGCCGACACGCGAGGTCCATTCTCCTGTCGGAACTTCTCGGACACATTTCGCGCTCTCAATCGATCGCGATTGCTTTCCTGAGCTTCAGGGTGTTCTGCATAGTACCGCAGCACACCCTTCCTCTGTAGCTCACGAAATGCATCGTCAGTCCACAGCTCCTTCACTTGTGCAGCGTGAAGGCGGAGGTGGTCCATGAACCGCATTCGCTCAATGTTCGTCGGATTGTTGTTCCAGCGGTTGAAATCCTTATGATGTCGAACAAAGGGACCTGTGGTAATGCCCGGGGTCGCTCGTCTGCTGTTGTACTGATCCGCCAGATGGTGTACAAACTCGTACGTTCCGGTTGCCGGGTTAAGAATAGTCAGATACTCGTTCAATCCTTCTCGTACCGGTGCTGTGCTCAAGTACCCTGGCATCAGACTGTCGTTCTCGGTCAGATCTCTTGCCTGCTTGTACGAGCCATCCCGGAGCATAAACCGATGGTCGGGTGTGCAACGGATGATCTCGCCGTTGTCCAATTGAAGTTCGATCACGGTTGCTTTGCGCCGGGTCACCCGCGAATCGTGTCCCTCACCTACGACGACATTGCCCTGGTCGTCCACGGAATAGACGTAAAAGACCTCGCCAGGCTTGTACATCCGGGCTAGCTCTTCAAAGCTGCGCTCGGTGCCGTCGAGCAGCTTGATCTTGGTCTCACCAGTAAAACAACCCCAGTTTCCCTGTCCGTCGACCAGGGGGTGCCGCATGGAAAAGTCCTGCCCCATGCGGATCATGGCCATGTAGATGGAGGCGTCGCCGTGGGGGTGATACTTTCCCAGGCAGTCGCCCACCACGCGAGCCGACTTCTTGTAGGGCTTGTCGTGGTAGAGGCCCATCTCGTGCATGGTGAACAAGATGCGCCTCTGCACCGGCTTCAGGCCATCCTCGACCCGGGGCAGGGCCCGGTCGGTGATGGTCTCCACGGCGTATTCGAAATAGGCCTGTTCCAGGTCGGTCGAAAGGGAAACGAGCTGGAAGGTCGGCGTCTCAGTCTGCATCCGCTACTACCTCGTCCTCATCGTCACCATTCCCGTTCTCGGCGTGGTCCTCGTCGCGCCAGCGCTCCAGGAGCCACGTGCGGCGCTGGCGGGCCGAGTTGCCCATGAGGGTGCCGATGAGCTGGTTGGCATGGTGCACGTCTTCCACCGTCACCCGGCGGAGGCTCTCGTTAAAGGGGTTGCCGTCTGCCACCTGAAAGACGGTGTCGCGCAGTTGGTCGGCGTTCATCTCGCCCAGGCCCTTGTAGCGCTGGATCGTGATGCCGCTCTTGCCCCACTCTTCCATGATGGAATCGCGCTCGCGGTCCGAGTAGGCATAGCGCGCCTGCTTGCCCTTGCGCACCAGGAGCGGCAGTCCCGCTTCGATCTCGCCGACGTCAGTACCAAAGCGCGTAGCGACAATAACGGCGGCTACATCATCGACAGTTACACTGTAATTCTCATTCTTCTTTTCGATTTCGCTGATTTTTTTCATCAGCTCAAGTGCAATGGCTCAAGTGACTTTGCCAACCGTCAACTTAGGTTTTAAGACAACGGACAACCCAAATGAGGTTGTGAATGCCGTGAAGCTGATTTTGATCATGACGGTGCTGACTTTAGCACCTGCGATCATGATCATGATGACGGGCTTTACTCGGATCATCATCGTCTTGTCGTTTTTGCGTCAAGCGATGGGGGTTCAAC
>ERZ1026792.1989-NODE-1989-length-11507-cov-2.822935_pt1 | contig 11507 bp, 10 predicted proteins | sample MGYA00520884_ERZ1026792 | MGnify/ENA primary metagenome ERZ1026792 (study PRJEB33270, sample SAMEA104284473) | anaerobic digester metagenome | biome: Anaerobic digester microbiome; feature: mesophilic sludge digester; material: Anaerobic digester biomass... | reverse complement strand
GTTCGACGTAGTGCTGTGCTGCGAGATCCTGGAGCACCTGGCCGTCAACCCGACCCAAATGCTGTGCGAGATCCATCGCGTGCTCAAACCCCAGGGGCATCTGTTGCTGACGACGCCCAACGTCCTGGCCTATCAGAACCTGCAAAAGCTGGCGCTAGGCAAGAACATCTACGATCAGTACTCCGGCTATGGCCTCTATGGCCGTCACAACCGGGAGTACGCCCCCCTCGAGGTAGTCCGCCTGCTGGAAGCCTGTCATTTCCGGGTTGTGGAGGTGCGCCTGGCAGACATCTATCGTCACGCACCAGGCCTCCGCTTCTTAAAGCGCGTGCGACGACACTGGCGGGACAACATCTTTGTGCTGGCGCGTGCCGAGAATCTGGCCAGGTACGGCTACCCGTCGTTCTTGTACCGCAGCATGTACCATTTGCGGCACGTCCGGCAAGCGGAGGTGCTGATGGACGACGACGACGAGTCCCAGTTGGGTTCAGGCTGGTTTCCGCTGGAGCGAGTGCCCCAGGCCGCCCGCTGGACCGGCAAGGAGGCGCTGGTGCAGTTGTCGCACCCGGGAGGAGAGGCCCGGCTGGTCGTGGAGTTTGAAGCCCTGGCAGCCACCCTGGGGCCAGTGACCTTGACCTTGGCCGCCGGGGAGACGACGCAGAGCCTCTATCTCCAGGCGGACGGCTGGCAAACGGTGGAGATGACCGTAGAAGGCACCGCCGGCCAGGAGGTCAACGTCTGTCTGACCGTGGATCACACTCGCAATCCTGCCCAACTGGGATACAACAACGATTCCCGCGATTTGGGCGTCCTCGTCGGCCGCGTGGCGCTGGATGCCGGCCCGGGCGAGACCGCAGAGCCATGAATCGTTTGCGCGGCCTGCCCGGGAATCGGTTAGCTGGTCCTTGAACGCAGGAAAGTGGTTTTTCAGTTCCCCGCTCACCTCCACTGAGATCGAGAAGATCCCCGCTCCAATTTGCGCCTGAAGTGGATCTGTAGTAAACTGGCGTATACAACAAAGTTGAAAATAGAGCCTTGTCTGTGAAGCTCGATACTCGCCTGCCATCAACGAGGCAAGTTGATCGGAAACGCGTACACCGATCGTTGTGACTAGTACCGTTTTCCTATTGCACACACCAGCAGGCTATACTATGATTCTCACCAACGCTATAGAAGGGTGGACAGTGAATTGCCGAATATGCGAGTTGTCAGGTTGAAGGTGTTCGTATGCAAAAGCCAATGGCTGCGGAACATCAGACCGACTCTCATCTTGATCCTCGCTACAGTTTTCCTTTTCAACCCGCATTCCATCATGGTGGGGCTTGCAATCCCATACCTGCCTCTGCCGAGCCAACCAGGGTTCGAGGACGGGCTCAAGCTTCCCGGCGCCTCCATCGACGCCGGTTCGCCCACGCTCGCCGACCTGAATGCTGACGGCAAAAAAGAAGTGGTCGTCGGAGGGCGCGACGGCCGGATCTATGCCATCGAGTCCAGTGGGCACCTGTTGTGGCAGTTTGATGGAGCTGCTGCTCTCAATGCCATTGTTCCCAACCCGGGCGTGACAGCCGTGAGCTCGGCGCCTGCTGTAGCCGATCTGAACCGTGACGGACGCCCGGAGGTCGTGGTTGCCCTGGGCAAGGCCGTGGATGTGGGGAACAACGGCGGCATCGTCGTTCTCAATAATCAGGGTGGGTTGATGCCGGGCTGGCCCAGGCTATCCCTGGACCACATCGACCAGGCCGGCCTGCATGGTGATGGCTATGCGGATGGGTTCTGGTCAAGCCCGGCTGTCGGAGATATAGACGGAGACGGAGACCTGGAGATTGTCGCCGGCGGTTGGGACATGCGGCTCTATGCCTGGCACCACGACGGCAAGCACGTAGAAGGCTGGCCCCGGTTTCTCCATAACACGACCTGGTCCTCACCGGTCCTTGCCGACCTCGACAAGGACGGTCGCCTGGAGATCATCACCGGCGCCGATGATGATTCCGGAGGCCGGTTGCTCGTTTTCAAGAGCGATGGGTCCTCAATGCCCGGTTTTCCCCGGAGCATCGATCAGACCATCTTCTCCTCGCCGGCAGTCGCCGACCTGGACGGAGATGGCTGGCTGGACATCGTCGTGGGCACCGGCAACTTTTACGCCGGCAGGGGCTATGCGGTTCACGCCTGGTCGCACACCGGCACCTACCTGCCTGGCTGGCCCGTGGCAACGGGGGGATTCGTCCTTAGCTCGCCGGCAGTGGGAGACATCGACGGGGATGGCGCCCCCGAGGTGGTCGTGGGCTGCAACGATGGCAAGCTCTACGCCTGGAACGGCGATGGCAGCCGCGTGTCCGGCTGGCCGGTGGTGGTCGTCGACAACTTTGGAAATGGGTCACCGCTGAACTTTGCCTCGCCCATCCTGGCCAACTTTGACGCCGATCCGTATCCAGAAGTGTTTATCAACATGCAATGCGATATCATGGTCCTGGACGGGAACGGGGCATACCTCACCCACGTGGGCAACAGCGGCAGCTCGGGCCTGCCGAACATCAACATGACGAGCGCCAAGTTCTGCCCGTTGAACACGCCGGCCGCAGGTGATATCGATGGGGACGGCCGCCTGGAGATCGCGCGTGGCAACGGCACCGCGCCCGACGGGCAAGCGCAGTTGTGGGTGTGGGAGTCGAGCCGGACGCCGGCGACGGCACCCTGGGCCATGTTCCGCGGCGACGCCGCGCACCAGGCCCGCTACCAGCCCACCCTTGGCGAAGACGCATTGATCGTGACGCACACCCTGCCGGAGATCATGAGGCCGGGCGAGTCGCGCACGGTCGAGATTACTGTCCGCAATACGGGCTCTCGAACCTGGCAAGCCAGCGACCAGTACCGGTTGGCCGCTCAGCCGGGGGATATGCTGGCGCCCGGTGCCAGCATATACCTCCAAACCGGAGAGTCGGTCGCTCCCAACCAGACCAAGCAGTTCAAGGCCACGATCCAGGCTCCCAGCGCGCCGGGCTACTACCTGGCGTCGTGGCGCATGCAAAATGGACAGGGAGCCTGGTTCGGCCGGAGTGCGTTCCGCTACGTGAAGGTGGGCAATGAGCCGGCCTTCCACGTGTTGACCAGGAACCAAGTGCCCGCCAAAGATGCTCTTAGCCCGGAAGGCACGACCACCGGCATCATGGCCGGTGGGTTGGCGATGCCGTTACCCCCGCCCGCCGGGTTCTGGAACTGGTCCGCGGCCAAGGACGTCGGCTTTGTACCAAGTTTGCGCGGCTACTACCTGCTGGACACGGAAGGAGCGATCTGGCCTGGCGGAACCGCGGATGCCATTGGCGGGCACGGGTTTGTAGAGGGGGCGCAAGAGATCCTGGTGCGCAGCGATGGAACCAGTTATTACATTCTGGATCGGTTCGGCAGACTGGTGGCCAGCTACGGAGCCTGGGCCATTTCACCGATGCCGAACGTGGGCAACGGCACCGCCCAATCGGCGGCATTAACGCCTGACGAACTGGGAGTCTACGTCCTGGATGCCTATGGCAATGTGCATCGCGGCGGTAGCGCGCAGCCTCTCGTACCAGCAACGCCGGTCTTTGCGGACCCCCTGGCCAAGAAGATCCAGTTGACGGCTGACGGGAAGGGCTACTACGTCCTGGACTCCTACGGGCGCGTGTGGAACGGAGGAACTGCAGCGTCCATCGCGGCCAACTATGCGTTCCACGTAGGCGAGGACTGGGCCCGCGACCTCGAGCTGACGGACGACGGCCAGGGGTACTATCTGGTGGACAAGGAGGGTGGCATCTGGACCGGGGGAACGGCCGTGGCGCCGAGTGTCAACCCGACACAAGTCTGGCCTGGTCAGGATGTCGCCCTGTCTCTGATCGTCGGCGACAGCCGGGTGCTGGAAGGATTGGTCACCGTGCCCGAGTCCCTCGGCTGTATGACGACGCCCAAGCAGGCGTGTTCCTGGACTGTGCAAGTGGGTACGTCGGGAACAGATAGCCAGCAATGGACAGCCACCAGCCAGGAGAGCTGGATCTCGCTCAGCCCTACGTCCGGATCCACCCCAGGCAAGCTCAACGTGACGGTCTCCGCAGGCTCCCTGCCCAAAGGGACCCACGAGGGGCAGGTGGTCGTCAAGAACGACATCTCGACCCTGACGCTTCGCGTCCTCGTTCAGGTCGCGGATCGGATCTTCCAGAGTCACTTGCCCTTCGTGGCGCGGTGACAGGGCTGGCAGCGACCCCGACATAGACGTCTCTGTGGCCGGCTTCTCGCTCTGAGAGCAGAAGCCGGCCGTCCTGTTGCCGGGCACAGCCCGGGAAACACGGCTGCGGGCCGGCGCAACCGTTGCGAGATGTAGTGCCGCAAGTACGGCTAGTGTCTTGTCCCTTGACTGCCACTGAGATCGGCGGGCACTCGCGCGGCAAGTTGCGCGTAGAGAGAAACGCCGAGCCAGTGTTCGGCGGTCCCAGGCGACAGGATCGGCCTTGCGACCCCCTTGGCGCCGCAAGCGAAACACCTTGACAAACGGGGTCAAGTCTAGTACACTCAAAACCCCAATGAGGCAGCAGGGAGAGGCCGATGACGGGTGATCAAGATCCGGCGGGGAGAAGCCAACTCGCCGCCGAGGTGCTACAACAGCTCAAGCAAGAGATTCAGCACCAGAGAGATAACGCGGGTCCAGACATCGCAGACCAAGGGCGGAACGTTGCCTGGCCGGCGGCCCTGGAGCGCGTTCATGCCCTGGCCCGTATCAATCCGCACCTGCCCATCGCCTGGCCCGACTGGCCCCCCGGATTGTGGCCGAAAATCGTGGCAGCCGCACAAAAAGTGACCCGCCGGCTCCTGCGTTGGTACATCAACCCTATCGTCAAGCAACAGAACCGTTACAACGAAGCCGTGGCTCAGAGCCTGGACTTGCTGTGGCAAGAGGTCGCGCTTCTGCGAGCCGAGCTGCCCCAGGAAGAGGATGAGGGCGAATAGGGCGATGCGCGTGCTCATTTGTTCTTCCCAGGTGCCCTTTGTGTGGGGCGGGGCCGAGGTCCTGGTCGAAGGCTTACGGCGGCAACTGGCGGCCTGCGGCCACCAGGTCGACGTGGTGCAGATGCCGATTAATTGGCAGAAAAAGGGAGATCTGCTCAAGGGGTATTTGGCCTGGCGGTTCCTGGATCTCGTCGCCGTGGAAGGACAGGCGGTGGACCTGCTCATCGCCACCAAGGTCCCGTCATTCGTGGTTCAGCACCCCCACAAGGTCACCTGGCTGATCCACCAATTGCGACAGGTGTACGACCTGTACGGCACCGAGTTCAGTCCCTACGGTCACCATGCCGAGGACCAGGAGCTGCGACAGATCGTTCGGCGCGCCGATACACAGGGGCTGGCCGAGTCGCGGAAGCTGTTTGCTATATCGGCAAACGTGGCGGCGCGGCTGGCCCGCTACAACGGCTTGCAGGCACAGGTCCTCTACCCACCTCCGCTGCACGACGGCCGCTACCACCACCAGACCTATGGCGATTACATTCTGTCTGTGAGCAGGCTGAACGTTATGAAGCGTCTGGACCTTCTCGTGGAGGCCATGGCCCGCGTGCGCAGCGGTGCGCGCTGTCTCATTGCCGGCGAGGGTCCCGAGGAAAAGAACCTGCAAAAACTGGCCCGCAAGACCGGTGCCGGGCAGCGGATCGAGTTTCTGGGCTACGTCGACGACGACCGGGTGCTGTCGCTGTACGCCAATGCCCTGGCCGTCTACTATGCACCCTACGACGAGGACTATGGCTATGCTACGGTGGAGGCCATGAAGTCGTGCAAGCCGGTGCTGACCACGGTCGATAGCGGCGGCGTACTGGAGTTTGTTCGAGACCGGGAGACCGGTCTGGTCGCTCCGGTGGACGATCCCGCGGCCCTGGCAGCCCAGATCGACGAACTGTACGCGAATCGCCGCCTGGTCGGGCACCTGGGCGCGGCCGCCGCCGAGCGGGTGAAGGACATCACCTGGGACGCGGCCATCGAGAGGTTGTTGGCGACGTGAGTGGCGAACCGCAACTGGGGGGAACTCCTGCCGGCCAACCCCTGCCTGTGGACGATACCCGGGAGCAAGCGTCGGGCAACGCCGGCTCTGCCCGGGAGTTGCTGATCCGCGAAATAGGCGCCATCCTGGCAGGCTGGGGTGTCAGCGAAGGGGACGACGATATCCTGGCACCCCTTGCCAACACGGTCGCCGGGCTGTTAGCTGCCGGCCCGGACGATGAAGTGTAAAGGCTGATGTCCCCGATCACTCGTGCCTAGCCGGGGCGGAGGAGTGAGCGTGCCACGCATTAGCATCGTCATTCCCTGCTATAACGCCCAGCGCTATCTGCGGGGGGCCATCGACAGCGTCCTTGGCCAGACCTTCCAGGACCTGGAGATCGTGGTTGTGGACGACGGCTCCACGGATGGCACGCGTGAGCTGGTGGCAGGGGTCCAGGATGAGCGCTTGCGCTACATCTATCAGGAAAACCGCGGTCCCGCCGCGGCCCGCAACCACGGCATTGCCGCTGCCCAGGGCGAATACATTGCTCTCCTGGATGCCGACGACCTGGCCCTGCCCCGACGCCTGGAAGGGCAGCTTGCTGTGCTGGAGGCAGCGCCGGACCTGGCAGTGGTGGGAAGCGGTTATGTATGGATCGATGAGGAAGGTCGTCGCCTCTCGTGGGCCACTCACTCCTGGCAGGCTTACCCGGAACTGAACGCGTTTCGAAACTGGCTGTTCGATTGCCCCTTTGTGCCCAGCGCCACCATGTTTCGCCGCGTTGCCTGGAGGGACGTAGGCGGCTTTGACGAAGAGCTCACGGGCCCGGAAGACTGGAACTTCTGGATGCGCCTGGCACTACACGGCTGCCGTATGACCTGGCACCGAGAGGTGGTGTGTCTCTATCGCCACCGCCCCGACAGTCTGTCGGAAGACGCGGAGCGTATGTCGGCTCACAGCGCCGAGGCCGTGCGGCGAATTATGCAGCACCCAAAGTTTCCGCCCGAGCTATTCGACGCAGCCCAGCAGGGGCTGGCCGTGCGCTACGTCGACGGCAGCAAGCGCCTGTACAGGGCGGGGCTGTGGTCGCAGGGAAGGGCAGCCCTGCAAAAGGCCGTGGATCTGGATCCTACGCTGCTACGGGATCAACCGTCGCGACTCGAGGACGAGCTAGTGTCGGCCGCCCTGGATCCTCTGGTAGCCGACCCAATCCAGTTCCTGGCATCGCTCTTTGACCATCTCCCGCCGTCTGCCCTGGAGCTCACGGCCCGGCAGCGGCACGTACTGACGAGGGGCCGCGTGGAGTTGTTGGTCCGCGGACTGCGCTACGGCAAGCCCAGCCTGGTACGACAGCACCTGGGCCCGGCCCTGATGCGGCTTCCTGGCTGGCTCTTGGACGCCGGGACGCGGGCCACCATCGTCCGGGCGCTGCGCGGCCGCCGCCAGGCAGCCGCCGCGCGCTTGTGGGGGCGGCGATGAGCGGGCCGCCAGGACCCAACTGCCCATGAACCTCCTGTTCCTTATCCATCGCTACCCTCCAGCCCGTGGCGGGTCGGAGCAGTACGTGCAAGAGATGGCCCACCGGCTGGTGCAGGAAGGGCACCATGTCACGGTCTATACTTCGAACGTCCTGGACATCGAAGCCTTCTGGCGCCGGGGCCGGCGGATGCAGCCGGGCGTGGAGGATGACAGGGGGGTCCAGGTTCACCGCTTTGCAGCTCGCGTGCTGCCGCTGCACGGCGCGGTCAGCCGCCTGGCCCGTTTCCTGGGGCCAACGGCCGGGCTGGTGCTCGGCCCTCCCGGGCTGATGCTGCCCGGATTGTGGCGAGCTGTGCGCCGCGGCGGCTCCTTCGACGTTGTTCAGGCCAGCGCCTACCCGGCCATGATGGCCCTGGGCGCGATGGCGAGCCGCCGCTCGGGCGCCAGGCTGGTGTTGATGCCGTGTGCCCATCCAGGCCTGGGCCCGGCCGGAGCCCAGTATCGTTACTTTCTGGGGCGGCCAATGGCCCGCCTCTATGCCGTGAGCCAGGCTGTGCTCGCCAGGACCGAGCCAGAGAAGCAGATGCCGGAGGAGGCCGTAATTGCGGCTGAAACGGAGAGGGTCACGGGCGCCGGTGCGAACGTGCCGCAGGGACGAAAGGAAGCCGACGGAGCCCGAATCCGGCGGTGCCACGATCTGCCGGCCGCAGCCCCCGTGGTGCCTTTCGTAGGCCACAAAACCCGGGGCAAAGGTGCCCTCGATCTTCTGGACGCCTGCGAGCTTTTGTTGACCTGGCAGCCGGCCGTCGTGCTGGCCCTCAGCGGCGCCTCGACGCCCGAGTTCGACCGGCACTATGCAGCACTGTCCCCCGATCGACGGGCGCGGGTCCTCGATCTGCACCTGGACGAAGGGGAAAAGCACGACCTGCTGGCTGCCAGCGCGGTCCTGGCTCTGCCCAGCCGTGATGACAGCTTTGGCATCGTGCTGCTGGAAGCCTGGCTGCACGGCAAGCCAGTGGTCGGCGCCCGGGCGGGTGGCATCCCGGCGGTCATCCAGGAGGGAGAGACCGGCCTGCTGATACCCTACGGCGATCCGCAGGCCCTGGCCCGGGCCCTGGGCTGGTTGCTGGATCATCCGGCCGAGGCGGCAGCCATGGGCAGCCGGGGTCGCGAGAAAACGCAACACTGTTGGACGTGGGATGCGGTCTACCAGCGGGTGCGGCCCGCCTATGAAAGGTGCGGCCTGGCATGAGAATTCTGCTCGTGGCACACAAGTACCCCCCTCACTCCCTGGGCGGTGTGGAAGTGTACACCCGGCACCTGGCCCAGGCCCTCGGCCAACGGCACCAGGTGTTGGTCTTTTACCGGCACGATGAGCCAGGGGGCCCGCCCCTCGCCGAGATGGACGAACAGGTGGACGGCATTGAGACACGACGCGTGTCGCTGGCTCCCCGCGGCCTGGGAGCCTCGGTCGCCGGCGAGTTCCTGGGTACATTCCTGAATCCCGCCATTGAAGAGGGGTTTGCCCGGCTGCTGGCGACCTGGCAGCCCGACCTGGTTCATTTTCAGCACGTCATGACCCTTTCAGCCCGCCTGCCTGCCCTGGCGGCACGAGCCGGGGTGCCGGCCCTGCTAACGCTGCACGATTACTGGTTTATCTGTGGCAACTCGCAGCTCATTTGGCCCGATGCCCGGACCTGCCAGGGCAAGGCCCTGGGTATGAACTGCGTGCGATGCGCGGCCGCGGCACGTTTTCCCTCGCCGCTTGCCACGGCAGCCCGGCCGGCGCTCGCTCCGCTGTTCCTGTACCGCGACCGGGCAGTTCGCCAGGCAGCCATGCAGGCCCGCCGGCTGATCTCACCCTCGCACTTCTTGATGGAGCAGTACGTGGCGGCCGGGTTCCCCGCGGAGCGTTTCCTGGTGCTGGAGAACGGCCTGCCGCTGGAGCAGATCCGGCGCGTGCCATGGCGGGTCGCCGACGGCCCGCTGCGGGTGACCTACCTCGGCTCCCTGGCCTGGCAAAAGGGCGTACACGTCCTCATCGAGGCGGTGAATGGATTGCCGCCGGGCAGCGCCCGCCTGCGGATCTGCGGCGATCCCACGGTCTTTCCCGGCTACTCCGCCCGGCTGCGCCAGGCGGCCCGGCACCCGGGGATCGAATTTGCGGGCCGGGTGGCCAACGAGCAGGTAGGCCAGGTGCTGGCCGACAGCGACGTGGTGGCCGTGCCCTCGCTGTGGTACGAGAACTCGCCCATCGTCATCCAGGAGGCTCGGGCAGCAGGGGTGCCGGTGATCGCTTCCGGCCACGGCGCCCTGGCAGAAAAAGTGCGCCACGAAGTCGACGGACTCTTCTTTGCGCCGGGCGACGCCGCGGCATTGCGACGGGCGCTGCTGCGGCTGGTCGATGAGCCGGGGCTGCTGGAGCGGCTGCGACAGAGTATCCCACCCCCTGTCGACGTGGCCCAGCACGTCCAGCAGCTAGAGGAGCTCTATCGGGCCGAGGGCCGGGACACCCGTTTGACATTCCCCGCAAAATGACGTATAGTTATGGCGAAAGTCGATCAATGGCAAGCGCCGCGGGCCAGGCCGGCCCCGCCGGCCTGCACCGAGGAGTCGAAACCGATTATGAACTTTCGAGACATGCTGGTCCATTGCGAGGAGTGCGGTAGGGATTTCTTCTTTACCGTCGAGCAGCAGCGACGCCTCGCCGAACGAGGCATGGAGATCGTCGTGCCCCAGTTCTGCGAAAACTGCCGCCAGCGCGTTACCTATGGCGGCAAGCTGCACGGCCGGATCAAGTGGTTTGACCCAACCAAGGGATACGGCTTTATCGTCGGCGACGACGGCAAGGAGATTTTCGTGCACCGCAACAGCGTGGTGCCGACCCCCGAGGGAAGCCTGCCCTCCCTGGAAGACGGCCAGGAAGTGCTGTACGAGGCCGCCGACTCGCCCAAGGGCCCCCAGGCCGTCCAGGTGACGCCCTTCGAGGAAGAACAACAGACCCCTGATCCGTAGGGGCGGCCCTTGCGGCCGCCCTGCCCTTGCGGCCGCCCTGCCCCTACAACCCGGGTACGGCGCGGGCGTTAGCGCTGGCGCAGCAGGCGCATGCCGTTCAGGGTGACGATGAGAGACGCCCCCACGTCGGCAAAGACGGCCATCCACAGGGTGGCGACGCCGGCCAGGGCCAGGGCCAAAAAGACGGCCTTGATGCCCAGCGACAGGGCCACGTTCTGGCGGATGATGGCCCGCGCCCGCCGGCTGAGGCGCACGGCGAAGGGCAGCTTGAAGAGGTCATCAGACATGAGGGCCACGTCGGCGGTCTCCAGGGCCGTATCGGTGCCGGCGGCGCCCATGGCAATGCCCACCGTCGCCCGCGCCAGGGCCGGGGCGTCGTTCACGCCATCGCCGACCATGGCCACCGCCCCGTAGCGCGCCAGCAGCCCCTCGATGGCCGCCACCTTGTCCTCGGGCAGCAGATTGGCCGCCTTCATCTCGGCGGCTTGGGATTGCGCGATATCCTCAAGAAGGGCGTGACCTTCGACCCGAGCAAGGGCAACAATCCCGAGCTCAAGTCGGGTGACATAGTGATAGTCCCAGTCTCCGAGAAGATAGACTGGAGCATGATCATATCGATTCTGTCGGCGATAAACCAGATCAAGTCGATCATAACGCGCTAACGGGGGGCCGACCATGGACGAGCAAGAGATCAGTCTACAAGAATTGTGGCAGACGATATGGAAACGAGCTTGGCTGGTTGTGGGGCTGACTGTGTGCGCGATGATCGTGGCCTACTTCGCAAGCTCTGCGATGACCCCGATCTACGAGGCCGAGACGAGTTTCATGGTCAAGACCAAGGGCGGGAATTTGGTCTTGCCCATCGAGGATCTGGGGTTGATGGGCACAGGCGCCAACATGACTCGAAACTACGTGGAGGTGCTCAAGAGCCGGACGGTGCTCGATAGGGCTCTGGACCGTGTGGGGCTGGAGCCGGAGCATGACCCGGTCGACGCAGCCGAGGTGCGCCAGGCCATTACAGCCC
>ERZ1026792.1986-NODE-1986-length-11533-cov-2.801946_pt1 | contig 11533 bp, 12 predicted proteins | sample MGYA00520884_ERZ1026792 | MGnify/ENA primary metagenome ERZ1026792 (study PRJEB33270, sample SAMEA104284473) | anaerobic digester metagenome | biome: Anaerobic digester microbiome; feature: mesophilic sludge digester; material: Anaerobic digester biomass... | reverse complement strand
GCCGGCGTGGGCGCCGACGGGCCGTGGGACCAGAGCCACTGGAACGGTCGGCTCCTGTTCAACTTCGGCGGCGGCGTGGGCATCGGCCACAGCCAGGGCGACCTGAGCACCGGTGCCTCGCTCATGCACGAGGCCCTGCGCCTCGGCCACGCGGTGGTGTACTCCAGCGGAACCCGCACCTCCACCCACTACAACCTGATGCTCGGCGGTCGCACGGCCCTGGAGCTCAAGGCCCGGTTCGTGGCCGACCACGGCGACCCCGTCTACACGGTGGGCATCGGCGGGTCCGGCGGCGGCATCCAGCAGTACGTCTACGGCCAGAACCACCCCGGCCTCCTCGACGCCGCCATCCCGCAGTACTCCTACCCCGACATGACCACCCAGACCATCAACGTGGGCGACTGCGAGCTCCTCGAGCACTACATGGACGTCACCGACGCCGCCAACCCGAGGTGGGCCGACTGGGACGACCGCAAGATCATCCAGGGCCAGAACACCATCGAGGGCTTCAGCTCGGACTGGCAGGCCCGCACGGGTGACACCGGCAGCAGCGAGTGCATCGAAGGATGGCGCGGCGCCACCCCCCTGGCCATGAACCCCAACTTCGGTCTGGCCACCGGCATGGACGACGCGGTCATGCCGTACCTCGGTGAGCTGCTCACCAAGGTGGGTGCCGGCCAGCCTGTGTACCCCGACGACTTCCCCGACATGGGCCGGATGCTGCGCACCCACGAGGACCCGTCCCAGTGGGTGGAGTGGACGCACTGGGCCGACACCGAGGAGGTGTACGGCAGCGATCCCACCACCGGCTTCGCCCTGGTCCCGTGGGACAACGTGGGCGTGCAGTACGGGCTCCAGGCGCTCAACGACGGGAAGATCAGCGTCGAGCAGTTCATTGACCTGCTCCAGCGCTCCACGTTGGCCGCCCGGCGGCCGCTCGACCGCGCCGAGCGCGTGCAGCGCATGCTCGACAACGCCAATCTGATCGTCACCGCCTGGGATGGAGACAGGCTCGTCGGCGTGTCCCGCGCGGTGACCGATTTCAGTTACTGCTGTTACCTCTCGGACCTGGCCGTGGATGAATCATACCAGCGTGCGGGCATCGGCAAGGAGCTTGTGCGGCGCACGCGGGAAGCCGCGGGGTTGGAATGCACCCTCCTCCTGCTCTCCGCGCCCGCGGCGATGGGGTATTATCCCAAAATCGGGTTCGAGAAACTGGAAAACGCATTCGCCATCAAGCGCGAGGCGTAGGCCCACCATGGGGCAACCCCTTGAACTCCTGCTCGACAGGAAATTCGGTTTGCAGCGCAATCCCATCGTGGGGCTGGCGCATCGGCTGGCTTGTCTGCACAACCGCGCGGGGAGGATAGGCCTGTAGGCCTGGGCATATGCTATTATGCTATAATGTAAGCATCTTTGTTTTCCATTTGGATAGCAAAGGGGCAGCCGAAGCGATGAGTAATGGCTTCTTCCCGCCGCGCCAAGCCAAAGGAATGAAACAGGAAATATCATGACCACCAGAGGGAACCATCTATCATGAACGCCCTGTTCTCCGATACTCATCCTACCGTGGAGGCTCTGCAAATCCAACTCATTCGGCGCATGCCCGCGTGGAAGAAACTCGCCATCGTGAATGACTTGAACGAAACCGTGCGAACGCTGGCAATCAGCGGGATCAAGCAGCGCCATCCCGCCGCCACGCCCGGGGAAGTTCGCCGCATGTTGGCAGAATTGATACTCGGCGAAGATCTGGCGCGCAAGGTGTACGGCTATGCAAAGTGAAATCGCGCGAGTCGTACTGCTCGTCACACAAGCGCTGGAGCAAATCGGAATCCCCTACGCAGTGGGCGGCTCGCTTGCCAGTTCTCTGCATGGCGTCATGCGCGCCACGCTGGACGCGGACATCGTGGCAGACGTGCAACTGGCGCACATCCCAACGCTGGTCGCCGCGCTCGCGCAGGAATTCTACGCCGACGACGGAATGATCCGAGAAGCCATCGTTCATCACAGCAGCTTCAACCTCATCCACTACGAAACCGCCTTCAAAGTGGACATTTTCATCCGTAAACTGCGCCCCTTCGACCAAATGCAATTGGAGCGACGCCAGCCGTCCGTCATTACAGCGGATCCCGACCGAAGCGTCTACGTGACCAGCCCCGAAGACACCATCCTTGCCAAACTGGAATGGTATCGCCTGGGCGGTGAAGTCTCGGAGCGCCAGTGGCGTGATATTCTCGGCGTTCTCAAAGTCCGCGCTGGCGATCTCGACCTCGCTTATTTGCGCACCTGGGCCAATGAACTCCAGGTCGCCGATCTGCTCGCACGCGCCCTTGATGAAAAGTAAATCGCCGCCCTGCACGATCCACGCGTGGACGCGCTGATCGTCCCCATCGGGCAAGGGGAACTGGTGTGTAGAGTAGTGGATTGACAGTTGCTATACATTGGTACACGGATTCACGCGGACGGACACGGATGTAAAAACGATCGGTGTCAATCCGTGTACCAGTAACCGGTGCGAAAGCGATGCCGGTTGGCGCAGACCGACGGCTCGACCGAACTCGTGGAAGCCCTTGCGGCGGTTGCTCAGCGTAATACGAGCGGCAGGTGCAGCGAACGTTGGTTGGGGTAGTGGCCGCGATAAGCGTCCCACATCGCCTCGGTGAACGGGTCCCAGCAGCGATAGCCCTCATGGGGTTCGGTTGCCATGTAGCGGTCCTGGTAATCGAACAGCGCGTCGTGCTGCCAGTCGTCCGTGGCGTTCATGATGTGAGCCGCCAGCACAAAGCCGGCCCAGGCAGTGGCTGTGCAGCACTGGCGGTAGCTCGCGCACCAGGGCCGGTTGTCGCCGGCCGGCTCCGTCGAATGGGAAATGCCCCATTCGGCCAACCCCAAATCGGCCTGCGTATACTGCTCCGCGTAACAACCGCGCGTGTCGGGCGCATGCGAGCGTTCGATGTCGGCCTGGGTCACGAAGAAGGTCTGCCCATCTTCCGAGAACTCTACGGCGCCTGTGCCATTGCCGGGGCCAATGCCGCGCATGGCGGCGTCGTTGAGCAGCAGCCCGGCGAAGAGAATGGGCCATTTGCGCCCACTGGTCTGGCCGCCGGCCGGCGGCCAGTTGTGATTGCCGCCATCCTGGGCAACGCCGTACAGGTCAATTCCCAACTGCACAAAACGAACCAGCAGCGTTTCTTTGGCCGCGTCGCTGAAGTTCAGATGCAGCATGAGCGCGCCGATGCCAACCTGAGTGGACATCTCGCGACCGTAATCGGGCATGTTGTCCAGGGGATGCAGGAAACGGGCCGGCCAGTTGGGCACATGGTCAAGCCAGGGGCGCTCGAACAAGCGCTCGACCGCAGCCAGGTCGGGCGTGCCACTCACCGGCGGCAGCCGGCTCAGCAGGGCATGGTTGAGCTGGCTGCGATTGAAGCGGATCGTTTTGTCGTTTCCACTGTAGGCAGGCCGAAAGCTGCCGGCCGGCGGGGGCGCAGGGAGGACGGTCAGGATGGCGGCGGTTTGCAACTGCGGCAGCGCGCCGGCCTGCGGCACACTGATGCTGGACACCAGCGATGAGTTGGCCGGTACGAGCAGCGGGTTGAGCGCAGACAGGTCCTGCTGGTTGGGCCGGGCCACGTTCAGGGCCGCGTCGAAATAGGGGCCAAAGTCGCCATACATCGCGCTGTCGTAGCCCTGGATTTGGCCGCTGCGGGGCGAGGGGTTGATCATGGAGCCATGCAGGGTGCGCGTCCCAGAAATGATGGACGCCGGGGAGATCTGGATGATCGTCACCGGGCCGGCCACCCAGAAATCTCCGTTGGCGAACTGGCCGTAGGGGTAACTGTCGTCGAACGTCCACGTAATGCCGAATTGAGAAATCTCGGCGGCGACGGGCGGAACGCGGGCGATCGGCCCGGCTGCCGCACCGGTCATGTCTCTCAGGAGAAAAGCGCACAGACCCAGGACCGCCAGCCATGCTGTCAATCTCAAGGCATGACGAAGGCGCTGCCCGTCTTTCTGGATACCGGTCCTCTCATTTTTCTCATTGACACAGTTGCTCGCTGATTTCCCACAAGCGACGGCGTGTGGTTTCATCGTGTGTCTGAGGCGCTGAGGGCACGGCTCGCAGATCATCGAAATACGCGCCGGTGACTGTTTCCACCTCGGGCGCAGAAGCCAGGTAGACCGAGGTGCGTGCGCCTTCCGCAGGCGTCGCGCCGCCGATGCCAAAGCCGGTCTGCAGCAGTTTGGTGCCAATCACGCCGGGGTGGAGACAGTTGGCGGTGACGCCCGCGCCGGCCAGGCGCGCGGCCAGTTCATACGTAAAGAGCACGTTCGCCAGCTTGGAATGCGCATACGCCCGGTAGCCGTTGAAGGCCCGCTCGCTCTGCAAGTCGTCGAAGTTGATGCGGCCGCGCTGGTGCGCCACAGAGCTGACCGTGATGATGCGCGCCGGCGCGCTCTGCCTCAGCAGGGGCAGCAGTTGCTGCGTCAGCAGAAACGGCGCCAGGTGATTGACTGCAAAGGTCATCTCGAAACCGTCCTCGGTGAGTTGGCGCTCGTTCATGAACACACCGGCATTGTTGATGAGCACGTGCAACTGCTCATACTTCGCCTGCACCGCGGCCGCCAACTGGCGCACCTCGCGCAGGGAGGAGAGGTCCGCGGCCATGAAATCCACACGGTCGTGGCCGGCAGCCTTCTTCAGTTCGTCAACCGCTGCCTGTCCCCGCGCCGCGTTGCGGCCGTGCAAAATGACCGTGTGGCCCTGCATCGCCAACGCCTGTGCAGTCGCCTTGCCAATACCATCGGTCGCGCCGGTAATCAACATCGTTTTTTGGTTCATCGTCCGTCCCCTACCTTTCTTGTCGTCATTTGACGACCGATGTTTCACCATCGTCACATGCTCGTTGGCGGCTCAGATGTAGTGCTGCTCCCTGGCCCAGGCGGTCAGTTGATCGCGGAACTTGGGATGGGCGATCTGAATCAGGTTCAGGCAGCGCTGGCGGATCGTCTTGCCATACAACTCAGCCACACCGTACTCCGTCACCACGTAGTGAATATGGTTGCGGCTGGTAGTGACACCGGCGCCCGTTTGCAGCGTAGGGACGATCCGTGAAACCGTATCGTTCTTGGTGGTGCTGGGCAGGGCGATGATGGGACGGCCGCCCTTGCTGCGTGACGCGCCGTAGATGAAGTCCAACTGGCCGCCGACGCCGCTGTAGAACTTGGTGCCGATCGAATCCGCGCAGACCTGTCCGGTCAGGTCCACCTCGATGGCGGAGTTGATGCAGACCATGTTGTCGTTCTGCGCGATGATGAACGGATCGTTGACATAATCCTGCGGGTGGAATTCGACGATCGGGTTGTTGTCCACGAATTCATACAGGCGCTGGCTGCCCAGGATGAATCCGGCGACGATTTTGCCCGGATGCAGCGTCTTGCGCTCGTTGTTGATGATCCCGGCATCCACCAGGGGGATGACGCCATCAGAGAAAAGCTCGGTGTGAATGCCCAGGTCACGCTTGCTGCTGAGGAAGTGCAGCACGGCGTCGGGAATGGCGCCAATGCCCATCTGCATGGTCGCACCGTCGGGGATCAGATGCACGATATGCTCGGCGATCCGCTTCTCCAGCTCGCCCGGTGTACCCTGCGGCACTTCCGGCAGATGGTAGCTGACCGGCACCATGTAGTCCACCTTGCTGATGTGGATGAAGCTGTCACCCAGGGCGCGGGGCATGAATTCGTTGACTTCGGCAATGACGATCTTCGCGTTCTGGGCGGCCGGTTTGGTCAAGCCCACCTCGACCCCAAACGACAGGAAGCCATGTTCATCGGGCGGCGAGCAGTGAATCAGCGCGGCATCGAGCGGCAGTTGGCCGTTACGGAACAAGCGTGGAATCTCTGATAGAAAGACCGGCGTGAAGTCTGCGCGACCCTCGTTGACCGCGCTGCGCACGTTATGGCTGATGAAGAGGGTGTTGACGCGCAACTTACCTTCCATTTCCGGCGCCACATATTTGGCATCACCAATCGTCAGGACTTGCACGATTTCGACATTCTCAACCTCGCCCGCGGCTGCGCGATCCACCAGCGCGCTGAGCAGTTGTTGGGGAACGCTGCAGTTGCCGGTCAAGAACACACGATTCCCTGATTTGACGGCCTGCACCGCCCTTTCGGCCGGAACGATCTTGTTCCAACAGCGCATCATCCAATTATTCATGAATTACATCCCAAACCCTTAGGAACTCATCGTGTACGCAGCTGCCAGGCCGGGCAGCATGATCTTGCCGGCCCGGATGTTGACGCCGCGCGCCAGTGATGGTGATTTTTCGATCGCCGCGTCCAACCCTTCGGAGGCGATACTGTAGATGTACGGCCAAGCGGCATTGTTGAACGCGTGCGTGGCGGTGCGCGCCACGATGCCGGTCATATTGGGAACGCAATAATGGATGACGCCTTCTTCGATGTAGGTGGGGGCCGTGTGCGTGGTGGGGCGTGTGGTTTCGACGCAACCGCCCGTGGTCACCGCGACATCTATGATGATGGAACGCCGTTTCATGCTGCGCACCAACTCGCGCGAGATGAGGACCGGCGAGCGGGCGCCCGGCACCTGGATCGCGCCCACAACCACATCGGCAAAGCGCACCATCTTGTCCACATTGAGGGGGTTGGACATCAGCGTAATGACGCGGCCCATGAAAAGGCTGTCAATGTAATGCAGACGCTTGATGTCTTTGTCCAGCAGGTAGACGTTGGCGCCCTGACCCAGGAAGACGCGGGCCGCCTGGGCGCCTACCACCCCGCCGCCCAGGATGACTACTTCGGCCGGCGCGACGCCTGGCACGCCTCCCAGGAGGATGCCCTTGCCGCCGCTGGTGTTTTCCAGCAAGCGCGCCGCCACCTGTGCGCACATGCGACCGGTGACCTCGCTGATCGGCTGCAACACCGGCAAGGAGCCGTCGTCCTCTTGGATGGTTTCATAGCCAATGGCTGTGACGTTGTTGTTCAGAAAGCTCTGTACCCGGCTCTTGCGCGCGGCCGGCAAATACAGAAACCCACAGACAATCTGATCGCTGCGCAGCAAACCGGTCTCTTCGGGGGTCGGGCGTGCCACTTTGAGCAACAGGTCGGCGCGGGCAAATGCCTCATCCGCAGAGTAGACCAGGGTGGCGCCGGCACGGCGGTAATCCTCGTCGCTGTAGCCGCTGCCCACACCTGCGCCCTGCTCCACGTAGATGCGATGACCTTCGTCGTGCAGGGTCTGCACATTGGCCGGCGTGATGCCCACTCGATACTCGCTGGCCCTCCGTTCACGCGGGACTCCGATATCCATATGATCTGTTCCCTTTATTCCTTTATTTTATTCCTTTATTCTTCGCTCCACTCGCGTACGACCAAGCGGAAAATGTCTGTCTCAGTCACCATGCCGATGACGGCGCCGGCGTCATCTACCACCGGCAGGCCGCCAATTTTGTGCGCCAACATCATTTTTACCGCTTCGACCACCGATGTGTCAGCCGTCACCGTAAACGTCCGGTGTGTCATGGCGTCGCCCGCGGTCAGCCAGGTGGTGGCGGCGGCATCGTACGGGTCCACTGCAGTGGCCATGGACGCCACGCGCACATCGCCTTGCGTCAGGATGCCGACCAATTGCCCTTCGTCGTCCAGCACCGGTAAGCGGCGAATCTGGTTGCTTTCCAGCATCGCTGCCGCCTCATCCAGGTCAGCCTCATAGTGAATCGTGAGGGCGGGAGCGCTCATAATGTCACGCACGAAATAGGTCGGCATGTTCGTCTCCTCTTGCAGTCGTTCACAGCCAGGGTCATTGCTGAAACCCGGTCTTTCGCAAGGACAAGACGAAGGACGAACGGTCAGCAATCTTGATCCTTCGTCCTTCATCCTCGATGCCTCGTGACCAGCCAGCGATCGGGCGCCGGAGGGCATTCTCTAGTTCATGCTCATGGCCGGCACTGGTGTGACCACGGGCGTCATGCGCCCGCCCATGCGCTGCTCGATGGCACGCGCGAGGCGGCGAATTCCCTCTTCGATCATCTCCGGCTCGGCGTTGGAGAAGTTCAGGCGCATGGTGTTGAGTTGTCCGCTGCTGCGTCCGGCCGCATAGAACGCATGGCCCGGTACGAAGGCCACCTTTTCTTTGATGGCGTCCTGCAGCAGTTCCTCCGCGTTGATCTCCGGCGGTAATTCCACCCACAGGAACAACCCGCCGCGCGGGTGCGTCCAGTGTACACCGGCCGGGAAGTAGCGCTCCATGGCGGCCAACATCACATCGCGACGTGCGCCATACACCCGGCGCAAGGTACGTACATGTTTCTCCAGGAAGCCGCCTTTGGCTACCTCGTATGCCACCATCTGATCGAAAATACTGGTGTGTAAATCCATGCCCTGCTTGGCCTGCACGCACTTCTGAATCACCTCAACCGGCGCCACGATCCATCCCAGGCGCAAACCAGGCGCCAGCGTCTTGGAGAAGGTGCTCAGGTACAGGATGTTGCCCCGGAAATAGCCGTGACCATCACAAGCCCGTGATTCCAGATGCTCACAGTCCAACTGCACCAGGGTGGGCAGATGTTCCCCTTCGTAGAGCAGCTCGCCATACGGGTCATCCTCGATGATGGGCACCCCGTAGCGGTCGGCCAACTCCACCAGTTCCTGCCGGCGATCCAGAGAGAGTGTGACACCGCCCGGGTTCTGGAAGTTTGGCAACACGTACATGAACTTGACGCCCGCGCGCAGCGCCTCTTCCAGTTGATCTACCTGCAGCCCGTTGTCATCAATGGGTACCTCGACGTACTCGGCCTGGTAAGCATTCCAGGCCTGCAGCGCGCCCAGGTAGGTTGGGCGTTCCACCAGGATCGTATCGCCCGCGTTGATGAGCAACTTGCCGATCAGGTCAAGGGCCTGCTGCGAACCGGAAGTAATCAATACATTATCTTCTTTGGCCAGGATGCCGTAGTGCGCCATTTTCTCGACGATGAGTGCGCGCAATGGCTGATAGCCCTCGGTGGTGCTGTACTGTAATGCCTTGCTGCCTGACTGGACAAGAACCCTGTCGGCCGCCGCGCGAAAAGCCTCAACCGGGAACAACTCAGGCGCCGGTAGGCCCCCGGCAAACGAGATCATGTCTGGCTGTTGGGTAAACTTCAGCAGCTCACGGATGATAGAACCACCCATCCGTTGATTGCGCTGTGCGTACCGTCGTTGCCACGGTGTGGTCATAGTTACACTCCTTTGTGTCTATCTTTTGCTGTGCCGGGACGCGTCTGTTCCTACTTGCCGGATGCGCGAATGAGCAGTACCGGGCAGGGCGCAGCCTGCAGAACCTTCTCAGCAACGCTGCCGTACACCCAGCGGCTGATGCCGCCCCGCCCATGCGTTGACATGACGATCAGGTCAATGTGCTCGGCCCGGGCATAGTCGGTGATGGCATCGGGCACGGGGCCGTCCAAAATGGCGGTCTGGAAAGAGATGCCCTTTTCGCGCAGCTCACCGGATACTCCCTGCAAGTATTGCATCGCCTGGTCGCGCAGTCCGGGTATTTCGGCCACGGTCCCGGAAAGCACCAGGTCAGGCGCAATCAACTGGTAGGGCGAGATGATAATTCGCAGCAGGGTGATGTTACTCTTGAACTCCAGCGCCAGGGCCTCCGCGTGGTGCAGCGCGGCTTCTGCCAGCGCTGAGCCATCCAGCGGCACGAGAATGTTGTGATACATATGCATTTGCCTCCCATCATTGAAACGCGTCCAGGTGTCAGGCCGGAACGCGTATGGCACACTCGGCGCCACGCCGCAGAGCCACCTTGTTTGGCTCCAGAAAGCGCCGATTGCGTTCCGGCAGATGGGCCAGCAAGGCCCGATCGAGAGCCTCCAGCGGCAGCAGGTCGGTGGCCTGCAGCAGGGCGCCCAGCATGACGACATTGGTTAATTTGATATTGCCCAGCGCGCTGGCAATGTCATTGCCCGCCACCGGGATGACGTTGATGTCGCTGCGCGTAACCGCGCGCGTCACCAATGAACTGTTGTAGATCAGGAACCCGCCCGGTTTGACCAACGGTTCGTATTTGTCCACCGATGGCAGATTCAGGGCAATCACGGCGTCAGGGTTGCGCACCAGCGGCGCCCCAACTTCTTCATCCCCAACCACCACGATGCAGTGCGCGGTGCCGCCGCGCATCTCCGGCCCATAGGACGGGATCCAGGTCACCGCTTTGCCTTCATCCATGCTGGCATAGGCCAGTAACTGGCCGGCGAACAGGGCGCCCTGTCCCCCAAAGCCAGAGAAAACGATCGAGAATTCCATTTTGTGTCCTCCTTGTATCCTCCTTGCATCCCCATGTGCAAGAAATCAACTGCAAAGCGCCTAATTTAGACGCGCCACGGCATCCACCACCTTGTAATCGCCCAACGGATAGTAGGGCACCATCTGATTCTCGATCCAGGTCAGGGCTTCGGCCGCGGTGGTATGGTTGTTGGTGGGACATGACGACAGGATTTCTACCAGGGAGAGTCCTTGCCCGGCCAACTGAGCCTGGAACGCGGTGCGGATGGCCTTCTTGGTGCGGTTGATTTCGCGCACGTTGTGTGTCGAGCGTCTGACGACGTACGATGTGCCCGGCAGCCCTGCCAACAATTCGGCCACGCGCAGGGGATAGCCGGTCAGGCTGACATCGCGCCCTTTCGGTGATGAGGTGGTGACCTGGCCCAGCAGGGTGGTCGGCGCCATCTGGCCGCTCGTCATGCCGTACACCGCATTGTTGACGAAGATCACCGTGATTTTTTCGCCGCGCGCCGCGGCATGAATGATCTCATTCGTACCGATGGCCGCCAGGTCGCCGTCACCCTGGTAGGTAAAGACGATCTTGTCCGGCTGCGTTCGCTTGAGGCCGGTGGCCATGGCCGGGGCGCGTCCATGCGCCGCCTCAGCCATGTCTACATTGAAGTAGTTGTAGGCAAAGACCGCGCAGCCCACGGGCGCCACGCCAATCGTGCGCTCACGCACGCCCAACTCGTCCAGCACCTCGGCCACCAGGCGGTGAATGATGCCATGCGTGCAGCCGGGGCAGTAGTGCGTTGCCACATCGGTCAGGGAATCGGGGCGCTGGTAGACCAGCATCATCTCATCGAGCGCCAGGGTTTGCGTTGTCATGACTTCACCTCCGCCAGGTGTACGGACAGGGTAGCGGCGTTGGTCGTTTGGCGCAGCGCAGCGCCCGGTTGACCACTGCCATTATGACCGTTGTGTTTGTAGCCGTTGTTGTGTCCGCTCATTTGCACCGTGCCATACAGGGAGACCAGGGTGTGCAGGGCGTTCAGGATTTCGTCGGGCAGGGGGATGGAGCCGCCCATGCGGCCGTAGAAGTGGACCGGGGCGCGCCCCTCCACGATGGCTTTCACGTCGTTGAGCATCTGGCCGGCGTTCATTTCCACCACCAGGATGGCCTTCTTGCCCGCGGCCAGCTCGCGCAGGCGGTCCTCAGGGTAGGGCCACAGCGTCACCGGACGCAGCAGGCCCACGC
>ERZ1026792.1977-NODE-1977-length-11576-cov-2.379771_pt1 | contig 11576 bp, 8 predicted proteins | sample MGYA00520884_ERZ1026792 | MGnify/ENA primary metagenome ERZ1026792 (study PRJEB33270, sample SAMEA104284473) | anaerobic digester metagenome | biome: Anaerobic digester microbiome; feature: mesophilic sludge digester; material: Anaerobic digester biomass | place... | reverse complement strand
GGCAGATAAGCTGCCGTCGCTGACCCACGTGGAGCGGTATGTTCGCTTTACCATGCCGAGCGAAAGGTACAGGTCGATGGCGCCGTAATTTTCCTCACGCACCTGCAGCCAGGCGGAAGCGGCGCCGTGACTTTGAATGTGGTCGAGCGCTTTTTGGGTCAATTGGCGCGCGATACCCTGGCGGCGGAAATCGGGATGCACGGCCACATTGGCGATCAGGTAGCGCCAGCGCTCGTCCCGGAAAAAGGGGATGAGGGTAAGGTTGCCGATGATGCGGCTGTCTTCGACCCACAGGTAGCCGTGCAGAGGAAAGGATACCCGTTCGCGCGCGCCGGGCAGCCAGCGCACGCGGTGCGCATCGGCGAGCTTCATCGCGTGGATGTCGATGCCGAATTCTCGGATCTCGTAGTCGATGCAGTTCTACTCCAGCGTGCCACGTCGGGCATCGAGCGGCGGGCGCACCTGGCGCTGCGCCATCTCGGCCGACCGCTGCTCGAGCGTGCCCTCCGTGGCGAAGTCCATCACCAGGTACGGCCTGCCGTCGTCGGTCTCGGCGATGTCGCGGATCTGCACCACGTGCGGGTCGTTCAACGAGCGCAGCAGACGCGCCTCCTGCACGAACCGGCCGCGCACCTCGGGCTCCCACGACCATCGATCGGAGAGCAGCTTCACCGCCACCGGTACCGCCAGCCGCTCGTCGTGGGCCAGGTACACCGTGGCGAAGTTGCCGGCGCCCAATCGTCGCTGCACCACGTATCGGCCACCTCCGAACGACCGCGGCTCGCCGGGCGCCAACGGCACCTGCCATGCCCCGGTTGCGTCGCCCGGTGGGTCGCCGGATGGGTCGCCGGATGGGATGCCGGGTGGGTCGTACGTCACGCGAGCGAGCCGCCGCTACGGAACTGCTCCTGCACACGGTCGGCGATGTACTGCCGCCCACGGCTGATCCGCGTGCGCACGGTGTTGAGCGGCACGCCCAGCGCCTCGGCGATGGCCGCGTAGTCCATGCCGTCGACATCGCACATCATGACCGGCTCGCGGAACTTCGGCGCCAGCTCGTCGAGCGCCTGACGGATCATCGCTCGGCTGGCCACGATGGAGCTCATGTGCCGCACCTGTTCGGTGAGCGCGCTGAGATCCTCTCCCTCGGGCCGAGTGACTCGCTTGTTGCGCCGCAACACCTGCAACGCCTCACGCTCCGCCACGCGGTACAGCCAGGTGGTGAACCGCGATCGCCGCTCGAACGTGGTGATGGCGCGCGACACCGCCATCAGCGTGTTCTGCATCGCGTCTTCCACGTCGCCTTCGTCGATGAGCATCTTGCGCACCGCCGCCGCCGCCAACCGGTGCCGGTCGATGAGCTGCAGCAGGAAGTCGAGTGCGTCGCGATCGCCCCCGGCCGCGGCATCCACCAGGTCGGCGAGTGCATCGTCGATGGCCGGGAAGTCGTTGCGCGAACGTGCCGTCGCGACGGCCGCGTCGAGGCGGCTCCTCGTTCCGGCGTCGAGTGCCATCGCAGCGTAAGCTACTCGGTTGCGGCCCACGGGCGGAGTAGAGGAGGACGGGTGAGCTGGGCCATCGGCATCGACTTCGGCACATCCCGCTCGGCAGGAGCGATCGGCGAGCTGGATCCCCGCCGCCTCGCCCCCGACCCCGCCACCGGCAGGAGCATCCCGCCGGTGGAAGCCCCCACCGTGTCGCCACTGGAGATCGAAGGCAACCGGTGGATCCCCTCGATGGTGCTGCGCACACCCGACGGCGAGCTGGTGGTCGGCGCCGCCGCCGACAACCTGGCGGGCGTGCACCCGGATCGCCTCGAGCGAACCCCCAAGCGGGCCCTCGGCGCCACCTCCCCCCTGCTGCTCGGCGGCACGCCGATCGACGCTCGCGACGCGGCAGCGGCCGTGATGCGCGTCATCGTGGCCGAGGGTCGGCTGCGCACCGGTAGCGAGCCAACGGGCTGCATCGTCACGCACCCGGTGCGCTGGGCCGGTGTGCGCCGCGCGGCACTCGCCGAGGCCGCCGGCCGAGCAGGGCTGCAGCAGGTGCAGCTGGTGGAGGAGCCCGTCGCAGCGGCCATCCACTACGCGTCCGAGCACGTCGACATGGGCGCCCGCGTGGGCGTCTACGACCTCGGCGGCGGCACGTTCGACACCGCGCTGCTGCAGCGAACCGACCACGGGTTCGAGGTCATCGGAGTGCCCGGCGGCGACGAGAACATCGGCGGCGAAGACTTCGACCACCGCCTGTTCCGCTACTTCGGCAGTTGCCTCTCCGACACCGACGCCGAGCTCTGGGATCAGCTGATGACCAGCGACGATCGCAAGTGGAAGCGCGCCGCGCTGGATCTGCTGGTGCAAGCTCGGCGAGCGAAAGAGGCACTCTCGTCGTACACGTCGACGCAGGTGTTCGTGCCCATCGCCGACCGCGACATCGTGGTCAATCGCAGCCAGTTCGAGGCGATGATCATCGACGACGTGGAACGCACGATGGACCTGATGGAAGACACCATCACCGACGCCGGCCTCGCCATCGACGACCTTGCCGCCGTGTTCTTGGTAGGTGGCTCGTCGCGTGTGCCGCTGGTGGCACAGATGGCCACCGAACGCTTCGGCACGCGCGTGGTCACGCGCGACGAGCCGAAAGGGGTCGTCGCCCTCGGCGCAGCTCGGCTGGCCGCGCTGCGGTTCCTCGCACCTCGGCCCGCCGCCGCCGCACCGACACCACCTCGCGCGGCGCCGGTCGTTGACACGCCCGCACCGGCAGCGACGAGCGACGACGAGTGGCTGCAGGCACTGCCCATGCCGCAATCGGCCGACCGGCTGGGTGCCCGGCTCGACGCCGCTGCGCCCGTCACGGCAGCAGCGCTGCCCGCGCCGGCTCCGGCTCCGGCTCCCGTGCCCGCTCCGGCTCCGGCTCCCGCTCCCGCTCCCGCTCCCGCTCCGGCCCCGGCTCCCGCGATGCCCGCGCCCACACTGGCTGCGCCCGTGTTGCCCGCGCCAGCGATGCCGGCGCCGGTCGCCGCTGCCGTCACCATTGCGTGGCGCATCGCGCTCGGTGAAGCGCCGGGCCAGCTGGCGGCCGATCTCGACGCAGTGGTGCTGGCCGGCCTCAGTGGCGCCGTGCGCTGCATCGACCCGCGCCGTGGTGAGCAGCGTTGGCAGCAGGCGCTCGGCGTGCCGAGTTGGTGCGCCCCCGCGCTGGCCGACGACGCCGTGGTGGTCGGCGCGTCGAGCGGTCACGTGTTCCTGCTCGACCGGGCCACCGGGGCCGTGCGCTGGTCGGTGTCGGTCGGCGCTGCCGTCGTGTGCACCCCTGTCGTCGTGGGCCCGCTCGTCGTCGTCGGCAACGACGCCGGCAACGTGACAGCGCTCGACCGGGCCACCGGCACCGTGCGCTGGACCCTGCCGGTGGGCTCCGCGGTGCGCGCCGGCCTGGTCGTGCACGGCCCCGACCTCCTCGTGGCCACCACCGCCGGGCAGGTGCTGGCCGTGCATGCGGCAACCGGCCAGCCCCGGTGGGGCTACCGAACCGGGGGGCAGGTGCTGCTCACTCCCGCCGTTGCGGCCGGCAAGGTGCTGGTGCCGAGTCGCGACGGTGTCGTGCATGCGCTCCGGGTGGCCGACGGTGTGGCGGAGTGGGGCGTTCGTTGTGCCGGTGCGCCGGCCACTCCCGTCGCCACCGCCGGCGGGTTGTTCGCCGTGGTCGACGAGCAAGGTTGCCTGCGCGTGCACCGCGCCGACACCGGCCAGGCGGTCACCGAGACCACGGTGTCCACCGGCCAGGCCGCCGGCGTGGTGCTGGTACCGGCGGCGGCAGCCACCATCGCGATCGTGGAAACCGGGGGCACCCTCACCGCCATCGACCTCATCACCCGCGCAGCACGCTTCACGTTGCCCACCGGCGATGGCAACCGTTCGGTGCCGGTTGCCTCGGGCGGCCTGGTGTGCGTGGGTACCGCCTTCGGGCAGCTCTACGGCATCGTCGCCCCGTGATCCTGCGTCGGGCGGCGGCCGCAGAGCTGCCGGGCGTGGCGGCTCAGCGCAACACCAGATCGAACGGCAGCAGCACGAACCGGGCGATGGAGGCGAGCACGCTCTCGTCGCTGCCGACGAGCCCGCCGACTTCCTCCTCAGCTGCCGTGTCACCTGCTGTCGCAGCGCCGGCCTCGGCCACGATCATCGAGTGGTCCGAGTCGGCCCATGCATCCTCGAAGGCCTCGATCGAGATCGCCACACCGGCGCCGTCGGGGAAGCCGGGATCGTTGATGTAGACCACACCGGCCTCGTCGTCGATGCCGGTGATCACCACTGCGTGACCGGCGACCAGGTCGTCGGCGAACGGTGAGTCGCCGGTGCCGTACAGGTCGTCGGAGTCGAGCCCGATGATCACCGGGGTGCCGGCGTCGAGCATGGTGCGCAGGCCGTCGATGTCGCTGGTCTGCACCTCGGCATCGATGCCGTAGTGGTCGAGCAGCGCCAGGCCGCCTTCCAGCGACATGCCGGTCTCGCCCAGCAGGCCGAGCTCGTTGGCCAGGTCGACCACGTCGCCGGCCGGCACCTCTGCGCCGGTGATCTCACTCAGCACCATCGCGACCGATGTGGGCAGGCAGTCGTTGGCCCCGGCCTGTGCTTGGTGGTAGGGGATCTCGGCCATCGGGTCGCCGTGCACGGCATCGTCATCGCTGCCGTTTCCGTCGTCGTTGCCGTCGTCGTTGCCGTCGCTCGCTTCCGCGTCGGTGGCGGTGATGTCGGTGGTGCCGTCGTCCAGTTGCGGGAACGGGCCGTCGATCACCTCACCGGTGTTGGGGTCGAAGCTGGAGTCCAGCTCGCCATCGCCATCGCTGTCGGAGGCGCCTTCGTCGAAGACCATGTCGCCATCGGTGTCGGTGACGATGGTGTCGACGAACCCGTCGCCGTCGGCGTCGAAGATCACGGTCTCGGCACCGGTGGTGGGGTCGATCATGTCGTAGGCATCGGCAACGCCATCACCTTCGAAGTCGACGATGGTGGTCTCTGCGTAACCGTCCTGGTCGGTGTCGACCGACATGCTGACGGACATGTCGAACATGGTGTCCGAGGTGCCGTCCTCGTAGGTGTCGGGGATGCTGCAATCGCTCATTTCATTCTCCTGTCGGGTAGTCGTTGGCCCGTCAGATGCACGTTGAACCTGCGAAGTTCCGCATGCGCCGAAAGTTTCAGCTCGTGATCGCCGGCGTGTCGGCGAGGCGCTGCAGCACGGCTCGCTGCAACGGCTCGATCTCGGCACGAACTCGCTCGATCTCGGCCAGCCGCGCCCCGCCCGCTGCTTTCGCCTCTTGGCGCTTCCCGCTCTCCGAGCGCAGCAGCAGCTGCAGCTCACGATGCTCGCGCTCGAGCTGCTTGCGTCGATCGGCCAGCTGTTGCTCGACGAACCGCTCCACCTCCTCGCGCAGGTCGAGGATGCGTAGTGAGAGCTCGGTGGTGAACTCGCGGGCCACGCCCTCCTGCCCGAACAGCAGATCACCGAGGTAGCGCAGCAGCTCGCCTTTCACGCGCTGCTTCTCGCGGGCCCGCTTGCGCAGGTTGCCCAACGGCAGCGCCAGTGCAGCGCCGATGCCGTACGCCACCAACCCCAGGCCGCCGGTGGCCAGGCCCAGCGCACCGGCGGCCGCATTGGCGATGTTGGCGAAGGTGAAGGTCTGCATCGCCATCGGCAGCCCATCGTCGAGCAAGGTGGAGCCGGCCGTGTTCGAGCCGCGGGACGAGGAGAGCTCGCGCAGGCCTTCGGGCATCTCGAACTCGCCCAGCACCGCATCCATGCCGTCGGTGCCGAACTCCTCCAGCAGCGCGCCGAGCGTCGAGCGGAAGTCGGTGTTGATGGCCTGCACCAGCTCGTTCCACGCCCCGTGCAACGATTGCTCCAGTTCACCGGGCAGCGACGCGGCCAACGCGGTGCCGTCGGGCGTGGCCTCGATCAGCTCGCGGTAGTGCTCCTTCACACGGTTCAGCTCGCGCGTCACCAGGCGCGAGCTGTTGGTCTGCAACCGAACGATGCTGTTGCCCAACGTCGTGCGCCAGCGGGCCTGCTTCGAGCCGAACTCCTCCAGCGCCAGCTGCCGTTGCGCCAGCTCGTCGGCCACCTGGCTGTCGCCGCTGGCTGCACGCACGCGCGCCTGCGCCTCGCGTTCCACGTCGGCCAGCAGCACCCGCAGCAGCGCCAGCAGGTTGGCCACGCGGATGAGCTCGCGGTTGTCGGCACTGTGCTGCAGCAGCCCGCGCAGCTCGTCGATCCCGCTGCGCGACATCAGGCGCTGCGCCTGCTCGTCGCGGCCTGCCTCGCGCCGCGTGCGCGCCTGCTCGGCCAGGAAGCTGCTGGACAGCACCACCGGCGCATCGAGCAGGTGGGTCAGTCGCACCGGCACATCGGAATCGACGCCGCCGCTCGCGGCGCGCTGCGCCATGGTGTCGGTGAACGTTTGCATCTTGTTGCGCAGCTCGGCGATCATCTCGCCGTTGACCGCTTCCGAGTTGCTGTCGGACTTGGTGACCACGAGCACCACCTGCTCGGTTCGCTCGCTTGCCTCGACCAGGAACTCGAGCTCGGATCGCGCCACCGGCTCCTCGGCCGACACGGTGAAGAGCAACGCATCGGCCTGCCCCAAGGCCGCCAGCGCAAGATCGCGGTGCCCGCGGCCCATGCCCCCGACACCGGGCGTGTCGATGAGCACGATGCCGCGCTCCAGCACGGGATGATCGAGCATGATCTCCACCGCGGTCACGCCCTCACGACGCGACGGGTCGCCGCGCATGGAGGCCACGTCGACCAGGTCGTCGATCTCGGCGCGCTCGTGCATCGGCTCGCCGTCGGGGCCGATGCGGGTGACGAGGATGCCGAACTCGGCGCCGTAGCGGATCACCAGGTGCACGCTGGTCGCGACGTCGGAATCCACCGGCAGCAGCTGCGACCGATCCAGGATGGCGTTGAGCAACGAGCTCTTGCCACGCTTGATGTCGCCACACGCAACCACCACCAGCTGTTGCAGGTTCCACTGCTCGGCCTCGGCGGCGATGCGCTCGCCGAGATCTGCACGATCCCACTCGCGCAGTGAGGCATGCACTCGGTTGCCCAGTCGCAACACCTGCACTGCGAGCGGATCGCGGGTGGCGCGGCGTGGCGCCACGCCCGCGTCGTCGACGGGCTCGTCGAGCTGCTCTGCCACCGGGTCGGTCGCCGGGTCGGTCACCGGGCCACCTCGTCGAACTCTGACCACATCATCTCGTAGCCCTCCTTCATCACCCGCGCCAGCCTGCTCTCCACCGGGCTCCGACGAGGGTCGTTCTCCCACGCTGCCCAGCGCTTCGCCCCGGCGGCGGCGGCCTCGCTGCTGCGGCCGGCAACCACACCCACGACGCTGCGCGGATCGGGCGCGGCGGTGAGCGCGAGCACATCGGCGAGCAACGACTCGGGTAGCGCGAGGGTGCCGGCAGCGACCGCCTGCGCCACCTCCAGCAACCGCAGACCGTGCAACGCCGGATCGAGCTCGATCTTCTCCAGCGGCGAACGCAGCGCGCGGAGTGCGCGCAGGTTGGCAGGGTCGTTGCGCAGGTACGACGCGCGCCGGAGGTCGTTCATCGCAGCATGCGCCTTGAACACCTCCGACTGCCCGGCGAAGCGCTGGACGACCACTTCGCGCAGGGAGGCGAAGCCACTCGCCTCGTCGAACACCTTCAGGAAGTCGGAGGCCGTGCGAGCGCCGCCGTCGGCCGCCCGCACCGCCACCTTCAGGCCGTAGAGGTCGAGCATCGAGAGCAGGCGCGCCCGCTGCGAGCGTTCCAGGTCGAGACCATCGAAGCCCAGGAAGTCGTCGGACGTGAGCAGCATGTCGTCCCTGTCGAGTGGGTCGTCGACAGCGGCCACGGCGGCGAGCGCCAGCGCGTCGGCCTCGGTGAACACGGCGGCCTGAGCCGTCTCGGCGAGCAGCCCGATGACAGGGATCACGCCGCTGACCACGCCGCGCAGCTCGGCGGCAACCCTGCCCGCAATGGGCGCGGCGGCCAGCATCGGGTCGCCTCCCTTGGCCAGCCGATCGACCTTGCTGAGCACGGCAACGGCCGACGCGGACGACAGCGTCGACCCACCGAACAGCTTGGAGAAGCCGCGCAGGGCATCCGCATCGGATTGGCGCAGCAACGGCAGGAGGAACACCAACGCGTCGGCCCGGCTGACCGCACCCGCGGTCAGCTCACCCTCACGGCCACTGATGCCCAGGAAGTTGGAGGTGGTCTCCTCGTTCACCTCCGTCACGGTGTTCAGCCCGGGCGTATCGACAACGGCCACATGGTTGAGCAGCGCGTTGGAGAGGTACACCACGACCGACGAGATCTCGTCGGTCGGGCGCCCGAGGTGCTCGGGCATCCGCCCGCGGGCCAGGCCCAGCACGTCGACCACGCCATCGGTTCCCACGACCTCGACGCGCTCGGGGTTGCCGTAGCGGAACTCGGTGACCACTCTGGTGCACTCGCCGGCGTCGACCGCTGCGATGCGTTGGCCGAGCAGTGCGTTGACCAGCGTCGACTTCCCGGAGCTGACGCCACCGGCAACGGTGATGGTGAGCGGCACGCTCAGCTTGGCCCGCACCTGTTCGACCATCGTGCGGCCGGGGCCGGGTACCAGATGCGCCAGCGCGTCGTCGCACAGCTGGCGAACGCGGGCCGACATCGGCGGCGGGGGTGCAGGCGGCATGCGCGGCTCAACCCTCCGCGGTGTAGACGACGACTTCCGGCACGCGCACGACGGTGGCCCCGTCGCGGTAGCCCGCTCGATCGGTGCTCGCGACGCGACCGACCCAGCTGGCATCCGGCGCCGGCGCGCTGCTCACGCCGCGCATGCGCGTCGCGTCGAACACGTCGCCCGTGGCCGGCTCGAGCGAGTGCACTCCCGCTCGGCTCAGCGCAGCCAGCATCTCGGCCCGCAACGCCTGGCTGGGCACCCGATCCGCCAGATCGATGAGCGCGGTCACCAAACCGGCGGTGCGGTCGGGCGCAGCTGCCGGCGGCGACATGGCCGGCGGGAGCGGCAGCACTGCCGTACCGGCCGGCATCACACCTGCCGGCTGCACGGGCAGTGGCAGCACGGCGGGCGGTGTGCTGGTGCGTCGGCGCAGTGCGGTGGCCAGCACGGCACCCAGCACCAGGCCACCGAGCCCCACCACCACCAGCAGCCCCGCGGAGGTGCCGTCGTCGTCACCACTCGAGCTGATGCCGGGCAGGTTGGCACCGGGGGCGATGGTGGTGGGGGCATTGGATTCGCTGAGGCAGGCAGCCAGCGCGACCGAGCGCGACTCGCCGGCGGCCATGCGATCCTTGACGCACTTGTCCACCGGCTGCGCGTTGGTGGGCAACATCCCCAACGCGAGCACGGCGGCGAACGAGGCGCGCACCACCAGTTGCCCGCCGCCGCGATGGCCACCGGCCTCCGGGATCACCATCGTCGTCATCGATGTCGTATTCGATGCCGTTGTCGTTGCCGTTGTCGTCTTCGTTGTCGCCATCGCCGTCGCCCCTCCTTCGGTCACGCGCTGATCGAGCGAACGTTACAGACCCGCCGACACCCGGTTGAGCGGCCCACCTGCGCGCCGGCACCCAGCCGCGTCGCGGTTTCTCGAAATCTCCGAACCGACGGAACTTCGTGCGGTCCGTCGGCATCAGTCGACACGACCGGCAGCACCGCCGGCACGACCCGAAGGACGATTCCGCCATGTCACGCATCGCCACTGAAGAGCTGCCCAGCCCGATCGTCGCCCACTGGGCCACCTCGCCGCTGCCGCCGGTCGCACGCCCGCCACGCGCAGGCCGCACCGGCCTGGCGATCGTCGGCGGCCTCACGCTTGCCGTCGTCGGCGTGCTCGCCGTGCTCGGCCTGGCCGCCGGTATCGGCGGACGCCACTTCGAGGACGCCTTCACCATCCCCGGCGCCCCCTCGCAGGTGGCGCTTGACGAGCTCAAGATGGTCTTTCCGGACGCCTCTGGCAACAGCGCCCTGGTGGTGCTCACGGTCCCTGAGGGGCAGAAGGCGACCGACGCCGACGTGAAGAAGGCGGTCGAGGCGTCCGCGGACAGGCTGGAGAAGCTCGACATCGTCAAGTCCGTCCGGCTGCCGTACAACGAGCACGTCAAGGGCCTGATCAGCGACGACGGACGCTCCGCGATGATGACGGTTCAGGTCACCGTGCAGGCGGCCACCGTCACCGAGGCCCAGCGCGAGGAACTGCAGCACGAGGGGGCTCTCCTGCAGCAGGCGCTGCCGGGCAGCGAGGTGCACGTCGGCGGCGAGATCTTCGCGGTCAACATGCCGAAGCTGTCGCCGGTCGAGTTCATCGGCATCGGCACCGGCAACCCGGACCATGTGACCGGCCAGGCGATCAAGGCCCTGAACGCCGCCGACCTGATCCTGATCCCCCGGAAGGGCGAGGCGAAATCCGATCTCGCCGACCTTCGCCGCCAGATCCTGTCGCAGGTGCTGACCGCCCCGGTCCCGGTCGCCGGTTACGACGTGCCGGGCCGCGCCGATCAGGACGACTATCTCGGCGCGGTGAACGACTGGCACGATGCCATCGCACAGGTCTGGGCCGCGACCATCGCCGCCCACCGCTCCGGCGCGGCAAATGTCGCGATCACCCGCATCTGCTTCAAGGCCGGGGTCGACCCAGCGAAATGCCTGGTGGTCGACAGCCAGGGCATCCTGCACGACAAGCGGCAGGACATCTTCATGCGCCGTGCGGAGTACGTCGACAAGTGGAGGTTGTGCCAGGTCACGAATGCAGAGGGACGGACCGGCAATATCCCCGAGGCGTTGGTTGGCGCGGATGTCTGTATCGCCTTGAGCAAGCCCGGCCCGGGCACGATCCTGCCCGAATGGGTGAGCACGATGGCTGAGGACGCCATCGTGATGGCGTGCGCCAATCCGGTGCCGGAGATCTGGCCCTGGGAGGCCCAGGCCGCAGGCGCGAAGATCGTCGCCACCGGCCGGTCGGATTTTCCGAACCAGGTCAACAACTCGCTGGGCTTCCCGGGCATCTTCCGCGGTGCGCTGGACGTGCGCGCGAAGACGATCACCGATGAGATGTGCCTGGCCGCGGCCTACGCGTTGGCAGATGCTGCGCCCGACGGCGGCATGGACCCGGATTGCATCCTGCCGACCATGGTCGAGTGGGAGGTGTACGCGAAGGAGGCCGTCGCGGTCGGCATGAAGGCCCAGGAGCAGGGCATCGCGCGGCTGAACGTCGCCGAGGATGATCTCTTCAAGCACGCTGCCGAGATGATCCTCCGTTCGCGGAGGATTACGGAAGTGATGATGCAGACGGGGCTCATTGCCGAGCCGCCCGAGTCCTTCGACTCCGCTGCGCTCCGCTCAGGATGAAGGGAGGATCACATGATTGACCTGATCATCATTGGCGGCGGGCCGGCGGGCCTGACCGCGGCCGTCTATGCGATCCGCAAGCGGCTCAACTGCCTCCTGGTCAGTCCAGACCTGGGCGGCAAGGCCAACGCCCGCATGCAGATCGAGGGGGTCGACACCTTCAACGTCATCAACGG
>ERZ1026792.1973-NODE-1973-length-11587-cov-3.465271_pt1 | contig 11587 bp, 21 predicted proteins | sample MGYA00520884_ERZ1026792 | MGnify/ENA primary metagenome ERZ1026792 (study PRJEB33270, sample SAMEA104284473) | anaerobic digester metagenome | biome: Anaerobic digester microbiome; feature: mesophilic sludge digester; material: Anaerobic digester biomass... | reverse complement strand
CCGTGGCGGAGGTGACCGACGACTCGATGGTGAGCTTGTGTCCCATCGCCTGTACTCGTGCCCGCATCGCCTCAGCGGAGAGCGACGGGCGGCCCTTGATGACGTGGATGGCGTAGAGGGAGTCCTCGGGGCTCAGGCCGAGGGCGGCGCCCTTGGAGCATGCGATCAGGATGTTTGCCGGCCGCTTGCGGTAGTCGTCGGGGATGATGGTCGAGTCGGCCAGGATGGTCGCGTAGTGCAGCTTCTGGTCGAGCATGAGGCCCTGCCATGACTCGGCCGGGCTGAGCGCGCGCTGCGGCGGGGCGGGCTCGGGCACGGCGAGCGCCTGCTGGGTGGGCTTGGTTTGGGTGTTGGTCAACATGATGCTTTCGCTTCCTTGGTTGTGAGGAGCGCACGGGCTCCTCGGGTGTTGGCTTTGCGGGTGAACCACGGGACGCCGTGAACGTTGGCTGTCTCGTGCTCGCCGATGGCGTCGGTGAGGATGGCCGCCAGGCGCTTCTCCTCGGCGGCGGCCGCTTTAAGGGCGGCCTTGGTGCGGACGTAGCCGGTGGCGACGTCGTCGAGGTGGCTCAGGTCGACAGCGTTCGGGTCGGTGGCGTCGGGATTCTCGGCCTTGATGGCGTCGTAGTCGTCGGCTTCGATCTCGGGGAGCGTCCCGGCTTGGACGTGCGCCCACAACTCCCGGCCGAACTCGTAGAGCCGTGCCTGGAGCTGGCGGTCGGCGCGGTGCTCCCAAAGCGACAGGCGACCGACGCGCTCGACGGCCACCAGGTCGTCGCCGACGTCGTGGGTCTGCGCCTCGTCGCTGAGGTCGAGGATGACGACCACGCAGCGGTCCATCCCGGCCACCAACATCTGCCATTGCACCTGTGCGGCGTAGTAGGCCCAGTTGGCCCGCTCGGTCGTCTTGATCTCCAGCAGCCCCACGGCGTCGGCCAGCTCGTCGTCGGGGTGGCCGAGGAGGAACCCGTCGACGGTGGCCCGCATCCATGGGTGTTCGGTGTTGGCGAGCCAGGTCTGTTCGCCGGCGACGGTGAACCCGGTGAGCGCTTCGACGGCCTGGGCGATGCGTGCCTCCCAGTCGTGGCCGGCTTGCATGGCTGCGGTGGGCTCGAACTCGGGTCCGATGCCGAGCTTCTTGGCGACGATCGATCGGGGCGTGTTGCCGTAGGAGCGGGTGAAGGCTGCGGCGATGTCGCTGGCGCCGATGCCTTGTTGGCGCCATGCGAGCCATTCGGCGTCCTGGGTGGGTGCGGTCATCGGTCGTCTTCCTTGGTTGGGTCTACGGGGCAAACGATCACGTCGACGCCGGTGCGGCCGTTGCGTCCGGTCGAGGCGACCTTGGCGACGTTGAGCCACACGACCCGCGAGTCGTCGGTGAACACGCCGGCGTCGGTGAGCGAGTCGAGGACGGCACGGGTGAGCTTGTCGAGGTCGGGTTTGGTGTCGGCGTACACCTTGGTGACCGGCCACGACTGGGGGCGGGGCATGTGGAACGTGAGCGTGACGGCCACGGGGCAGTCCCACGGCTCGGTGTGCCCAGCGTGTTGTGCGGCGTTGCGTGCCATCACGGTCACGGCGTCGCGCCACGCTCGGTGCTGGGCGCGGCTGGTGTTGTTGCCAGCCTCGATGACGCGCGCTTTGTTGCCGCTGCGCACGGCCGTCTTGGACCCTTGCGGGCGCGGGTTGCCTTCGACGCTGAATTGGAGGTCGCTGGCGTGGCTCATGCGGTAACCTGCGCTTCCCAGTCGATCGGGCCGAGCACTTCTTCGATAGCGGCCTGTCGTTCGGTGGTAGGGGTTCTGATGCCCCGCTCCCACAGGGAGACACTGCTTCTGCTGACGCCGAGCCGCTCGGCGAGTTCCCGCTGTTTGAGGCCGCGCAGTGCGAGTGCTCTGACGAGCCCCGTTTGGTGTGCGCCGCTGCGGGCTTGGAGGATGCTTCGGCGGTCCCGTGCGGTCTTGCCGCCCCAGATACCGAAGTCTTCCCCCACGGTGAGCGCGTATTCGAGGCACTGTTGGGCGACGGGGCAGGTTGCACACACGGCTTGGGCTGGCCTGGGGTCGGCGGCGCGCTCAGGGAAGAACAGGGCGGTTTCGACGCCGACACATGCGGCGCCGTCTTGCCATGTGGTATCGGGAACGGTCATGCCGTCCACTCGTCATGCCAGCGTGCGGTTGCTTTGTCGATGGGGTCGGCGCCCCACCGGTAGCGGCGTTCGTCGCCGTTCCAGTCGATGGTGCCGATTGGTGCGGGGCGCGTGGTGTGTCCCGGTCGGCGGTCGGCCCCCCTGCTTCTGGTCCAGAGAGCTTTGAGGCGCCTCATGCCGACACCATCTCGGCGTATGGCGCGTCGGCTGGGTGGACGGTGATGCCGATGGACCGGAGCGGGCCGGTCAGGGTGTCGTAGAATTGCTCGCCGATCAGGTCGCGGACAACGAGCGCCAGTGCGGCGGCCCCTGCGGCGGCCAGTGCGGCGTCCCATGCGGCGGCCCCTGCGGCGTCCCCTGCGGCGTCCCCTGCGGCGTACCCTGCGGCGGCCCATGCGGCGGCCCATGCGGCGTCCCATGCGGCGTACCCTGCGGCGTCCCCTGCGGCGCCCCAATCGGCGTACCAGGCGACGTACCCTGCGGCGTACCCTGCGGCGGCCAACTTGTCGAGTTCGGCGGGCGTCAACGCTGCGACACGGCGCACAAGGTCGCGGATCGCCTCCCATTGCGGCCCGAACACATCGGCCATGTCGGCCGCCGTCGTCTCGGCAGCGATCAGCGCGAACCGTTCGGCCACCTCTTCGGCGGTCCGGTCCGTCGCGTCGTTCCACTCTTCGGTGAGACCCCCCCGCCGCATGATCTGACGCCACATGTGTTGGTCGCCGGGTGTGCAGTGCTGGCGAAGCACCGCGCCGTGTGCGCAGTAGTGGCCATGGCCGTCGTCGTTGGCGCCCTGAATCCAAACGTCGGGCTCACTGATGAGCGCTGCGGCTTGGGTGATGACGTTGATGTCGAGTGGTGTGGTAGCGGTCATGGCGTCTCCTGGCTGGTTGGGTTGGCGGTTCGGTCGGCGGCGAAGTCCTCAACGATGTGACGCGAGTAGCGGGCGCCGGCGGTGCCGGAAATGGTCTGGTGTTGCGGCACGGTGTCGCGAACCCACTTCTCACTGACGCTGAGGTAGGCGGCGACCTCTTTGGTGGTCATCACGCCTGGCGTCGGGGCGGGTGCGGGCCCGCTGGTGATGTGTGGACCGATCGCTTCGCCGAGTTGACGGAGCGTGTCTGGGTCGTCGAGGTCGAGAACAACGAGGCGGCTCACTGGTCCCCCCAATCGGTGCGGACCAGGTAGGTGCCGAGCACGACACAAGCACCGACGCCGAAGACCAGCAGCACGGCGACGAGAGCGCGCCCGGCGAATGCGGCGCTCATGGCGCCTGCTCTGTCGGGGTGAACCCTGTCGGCCATGTGGTCCATCTGTCGTGGGCGGCCCCGCTCAGGTCGGCGCCGTACAGGTTGGCGCGGGACAGGTTGGCGCGGGACAGGTCGGCGCGGGACAGGTCGGCCCCGCTCAGGTTGGCCCCGCGCAGGTCGGCCCCGCGCAGGTCGGCCCCGCGCAGGTCGGCCCCGCGCAGGTTGGCATCACGCGCTAAGTGGTGAACGTCCACAATGTCGAGAACGGCGGCCATCGATACGCGGATCTTGCACGAGCCACGATGTGCCACGTCCGATTCCCGGTAGGCGACGATCTGGCAAACATGCACCGGTCCTGTGGCGGACAGTCCTTGCCACCCCAGGGCGATGTGGAGCCCGTAGGAGCACTCGGCGGTAGACGTGTCTGCGTTGACGTGGGGGGTCCAGCTGCCGGGCCACGGCCACCGAAACGACGAGTCATGGTTGGACCGCCCGTCGGGGCGAACCGCTCGGACGCCGAGCGTGACGTGGCACCCGGCAGCGATGTCGTCGGGGAGGGTTAGGTCGAGTCGGGCGGCGATCTGGGTTACCGCGAGGTACCCGGCGAGTGCTGCGCTCATGCGTCGACCTCCCCGTACTCGGCATATTGCGCTGCCACGGCGGCGCTGATGGCGGCTTGTGCGGCGTCCCGGTCCCGCTTGGCCTGGAGCCAGTTGCGGACGGTGCGGCGCTCGTTGGCTGTGGCTTCGGCGATCAGATCCGAGTCGGCGCGACATCCGATGATGATGTCCGCTGCCTGTGCAGCCATGGCCACCTCGTCTTCGTGACGGCCGACTCGGTCGTTGGCTTCGGCCCACTCGGCGCGGGCCTGGTTGAGCGCGTCGTTCACGACGTCACCTCGGGGAGTCCGGCACGCTTGCGGCACGCCTTGGCCTCTTCGGGTGTCATGGCGCACACCATCGCTTCGAGTTCGTCGAGGGTGGGCGCCCACTCTTCGAGCCGCTTGATTGCGCTGCTGGCGTAGTGGCGGAAGGTGCTGGCGTTGTTGTTGTGGCTGGCCTGCTCCAGTCCCATGCGGTGGCTGTGGGCGATGGCGACGAAAGTGCGCTCGCTCATGACTTCACCTCGATGTCCACGAGGTCGGAGACGGTGCAGCCGAGTGCGTCGGCAATGGCCCTGATGGTCTCAGGTGGCCCTTGGCGGGCGCCGGACTCGATGCGGGTGATGGCGGTGCGGCCGATTCCGCTGCGTTCGGCGAGGGCTGATTGGCTCAGTCCTGCTTCGACGCGGAGGCGGGTGAGCGCCGCCCGGTTGGTGGTGGTGGTGGTTGGCATGCCGAGACAGTGGCACACTCTGGCACCCCACGTCAACCCCCTCCTCGGGAAAAGTGGAGGGTGGCGAGGTGGCCCCGACCGGGGGGTGAGCACGCTGTCAGGCAGTGCACCTGAGCCGTTGCCGACTCGACAAGGTGCCCCCGGTCGGGGCTCCGTCATGGTAGCGCGAGAAATCTCGGCGAGGGTGTTGACACCGCCCCACCCATGCATCATAATAGGAACTGTCAGGCAGTCACCCCGTCACAAGGAGCACATTATGAGCACGATCACCCCGAGCACCGAAGCCATCGAGGCCAGCGAGGCCCGCGCCGACGCCGCCGGAGACACTGGACTGATTGAGGTCACTGAGCACGGCGATCTCGTCGAGCCGGGCAGCTTTGTCGAGCCGGGCACCGAGGTTCATACCGGCTGGGTCGAGGACGGTACGTGGTTCACCAACGTCGACCCTGTCGGCACCCCCCAGGTCCGGGTGGCCCGGCGATGACCGCCGCCGCTACGACCTCGACGCATTACCGACCGGGCCGCAAGGCCACCCGCCCACCTGTCACCGTGAGTGCACCTAGGCCGCTGTTACGCCTGGTGCGCCCGTGGTGGTTCACCGGCTGGGCCGCCCCATTGTGGGGAATCCTCGCCGCTGCTGTCGGCACCTGGGCCGCCGTGCTCGCACCGACGCTGGCACCCTGGGCCGCCCTGGTGCTGCTGGTGGTGCTGGCCACCCTTGCCCGCCTGGCACCTACCCGCCGCGTGCTCCGAGCTGGTGGCGCAGCTTCGGGAGCGCTGGCCGCGATCCTCGCAAGCCTGACCGCCCCAACGGTGGGCACCTGGGGAGCTGTCGCCATCGTGGCCACGGGTGGACTGCTGGCCGCCTGGCCGTGGTTCCCGATGCGAGCAACGAGCGCCCAACGTGCCCGCCTTCGCATGATCCGGAGCGCCTGGCCGAGCGCCGCCGAACGGGCGGGGCTCCCCACGGGTACCGCCCTCGATGCAGTGAAGCCAACGCCGAGGGGCTGGAGTCTGGCGGTACGTGCTCCGAGAGGTGCCGACGCTGGGCTGATCGCTCACGCAGCGCGCCGCCTGGGCTCAACGCTGGGCCGCTCCGAGGTGGCCGTGAAGCTCGATGCCGCCGACGCTGGCCGGGCCGTGGTGGAGGTGACCGAAGGGTCCGACCCGCTCACCGGGCCGCCTCGACCTCGACCCGCCGACGAGGTGGCCACCGTGGCCGATGGTGCACCGTTCGGGCTCGACGAGAACGGCCGTGCCGTGGTGCTCCCGCTGGTGGAGTCGAGCGCCCTTATCGGTGGGCGCCCTGGTGCTGGGAAGTCTGTCGGGCTGTCGCTGATCGCCGCCGCCGCGGTGGAGGCACCCGACGCCGTGCTGTGGGCCGTCGACCTGAAAGGAGGGGTAGAGCTGGGGCCGTGGCTGCCCGCCACCACCCGAGCCGCGACGACCTCCGCCGCCGCCGGGGACCTGTTCACCGCCCTAGATGAGCTGATGACCGCCCGGCTCTCCCGCCTCGCCCTCGATGGTGCCCGCAAGCTGGTGCCGACCGTCGATGAGCCGCTCATCGTGTTGTTGGTCGACGAGGTGGCCGAACTCGAAAAGGAGCAACTGGCACAGCTACGCCGCCTGGTGAGCCTGGGCCGGGCCCCCGGTATCTCGGTCTGGGCCGCAACCCAACGGCCGAGCGCCGACCTCATCCCGACCTCACTACGTGGGCTGTTCCGGTTCGCCATCGGTTTTCCAATCAAGCGCCGCCGAGACTCTGACGTGATCCTTGGCGACGGGTGGGCCGCCGATGGGGTCGACGCCTCGACGTTGAAGGCCCCGGGGCAAGCCTGGGCGATCCTCGACGATGGGGCCGTGCGGTGCCGTTCCTGGCTCATGACCGATGCGGACATCGGCCGGACGGTCGCCCGCCACGCCGGGCACACCGTCCACCATGAGTACACCGCACACCGTGCACCCATGACCGGAGACGACCGGACACCACCCCCGAGCAATGACGCCCCCGCCGCGGGTGCGGACACCGTGCGCCCACTCGCCGCCGTGCCCGAGCCCGCACCCGACCCCGTGGCGCTCGCACGTCACCCGGGCTGGAGCTGCGCGGGCACCTACGCCCACGCCATGCACACACACCTACTGACGTGCACCGATTCAGCCGCGGGCACCGCCCGGGCCGTGGGCGCCTCCGACCGGACCGCCCGCCGCACCCTCCCCCAGCTGGAGGCCGCCGGGCTGGTGGAGCTGCGCGGGGGCCGCTGGTGTGCGGTGCCCGCCACCCTCGACGCACTGGAGGCCCTGGAGGGCCGCACCGTAGAGGGGGCCGCATGAGTAACCCCTTTTACCTTCACCCTGACCTGAGCCACCTGGAGGCCGACGACCCACGGGCCGCCGTGCTGGTCGCTGCTGGGGCCGCTGTTGCTGGGGCCGCCACCTGGGGAGCCGAGCACGCCGCCGAACGTGCCGCCGAACTGCGCGCCGAACTGGTCGCCCTCGACGGATTCCACCCGGTGAAGCGCCGCCGTATCGCCGCCGAGCTGGCCGCCCTCGATGCCATGGCCGAGCTTGTCGACCTCGACGACTATGCCGACTGGGAGCACCAGACCAGGGACGACGACGACGGGCCCGCACCGTGGGACCCACCCGCGACCGGCTGGGAGGTGGGCCCATGAAGTGGCCCACCAAACTGGTTATGAAGTGGCCCAAGACCTGGCCGGGTGCCGTTGCGGCGATCGCCGCCGCCGTTGCGACCGTCGCCGCGATCTACTACCTACTGCCAGTTATCGCCCTGGGCGCCGGGCTGTGGGTCGGGGCCCACACGCGCCGCCAATCACCACCCGCACCACTACCGCCACCGGTACCCCGGGAGCTGCACACGGTGGAACGCCTGGTGGTCGTCGTCGACCCGACGACCGGTAAACGGACAGAACACCGCCTCGACGACGTCGACGACCTACCGGCCGCAACCCGCCGAGCGATCCGCGCGCAACTGGCCCCGCCCCCGCCGCCCCGAGATGGGGAGCTGGGGCGATGAGCGCGCCGACGTTGGCCGAGCTGGTGGCCGCCGAGGTTGCTGCCGAGCTGGAGCGCCGCCGCCGTGACCTCGCCCTCATGCGCCGCACCGGCTGGGGGTACCTGGTCGCCGCTGTCGTGGTCGGCACCTACTGGGGTGTCTGGGGGCCGTCACCGCTGCTGGCCCTGGTGCCGCCGCTGGTGTGTCTGGGCGCCTGGTGGCTGTCGATGAGAGCGGGGGCCCGAAGATGAGCCGCGCTGTTGCTGTCGCCATCGCCGAGTGTGGCTGTGCCGCCGGGGGTGCCGCTGGTGCCGCCGGGCCGATAGGTGCCGTGCTGGTCGCCGTGCTGGGTATCGCCGCCGCCGGCGCTGTGGTGGTCGCCGCCGCCTATGCCGTAATGGCCATCGTTGCCGCTGTGGCGCTGCTGGTCGCCCTCGCTGCTGCTACTGCTGTGATCGCCGCCGCGGGTGCCGCCCTCGCGGTGGGAGGTGTCCACCTGGCCCGGCTGTGCCGTGCCCGCTGGGATGCCACAGCCGCCGCTGTGGAAGCCGCACCCGTCACGGTGCGAGTCGAGATGGTCCACAGCATGGACGGCACCACCCGACTACGGGCCCTGGGCACCGGCCGCGCCGGGCCGTTGGCGATCGCCACCCGCTCACGCGCCCCATTCGCCCTGCCCGCCGCCGGAGACACCGGCGCCCGTGGCGAGACAGTCACCTTCACTCACCACCCACGAAAGTCCCACCTATGACCGAACACCCGCCACCCGAAAACCTGCCCACCGTCGCCGCCATGCTGGAGGCTCTCGACGACGACGACGACCGCCGCGCCGTGGCCGAGCTGGTGGAGCGCCTCAACGCCGAACGGGCCACCCGATGAGGGCGACACCCGAGCGCCCGTACGTGTACGACTGCCCCGGGCTCGACCGCCTCGCACAACTGGCGCAGTACCACATGGACCTGACCGCCGGAGGAGCCTGACGTCTGTCAGGCATCCACCACAAGGAGTTCCGTCGTGGAGCCAACCATCACATCACTGGTCCGCATGGGCCTCACTCACGCCGAGATCGCCGAGCGGCTCGGCGTGAGTGAGCGGCACGTCCGCACGTTGGTGCGCGACGCTGGCCTGTCGGCTGACGTGCCGGGCCGTCCCGTGTCGCGTCCGGCGTGTGTCGATGACCCCGCATGGTTGGCGGCCCGTACGGTCGCTCAAGCGGCGGCCGATGCGGGGGTGTCGGAGTCGACGATCAACCGGGCACGCGCCCGGCACCGCGTGTCGTTGAATGACACCGAAACCGAACAGGAGTCATCGGATGCCCGAAGCACACCCGAACGATGAAGCGTCGCCCTGGCGGCCACCTCCTCGATGGCGAGGTCATCCAGCACTTCCCCCAGTCCAACAACAACACCGAGGAGCATGATGAACGAATCGATCACCTGCGAAGAGGTGCTGCATTTGGCCCGCCATCTCCATGCCTGTATGGATGAGGTCGTGAAGAGCCTCCAACTCTTGGCGGCGGGTGCTGATGGCGTGGTGCTGTCTGCCAGGAGTGCTGGGGCGTTTCGCACTCTCGCCGACTACATCGAGTGGCCACCTTCGATGGCCGCCACTAAGGCAGGCATCACTTTGCGTCGTGCAGCTGACCAGATCGCACCGACCGCCGAGCCCGACCTGACGACGGTGGAGGGGTGGAACGAGGTAGCTCGACGGTGGTTGGCCGACGGTCCGCCGCCCGGCTGGCGTGGACACACCGACCGGCTGGAGGTCGCCAATCTGCGCTTCGCCGTAATCCGCAGCTATGAGGGGTCGAACATCCACGGGGTGCTGTCCGACATGCTGCTCGATTGCGTCTACGAAATGACCGCATCATGACCGCCCCGGTCCGTGGCCAGCGCCCCCGCTACCGAGCCCGGCCCGAACAGGCCGGTCCACGCACTATCGCATGGTTCTCCCGAGGCGCTGCCAGCGCCGTGATGACCAAGCAGGCCATCGAAACACTCCCAGCCGTCGAAGTGGTTTGCATTGCCCTCACCACCGAGCACCCCGACAGCAGCAGATTCGCGGATGACTGCGAACGGTGGTTTGGACAGCCCATCACCTACATCGCGTCGGACCGGTTCGCAGACACCTGGGACGTCTGGGAGAAGCGCCGGTTTCTCGTTGGTCCCCACGGCGCACCGTGTACCGGCGAACTCAAGAAGGCCGTGCGGCACCGCTTCGCGCGCCCCGACGACGTGAACCTGATGGGCTACACCGCCGACGAAACACACCGCCTCGAACGGATCCGAGACGCCGAGATCGGTGTCGACTTCGCGGCCCCGCTCATCGACGCACACCTCACGAAAGCCGACTGCCTCTCAATCGTTGAGGACGCTGGGATCGTGCTCCCCGACGATGCCAACGAGCAGCTGTGGGGAGGCATCCGCGCGGTGTTCCAGTCCTGGAACGGCCGCCGCGCCATCGACTACCGCAATGCCGCCGGCATCGCCCACGACCTGGGCACGGCCGTCAACATCCAGACCATGGTCTACGGCAACATCGGCGACAACTCGGCCACCGGTGTGGCCATGTCGCGCGACGCCTCGACCGGCGAGAAGGAGCCGGAAGGCGACTTTCTGGTCAATGCCCAGGGCGAAGACGTCGTGGCCGGCATCCGCACCCCGCAGCAGATCACCAAGATCGGTTCACAGCGTTGGGCTGCGCTGGCAGGAGTGACCGAAGAGGTCAGAGCCGCCCAATTCCCCTCCCTGGAAGAGGCGATGCCCGAAGTTTACCAGGAGCTGTATGCCACTCAAAAGAAATTGGAAAACCACACCAAGGACATGCAGGATGTTGAATTTACGATCCAGGAAGGCAAGCTCTGGATGTTGCAGACCCGCAACGGCAAGCGCACCGGTGCGGCCATGGTGCGCATCGCCATGGAGATGCTGCAGCAGGGCATGATCGACGAGAAGACCGCCGTGTTGCGTGTGCCTCCTGCCAACCTCGACCAGCTGCTTCACCCGATGATCGACCCGAAGGCCAAGGTCAAGTCGTTCGCCAAGGGGTTGCCGGCATCGCCCGGCGCCGCTCGGGGGCGCATAGTATTCACTGCGGATGAAGCCGAGGCATGGGCTGAGCGAGGCGAAAAAGTCATCCTGGTCAGAACGGAGACGTCGCCTGAGGACATCGGCGGCATGCACGCTGCAGTGGGCATCCTCACGTCTCGCGGCGGCATGACCAGCCATGCGGCAGTAGTGGCCAGAGGCATGGGTACTTGCTGCGTGGCGGGGTGCGGCGCCATTCTCATAAGCGAGAGAGAGAAGAAGCTGGTGTGCGGTGATCTCTCGCTGACCGAGGGAGATTGGATCACGCTTAACGGTTCCACCGGCGAGGTGATCGAGGGACAGGCGCCCCTGGTCCAGCCTGGGCTGACAGGCAACTTTGGGAAGCTAATGGAGTGGGCCGACAGATTCCGCACGCTGAGGATCCGCACCAACGCAGATACGCCGCAGGACTCCAGGCAGGCCCGGATCTTCGGCGCCGAGGGTATAGGCCTGTGCCGTACCGAGCACATGTTCTTTGCGGAAGACCGAATCCGCGCCATGCGCGAGATGATACTCTCCGATACTGAAGAGCAGCGACGCGGAGCACTGGCCAAGCTGCTGCCCTTCCAGAAGGGCGACTTTGTCGGGATCTTCAGGGAGATGGCGGGATTGCCCGTTACGATCAGGCTCCTCGACCCGCCGCTTCACGAATTCCTCCCCACTATGGAGCAGACCAAGCAGATCACCGAAATCGCGACTGAGATGGGGATTTCCGAGGCGAAGGTGCGCGAACGCATCCAGTCGCTGCACGAACT
>ERZ1026792.1971-NODE-1971-length-11603-cov-2.551760_pt1 | contig 11603 bp, 8 predicted proteins | sample MGYA00520884_ERZ1026792 | MGnify/ENA primary metagenome ERZ1026792 (study PRJEB33270, sample SAMEA104284473) | anaerobic digester metagenome | biome: Anaerobic digester microbiome; feature: mesophilic sludge digester; material: Anaerobic digester biomass | place... | reverse complement strand
CCCAACCCACATCCCCCTCCCCCCCCCCCCCCTCCCGCCTCCGCCTCCCTACTTCCCCCTCCCTCCTTCCTACTTCCTACTTCCCACCTCCTACTTCCTACCTCCCACTCCCTACTTCCCACTTCCTACTTCCCACTTCCCACTTCCCACTTCCCACTTCCTACTTCCTACTTCCTACTCATGCAGCGGCCGGCGTTTCTCCAGGTCGTACAACCCATACGCAGCGGCCAGAACTTCGATCGGATGGCGGCTGGGCTTGTGGGTGCCATGCTCCAACTGCCAGCGGCACGTTTCGGAGTCGCAGGCGGTGATGGTGGCCTCCTCGCCCTGCTGGCGCACGAAGCGGAACAGCTCTTCGCCCACGTCCATGCCGATCTGATACTTCTCCACCTTGTAGCCATAGGTGCCGGCGATGCCACAGCAGGGGGCGTGGCTGTCACGCACATCCAGGCCGGGGATCATCTCAAGGATCTCGAAGGCCGGCTTGCCCACGCGGTGCGCCCGATATTGGCAAGGCGCATGATACGGCAAGACCATCTCGATATTCTTGAAATCGGTTCTCAGCTCGCCCTTGTCGGCCAGTTCGATCAGCCACTCGAAGATGTCCCAGGTGCCCATCTTGAGCTGTTCGCTGGCTGCGTCCTGCATGTCCAGCAGTTCGGGCGCCTCTTCTTTGAGAGTCAAGGTGCAACTGGTGCTGGTGCCCACGACGGGGTAGCCCTGGGCGGCGTAGTCGGCCAGGTAACCGACGTTGTGCTCGTGAAGGCCGCGCGCCGCCTTGAATTCGCCGTTGCTCAGCATCGGCAGGCCGCAGCAGTTCTGCGGCGGCACGATCACCTCGTAGCCATGATGCTCGAAGACCAGGACGGCCGCCTTGCCGATGAACGGCTCGTAGTACATCGTGGCGCAGCCGTGGAAGTAGACCACCTTCTTGTCTGAGGCCAGGCGCTGGCCGGCGGTGCGCTTCATCCAGTCGCCGAAGGTGCCCTCCGTGCTCCAATGCGGCAGCGGCGCCTGGCGCGCGATGCCCATCACCTTCTCGGCCATGAAGCGGCTGAAGGGGTTGTGCATCGCCAGGTTGGCCAGGGCCGGCGCGTAGCTGCCCACCTTGCCCAACATCTCGTTGCGGCCCAGGAGACGATTGCGCAAGGGGATGCCGTGTTCGGCCACCATCTGCGCGCGGGCGCGGGCGTTGATCTCGGCAATGCGCACGCCGGTGGGGCAAACCTCATTGCAGACGCGGCAGCCGGAGCAGTAGTCCACCGAATGATCGGGCGAGTGGGGCTGGCCGTTCTCGCGGAAGCGCTGCGCCTGCGGCCCGGAATACTTGGGGCCGTGGAACTGATCGGTCACCGCGGCCACCGGGCAGTAGCTCGTACAGATGTTACATTTGATACACTCGTCGAGCGATTCGCCGACCGAGTGCCAGGAAATCGTGTGCATATGGATAGTCCGTGTTCGTGAAAGAAATTCAAGCGCCAGGCCAGCGGCCCTACGCTGCCTGCAGGAGTCGCGTCGCCGCGGCGCGACCGCTGGCAATGGCAACCCCTTCCAGGCTGCGCTCCTGAATGTAATCCCCGCCGGCCAACAGACCGCCGGCCGCCCACAGGTTGCGATAAACGGGGGTCCCATCGCCCTTGAGCGGCTGCCAATCGCCATTCACCGCCACACCACCGCGGAAAACCGGGTGCCCCTGCGGATCCAGAAACTGCGGCTGGAACCACTGATGGCGCTGCTGCGGCACGGTCAACGGCAGGTCGAAGATCACTTCCCACACCCGGCCCAGGTGATTGCTGTTGAAACCGCCGCCCAGGATGCCGCCCGTCGCCAGCAGATACTTGGCCGCGCGGTGCTTCAGCGGCCGCGCACTGGTGGAAGTCTCCACCCACTGAATGTTTCCCGCGCCCCCCTCTGCATCCCCCTCTGCATGAAAGCCAATGCCCTCCATGCCGATCTCGACCCGTACGCCCAGCGCTTCCACATGCTTGCGCAAGGCCGCATGCAGGCGAATGCCAGGCACGCTGGGCGGCAGGGTGGGGATTTCAAAGATGACGGCGCCGGTTTGGGTGCGCAAATCATCCAGCACACCCAGGTGATTGGCCAGGCCCAGGATAGCCGGCAGACCGATGCGCTCCCCCGGCTTGAGCAGGCGCTTGAGCTCAGCGCCCAAGCGGGCCGCCGTCGCCGCATCGTCCAGCCCATGAGCCAACTGCACGCTGTTGCGGTCATGCTGGCTGTTGAGCAGGCTCAGGGGCAGGAAGGCCGCACGCGCGGCAAAGCCCTGCTTGTTCAGGTTGGCCGCGATCAGTTCGGGGTAGAAGTCGCGCATCCCCTGAAAACCGACGATCAGCATCGGTTCCGGCCGGCTGAGATCGCCGCCGCGCTGGGCGCGTGGCGCCAGGAACGCGGGTCGCGGCGCGCCGACGGGCGATGGCAGCAGCAGGTTGCCGCCGTTGGCGCTGCCTTCGTAGGGCACGCCAAGCTCATGAGTCAGGGCCACGAAAGAATCGAGCGCGCTGGCAACGCCCTCACGGCCGAGCAGGCTGTAGGGATGGGGGGCCGGCACACCGGCGATCGCATCCAGCGGGCGCTGCACCAACGCGGGCGCGGCGCCCTCAGCCGCCGGCGCATAGCCGAGCACGTCCACGGTGCCCGCGGCCCAATGTGTGGCGCTCAAGCCTTTGGCGATGAGCCGCACCCGTGCGCCGGCCTGCGCAGCGGTGATAGCGGCCTGGAGGCCGGCCAGTCCAGCGCCGATGACAAGTAGATCAAGCATGGTCGCGCTCCGTTTTCTCGTTCGGCGTGGTGTCGAACCGCCAGAACGTGCTCAGCGGGCCTTGCCGGTCGCCGTCGGGCAGATGATCGGCATTCAGCAGGCTGAGGTAGATCAGTTCATCCAGGCGTTCCTGCTTGAGCTGCTGCGCCCACAGGATGGGCGTCAGCCCTTTCCAGCGCTCTTGCAGGAAATCGCGCAAGAGCAGGTTGGCATCCTCCACTGTAATGGCCTGATTGGACAGCGGCGAAGGGGCCGCGGCCGCCGCGCCGTTGTTATGCGCGGGCGACTGCAGGTAGGCCACTTCCCACGTGGCGTCACTTGCGCTGACTTGCAGCGGTGGGCGGGCATCCGCTTGCTGCTTGCTGCCCAGCTCGTGCAAGATGCCGCAGGCGCGATAGGTGCAGAAGCCGCCCTGGCAAGGCCCCATACCCAGGCGCACATCACGGCGCAGATCGTCCAGTGTCACCAGGGGATTGCGCCGCACGGCATTCTCGACCATCGTGCGCGTCACCAGCTCGCACTCGCACACCAGTTCGCCCTGCAGCTTGAGGTCTTCGACTTCGTGCAGGCGATGTCCCAGCCAGTAGTGCCCCTGCTCGATGCCTGGCACGACCGTCTCGGCCGTCACGCATGGCTGGCGCACGCCAATCTGCTCGCACGCGGCGTCCACGGCTTTTTCAGCCATCAGGCGGAAGGTGGTCCACTTGCCGCCGGTCATGGTGAGGAAACTCTGGACGCCATCACGATTGTTGTGGCGCAGCAGAGTGAAGGCGCGCGTGGCATCGCGACTGGAACCGCTGTAATGTTCCTGATAGAGGGGCCGCACCCCGGCCCATGTGCGCACCACACGGGCTTTGGAAATGGAAGGAACCAGCTTCTCGCCTTCGCTCAACATCAGATAGACTTCCCACGGTTCGATGCGCAGGTCTTTAGGGTTGATTACGCGTTCTTCCGTGGTGCTGATGACGGCCACAGTATGAATCGGCACGATGATATCGCCATCGGCCGGTTTTTTGCAGCGGTTGATGACTGTGTTGACGACACGGTGGTTCATCGCCACCAGTGTGCCCTTGCCGGGGATCACATCCACGCGGATGCCAGCCATCTTGGCAAGCTGACCAGCCCACGCGCCGGTGGCGTTGACGGTCATGCTGGCGTGAATCGCCATCTCTTCGCCGGTGGTCACATTGCGCACCTGCGCGCCGGCCACGCGGCGGTTGCCATCGCCGCCCTCCAGAAGAAGGGCGATCACTTCATGGTAAACGAGGGTCTGCGCGCCAACGCGTTGCGCGGCCTGGGCCGTGGCGTGCGTGGACAAGAAGCTGTCCGCGGCGCCATCGGGCACTTCGAAGACGCGGCTGATGCGCGGGTTCAACAGCGGCTCACGGCGCAGCGCCTCGGCCACCGGGATTTCGGCGCAAGGCACGCCGCACTTCTCACATGCGGCCTTGAACAGATCAGGGTATTCCCCCTCATCTTCTGGCGTCACAACAAAGAAGCCGCTGGTATCTTCGATGCAATGGGCATGGGTCTTGCGCAGGATGCGGTTTTCGGTAATGCACTCCACCGCGCTGCCAGGGTCCTTGACGACATAGCGGCCGCCGCTGTGCAACAGGCCGTGGTAGCGCCCGGTGGTGCCATGGGTTAGGTCGCGTTTCTCCACCAGGATGACCTTGAAGCCACGGAGTGCCGCATCCCAGGCAATTCCCGTACCGGTGGCGCCACCGCCAATCACGAGAATGTCAGTATCTAGACGTTTCATAGAAAAATCTCATTCCTGAATGGTTACGATGAAAAAAGACCGAAGGGGCACAAGCACCCTTCGGTCTTTTCACCCTACGTCGTAAGTCCTGAAGGGCGCAGGTCGCAGACACGATGTCTGCCGGACGGCCCATTTTCGGTGCTCACTGGTTCCGCAGGCCACTAACAGCACGTGGTGCGCAGTCCACGGACCGGCACAAGTGTCAGGGAGGGCAGGCGGCAGGCCCACCCTCTCCCCCTCTCCCCCTTCCCCCTCGTTGAACGAGGGGGAGAGGGGGAGAGAGGAAAGAGAACGTTAGGCGATCCAATCGAAGGTGCGGGTGACGGCCTTCTTCCAGTTGGCATACTGCGCCGCGCGATGGTCCGCATCCATGTTCGGCTGCCATTCCTTGTCCTTGCCCCAGTTCGCGCGCAGGTCCTCGACCTTGGCCCAGAAGCCGACGGCCAGGCCGGCGGCGTAGGCGGCGCCCAGGGCTGTCGTCTCGGCCACGGTTGGGCGGATGACAGGGACGCCGAGGATGTCGGCCTGGAACTGCATGAGCAGTTCGTTGAAGACCATGCCGCCGTCCACCTTGAGGGCAGTCAGCGCGACGCCGGAGTCGTTGTTCATGGCATCGAGCACTTCACGCGTCTGGAAGGCGGTGGCCTCCAGGGCGGCGCGGGCGATGTGGCCCTTGTTGACGTAGCGGGTCATGCCGACGAGCGCGCCGCGGGCATCACTGCGCCAGTAGGGCGCAAACAGGCCAGAGAACGCGGGCACGAAGTAGATGCCACCGTTGTCTTCGACGGTCGCGGCCAGGGCTTCGACATCCGAGGAGCGCGAGATGAGGCCCAGGTTGTCACGCAGCCACTGCACCAGCGCGCCGGTGATGGCGATGGAGCCTTCCAGGGCATAGACGGCCGGTTCGTCACCGATCTTGTAGCCCAGGGTGGTGAGCAGGCCGCTCTTGCTCGGAACGGGCGTGGTGCCGGTGTTGAGCAGCATGAAGCAGCCGGTGCCGTAGGTGTTCTTGGCTTCGCCAGCGCTGAAGCAGGTCTGGCCGAAGAGAGCCGCCTGCTGATCGCCCAGGTCGCCTGCCACAGGGATGCCGGCCAGGGCGCCCTTGGCGCTGCCATAGACCGCGCTGGAGGCGACGATCTTGGGCAGCATGGCGCGTGGCACGCCCATGATGCCCAGAATCTCATCGTCCCAGTCGAGGGTGTTGAGGTTCATGAGCATGGTGCGGCTGGCATTGGAGACGTCGGTCACATGCGCGCCGCCATCGGTGCCGCCGGTCAGATTCCAGATGACCCAGGTGTCAATGTTGCCGAAGATGGCATCGCCGGCCTCTGCGGCTGCGCGCACGCCCTCGACATTGTCGAGAATCCAGCGCACCTTGGGGCCGGAGAAGTAGGTCGCCAACGGCAGGCCCACTTGGGCGCGGAAGCGATCCTGACCACCATCGGCTGCCAGGGCGTTGCAGATATCGGCCGTGCGCGTATCCTGCCAAACGATGGCATTGTAGTACGGCTTGCCGGTGTTGCGATTCCACACGACGGTGGTCTCACGCTGATTGGTGATGCCGACCGCGGCAATGTCGGCCGGGTCAATATTGCCCTTGGCCAGGCCGCCCTTGACAACTTCATCGACGCGGGTCCAAATCTCCATCGGATCATGCTCGACCCAACCCGGCTTGGGATAGATCTGCTCATGTTCCTTCTGGTCGAAACAAACAACTTTACCACTGTGGTCGAACACCATGAAGCGGGTGCTGGTGGTGCCCTGGTCTATCGCTGCTGCATACTTAGCCATGTACGAATCCTCCTTTGGATTCCGAAACTATGTAGATGACAGACTCTATGGCCTGTCCGGATCGAGCGCGATCTTATGAGTTTGCCCAGGTTTCGGCGGCGCACTTCAAGATCAGGAAGGTCGAAGTGGCGCCAGGGTCCTGGTGCCCCGCACTGCGTTCGCCCAAATAGCTGGCACGTCCCTTGCGTGCCACCAGGGGGATCGTCGCTTTCATGCCTTCTTCGGCGGCCTGAACAGAGCGTGTCAGGGCCAAACCGATCGTGGCGTTCTGCACGACCGCATCCTTGAAGGCTTCGAGGGCTGGCGTCAGGGCATCTACCATCGTCTTATCGCCGAGAACGGCCCTGCCGCGCATAACAACGCCATTGACCGCGGCTTCCAGCGCGGCGCCCCAGTCGGCGGCCGAGAGGTCTTGTTTACCGACCGAGACCGCGCCTGCCTGCATGAAGAAGGTGCCATAGAGCGGCCCGCTGGCGCCTCCGACGGTGGAGACTAACGTCATGCCGACCGTCTTGAAGATGGTGCCGATGTCTTTGTCGCTGACGGCGGGCAGTTTGGTGAGGACGGCCTGAAAGCCACGCGTCATGTTGGCGCCGTGGTCGGCATCACCAATGGCCGAGTCGAGTTGGGTGAGGTAGTCCTTGTTTTCAGCGAGCACGCCAGCAACGTTCTTGATCCAGTCGAGCACATCTTGACGCGAGATTGTCATGGTCACCTGTTAATGCTGTTTAATGCAACGAGTTTGCAAGACTCATACACCCCAGCGCAGGCCCACGGTCTTCACCGGTGCGTCCCACAGCTTGAGGAGGTCAGCATCCAGCTTGAGCAACGTGATCGAGCAGCCGGCCATTTCGAGGCTGGTGATGTAGGAGCCGATCAGGTTGCGCGCAATCTTGATACCGTGGCTCTCGCAGATCTGCGCCAGCTTGCGATAGACGACATACAGTTCGATGAGAGGGGTGCCGCCCATGCCGTTGACAAAGGCCAGGACTTCGTCACCCGCCTGGAAGGGCAGGTCCTCGATGATTGGCTCGGCCAGCATCTCGGTGATTTCGTCGGCCGTGGCCAGCTTCATGCGCTTGCGGCCTGGCTCGCCGTGGATACCGACGCCGATTTCCATCTCATCTTCAGGCAGATCGAAGGTGGGCTTGCCGGCATGGGGCACGGTGCAGGAGGTGAGTGCCATACCCATGCTGCGGCCCCAGGCGTTGACTTTGCGACAGACATCGGCCACTTCTTTGAGAGAGCGACCCTCTTCCGCGGCCGCGCCCGTGATCTTCTCGGCCAGGACGGTGATGCCAACGCCGCGACGGCCGGCTGTCCAGAGGCTATCCTTCACAGCCACGTCGTCGTTGGTCACTACCGCCTCGACCTCGATGCCCTCTTCACGGGCCAATTCGGCCGCCATCTCGAAGTTCATGATGTCGCCGGTGTAGTTCTTGACGATGTGCAGCACGCCCGCGCCGCCATTGACGGCCTTGGTCGCTTCCAGCATCTGATCGGGCGTCGGGCTGGTGAAGACCGCGCCGGGGCAGGCCGCATCCAACATACCCATACCCACGAAGCCACCATGCATCGGCTCATGACCGGAGCCGCCGCCAGAGATCACGCCCACTTTGCCCTTGACCGGTGCATCGGCCCGTACAATAAAGTTCGGGTCATAATGCACTGTCACCAAGTTCGAGTGTGCGTAAACAATGCCTTCCAGTTCCTCGCGAACGACATCTTCGGGTTTATTGATCAGTTTCTTCATATAGCCATTCCTTTCATCACAGCAATCGCCTCAACACGCTGGCACGGTCACGAATCAGGGGGCCTTGCGAAGGCCTGAAGTCAGGCCTTCACAAGGGAAAAGCGCCGAGGGTTAGAAACTGCCAAGTCCTGTGTACAGGAGGGCCGCAATGACAGCACCGACGATGGGGCCGACCACGGGAATCCAGGAGTAGCCCCAGTCGCTGTCACCCTTGCCTGCGATAGGCAGGACGAAGTGCGCAATGCGAGGGCCGAGGTCACGAGCCGGATTGATGGCATAACCGGTGGTGCCACCGAGCGCCAGACCGATCACCCACACGAGGAAGGCCACGGGGATAATGCCCAGAGCGCCCATGTTCAACGGCACGGCCGAGCCAGACGAATCCATCACGGCGCCCTTGATCGCCAGGATGCCGAACACCAGCGCGAAGGTGCCGATGATTTCAGAAACCAGGTTCCAGGTCATGCTGCGAATGGCCGGGCCGGTCGAGAAGACGGCCAACTTCAGGCCAGTATCCTTGGTCTCGGCCCAGTGCGGGAAGTAGTGCAACCAAACCAGGGTGGCGCCAATGAAGGCGCCAATGAATTGGGCAATAATGTACGGGAAGACATTGGCCCACGCAAACTTACCAGCCACGGCCAGACCAATCGTGACGGCCGGATTCAAGTGCGCACCGCTGACGCTCGCCACCGAATAGGCGCCCACAAAGACCGCCAGCGCCCAGGCTGTGGTAATGACAATCCAGCCGGAATTGTTACCCTTGGTCTTGGCCAACAAAACGTTGGCCACCACACCATCACCCAACAGGATCAGCAACATCGTGCCAATCACTTCACCCATAAACGGAGACATCGTAAGTATTCCTCCAACCTTGTCTAATACATCGTTCACTGCCGTGCCGGCAGCTCGAAATCAAACGACTCTCATGAGGGAGCGTACCTACCTCGATGCGCGCGGGGTAAGGCGCGTCGAGTCACAAGCTAGCGCAGGGTTGTGTGGGGTGTGACAGTCCTCCTTTCTCATGGTCGCCTTGCTCGGAACAAGGCTTGGCACGACGCGGCTCCAATTAATGAGACCAGCCACGAACCGCCTGGGGTGCATGTCACTTTGCCGGTATGACCCAGCCCATGCCTTAAGCGGTTTCCGAAAAAATCACACAAGATCAGATTAGCACAGCGTGACCGCAGTGTCAATCAATTGGATAATTTTTGTTTCAAGGTGAAACGGAAATTGCGACAACTGTTCAATTCTGAAACAGAGGGGTGGTACCAATTACCCATCGGGTTGAAAGTGGTGCGCGGTCAGGTTGAAGAAGCGCATCTTGCGCCATAACGTGGTGCGGCTGATGCCGAGTAATTGCGCCATTTCGGTCAGATTGCCGTGCGTGGCCCAGCCGGCGCGAATGAGCGCCTCGCGGTTCCATTCATCCATGTTGAGCACCGGTTCGGCTTTTTCGCGCGTGGGCACGATGACCGCGCCGCGGCGGACGCTCTCCGGTAAATGGGCCACGTCAATGGGCTGACCGCTGGCTACCAGGCTGCTGGCGCGCTCCAGGGCGCTCTCCAGTTCGCGAATGTTGCCTGGCCAGGGGTACTTCTTCATCAGGTGCAGCGCCTCCGGCGTGACCGTGGCCGCATTGGCCGGCTGACTGGCATGCATGCGGCCCAGGATGGTGTCTATCAGTTCGGGTAGATCCTCACGCCGCTGGCGCAGGGAGGGCATGTCAATCACGATCGAGCTCAGGCGATAGACCAGGTTGGCCTGAAACGCGCCCTCGGCCACCAGGCTGTCCAGATCGGTGTCTGTGGAGGAAATCACGCGCACATTGACCGGAATGACGCGGGTGCCGCCCAGGCGCATCACCTCGCCGGTTTCGATCACGCGGCCGAGCACGGAATGGAATTCGAGCGGGATCGTCTCTACTTCGTCCAGGAACAGGGTGCCGCCGAAGGCCAGCTCGAACTTACTGGGGCGCCCTTCGACGCGTGCGCCGCTGAAGGCGCCGCTTTCATAACCGAGGAACTCACTCAGAAACAGGTCACGCGGGAAGGCCCGGCAGTTGACGGCAATGAAAGGCCCGTTGGCGCGGCTGCTGGCGTTGTGGATGGCGCGCGCCACGACGTGTTTACCCACCCCTGACTCGCCCTGCAACAGGACGTTGCCGCGGCCGCGTGCGGCGCCGCGCGCCTGATTGCGCACGCGCTGGATGTCGGCCGATTTGCCCTTGAGATCGTCGAAGGTCATCGCCGCCTGCGCGCCGGACAGGCGATAGAAGATCTGGTGAATCTGCTGAATGGGCTGCAGCGTCGCCAGAAAGCCGATCGGTGGCGCGTCGCCAATGCGAATTGGCTTCAGATTCAACATGCAGTAGACCGGGCGTCCGTTGACCAGCAGATGAGCCTCGACATCGCGCAACGGCTTGCCAAGCTCCATCGCTTCGCGTAGGTCGGCCGGCGCCTGCACATAGCGCTGCAAGGGGTGCCCCACGACGAGGCGCGGGTTGAGGGTCAGCAGCTCGGCCGCCTGCCGATTCATCTGCGTGACGATGCCGTCGCGATCCCAAGCCAGCACCCCTTCCGCGATGGATTCCATCGTCGCATTGAGCAGGGTCAAGTGGGCGTTGGCATCCAGGTGCATCACGTCGGCGGCCAACTGGTTTTCCAGGGCGCGCGCGCCGGCCACGACGATGCCGGTCGCATGGGAATGACTCATGCTGCCCAGACCGAGGATGCCCAACACGCCGATGGGGCGTCCACTGGGCTGAAAAATGGGCGCGGCCGCATCCACGAGATGATGAAAGCAGGCCAGGAAATGCTCCGCGCCGACCACCTGCGCCGGCATACGTTCGGCCAGGACCAGGGCGAAGGCATTGGTGCCCACGCGCCCCTCATCCCAGTAGGTGCCGGGAGTCAGCCCCAGGCGGGTGGCCTCTTCTTCCATGTGGGCGTCGCCCAGGGTGAGCAAAACGCAGCCGGTGTTATCGAGCAGCACCATCAGACTGCGGTCGCCCTCGATGACCTGGAAGATGTCTTCCATCACCGGGCGCGCAATGGCCAGGAGATCGAACTGGCTGATGAGCAGGCGGCGCAGAGCCTGTTCATTCAGGCGGGCTAACTGAGGTTGGGCAAAGGGGTTGAGCAAGGGAGCACAGCGGCGCCAGGAACTGACCACCACCGGGTCCACCGCGTCCGGCTGCGCGCGCGTTTCGATAAATGTGCGCCAGCGCGCGGTCAAGATCTGCAGGTCAAGCGGATACGAGGTTGGTTGCATAGGTCATGGACCGTTCAGTGATCAAAAGAGAGCCTGCGTCAGGCGCGGCGGCGATGGTTCAGCGCCGGAAGGGCAGCAGGAGCAGGGCGGGCAGGCAGCCCTTATGCGGCGAGGGCGCCGGGTGAACGCCGCCGCTGCCTGTTCCACCGGGCGGCGTTGGCTGACCCACATGCAGCAGGCGGGCGCTGAGCTGGCCGGCTGCGTCGTAGTCCACGCGCACAAAGGCCAACTGGCGCTGGTTGGCATAGGCA
>ERZ1026792.1968-NODE-1968-length-11612-cov-8.474967_pt1 | contig 11612 bp, 11 predicted proteins | sample MGYA00520884_ERZ1026792 | MGnify/ENA primary metagenome ERZ1026792 (study PRJEB33270, sample SAMEA104284473) | anaerobic digester metagenome | biome: Anaerobic digester microbiome; feature: mesophilic sludge digester; material: Anaerobic digester biomass... | reverse complement strand
AGGCGCCGTCTCCCGCGCCCCATGCAGAGTCTCGACCAGCCCCCGCCGTGCGGGAATCTGGATGTCCCCTACGACCTACCTTTACCCTGGATTCCTACATGGGGCAAGACCGTCGTGGTGGAGGGCGATCTGAGCGGGTGCGGATGCTGCTGGACGGGCCCGAGCCCGGCAAAGCCCCGGGCGGTCGGGACGTGGCGGTCACGCAGCGGTGACCGTACGCTGCGGTGAGGAGGGATCGGCGCCGGGTGGGCTGCCCGCGTCGACGCCCGTGGCTGCAAGGTACGTGAGGATCTTCCCGATCATCCACGGCTCGCAGATACACGCGATGATGCGCATTCCTCCGCCACCGCCCGGGCACACCAGGGGATCGACCTCTTTATCGATTCGCGGTCTGACATGCCAAGTCATCTTTTTTAATTAGCCCCACGGTAGTGGTGCGTGAACCTTGAAAACGGGTCAAGACCCACTCATCACCAAGGTTGTACTTCCCCAAGACCACTTCAACTTGATCACCTTGGATGACGTATGCTTTTCGTTGCTCAGGAGCATTTAGATTAACTGTATGAAAATACGTTTTGGGTACCCTTACCTGACAAAGCTGCGTGGGTTTGAAGGTTTCCAGGGCAAATACGTCTCCAGGCCAGCCAGATCCACAAAAAGAGGCCACGCCATTGATGGTGTTCATTCGCAGGCCTTGTGCCGTGATCATGAAGGCTACTGTTCCTTGTTCATCTTTATAGTGATACAAGTCGTCATCCATCAAATTGGCTACACCCACCCCGTCACAGATATGCGCAGCCTCCCCAAACACAGCGTCATAACTAAAGTACAGACAATTGTTTGCCACCATGATGGCCAAGGAACCATGGTGCCCCTCCCAATATCCACTGGGATCGAAGGATTTTTCATTTTGACCTGAGGAGTATGTCGCCAGGACCAAATAAACGCCTAACATAAGGATGGTTCTGAACAACACTCCATGGTGCAAAGACGCGGCCCTAATCATGCGCTCATCCTCCTGGTATCATTAATGCCTAGAGAATAGGCTAACTTTTTTCAAAAGCTCCACCTGGTTTGAGCTTAATGATGCGATAACCTGTGGTTGCTCCATAGGCTGTTCCATCAGATCTCACCGGAGCCAGGGTAGGGCTCGGCAGAGCTTGAATCAAGGCGTCGGTGATGCGCCGAAGGTGGGGATCTGAGACCGGATCGTCGCGGTGAGGGGTGATCTGAGCAGGTACTGGTGCGGCTTTACAGGCACGCACCCGGCTGAGCCCCGGGTGGTGGGGGTGACGGGCGGGGCTCCGCTAGGCTCGGGCCTCGCATCGTGCGCGGCACGGGCGGTCGGGGCGCGGGGGTCACGCAACGGTGGCCGTGCGCTGCGGTGAGGAGGGATCGGCGCCGGATGGGCTGCGCGCGTCGACGCCCGTGGCCACAAAGTGCGTGAGGATCTTCCCGATCACCCGCGGCTCGGTGATGCACGCGAGGTCAGCGAAACAGATCGTAGACATCCATGATATCGCTCATGATCTCGTCCATGTTCAGTTGCAAGTCGATCAGTCGTCCGCTGCGCATGTCGAAGACCCAGCCGTGGATCTGTAGCCGATCATGGAGCAGCGCGTGTTGGGCATCACGTGTCTTGACGATATTGATGCACTGCTCGCGGACGTTGAATTCGACGAGTCGATCGTAGCGTTCTTCGAGCGAGTCGATAGCGTTGAGTTGATCGCGATGGATGCGGTAGACGTCGCGGATGTGGCGCAACCACGGGTTGAGGAGTCCTTCGTCGCGCGGTGACATTGCGGCAAGAACGCCACCGCATTGGTAGTGACCGCAGACGATGATGTGCTTGATCCGCAGATGGTTGACGGCGTAGCTGATCACGGACAGAGCGTTGAGGTCATTGCTCGGGACCACATTGCCGATGTTTCTGTGCATGAAGACATCGCCGGGTTTGGTTCCCAGCAGTGATTCGACCGAGATGCGGCTGTCCGAGCAGGCGAAAAAGAGCCACTCCGGTTGCTGATGAGCAGAAAGTCTGCGGAAGTAGTCTGGATCGCACTGAAGCTGTTGTGCCACCCAGCGCTCGTTGTGTGCGAAGACGTCTTCGATCTCCATGATGGATAGGAGTTTCCTTTCTCACTGCAAGGACGATAGGGCTGAATGGAGGTGGAATCAAGGTGTCGGTGAGGTGCCGGTGGCGGGGAACTGACTGGGGCAAGACCGTCGTGGTGGAGGGCGATCCGAGCGGGCGCGGCTGCTGCAGGACGGGCCCGAGCCCGGCAGAACCCCGGGCGGCCTGGGCATGGGGGTCACACAGCGGTGACCGTGCGCTGCGGTGACGAGGGATCGGCGCCGGGTGGGCTGCGCACGTCGACGCCCGTGGCCGCAAGGTGCGTGAGGACCTTCCCGATCACCCGTGGCTCGGTGATGCACGCAATGAGCGGCCACCCTCCTCTTCGTCGCCTGCGCCCTCGGCCTCGGGCTGCTCACCCTCCCCGCGCCGCTCATCCAGCCCCGACTCGATCACCCCCTGCCCTGGCTCGCAGGCTCCGCCTGTCCCCGGCGTCCATCCGCAACACCGCTCCCGCGCCCCATGCAGCGTCTCGACCAGCTCCCGCCGTGCGGGAATCTGGATGTCCCTGACAACCTACCTTGACCCTGGATTCCTACATCCCGATCTACCGTTCTCAGGCGCAAGGAGGGGGAATGGTGATCCGAATTCGTACTCTGTTCGTCTTTGGGCTCCTGGTTTTCTGCGCCGCGTTCGCCACGGCGGCCGGGGCAGCGTCGCCGGTCTCCGGGGAGGTGCGCGTGAACGGGCAGCCGCTCGCGCTCACTCAGGCCTACCTGCCGCACGCACCCGACGCTTTCGAAGAGAAGCAGATCAACGCGGTCGTACTGCTCACCCCGGAGCCGCTCGACGCGGCTTCCCTGCGCGCGGCAGAGAGCCTGCGCGCCGTGCTCGACCTCGCCCCGCGACGGGTCGTGATCGAGTTCGAGGGCACGACCTCCGATGGCTCGTTGACGATCTGTCATCCGGCCTTCCCCGAGGGGTTCTGCTACCGGACGACGAGTGGGGAGTACAGCCGGGAAGAGGCCGCCGGAGGACATGTCGCCGGCAGCGTGCAGACCTTCACCGGCGAGGAGGAGACGGTGCTCGAGAAGTACCTCGTCTTCTACGACCTCCACTTCGACGCCGCCCCCGCCCGCGACCTCGCGCGCCGACGGTGACGGGAGGCGGGACCGGCTCGAAACGGCCCGACGGCGGGAACGCCGTTTCAGCTCGGCAGGCGGCGCGGGCGGGTCATCGCCGCCGGTGCGAGCAGCTCGTCGAGCTCCGCGGCGTCGAGCAGGCCGCGGGCGAGCACGATCTCGCGCACCGGCGCGCCGGTGGTGAGCGCCTCGGTGGCCACCTCGCTCGCCCGCTCGTAGCCGAGCACCGGCACGAGCGCGGTGACGATGCCGATCGAGCGCTCGACCATCTCGCGGGTCCGCGCCGCGTTGGCGGTGATCCCCTCGATGCAGCGCTCGCGCAGCACCTCGACCGCGGCGGTGAGGGTCGCGAGCGACTGGAAGAGCGAGTAGGCGAGGATCGGCTCCATCACGTTGAGCTGGAGCTGTGCCGCCTCGGCCGCGAGCGTGATCGTCAGGTCGTGGCCGATGACCGCAAAGGCGACCTGATTGACGACCTCCGGGATCACCGGGTTGACCTTCCCCGGCATGATCGACGAGCCCGGCTGCATCGGCGGCAGATTGATCTCGTTCAGGCCGGCGCGTGGCCCGGAGGAGAGCAGCCGCAGGTCGTTGCACATCTTCGAGAGCTTGATCGCCGCCCGCTTGAGGGCGCCCGAGAAGAGGACGAAGGCCCCGGTGTCGGGGGTCGCCTCCACGAGGTTGCCGGCGATCACCAGATCGAGACCGGTGATCGCGCGCAGCTCCTCGGCCACCAGCTGCGAGTAGCGCGGGTCGGCGAGGATGCCGGTGCCGATCGCGGTGCCGCCCATGTTGATCTCGAGCAGGAGGCGCGCGGTGTCGCGGAGGCGGTCGATGTCCTCGCCGGTGGTCACCGCGAAGGCGGTGAACTCCTGGCCGAGCGTCATCGGCACCGCATCCTGGAGCTGGGTGCGCCCCATCTTGAGCACGTCGGCGAACTCCTCCCCCTTGGCGGCGAGCGCGCCGCGGAGCCGCTCGAGCGCCGCGAGCAGGTCGCGCAGGAGGTGGAGCGCGGCGATGCGCAGCGCCGTCGGGTAGACGTCGTTGGTCGACTGCGCGAGGTTGACGTGGTTGTTCGGATGGCAGGCGGCATACTCGCCGCGGGCGTGCCCGAGCAGCTCGAGCGCCCGGTTGGCGATCACCTCGTTGGCGTTCATGTTCGTCGAGGTGCCCGCCCCGCCCTGTACCATGTCGACGACGAAGTGGCCGTGCCAGTGGCCGTCGATGATCTCCTGGCAGGCGCGGTCGATCGCGTCGGCGATCGGCGCCGGGAGATGCCCGAGGCGGAGGTTCGCCCGGGCCGCCGCCTGCTTGACCGCAGCGAGCGCCCGCACCAGCGCCGGGAAGTGGGAGAGCGGCACGCCGGTGAGCGGGAAGTTCTCCACCCCGCGCAGCGTCTGGATCCCGTAGAGGGCGTCGGCGGGGACCTCGCGGTCGCCGAGCAGGTCGTGCTCGTGGCGGGTCGCCCCGCTCGTGTACGCCTTGGCGAAGCCGACCGCTCCGGAGGCGCTGAAGCGGAGGTGGCGGGCGATGAGCCGCGCCACCGCGCCGAGCACCGCCACCGCCGCCGCGCCGTCTTCGGCGAGCGCCGCGAGCACCCGGTCGCGGGAGAGCGCGAGGACCTCCAGACGTCCGACGGCCCGGGCCGTGGCGCCGTGAGCCGGTACCTGGAGGAGAGCGCTCTCCCCCGCCGCCTCGCCGGGGCCGAGGAGGATCAACCGCTGCTCCCGGCGCGGCCCCCGCCGCGAGAGGGCGAGCCGGCCCTCGACCACCACGTAGCAGGTCTCGCACGGCTCCCCTTCCCGGAACAGCTCGGCGCCGGCGGGATACGTCTTCGGTTCGGCGCACGCCGCGAGCAGGGCGAGGGCCCGCTCGTCGAGACCGCCGAAAATCTCACTCGTTCGCAACAGTTCGATCGGTTCGCGCATGGCGCCATTCTCTCCCGAATACGCCGGCGGGAGTAGCCCCCCGGCGAACGGTCCGGTCACCGATGGAAAGGAATTTCCTTTCTCATCGGAGCCAGGGTAGGGCTCGGTAGAGGTGGAATCAAGGCGTCGGCGAGGTGCCGGTGGCGGGGAACTGGGGCAAGACCGTCGTGGTGGAGGGCGATCTGAGCGGGTGCGGATGCTGCTGGACGGGCCCGAGCCCGGTCGAGCGCCTGCGTGCTGCGTACGCCAGGGAGCCCGCGTCCTCGTCCACGCGCAGGCGATCGAGGCTCACCGGCGGCCGGAGCAGGAAAGGCGCAAGCCGCTCGAGGCCGTCGCGGTCAGCGGGCTGGACCTTGACCGAGGTGTGGGCGGAGAAGCCCGAGTACCGCCACGACAGCAGCAGGCGCGTCTGCTCCGCCGACAGCACCTCCTCCTCCTGCAGGACGTAAAACACCCTGTGCCTGAGCACCAGCGCCGCGGCTTGGGCGAGACTGACGATCGCACTCCTGGCTCCAGACGCGCCGTGTCCGCCTCGTACCTTGCGTGGAACACCACGTCCATCCGACGTGCCCGCTCCTGGTACAGGCGTTCGCCCAACTCCTGATCGCGCTCTACCGGCAGGGCCGGCTGGCGGTGGATCGGCTGCTGGGCCAGGCTTCACGCTGGACCGCATCAACGAGGGCTTCGGCCACCTGGCCTCGGGCTCGGGCCTGCGCGACTGCATCGTGCTTACGGACCGAACCCGATCTTCACAGCAACGGTGACCCGCTCCTGCGCCAGGCCGAGCGCGTCGATCATGGCTCGGTGGATGGCCTCGCCGTCGCTGTCCGGGCCCGAGGCCACGATCTGCACCGGCACGTGGCCGACCGGCTCGCCTTCGGGCAGCATGGTGCCGTCGTGCGCCGGCTGGCGCCCGCTGGCGTAGTACCAGTCCTGCAGGAACACGTACTGCAGCCAGCGCACCGCACTGCCGCGCAGCAGCAGGTGGGTGTCGCGGTAGGCGTCGTGCGGACGCACGCGCTCGTTTTCCTCGTCGGTGATGTTGATGCCGCCTAGCAGCCCGAGGCGGCCGTCGACGACGACGATCTTGCGGTGCGTGCGCAGGTTCACCAGCGGGCGTAGCAGGTCGAGCCGCGCGTGGTGGAACACCGCCAGCTCACCGCCGGCCTGCAACAGCGGCTCCAGCAGCGCGCGGTGGCGCCGGCGCAGTAGGCGGCGCGAGCCCACCGCGTCCACCAGCAGCCGCACCGTGATGCCCTCGCGTGCGCGCGCCGCCAGCGCCGCCAGCACCTGGCCGCCGGTCTGGTCAGGCTCGAAAATATAGTACTCCAGATGGATGTGGTTACGCGCCTCGGCGATCGCCTCGAGCAGCCGGTCCAGCTTGGCGCCGCCGCTGGGCAGCAGCTCGACGCCGTAGGCGCTGCACACTGGTAGGCCGCACGAGGTCTCGATCAGCTGCGAGTGCCGCACCGCCCACAGCGGCGGCTCCGGCCGGTCCGCGCGCAGGGTCTTGAGGTCGCGTTGCGACATCAGCGATGCCTTGTGGTGCCAGCGCCTCAGGCGCTGGCGCGTCACGCGCTGCGGGCCGAAGTAGGCATACACCGCCAGCCCGATCACGGGCAGGAAGTTCAGCAGGATGATCCAGGCCAGCGTCGAGACCGGCGAGCGGCGCTGCAGGATGATCCAGGTCGTGAGGACGATGCTCGAGAGGGTCCAGGCCCAGCCGAGCCAGAAGGTCCATGCGTGACCGGCGAAGCTCAGGCCCGACAGCATAGCGGCGTGCGTGAGCGGCCTATCCGTCCAGGCGCTGCTGATGGATAGGAATTCTCTTTCTCACGGCAAGCACGATAGGGCTGAATGGAGGTGGAATCAAGGCGTCGGTGAGGTTGCCGGTGGCGGGGAACTGGGGCAAGACCGTCGTGGTGGAGGGCGATCTGAGCGGGTGCGGATGCTGCGATTCGGAGGCCATCGCCCGCCAGGCCGAGGAGCAGCACGGCTGCTGGCTCGTCGTCGACGCGTCGTGGCCCGACGACCTGCCGCGGATGGGCCTGGGATTCGACCGGGTGTTCTAGGCCACCCCGTCCGTCCGCCGCGAGTTCCAGGAGAGAGTGGTCAAGGACGCCGTGCTCGAGGTGCCCACGGTCGAGGGCCTGGCCGCGAAGATGAAGGTGCCGGCCGACGCCTTGAAGCGCACGCTCGCGCGGTACAACGGACTCGTCAAAGGCGGCCGCGATCTCGACTTCGGCAAACGGGCCGACCGGCTGACGGCGGTCGATGCACCGCCGTTCTACGCGCAGTGGAATCCGAACCCCGACAGGCCGATGCTCATCTTCGGCGGCCTGCTGACCGGCGAGCGCCTCCAGGCCGTGGATGCCGCCGGCCGTCCGCGAAGGGCCATACAGGGTGTTTCGCACGGCAGTGAACCGGACCGGCCGGCACGCCGGCCGCTCGCGTTCGTCGAGAAGGCCATCAAGGAGAAGGGCAGAGCGCTTCGCTACTCGACGCCCGGCGTGACGCTCCTGCGCGAATGCCAGGGGCGCACGACGGCGGTCATCGCCACGGCGCCGGACAGCAGCTACGTGCGGCTCGACGGCCGAACGGGCTCTGCCGCGCGCCGCGCGGCGACGCCCCCGTTAATGGAGTTCCTTGCCGACCTGCTCTAGAATGGCCAGGCCGGCGCGGCGTTTGTCGCACGCGTCCGCGCATGAGGGACCCGCGGCCGTGAGCGAGAAACGCCATCTCCTGTGGGCGGGCACCCTGGCGAGCGTCCTGGTCGGAGCGTTTGCCGGGACGGGCATCTTCACGTTCTTCACGGCCCACGGAACGGCGTACTTGTCCGACGATCCGGCCGCGTGCGTGCATTGCCACGTCATGCGCGAGGAGTTCGACGGCTGGCAGCACGGCTCCCACCACAGCGTGGCCGTCTGCAACGACTGCCACCTGCCCCACGACAACATCGCGCACAAGCTGTTCGTGAAGGCCAGCAACGGCTACTACCACTCGAAGGGCTTCACCCTGATGAACTTCCCCGAGCCCATCCGGATCAAGCCGGGGAACGCGTCGGTGCTCGAAGCCAACTGCCTGCGCTGCCACGGCGAGATCACCGAGGAGATCCGGGCCCACGGGACGCTGGGCGTCCCGACCGATCCGTACCAGAAAGCCGACCTCTACGGGTGCGTGCGCTGCCACCAGGAGGTGGGGCATGGCCCGACGCGCTGATCATCTGCACGGCGCCGAGTCTCCGTGTCCGACGCCGGAAGGAGTCACCCATGACCGATGACCGAAAGCCTTTCTACGCCCGTCCCCTGGTCCAGATGGGCATGGTCGCGGTGGTCGCGGCCGCCGCCACGCTGGCGCTGCTGGCGCTCTACTCCAACATCTCCATGCGGAAGTCGGAGGCGAAACAGCGCAGCATGAAGCTGGTGGAACTCGGCGAGACGACGGTCGATCCCGCCGAATGGGGGAAGAACTTCCCCCGCGAGTACGACTCCTACCTGCGTACGGCCGAGGGCTACAGCACGAAATACGGCGGGGCCGGCAGCGAGGGCCTGCCGCTCAGCAGGCTCCAGGAAGACCCGAGGCTCCGGACGATCTTCGACGGCTACGCCTTCGCCATCGACTTCAACCGCCGCCGGGGGCACGCGTACATGCTCGAGGACCAGCGCGAGACCAAGCGCGTGACCGAGCGCCCACAGCCCGGGGCCTGCCTGCACTGCCATGCCTCGAACACCGTCGCATACCGGGAAGCGGGCCTGAAGCAGGGGGCCCCCGGCACCCTGGATGAGCCCTTCACCAGCCCCAACGGCCAGGCGCAGCTGATGGCGGGCTTCGAGGCGATCAGCAAGATGAGCTACGCCGACGCCTCCAGGCTCGTCAAGCACTCGGTGGCCTGCATCGACTGCCACGACCCCAGGAACATGCAGGTTCGCGTCACCAAACCGGGGTTCATCCGCGGCATCGACGCCCTCGCCCGGAGCAGCCAGCCGGTGCCGCACCTGCCGTCCATCGAGAAGTGGCGGAAGGGAGACCGCTCCGCCGCCTACGATCCCAACCGGGACGCCTCGCGCCAGGAGATGCGATCGATGGTGTGCGGCCAGTGCCACGTGGAGTACTACTGCGGCCCGAAGGTCACCCTATTCTTCCCCTGGCACAACGGGCTGAAAGTCGAACAGATCGAGGCCACCTACGACGCATACACGTTCCCGGACGGCGACCGGTTCTACGACTGGTCGCACGGCCGGACCGGGGCCGAGGTGCTAAAGGCCCAGCACCCCGAGTTCGAGATGTGGAGCCAGGGCATCCACGCACGCTCCGCCGTGGCCTGCGCCGACTGCCACATGCCGTACATGCGGGAGGGCGCCATCAAGATCAGCGACCACCAGGTCCGAAGCCCGCTGCTGGACGTCTCGCGGTCCTGCCAGACGTGCCACCGATTCCCCGAAGCCGAGATAAAGGCGCGGGTGGAGATCATCCAGGACCGCACGAAGGCGTTGATGGACCGCGCCGAGGATGCCGTGGTGGCGCTGATCGACGCGCTGCAGCAGGCCCGGAAAGACGGCATGAATGAGGTGGCGCTCCAGCCGGTCTTCGCCCTGCAGCGCAAGGCGCAATGGCGCGTCGACTTCGTGAACGCCGAGAACTCGATGGGGTTCCACGCGCCGCAGGAAGCGGCCCGCATCCTGGCCGAGGCCATCGACTACGCCCGCCAGGGTCAGCTTGCCCTGCGCGCTCAGCCGCCGGCGACCGGCGCGAAGCCGGGCAACTGAGAGGTGTGGGCATGGAAGGGCGGTCGTCGAGCTGGTGGCGGCGCCAGCTACGGGTCACCTGGCAGTTGCCGGTGGCGCTGGGTGTGCTCGGCGTCGCCTACGGTCTCTGGTCGAGCTGGGGCCGGATCGCCTCGCGGCCCCCTCGGGTGCTCGACCTGGAGGGCACGCACTACGAGATCGGCCTCAGGCACGGGCGGGCGCTGAAGGCGGAGATCGGCGAGCTGTTCCAGGGCTATGTGGTCGGCGGTCTCGTGAGGCGCGAGGGCTGGACGATCGACGATCTCGTGGCCATCGGGCTGCACTACGAGTCGTTCATCCCCCGGCGGTACGTCGAGGAGATGCGCGGGATCGCGGCCGGTGCCGGGGTCCCGTACGAGCACATCCTGGTCATCAATACCTTCGCCGACGCGGTGCTCGGCGCGAGGCCGCGCGCGTGTTCGGCGTTCGCGGTGTGGACGCAGTCGGGTCTCGTGCTGGGCCGAAACCTCGACTGGACCAACTACGGGATCGCCCACCGGTACGGGGTAGTCTTTCGACTCGCAGCTCGCGACGGCCACCGTGTGCTCTCGATCGCGTGGCCCGGGATGGTCGGCGTGGTGACCGGCATGAACGACGCGGGGCTCGTGCTCGCGCTCAACATGGCCTACGCGGGTGACCTCGACACCAACGCGACTCCCATGCTGATACGGCTGCGTGAGGCGCTCGAGCGCCAGACGAGCATTCAGGGAGCGGCCGAGGTGCTTACCGGCCAGCCCCGGACCTTCGCGGCCAACGTCCTGGTCGCCAGCGACACCGAGGATCGCGCGGTTGTGGTCGAGCTGTCGGGGCGGCGGTCCACCGTGGTCGAGATGGAGAGCGGGCTCGTCGTTACGACCAACTACTATCAGCGCCTCGACATCCGAGGCGGTGCCGGGGCGGACAGGCTGGCCATCCTGAGGCGGGCACTCGGCCGCACCGGGCCGAGCACTACGCCGGCGGATGCGCGGCGGGCGCTCGCGCAGGTCTGCTTCCGCGGCTCCTCGCTCGGGATGGTCACCAACCAGAGCGCCGTGCTGCTGCCGCGCTCGGGGGGGGTGCTGGTCGCGCTCGGCGCGCTGCCGGCGACGTCGGGCCGGTACTTCGAGGTTCGGCTCACGCGGTGAGCCGGTCGGGGCGCGGCTGGCGGCCGGACGGGGCTGGTACCCTGGAGGTCGACGATGCTCCGGCTCAAGAAGTGGTACCTCGACTGCGTGACGGTGGGGGGCGACGCATTTGTCGGCTACGCCGGGACGCTCGCGGCGGGACCGCTGCGGCTCGCCTACGCGGCGCGGCTCATGGCCCCTGCGGGGTCGCCGGTCGCCGCGCGGCACGGGCGCCACGCGGCCGAGGTCGAGCTCGAGCCCGCGTTCGACAGTTGCTAGACAGGCGCTGGCATAGAACGATTGACACCGCAGAGGGTTGCGGTTGAGATCGCGGGTTTTTGCGTGTTACTAGGCGGCGGGTTGGTCGGACGTGGTGCTGGAGAGGGCCGCAGCGGCGTTCTGCTGGGCTGCTGGCGTGACCTCGGCGAGCAGTGGGGGCTCGGCGATCCCGAGGGCGGCGTAGATTCCCTTCTGCTCCTGGGACAGCTCCGAGCGCTGTCGGAAGCTCCCGTGCGGGCCGATGAAGCTCCCGAGCCGGATCCGCTGCAGCAGCGTGCGTATGCGCGACCACGTCCGCCCTG
>ERZ1026792.1964-NODE-1964-length-11643-cov-4.193470_pt1 | contig 11643 bp, 11 predicted proteins | sample MGYA00520884_ERZ1026792 | MGnify/ENA primary metagenome ERZ1026792 (study PRJEB33270, sample SAMEA104284473) | anaerobic digester metagenome | biome: Anaerobic digester microbiome; feature: mesophilic sludge digester; material: Anaerobic digester biomass... | reverse complement strand
ATACCCTTTTGCAAAAATCCACCTCAACCTCCAGCCGACCTATCTTTTCATACAACATCTTCTCTCGCTTTGCTGCTTCTTCATCGGGTGCTTTGGTTGAAAAAATCTCAGACCCCCGGGAAAGAAATTCCTGCTTCCATTTGGATATCATTTGTGGGTGGAGACCAAAACGCTTTGCCAGTTCCCCAAGCGTTTCCTGCTCCTTGATCGCCTCAATGGCCACCTGGGCCTTGAATGTGGCACTGTACTTTTTCCTTGTCTTTTTCATCGTGAGTAAATTTAATGGTTTTTATTAAACTTACCCAGTTGTCTAAATTTCAGGGAGTATTATAAGCTTTTACCCGAGATATTGCTGACAAAACTGGAAATGCGAATGCCAGACATTTCCAAAATTCTGGCCATTTCCTGCAAAATGGAAGTAATACGTTGTTGAAGCCTCATGTACTTCCGACTGTATGTTCTCAATTCCCTGATACTTTGATCGGGGATCAGGCTACCTCGTAATAAACCCTTATGCAATAAAGCAGCAATCCATTGGGCATCTTTGACGTCACTTTTTCTACCAGGCATCTGCTTAATAAGGAATGGATTCACCAGAAGTAGTTTAAATCCAAGTTGTTCAAGGATATTCCACACCGGAATCCAATAAATACCCGTACTTTCCATGGCAATATCCATTACTCCTTCTGCCTGCAAGGCTTCTCCCAGTTCATGAATAGAGCTTGTCGTAGTAAGAAATTCAGTTACCTTACCATACTTTTCACCATTATAGACGGCACAAAAAATTGTATCTTTGTGTACGTCCAGTCCGCATGTCTTTTTCATATCACATGAATTAAAGATTATTTGCGCTATTATACGAATGTGCCATGAGCACGGATGCGCGTTAAAGCTGCGGACTGGATTTTTATTCGTCTGTGTGGAAATTGGATTTTTGCATGTAAATTTATGTTAAACTCACGTTAACTAATCAAATTCTATGGTTGGCTTGACTTTTAATTATCAAATGCGTAATTTTAGATTTTTCAGAAGCCCAGATGCCTACTGAAACGAAAACCCATCGGATACTCAGGTTTATCCTTTTTCTTTCGAACAGCTATGCCAAGTCGAAAGATGAATGTACTGCCTTTCTCGGAATCGGTGATACTGCATTTTACAGTTATTGCAACACACTGAAGGAAATCGGTTTCGATCTTTGTCAGCAAGATGGGAAATATTGGCTGGAATATACCGATCAGGATTTTCGGATTCTGCAGAACATATTTCATTTTTCCGTAGAAGAAGCCTATTTGCTTTCCCGGGGAATCGATGCCATCGCAGAAAACCATGGTGCCGCAATCCGGTTAAAACACAAACTGAAAGCATTCTTGAACCAGGATAAAGCCATTGATGATTATATACGAAAAGAGAAGTCGGGCATTGTAAGCTCTCTTCGAAAAGCACAGCAGCAACGCAAACAGATTCTTTTGGTGAATTATGCATCGGGGAACAGCCAAACGGTAAGGAACAGGATGGTGGAGCCTTTTGAATTCCGGGACGATTTCAATCTCGTATGGGCTTTCGATACCCTATTAAAACAAAACCGTCAGTTCAAGGTATGCCGGATAGAAGACGTTAAGGAGACACTTATTCCATGGAAAAATGAGCATTTTCACCACTCAAAGCCCATCGATGTTTTCAGGAATACGGGGGATCTGAACAAACATATTGAGTTGGGGATGAACCTGAAAGCCCGGAATCTGCTTATTGAAGAGTATCCGTTGACTGAACGGCACCTTGAAAGGATTGGTACCAACCAGTACAGACTGGCCCTTCAAGTTGCAAAATACGAAGGTCCGGGCCGCTTTGTTTTGGGGCTTATGGACGACATACAGGTTGTTGGAGGCGACGGTTTCCGCGATTATTTAAAAACGAAAATCAAAAAAATTCAAATTTTCTGACCCCACTTCGCGATTTCAGAAGTCGGGGTTCGGAAATTGGCAGAATGAAAATTAAGTAACCATAAATCGAGCCATTTTTAAAGCAGATAAAGTTGATTAATTAAGTGATAAACTAAAAATCGCATCGTTATGAGATTCAAGATTACATTCAATCGTACCGGGAAGCAACGGATGCTCCCTATGGACTACCAGTATTACCTGAGCGCCTGGATTTATAAGGTGATTGGACAGGCAGACCCTCTATTTTCCGATTTCCTGCATTCGCAGGGATATGTAAACGGGCACAGATCATTCAAACTCTTTGGCTATTCTCCGTTGTCGTTTGGCAAACCGGTTCTCTGGAAAGAAAAATCGCTGTTTGAGATTCAGGAGAATCAGCTTTCGGTGAACATCTCTTTTCATCTGGCCGAGGCAGCCGAAAAGTTTATCATCGGGTTGTTCAACAACCAGAAGCTTTACCTTGGCGACCGCTTTAACGGGCTCGACTTATCGGTTGTCAGTGTAGAAAGATTACCGGTGGTCGATGCCGGGGGAACTGTGGCATATCGCGCCTTGTCGCCCGTTGTGGTGAGCATATTGCCCGAAGGCAAAAAATATCCCGATTACCTGAATCCCGAGCATGAATCATATGAAGTTTTGCTCCGGCAAAATCTGATAAATAAATTCAATTCAACCCCAGGGAATGGTTCGATCGGGACAATCACTCCTTTCCATTTTAAATTGCGAAGTTCACCCCGTTCTAAGCTGATCACCATAAAACCTTACACTCCTGAACAAAGCAAGGTTCGGGGCTTTGTATTCGATTTCACCCTGAGCTGTCCGGCAGAAATACACCATTTGATTGAAGGATGCGGATTAGGCGAAAAGAACTCGATGGGATTTGGATGGGTAGAAGTTGCTAACCTTTAAACAAGTATTAGTGAGAGAATTGATTACCCTTTACAAATCAATAACTGGCTTCGCACCTTATCAATATCAATTGAAAGTAGCCGAGTTATTATTAGGTGGAAAGAATGTCATCCTGACAGTACCCACGGGAGCTGGTAAAACATGGGCATCCATCATGCCATTTCTATATACGCAGCAAACTGGAAAATTTGACTTCCCCCAGAAAATGATTTACAGCTTACCTCTTCGAACGCTTGCTAATTCCATTTACTCCAATGTCTCAGAGGTTTTACAAAAGAAAACAGTATTTGAAAGCCTACCTTCTCTTCATACAGGTGAATATAAAAACGACGAGCATTTTGAAAACGATATTATATTCTCGACAGTTGACCAAACACTAAGTAATTTTCTCTGTTTTCCACTCTCCTTATCCAAACGACAAGCAAATATAAATGCTGGTGCATTAATTGGAAGTTATCTGGTATTCGACGAATTCCATTTGCTTGATCCTAAATTATCAATGTCCACCACATTGGGAATGCTGAAAACACTGAAAAATCTTTGCCGTTTCTGCATTATGACTGCCACTTTGAGCGAAGAATATATTGAGGAATTAAAGAATGCTATAAATGCTGAGGTCGTATCAATTAATGGTTTTCCAGCCGATGAGGCTATAATAAATTCACTAAAAATCCCTGAAGGGTACAAGGCAAAAAAAACAGTGATTGTAAAAGAAGAAACTATTAAAGCCCAAACGATATTAAATCTGCACCAGAAAAAAACAATTGTAATTTGCAACCGTGTTGAAAAGGCACAACAACTTTATAAGGATATAGTTTTAAACCTTGAAGGTCTTAAAAATTTTAAAGGTCTCGAAATATCGAACATCATCTGCCTCCATTCCCGCTTTTTCGATGAAGACAGAAAAAAGAAAGAAGAAGATTTAAAACGGTTATTTGGAAGTAAGAATAAAGAAAGTGCTATACTGATTTCTACTCAAGTAATTGAAGCAGGAATGGATATTTCGTGCGACATCATGCACGTCGAGATTTCGCCGGTCAATTCCTTTCTGCAACGAGCCGGGCGCTGTGCGCGGTGGGAACACGAATATGGAGAAATTTATGTGTACAATATTTTTGAGTTGGAGGAACACGAAAAGCTTGAAATCGAGACCGTAACCGAAGAAGAAGATAAACAGAAAAAAGCCATCAACAATAAATACCTGCCCTACGATAAATCGCTCTGCAAAATAACATTCGAAAAACTGAAACAGATTTCATCTTTAAACAAAAACGTTTCTCAGCAATTGGTTGACGACATTCTAACCAATCGGGAATTAAGAGATTATATTCTTATCAAACAAGGTGACTTTAATCGCGAGAAAATCCAACAATCATGGCAAACATGTGAAAAGAACATGTATTCGCAAACCATCCGGGATATTCAAAGTATTGAGATTGCGATAATTGATTACCAAAAGGAGAAAGAGAAGACTTTTATACCATATAAATATCAAACAATCGGACTTTACAAATGGTCGTTCATCAAATGGATGAAAAGCTGCTTTGAGGATAGAGAAGAAGGTGATGATTTTTTTATTTTTAAAGCTCTTGATTTAAAAAACAACAATATAATTGACAGCTTTTCCTTAGACAATGATGGTTACAAACTTGAACCGTTAAGAAATGTTGATGATATTAAAGGTTGCTATGATATCGTTTTTGTCGATAAATCCATTTTAAGATATACTTTAGGGGTTGGCCTCGAATTGGGGAAAGGGACAACTTGTTCTCCGCTAAAACCTTTTGAGAAAAAAGAAAAAGAAATAACCGAATACCGGAAGGACACGTTTTGGCAGCATAACAAGGCCATTATTGGTTGTTACGAACTCGAATTTAGACCCAAACTCAAATTCACATTTAACCAGCTCAACAAATATTGGGGAGAAACCATTGATTGGGACAGGCTGATAAAAGCTATGATTTGCTTACATGATTATGGCAAGCTCAATTCGGCATGGCAAAAGCCAATGAGAGATCTTCAAATACTTAAAGGCAATTATATACAGGGAGAAGTTCTAGCTCACAGCGATTTTAATGAGCTTTCCGACAAAGAACTGGAATTGCAAAGCGGAGCGAAGAACAAGCCGCCACACGCAGGAGCAGGAGCTTTCGCATTTGTAGCAAGTGCAGAAGATATTGCCGATTCTATGAACTTTGAAGGCCTCACTAATTCTGTTTCAACAGCGATACTAAAACATCATGGAGTTGAAACAGGAAACCTACCCGGGTTTTAATATCAAAGTTGATAAGCCACTGGAAAATTTTGGAATAAAGACAAAATTGAATCGAAATGCACGAGAGGGGAGATTGACTGATTTTCTACCGGATAATAAAGAGGAATGGGTGACTTACTTTTTTCTTGTTCGGATACTTCGATTATGCGATCAAAAGGCAACAATGAATTTTGAGAAATTCTTAAAACAATAAAACCATGTATTCCACATTTAGAGTTAAAAAAGGAACAGGAACCTATTCCGATACTATAGAAGCATTTGGCTTAGCCAATTTAATTAATGAAATTCAAAACAGAATCGAGCTTCCTCATCCAAAATTATGGATAGAAGATAAAGGTTTGTATTACGAAATCACATCAAAACCAGTAATACATATTGAGCACATCAAAGGATTGACTTATTTCCCATTCTTTCAATATGTAATTCGGGATATCAATGAAACATTCGAAGAAAGCTACTTTGATTACCCAAAACAGCGGGATTTAAAGAAAGAACGACAAGAACTGGTAGAGAAAGCATATAAAGAATTTGCAGATAAAGAAAAGGCTGTACAATTAAGGTTAAGACTGAATGAAATCGAGCGAATCTATTCTGAAGAAAAATTCATAGATCCTCATTTGGACGTATATAGCCAAGTAGCAACCAACAATAATTTTGAAGTTTTCAAGAAGTTATATAACAACTTCTTTTTAAATAAAAATTCATTCACGATTCTGATTAAATTCATTTTGGATTATTATTCTGACAATCCAAAAGCTTTTAACATTGAAGACCTACGGTCTTTTAACGAAAAGATTACAGCACTTCAAATATATAATCCTAATTCTGGTAAAGGTCAAAACAGACCAAAAGCATCTGGTTCTGGAGCTAAAGGCATAGAATCAAACTGGATAAGTGAAACGATGAAAATATCCGGTGCTTTAACTAATATGCTTTGTAAGTTGGTAAAAGTTGGTAGTAGCTACGACATGAAAGTCTTTGTGCCCGATTTTAAGAAAGCTGAATACAACAAACAGAAGAAAATTGCTTTAGATTTTAAAAAGAATATTAAAGGGAACACACCATTGAAAGTAGACATTTTGAATCTTTTAATCATCAATAAACAACTTATTGAGAATACTGATGAATACAAAGACTTTAAAGCAAAGAACATCTTAACTGGTCTACATTCAACCTATCAAAAGGACTTGGGACAAAATAAAGCAGTTGTGAATATTGCCAAGCTTCAAACGCCCAGCTTTATTGAGTTCAATACAGAAGATGAAGCAAAAGATTGGGTTAAATTTTTAAAAGAACAAATCAATATTATTGGGAGTATTGACGAATTAGGGGATGCAATCCAAGGCTTGATCGCTTATCGCACATTCTTAACCAGTTCGCATTTCCCAAGCTGGGCTAAATTCGTTTTTTGGTATTCCAATCACATAATGTCCTGCTTATCCAAAAACAAAGATACAGTACCATTTAGAGAAACTTCTTTAATTAAATTCTTTAATAATACAACTATGAGTAATTTTAAAATCTCTGAAATCATCTCTAATGAAGGGTTCCAGAAGGTTGCTTACGCCATTCGAAAAAGTACGGTAACCTTACAGTACACACCTAAAGACCAACGAAAGTTCGAAATCCGTTATGGATTAGTGCAAACACTGCAAAACAAATCTAAATCAGCCACCGACTTAGCTGAATTTGTTGGTGAGTTTATCGCAACTTTCAATGCAGAAACAGCGCGTTATGCAGAAAAAACCGAAAAAGTTTTACGAGCGAATGTTCGTGAAAATGAACTAAGTCAATTCTATGGACTTCTCGATAAGTATCCATCAAAAGTAGTTGGAGCTCTACTTGCATCTTATGGATTTGCATTAACTGAAAAAGAAGCAGCAAAAGCAAATACAGAAGACATTTTAACCTCAGATGAATTAACAGAAAGACAATAACCAATAAAAATAATATCATGGCAAAACAAATTGCATCCATTTCAATCAGCGGTGAAATCACTCTGAACATGCACTCCTTGAATAACGAAGGAGGCGAAGGAAACCAGATTATAACCCGTCAATTGACTATTGTTGACAAAGATGGTCAGGAACATACAGTAAATGGCATTAGTGGCGATATGTTTAAACACATTCATGTTGGTCATTTGATTAACATTGCAAAAGAAAACAAGCTTGAACTTTGCTCAAACTGTTCAGTTGGAAACCCAAACCGATTGTCAAGTGGTGAAGATTTAGGAGTTTTCTTTTCAGGAAAGGATATAAAAGCATTAGGCGATAAAGAAATTGCTGATGCCTTAATTTCAAAATGTATTATTGATGATAGTCATGGCGTTTTAGTCACTTCTATTGGTAAACAAAACAGAAACCATGCTCGCAAATCTGTAATTGAGTTTGGATGGACAATTGGAATTCCAGACAAAAATAATACTAAAACTTACATCCATACAAAAGTAGTTGCCGATGCAGCAGGGAAAAGAGGTGAAAGTTCCAACGAAGGTCAAAACATTTTTCACAGACCTGCTAATCACGGAGCTTATGCTTTTGTTTGTAATATAGACACCTACCGAATTGGGTTCAATGACATCGATAGAAAATACGTAGATAGTATTGATCGTAAAAAGCGATACAAAGCAATCTTACAATCCTTATTGAGTTCGTTTTTAAATCCAAGAGGTGCCATGACAAGTAGCCAAAAACCTCACATCACCGATTTCAAAGGAGTTGTTACATATTCAGAAAAATTAATTCCTGCGCCGACAATTAGTTCAATCAATCCTGACTATATGGAAGAAATTGAAACTATTACGTCTAACCTAAATGACATTGAGCCAGGGGCTGTCACAGCTATAAGGTTTAGTGGACTTGGGGAATTGTCTGAAATTATAAAAAATCTGATGGTAGAAGAACCATATAAATTAAGCTGAAAATGAAGTTTTCTGTCATATATCAGCCAACAAATCTATTCTCTCTAAAAGAAAGTAACTCTACCAATTCCGGTGCAAAATCTTTATTAATTCCTTCACCTTATTCCATTAAAATGGCATTATTCAATCAAGCCATAACAATTGATGGGAAAGAGATTTTTGAAGAAAAGAAAAGTAAGGAATTTGCCTTTATCAAAGATGCCCAAATAGAATATCGGGTTATTGGTAGTTTTTGCGTGAACAATTGCTTTGTTACCATCCAATCACTAAGAGATGGAACATATCGGGGGAAACCTTCTTTCCGTGAATACATTTACCTTTCAGAAAACATCGAGATCATCTTTAACGTAAAAAACGAAGTAGCAAAGCAATACCTGCAGAAATACCTTCATCGGATAAACTATTTTGGAAAGCGAGGATGCTTCTTTCAGTTTGTTGGCTATCGGGATAATCCGGGTGAACCCAATGTGAAAGAATTTGATGCTTCGGATTTTACTACAGGAGTACTTCAGGAATTCGATGATATTTCTTCAAAAGCATTATTTAAAAATGTCGATAATTTTAACACCGCAAGTGCCCAGCGGGAAAAACGGATTCTTGTAATTCCGGTTAGGAATGTAAATTCATCAAAATCCTATACTCATTTTCGATGTTATTAGTTAGACTAATACAAGACAGGTAAATTATTTATGAGATCATGCTCACCACCGGAACCCATTTCAACTATTACCTGATTTGTCAGCGCAAGTTGTGGTTGTTTGCCAATGGCATCCAAATGGAAAACACATCGGATCTGGTTTACGAGGGGAAGTTGCTGCACGAAACCTCCTACCCGCGCCGCGCTGAGAAATACCAGGAAATTGAGCTTGACGGCATCAAGATCGATTATTACGACCCTCGTAATAAAGTGATCCACGAAATCAAGAAGTCGGACAAACATGAGGAGGCCCACGAATGGCAGGTGAAGTATTACCTCTATGTGCTTGAACAAAACGGGGTGGTAGGCGCTACAGGGCTGCTCGAATACCCCAAACTGCACAAAATCAACGAGGTGCTGCTCACCACCCCTGATCGCGAAGCCATCCGGGAGATGATCGCTGATATCGGGAAGATTATTCACCAGGAACTTTGCCCGGAACGAATACAAAAGTCACGGTGCAAGAACTGCAGTTATTTCGATTTTTGCTGGAGCGGGGAGGAAAACCAATGAAGAAAACCTATTACCTATTTAACCCGGGCCGTTTACAGCGCAAAGACAATACGCTGAAGTTTACACCTTTCGACGAAGATGGCAACGAGGAGAAACCGCGCTATCTGCCCGTTGAGAATGTGGGTGAACTGTATTGTTTTGGTGCGTTAGATGCCAATTCGGCCTTGTTCAATTTTCTCGGCAAGGAGCAGATACCGGTTCATTTCTTTGACTATTACGAAAATTACACGGGCTCCTTTATGCCGCGTGAAGCTTTGCTTTCAGGGAAAATGGTGATTGCCCAGGTCAAATTTCAGCAGAACAAAAAGAAGAGAATTGACCTCGCCCAACGAATCTTGGACGGAGCCAGTTACAACATGGTGAAAAACCTGAAATATTACAACAGTCGCGGGAAAGACCTGGAACCCATTATTGGCATCATAGAAAGTCTGGCAGCAAAGATTCCGGATACTACGGCCATCAACGAACTGATGGGGATCGAAGGGAACATCCGGAAGAACTACTACGAAGCTTTTGAGCTGATCATCAACGATTTCAGCATGGGCGGACGAAGCTATCAGCCTCCGGGGAACGAGGTGAATGCGCTGGTTTCATTCGGCAATATGATGTGTTACAGCCAGTGTTTGCGGGCGATCCATCAGACACAGCTTAATCCGGTCATCAGTTTCCTGCATGAACCGGGCGAACGCCGCTATTCGCTTTCGCTCGATCTGGCCGAAATTTTCAAGCCGCTTCTGGTTGACCGGGTCATTTTCAAGGTAACCAATAAAAAGATGATCCAATCGTCGCATTTCGAAGAAAACCTGAACCGGGTGATTCTGAAACCCAATGGGAAAAAGAGGTTTGTGCAGGCGTTTGAAGACCGGTTGGAAGAAACCATCGCTCACCGGACTTTAAACCGATCGGTAAGTTACAAGCACCTGGTCAAGCTGGAGTGTTACAAGCTGCAAAAGCATCTGCTGGAAATTGAAGAATACAAACCATTTAAAATGTGGTGGTGATGTATATAGTTGCCATGTACGATGTAGGTAAAAAGCGGGTTGGTAAAATGCTTAAACTATTCCGGCAGTATCTGAGTTGGATTCAGAATTCGGTATTTGAAGGCGAGATTACGGAGGTGAAACTGATTGAATTAAAGCAAAAGGCCAAGATGATTATGAATGAAGAAACCGACAGTTTGATTATTTTTAAAACCCGTCAGGAAAAGTGGCTGGATAAGGAGATTGTAGGGCTTGAGCGCCAGAATGTAGACACTTTTTTGTAATCAATTGGTTGTCGATCGCAGGGAAAACGATGAAAAATCGTGACCAACGGCGGCAAATTTATAGGAACTCCGTTCTTTGACATACTGGAAATAAGGCAAATATCCCATATTGTCGAACTCCTGAAGAAAATTCACTTTGGGAGTTCGACAACTTTTCAAGAAAAAAGCACTATTTTTGCAAAAGTTAATTTACTGAGAATTAGCTAATTTTTTTGAGTCGTCGAACGGCTGCCAATCGCACCAATCTGGAATTGAAACATTGAAAAAAGATTTGATACTTGGGAAAAGTTTGCTGCCAATCGCACCAATCTGGAATTGAAACTTAAAATATCAGCGTTCGCGAACGACGAAACAATCTGGCTGCCAATCGCACCAATCTGGAATTGAAACGATGGACCGTATTGGGAGAAGTTGCCATTCACGCGCGCTGCCAATCGCACCAATCTGGAATTGAAACTGCAGTTAACGATAACTTGTTTATAACAGCAATGCTGCCAATCGCACCAATCTGGAATTGAAACGGTCCAGAGGTGGATCGCCGGCCTTCGTGTTTGCTTCTGCCAATCGCACCAATCTGGAATTGAAACCTGGTAAACGAGGATGACTGGATGCTCAGGATGGCTGCTGCCAATCGCACCAATCTGGAATTGAAACGTTTAAACACACTATATCGACCTGGAACGGGTGCACTGCCAATCGCACCAATCTGGAATTGAAACGGTTAAAAACCGGGCAAAGCGATTGGCGGAAAGGGCTGCCAATCGCACCAATCTGGAATTGAAACTTCGATCAAATACTGAACGTCACCCCATTCGGGTTCCTGCCAATCGCACCAATCTGGAATTGAAACAAGCATAATGCTTTGTGGGATGCAATAGTAATAAAACTGCCAATCGCACCAATCTGGAATTGAAACTCATCAAGCGTCAATTTTTGCCCTACGAACTGACACTGCCAATCGCACCAATCTGGAATTGAAACAACATTGAATTAAGCCTTGACAAACAAGGCGAAATACTGCCAATCGCACCAATCTGGAATTGAAACCAGGATCTTTTCAGGATCAAAGTCCTCGGGGAGTTCTGCCAATCGCACCAATCTGGAATTGAAACTGACGTTAGT
>ERZ1026792.1961-NODE-1961-length-11660-cov-2.344056_pt1 | contig 11660 bp, 8 predicted proteins | sample MGYA00520884_ERZ1026792 | MGnify/ENA primary metagenome ERZ1026792 (study PRJEB33270, sample SAMEA104284473) | anaerobic digester metagenome | biome: Anaerobic digester microbiome; feature: mesophilic sludge digester; material: Anaerobic digester biomass | place... | reverse complement strand
CCCTCACCCTGACCCTGCCCGCCGATGCTCCGCCAGGTCCGGCGGAGCATCGGCGGGCAGGGTCAGGGTGAGGGTCGCCGTGGGCGCTTCAGGCCCCAGGCTGCCGGCCAGGGCGCTGACCTCGGGCAGGGCCAGGGGCAGGATGGGCAGCGACAGCTCCACGGCGTCGCGGCCTGCGACGCGGGCCCCACCGTAGGTGGCCCTGGTCCGCAGCGAAAGGGTGGCCTCGCCGGGCGCGCCGGTCTGCAGGCTCCAGGCCGCGACGCCCGCTCCGCCGGCGGGCACGTGCACCACCTGCTCCGGCCGGCCTTCCAGCGACAGCCCCATCGCGTCCAGCTCGACCGTGGCCGAAACGGGCCGCGCCGTGGCGTTGCGCACGGCCACGGTCATGGTAAAGGCGTCGCCCTCGACCAGGAAGCGGGGAGCCGCCGGCAGAAGACTGATCTCCCGGGAGATGACCAGGTGGGCCGTCGCCTGGCCGACCTGGGTATCGGTGGTCACAGCCCGGGCCATGGCCGACCACGTAGTGAGGTTGTCGGGCAGGGTCAGGGTCAGCTCCGCGCGCCCATCGGCCCCGGTGACGACGGCCGGTGCCCAGTAGGCCGTGTCGAGGAATGCCCGCCGCGGCGCGCCTGCTCGCGCCGCCCCCTCTTCGGCCCCGCCCATGCCCCGCTCGGGATAGAGGGCGCGAAAGAGGCGCAAGGAGTCAAAAGTAGAGACGTTGTTGGGCCGCGGCCCGTAAAAGGCGGCAAAGGGGTCCGTCGCCCGGTCGCTGGCGAGGGCCGCGACGGCTTCGTCGACCACGGCCATGCTCACTTCGGCCACGGCCGGCCGGCCCCGGGCATCGGTCACCTGTACCTGGAAGGTCGCCTCCTCACCCGGGCCCGGGGCCTAGTCCTCGGCTGTCAGGGTGACGCTCAATTGGCCGCCAGCGGCCGGCACCAGGAGCTGGACCCCAGCGCTGTACAGCTCGGCCTCGCCCCGGCTGGCACCGGGCAAGGGGCCGGGCTGGGACGGGAAGTACTGGCTGATCTGCACGTAGATGTTGGGCACGTGGGCCGCCTCGATGGGCACCGTCAGGACGTTGGTGCCGGCGGCGAGGGACAGCGGTCGTAGCTCGAGCACCTCGCCCCGCTCCAGGGTCAGCAGCGCGGGGCCGGGGGCCAGGGACTGGACCACCACCAGCGCCTCGTCGCCCACCTGGTACTCCTCTCGGTCCGCGGCGACCGACAGGTACTCGGAGCTCTGCATCTCGCGGACGTGCCACGGTGCCTGCCTGCTGGCGTCGTACACCCACAGCGAGTCCTCGACCTGCACCCCGCCGGCGGGCTCCGCAAGGCGCACGCGGTAGGCGCCCTGTTCCGGGATGCGAATTGAGAAGATTGCCTGGCCCGTCTCGTCCGTGGGCGCGGTGGCGGTGCCGATCTCACGGTCGTCAAAATCGACGACGCTGGCCTGCAACTCCACGCCGGCCAGGGGCTCCCCGGCCAGGTCGGCCAGGCGGCCCGCAAACTGGATCTCTTGCCCGGGCTCGAAGAAGGCCGGCTCCAGCAACAGGGACAGCTCGTGTGGCGCGGGGTGGAGCGAGACCGTTGCATAGCTGGTCACGCTCTGGCCGGCGTCGCCGGTAACAGTTGCCTCCAGAGCCAGGAGCAGGCGTCCCCCCGGCGGCTCGGCCAGCAGTTCCCCGGGCACCAGCGCCGTGGTCCACTGCCCGGCGGCGTCCGTGCGCCCCGTCCCGGCGGCGAATGCCTCAAAGAATCGGGGCAGGCCCTGTCCCTCGGTCCAGCTTTCCGGCCCGGCATAGCCCCGCAGCTCGACCTCGGCGCCGGCGACCGCCTGCCCCGAAAAAGTGCGGGCCGATACGGTCACGCTGATGGCCTCGCCCTGTCCGTACGCGGCGTGGGGTGTGGCGACGACGACCTCGTACTCGGGCTTGCGGTACTCCTGCACCTCGATGGGCAGGCTGGCGGCCGTGCCGCCGGCCTCCAGCTCGAGCTGCCAGGTACCCAGGGCGGGCTCGTCGGCCAGCCGGACCTCGCCGTGCACCGTGCCGAATTGGGTGGGCGTCAGCACCTGGCTTGCCACCAGGTTCCCCCTGGCGTCGCGCAGCCCCACCTCCACGGGCAGGTCCGGCCCGGGCAGGGTCAGGCTGATGCCCTCGCCCGCGCGGATGATGGCCTTGAAAAAGACGGTCTGGCCCGGGCGGTAGATGGGCCGATCGGTGTAGGCATAGACTGTGTGCTGGGACCGGCGAGGCGGCGGCACGCCCCACGACCACCATCCGGCGGCGCTCCATTCGTCGTCCATGCCGGCTACCGTCCGGTCGCCCTCCTTGTCCGACAGGACCCACAGCGCCCCCGGATCCGGCCCCGGCTCAAAGGTCGCCAGGCCGTCCTCGCCGGTCACCGCCGTGCCCAGCAGCGCGCCCTGGGCGTCGTACAGCGATAGGGTGGCGCTCACCACGGGCGCCCCGCCCTGGATCTCGGTGTCCCAGGCCAGGATCTGGGCCGTGCCCTGCCCAGCGGCCTCCGCCGGGCCGGCCAGGGCCCGCTTGAGGGCCAGGCTGTGGCCGGTGAGGACTACCAGGAGCTGCGAGGCCTCCTCGGCGGGGGGCTCGGCGGACAGCAGGTACAGGCCGGCCGGCAGCTCGGCGGGCAGGTGGGCCTGCGCCAGTCGCCAGTCATTTCCCGCCTCGTCGCCGTCGAGGGGCAGAAGGGGGCCGTGCCACTGCAGGGTGGGGGTCAGCTCGGCCGTGTCCAGCACGCGCGCCCGGCTGGCGTCCTCGTCCCAGAAGCCCGGGTGGTACAGCTCCAGGAGCTGGGTCTCGGTGATGGCATGCAGGCGAAAATCGGCCACGTCGGCGCCCCGGACGGCGAGCTGCACCGCCCGGTCGCCGCCGGCGCCCACCACCTGCAGGTTGGGGCCGGAGCCGAACCGCACCTCGGCCTGGCCCGTGGCAAAGGCCCAGCTCTGCGCCCGGCCCAGGTCCTGCCTCCTGCCCGCCGCCCGCGCCGCGCCCGAGAGGCTGACGCGATAGCGGCTGCCGGGCAGCCAGCCCGGTTTCGGCTGGAAGGTCAGGGTGAGATCGCCGTCGGACCAGGCCAGATCGCCGGGGGTGTCGGGCACGATGGTCAGGGCCCGCTGCACGCTGGCGCGGTCCATGGGAAGGGCAAAGCGCAGCACGAGGGGCTGGGCCAGGCTGAGGACCTCGCCGGCCGGGACGCTGGCCTCCGCCAGCAACGGCTCGCTACGAAAGGTCCACGAGAGCGTCTCGATCAGGGCCGCGCCGCTCGCGTCGCGCACCGCGGCGTCCAGGTGCACCTCGTACGCCGTGTCGCCCCGCCAGCCGTCCCGCGGCGTGAAGACAAGGGTGTCGCCCTCCCAGGCAATCTCGCCCTCCACCGCCGGCGTGAAGCCCAGGCCGGCCGCCACCGAATCCCGGTCCATGGGCCGCGTGAACGACAGCCGCAGGGGCCTGTCCAGGGCGACGGCCTCCGCGCCCGGCCCCGGATCGGGGATACCCGTCATTCTGTCGGTATCGAATGGCCGCGCCACTGCCTCGTCCAGGGTGAAACCCAGGGCATCCTGGACGCCGGCATCCAGGCTCCAGCGGTAAGAGGAGAGGGGCTTGAGGGCGCCGCCAGGTCGAAACACCAGTGTCGTGCCGCCGTTCTCCCACGAGACCTCGCCCTCCACGGGCGTGCCGTCGGCCTCGGCCAGGCCAAAGCGGGCCTCCACGGTCTCGGCCAGGGGCGGCCGGTTAAAGGTGATGCGCACCGGCGTCCATAGGTCGGAGACGACTTTTTCCGGGGCGGGCCGGGCGTCCACGATCAGGAGTGGTGGGGCCGTGCGGAACTGCCAGCGGGGGCCGGGGCGCGGCGCCGGGTCACCTTCCAGGTAGACCTGTCCCAGGCTGGCGCTGTAGGCGCGGTCGGCCTCCAGCGGAGCGGAGGGCGTGAACGACCAGGTGCCCTCCCGGCAATCGACGGTGCCCGCCACTGCCGGAGAAAGGACAAAGGACTGCGACGTGGCGTCGCAGTCCAGGTCATAGTTAAACTGGGCCTCCAGCGAGGGCAGCGGGCCCAGGCCGCCCGTCCCTGGCGCGGGGCTGGCGCCGTCCAGGAGCGGGGGCAGGGCAAAGCCCCATTCCACCGCGTTGCGCGTCGTGCGGGGCACGAGCCCGCCGCGGGCGCCGTCGGCCAGGCGAGCGCGGTAGCGCATGCCGGGCTCAAAGCCAGCTCCCGAGGGTTGGAAGACGACCTGTGTGTGGTCCTCGTTCCAGGCAAATGTGCCCGCCACGGCGGGTGCCAGGGCAAAGCTCGATTCCACCGATGCCCGATCCATGGGCTGGTCAAAGGTGAGGGTGATGGGTGTCGTGGGGTGGAAGGCAAACCCGGGCTGGGGTTCCAGCCCGGTGAGCCGCGGCTCGTAAGCCGGCAGCTCCCCGGTCATGAACAGGCCGGCGGCCAGGGCAGCAAACACCAGGCACGCGACCAGGAGAAACAGGGCCAGAAAGGCCAGCAGGTGACATCCCCGTCGTGTCCTCATCCCTTGTCTCCTCTCCCCTAAGGCCAGATGCTTTGGCCGGCTACATCTTGATGCACCCCTCGATGTGACTGGTATTGGCCACCTCGCTGGCGACGTCCACCAGGGGCACGGGCCGGTCGGGCCAGCCCGTGGCCGCGAGGCACGCCACTCCGTCCCGCTGCGGGCACGAGCGGCATTGGTTGTGAACCCAGAGGATGGCGCGGCTGAGGCGCGAGTAGGCCAGGGCCGCATCCTGTTCCTCAACGTCGTCGGCGTGGAGCAGCTCCACGGTGCCCATCTGGGCGAGCATGTGGGCCAACTGGCCCTGGGCAAAGAGGGCCTCCGCCGGCCCGCTTTCCTCGCCGCTCGAGGCCGGGCCCTCGGGCAACCCCTCCCATTGCTCCAGCACCTGGTCATAGAGCTCCGGATCGTCAAACTCCAGGGGCAGGGGCAGGCCTTCCGCCCTTTTCGGCCAGCGCATGAGGGTCAGGGCGATCATCATGCTAAAGCCGGTCATGGCCGGGGGCAGGTCGGGGTCCAGGAACATGTCCGCCACGTCTTCGTCTTCCTCGATGTCAAGAGGCGACAGGATCTGGCGATGGACGCTGGCCCAGACCCGTACCGCGGCCCTGGCCGATTCCGGCAGCTCCTTGAGTATCTCCAGGATGATCTGGGCCATCTTGATCAGCTTGCGGCTGCCCACGCGCCGGCCTGAGGGCTCGAGGGGCAGGTGGGCTTGCAGCACGCTCTCCATGAAGCCCAGGGGGTCTTCCAGTAGCTCGGTGGGCACGCCGGGCAAGTTCATCAAGTTGTCCAGGCGGCCGGCCAGTTGGGCGACCAGGGCCATATCCGACGTCTCGGTCAGTTGCAGCACCAGGGGCCACCAATCATCGGGATCGAGGTAGCCCAGGTGATAATCTTCATAGGATTCGGGCAGATAGTCGTTGTCGCTCAGGAAAAAACGCTCTGCCAGCTCGTCGCAGATCTCGTATAGCTGCTCTTCCTCGTCGTCCCAATCCTCTTTGTCTGCGAACCACCAATCTTCCATTCTATGCCTCCAAACTGCCCGGCGTGCGACGCACCCGGGCAGCGACTGGTCCCATAGGGTGACGTCATTATAGCACAGGCGTGCGGTGGGCACAACCACGGATCGGCCGCGGAAAGGTCCGTCGGCGTGCGCCGGCAGTTGACGCCTGCGCGGCCCTGTGTTATACTCGGTCAGCACCACCGAAACCACAGGAGGAAGTGCAATGACAGTTCAGGCACAGGACATCATCAACGCCATGCCGGGCGCTTTTCTTCCCGCCAGGGCTGGCAACACCAAGGCCCTCGTCCAGTTGGACCTGACGGGCGAGGATGGCGGCCAGTGGGTCATTGACGTCGCAAATGGGCAGTGCCAGGTGCGCCAGGAGATGGCGTCCAAGCCCGACGTCACGGTGACGATGGACGGCGACGATTTTGTGGCGCTGTATCGAAACGAGCTCAACCCGGTGCAAGCCTTCATGGGCGGCAAGATCAAGGTGGCAGGCAACGTCGGGCTGGTCATGCAGTTGATGAACTGGTTCGAACGCTAAAGACATCTGTTCCCGGCCGAGAACCGCGAGAAAAAAACTGGGAACTGCCGGAAGGCAGTTCCCCATTTTAGTGCCCCCAAAAACACCGAGAGCTAAGGGCGGCCCAACCCCTAGCTCTCTGTCAAAAGGAGGAGAAGAATTTGATTGGTGGCATGGCCCATATTGACCTGGTGCTTTGGCGCCGCCCTTGCGACGCTCTACCCAGGATGACGCTCGCCCGCCATGAACCATGCCATTGCTCGAGGGTATAATACCACACCGCCCAGTAGCGTGCTGGACGCAAACTATACGGAAACCCTACGCTTCCATGAGTTTTGAACACCAGGGATAGATATTGTGGTGCCCCGTGCCGGCTTCCCGCCGGCCCGCAATGACCGCGGGTGGAACTCCAGGAAAAGGGGTCCCGCCCCTTCTTGCATTTCCGGGCAGGTTGGGGTAGAATGCATACCTGCCGGGCGGTCCATTCGTTCAAACCCAGGTGGGGGTGTGCCTACACAAAGAGAGCGAGCCAACGGCGACGAAAGGAGAGATGATGACAGACTCGATCATAGCAATTCGCCTCACCCGTAACCTGCGCTACAAGCTCACCTACCTGAAGATCTTTGAGACGTATCTGGAGTCGCACCCGGGCCCCGAGGTTTCGGCTCTTTTACGAGATTTGATACAGGCGCAGCAGTCGGCCATCGGCCCCCTTTCGCGCTATCTTCGGCGCCTGGAGGTCCCGGTCCAGGACCTGGAACTGGATCAGAAGCTACTCAGCCACGCGTTCAGCCGCGCTGACCTTCGCTCCAGACTGCGCTTTATTCACGATGGGTTGCGCCGTGCCACCGCCTGGTACCGTACCCAGTTGGTCGACCGGCAGATGGTGGCCGACCCCGAGCTGGAAGCGTTGCTTTTCGAGTTGGGCGAGATCGATGCCGCAAAGCTGTGGCAGACAGAAGCCAGGATGAGCATGATGCGCATTCCCCTGAGCGCCAAGGACAGAGAATGGTCGGAGCAGCAGCGGGTGGCACCCGAGGACGAGGAGGAATGGCGCCCCAAGCTCGTTGACGATCTCGGCCGGCCGGCGTGGGGAGGGAAGCAGTCCCCCGAGTGGCCGCGGCCGGGCAGATATCGCCGGGGAGAGCCGCGCTAGGCTCGCCCGCCAAGCACTACCGCCGAGGAGAAAGGAGTATCTCAGGTGGAGATCAAGACTGTCGGTGTCATTGGCTGTGGACTGATGGGCGCGGGCATCGTAGAAGTATGCGCCAGGGCGGCCTACGACGTGGTGGTCCTGGAGGTGAACCAGGACCTCTTGGACCGGGGACTGGGCCGCATCAGGAGCTCGCTGGAAAAGGCAGTTGCCCGGGGCAAGGCCACCCGGGAAGAGGCGGATCAAACCCTGGGCCGCATTCGCGGCACCCTGGACCTGGCAGATTTTGGGGCGTGCGACCTGGTGGTCGAGGCCGCCGTCGAGAACATGGAGGTCAAGAAACAACTCTTTGCCGCCCTGGACGCGGTCGTGCCTTCCCACGCCATCCTGGCGAGCAATACCTCGTCGTTGTGCATCACCGAGATGGCCAGCGCCACGAAACGCGGCGATAAGGTCCTGGGCATCCACTTCTTTAACCCCGTGCCGGTCATGCCCCTCATCGAGTTCGTGCGCACCATCCTGACCAGCGACGAGACGATGCAGACAGCGCGAGAGTTTGGCGCTTCGTTGGGCAAGACGATGGTCACGGCCAAGGACACGCCGGGTTTCATCGTCAATCGCCTGCTCATCCCCTACATCCTGGACGCCGTCCGCGTATACGAGAACGGGCTGGCGACGCGAGAGGACATTGACACGGCCATCAAGCTGGGCCTGAACCACCCCATGGGCCCGCTGACGCTCCTGGATTTCGTCGGGCTGGATACGACGCTATTCATCGCCGACGCGATGTTCGAAGAGTACAAGGACGAGCGCTACGCGGCGCCGCCCCTGCTGCGCCGCATGGTCCTCGCCGGCCAATTGGGGCGCAAAAGCGGCAAGGGATTCTACGACTACAAGTGAGGCGCGGGGGAACCCCGCCGCCCATCCATCGCAGCATGGTCAGCATTCGCGAGGTTGGCAAGCGTTATGACTCCACACAGGCCCTTGACCGCCTGTCGCTGGAGGTGCCGCCCAACTCGGTCTTTGGCCTGCTGGGGCCAAACGGCGCCGGCAAGACGACGCTTCTGCGGCTGGTCATGGGCTTTATCTTTCCCGATGCGGGCCAGATCGACCGCCATGGGCTGCCGATCACCCGCATCGGCTACCTTCCCGAGCGTGCTTTCTATCCGCCGCGCTTTAGCATTCAGGATTACCTGGCAAACCTGAGCCTCCTGGCCGGCGTGCTGCCTGCGGTCGAAAGCTTGTTGGCGCAGGTGGGCCTGAAGGGGGCGGGCAGCCGGCGCCTGGGTGCCTGCTCGCGGGGTATGCTGCAGCGCGTGGGCCTGGCCCAGGCGCTGTTGGGCAATCCCGGCTTGCTCCTGCTGGACGAGCCGGCGCTGGGCCTCGATCCCGCCGGGCAAAAGTTCATGCGCGAGCAGATCCAGGCCCTGCACGAGGCCGGCAAGACGGTCGTCCTGTCCAGCCACCAGCTCGACGAGGTCACGCGCGTCTGCACCCACGTGGCGGTTCTCAGCCAGGGCTGCCTGATCCGCAGCGGCCCGCTTGACGCCATGCTGGCCGAGCGCTCGCAAGTCGTCATAAGTACCGGGTCGCTGTCCTCCGACCTGGCGCACGAGCTGGAGAGCCTGGAGCAGGGCATATCCGCCGGGGCAGAGCAGGTGGTGCTCTTCGGCCCGGCCATCGGCCAGAAGGCCGCTGTGCTGCGCCGCCTGCTCGACGCCGGCGTGGACATCCGGCGCGTCAGCGAGGAACGGGTCACGCTGGAAGAGATCTACCTGGAGGCAACCAGGCGATGAAGCGCACCTGGGTCGTGGCCCGCTTCCTCACCCGGGAGCTGTTTCTGTCGCTGATGGGCATCGTGCCCATCGCCACGGCGGTTACCTTCGGGCTCATTGCCTTCGAGTATGGCATGGATCAAGCCCAGTTCTTTACCGTGGCTGGCCTCGGCACCGCGACCATTTGCCTGGCCACGGCCCTGCTGCTGGCCGCGCGGGCCAACCATGCCTGGTTTTATCCGCTTCTGGCCCGGTTGTCGCGGCGCGGCGAGCTGCTGGCGGCCATTGTCCTCAGCAGCGTGGGCATCACGGCCCTCCTGGCGCTTCTGATCGCAGTGGCCAACCTGGCCACCGGACGGCTGACGCTTCACATGCCCTCGGCGCTGTGGCTGCTGCCCACCTGGCTTGCCCTGTGGCTGCTGGCCGCGGCGCTGGCCCTGCCCCTGGCCTCCCTGACGAGCCGCAGCGGGTCACACCTGGCGCTGTGGGCCCTGTTCGCCGCCCTCCTCATCGTCAACGACCAGAAAAGCACACTGTTGGCTGGCGGGCCGGAGTGGGCTGTCCGCCCGCTGACCATCATCTTCTGGCCAGTCACCACACTCCTGTCGCAGGCCTCGGCCGGGGTCCACGATCTCGACTACTTCCTGGCGCTGCTGCTGGTCCTGGTCTATGCGCTGTTCCTGTTTGTCCTGGCTGCCTACCTCTTTAGCAACAAGGACTTGTTGTGGGCCGAGTGACGTACCCCTGCGCCGGGTGCAGGCCCGAACCTTTTGCCACGGAGACAACATGACGGAAGCTACACTGACCTTCCCCCCGGACTTTTTGTGGGGCACTGCGACCTCTGCCCACCAGGTGGAGGGCGACAATACCGGAAATGACTGGTGGGCCTTCGAACAACGACCGGGTGCCATCTGGCGGGGCGATCGCAGCGGCAAGGCCTGCAATTGGTGGGAGGCTGCCGAGCGGGATCTCGACCTCATGGCCGACGCGGGCCAGGTGGTAGGCCGCCGTCCGGCCGACCTGGCCGGCCCCGAGGATGATGATTTTCAAGCTTCTTGACCTGTGGGGCAGCGCGCCATTCTAGCGCTAGAGCGACTCCAGGTTGGCGTACCCCAGCATCAGCCACTTGGTGCCCTGGCGCTCGAACACCACCTGTACGCGGGCGTTGGCGCCCTGGCCTTCCAGGCTCAGGACCACCCCGTCCCCGAACTTGGCGTGGCGGACCTGCTGGCCGAGCTTGAACGCCCCCGGGGGAGCCTCGTCCTGGAACCGCCGGCCGCTCATGGACAGGTTGCTGCCGGCGGGGCGGGTCGCGTGCTGCGGGGTCGTGCGCGACTGCGGCGAATAGACCGGCCGGGACACCTGCACCTTCGGGCGGACTTCCTCGACCAGTGCCAGCGGAATCTCGGCGATGAAGCGGGACGGCGCCCCGAAGTTGTCGACGCCGTGCATGCGGCGCTGTTCGGCGTAGGTCACGTACAGCTGGCGCATGGCGCGCGTGCAACCCACGTAACAGAGGCGGCGCTCCTCCTCGAGGCCGGCGCGGCCCTGATCGTCCATGGTCCGCTGGCTCGGAAACAACCCTTCCTCCCAGCCGGGCAGGAACACCGTCTGGAATTCGAGCCCCTTGGCCGAGTGCAGCGTCATGATCGAGACGGCGTCGGCGGCCTCGTTGTTGTCGCGGTCCATCACCAGCGAGATGTGTTCGAGAAAGCCGCCGAGGGACGGGAACTCGCCCATCGAGTTGACGAGTTCCTTGAGGTTTTCGAGCCGGCCGGGACTATCGGGCGATTTGTCGTTCTGCCACATCTCGGTGTAGCCCGATTCATCGAGCACGATCTCGGCAAGTTCGGTGTGCGGAACTCCGGTCATCACCTGACGCCAGCGTGCGAAACTGTCGATCAGCTTCCTGAGCGAGGTGCGCGTCTTGGCCGGCAACTCGTCGGTCAGCGAGTTCGCCTCGGCAGCGCGGTAAAGTGAGATGCCCTGCGCCCGCGCGATGTTGTGCAGGCGCTTCACCGATGTGTCGCCGATGCCGCGTTTCGGCGTGTTGATGATGCGCTCAAAGGCGAGGTCATTGTCAGGCGACGCTACGATCTTCAGGTAAGCCAGCGCATCTCGGACTTCAGCGCGCTCGTAAAACCGCGGGCCACCGACGACGCGATAGGGCACTCCCAAGGTGATGAAGCGGTCTTCGAAGGCGCGCATCTGGAACGAGGCGCGCACCAGGATGGCCATGTCGTTGAGTTTTTCGTGTCTGCGCTGCAAGCTTTCGATGTCGTCACCGATGGCGCGGGCTTCCTCGTCGCCATCCCAATGGCTGCGCACGATGACCGGGTCGCCATCGTTCTTGTCGGTGCGGAGCGTCTTGCCCAGCCGGCTTTCGTTCTTCGCAATAAGTCCCGATGCGGCGCCAAGGATATGGGGCGTCGAGCGGTAGTTGCGCTCCAGCTTGATGATCTTGGCGCCGGGAAAATCCTTCTCGAAGCGCAGGATGTTGTCGACCTCGGCGCCGCGCCAGCCGTAGATCGACTGGTCGTCATCGCCCACGCAGCAGATGTTCCTGTGGCCCTGGGCGAGGAGGCGCAGCCAGAGATATTGCGCCACGTTGGTGTCCTGGTACTCGTCGACCAGCATATATTTGAAACG
>ERZ1026792.1959-NODE-1959-length-11671-cov-2.503292_pt1 | contig 11671 bp, 9 predicted proteins | sample MGYA00520884_ERZ1026792 | MGnify/ENA primary metagenome ERZ1026792 (study PRJEB33270, sample SAMEA104284473) | anaerobic digester metagenome | biome: Anaerobic digester microbiome; feature: mesophilic sludge digester; material: Anaerobic digester biomass | place... | reverse complement strand
TTCTTGATACCAGCGTACCCATTCAGATAAAGCCAGGTCATTAATCTCTTTTGCTCGGTTTATTAATTTTTCGGATGAAAACGTAAAGAAACGGTCATTGTTTCCAACCAATTTTTGAAATTCATTAATAGATGGCTGTAAGGAATCATTCCGAGGATGAAATACTACCGAAAAATACACCTTCTTGTATGGCCAATTGGGTGAGGACTCAATGCTTGTGGCAAGTAGTAGATTCCGCCACAATTGATTCATGCCACCTTTGAATGGGCATTCTTCATATTCTCTAATACGGTCGGCATCAAACGGTGAAGTATCTTGCACTGTAATATCCCAATAACGAAATTTACACTTGCTGTGGTAATAACAAAGATTTTTATTATCCAGAATTGCGGATGCTGGAGCGCAGGCATGAGAGGGAGTTCGACCCAGACTTTTGAAACCTCCGCAAGTTGTAAACTCCACTTCCGTCAGTTTATGTTCAATCATCCATAGGTTGAGATTGCCCAGATGGTCATAGTATGCAATGGCAATATCTGCATCTGTGCCGCTCACATACGTGTGGTCATTTAGCACATTGTCAGGTTCATCCCAAAACTCAATCCGAAATCCTCTGTCTAGATAATCAGTTGCAATCGACTTGAAGTCTGTTTTTACAGCACTTAGAACCTTGGCAGCAATCAGTGGATCCTTAAGGAGGGGCAAGAACAAATTAGCACATGCAGCTTGAGAACTTGCCATATGTCCCAGAAACTTATGAGATTTGAAGGGGAATCGTCGTTGATGATCCAGGAAACGTTCTACTATTGGGCGATATAACGGATAGCCCTGTGATTTTAATTCGTCTGGTAGCAAAGCGTCATAAGGAGTGTTATTGAAATACCCCGGTTCTTGAGTCAGATGAGCCCATTTCCAATTTATCAAGTGAATGTACATTTGTAACTGAAAATCGGTAAGTTCATTGGGTAACCGGTATATTTTTCCATCAATCTCATAAATTTTCATAATAATGGCCGGCTTTCGTTTTTTCTACTCAAAAAAATAAATGCCTCGCTAAATCTTCACGAGGCATTTATTGTGTTCCTTCCTACCTTTCCAGTTCTCGAACCGGAGGGAACAGAATGACCTCGCGGATATTATGCTGCCCTGTGAGAAGCATGACCAAGCGGTCAACGCCCATGCCGAAGCCGCCGGTGGGCGGCATGCCATAAGCTAACGCGCGCAAGAAGTCCTCATCCATGGGGTGGCGTTCCTCATTGCCCTCGGCATAGGTGCGCCCCATCTCCAAGAAGCGCTTCTCTTGCTCTAACGGGTCATTGAGCTCGGTAAAAGCATTGCACAGCTCCATACCAGCAATGAAACCTTCAAAACGCTCGACTGTTTGCGGATCTTCTGGTTTGGTCTTTGCCAAGGGGGAAATATCCCGGGGATAATCATATAAGAATGTGGGCTGGATCAGGTTGGGTTCCAGGAATTGTTCCATCAACTCCCCAATTATTTTCCCGCGCGGGGCATTGGGATTATGTTGAATGCCTTTGGTTAAGAGAGCTTGACTAAGCTCTCCGGCAGTTTCGTAACTGTTGATATCAATGCCCGTGGCTTCCAGCAAGCCCTCGCGGATTTGAATGCGTTTCCAGGGTGGGGTCAGGTTTATTTCGTGACCCTCAAAGTGAATAATCTGGGTACCTAAAACCTGCTGCGCCACGCTGGAGATCATCTGCTCGGTCATCTCCATGATAGTCAGATAATCCGCATAAGCCATATAGAACTCGAGCTGGGTAAACTCCGGGTTGTGCTTATAGGAAACACCTTCGTTGCGGAAGTCCCGTCCAAGCTCATACACGCGCTCAAAACCTCCAACGAGTAAGCGTTTGAGGTAAAGCTCGAAGCTGATGCGTAGGTAAAGGTCCTGGTCGAGCTCATTATGGTGGGTGACAAATGGGCGGGCGGCTGCGCCGCCATAAATTGGCTGTAGGATGGGCGTTTCTACCTCCAGAAAACCGCGCTCATCTAAATATTTGCGCAGCGCGCGCACAGTTTCTGTACGGAGGCGAAATGTTTCCCGCACTTCGGGGTTGACGGCTAAATCTACATAGCGCTGACGGAAGCGGGTTTCTGGGTCACTAACCAAGGCATGACGCACAACTTTGCCATCAACCACTTCATCTTTATCTGGAGGGAGCTGGTAAAGCGCCTTAGCCAACATGGCAAAATCTTGCACTAAAAGCGTAACCTCACCGCGCTTGGTGCGGAACATGCTCCCACTGGCTTGGACAAAATCGCCTAAGTCAAAGTCATCCTTAAAATAAGCCAACTTTTCTTCGCCGAGCTCATCTAACCTAAAAAGCAACTGCACTTTGCCTTCGCCGTCTTCGATGTGCGCGAAAATGAGCTTCCCCATGTTGCGTATCGAGCGCAAGCGACCAGCAAGCGTGCAGGTTACTGGCTCAGTGCTTCCACTGGCTTCCGCAGCTTCATAAGCACGAATAGCTTCGGTTGTGGTCGCAGTGCGTTGTGCGCGCGTAGGATAGGGCTCGATGCCTCTTGCGCGCATGCGCATAATTTTTTCCAAGCGAGTCTTTTCCAGTTCCGAAAAATTATCTTGCAACATGGGTGCTCCTTCAGATTAAAAGATGCCCCACCCAAGCCGGTGGGGCGTCTCATGATTAAGAATCTTTCTTCAGCTGACCTTGACGATCACCACCGTATAAGCCCCGCCCGGGGCTTCCACCTTGACCTTATCGCCTGCCTTGTGGTTTAAAAGTGCCCTACCGATAGGAGACTCGTTTGAGATTTTACCTAAGCGCGGGTCTGCTTCGGCTGGTCCAACAACCATATATGTCTCCGGTTCCTGTCCTTCTTCTTGAATGACCACCGTAGACCCAACATGCACAGCGCCGGGTTCTCTTTCAGCTTCATCGATGATTTTAGCATTTGCGAGCAGCATTTCCAGCTCTTTGATGCGCCCTTCCACAAAAGCTTGTTCGTTTTTTGCGTTTTCGTACTCGGCATTTTCGATCAACTCGCCATCTTCCAGGGCTTCTTGCAGGCGGGTAGCGATCTCTTTGCGGCGTTTATTCCGCAGTTCATCTAGTTCTTTTTGTAGGTTTTCAAAGCCCTCTTTTGTCAGATAAGAAATTGCCATCTCTAATTCCTTATATATGGTTATTCCATGCTATTATGGTTCCGCATAGCTTTAATTATGATGCGGATAAATATGAAGAGCGCCTTGAAGGTTACCCTTTCTCTCGACGCTTGCGCGTATTATATCATAAGCCTGAAAATGCAACACAAATGCGATTTGCTCAGTTTTCTATAGAAACGAACAATCAAGCGCCGTTCTTGTATGGTATCTTGCGGGCAGGATACGCCCTCGGGAGATCAGCGAGAGCAAGGAAGATAAATAGTACGCCAATACTGCCAGCCTTTGAAACAAAAATGGATATTTCAAGATTACCTTAACAATAACGAGGAGGCTGCGTAAAATACGCAGCCTCCTTGCTGCAACGAAATTATTTGTGCTCTTTTATCTATCGATCAATGGCAAGTATGTCATTGTGGCTATCATAATCTCAGTGTTCCCAATATTATTATTAGGATCGATATCAATACCAGTGAAGGTAAGCGATTGACCGATTTCGTAAATCGTACCTATCGGATCTTCAGCTGGGACGGATACATAGATTGTAAAATCTCCCACGTCAGCAAATTCTAGATCGGGTAAATTCCATATAACGGTGTTTTCAGAGATGATTGGAACGATACCAGAGGTATCGCCAGCGTAGCTCAAACCATCTGGAAGAGTAAGCGTTAATTGAGGACCGGTCGCCGTAGTTAGAGCTTGATTGCCATATGTTAGGCGTAGGATGGCTATACCACCGGGTTCAGCCCCATAAAGGTCGGCTGAAAATTCAGAAAATAGGTCCGTTCCTGAAGCAGGTTGCCAAGAATTAGTGGTAGTAATCTGACCATCGTAATTTACACTAATTCCTTCTTCAAACCAATGAGAAATGAAAGGGCCAGAGAGAAGCCCACCATTGGAACCATTGACATAGGCATAATAAAGATAACGACCATTTTCATCGGTCCATGTCAGTATTCCTCTGTTGTTAGCGTCTTTTGTTGTAGAAACAGTATTTACATAACTCGTATTAGAAGGATGTGTGATTGTAGCTGAAACATATATAGGAACATAAGTTGTTCCATTCAAGATTCCATACCTTATTCCGTTACCATAGGTTAATGTAAATAAAATATTTCCACCAGTTAGTTGAATCGCATCATCAATCGAATAATTAAGTTCTGATTCCGGTTTCAAAGTTATACCATTACTGTCAAGAACCCTGAATAGATTATAGGAGTAATAGTAAGGGTCACTATATTCCCATCGAACATAAGAAATAAAAAAGCGATTATTTGTTAAAGATGTAAGGACTACGTAGCCATAGTCAGTATTTCCAGAAGAGCTGGTCATATTAGTGTTTGGTATTACCACAGTTCCATTACTTTGGCGGATGGTGTAATAAATATTTTCCAGCCCATCAACCTGTGACCATTTGGTCCAAGTTATCATAAAGCGATTATCATCTGCTGCTGCAATATTTGAATCATAAACTTCCACCATGTTTTCATTTTCATAACTTCCCCATTCGTTATTATTGGTGAGATTGACTGGTCCAAAAGTAATCCTGCCGGCAGTGTCAAGTATGGCAAACCAAATATTGTAGTTCTGTAAACCATTTGCATCATCATATAAAGAACGAGTCCATGTGATTCCGATCTTACCATCGGAGGATACTGCCAATGAATAGGAAAAATCGGCAGTGTCCATGTTTGGACTCGGATTAATTGTCGTTAGGTTTGTTACTGCTTTAGTGATCCGCCCTAACTTATCAGTTATAGAATACTTCAATATCCACCCTTCAGAATAGTCTTCACTCCATTCATAATCTCGCCAAACATGAATAAAATGGTTATCAGGCGTTTCGGCAATTGCAGGTTCGTAACTATTCCAAGCATGTTGGCCAACTAAAACATCCATTTGCACGCCAGGCCATATTAGCTCTGAATTTATATTCCTACCTTCAGATTCTGTAAAGTAACCAAATGTTTGCGCAAAGGCAGCTGGAACGGTTGATTCGAGTGTGGCTGTCTTAGTTTTCGTTGTATTTAAACTTGAAGTCACGTCTATTGAAGTGTTATTGTGAGCTCCAACTGATAGTCCATTTGGCGCTGTCACTCTAACAAGAATCTCTTTTTGTCCTCCCTGAGGGATAGAACCGGAATCGATTTTTCCATCGCTATCTGTATCGGTTAGAGGATTGCCGCTTTCAGCTTCATGCAAAGTTGTTGTCCAAGACGTGAATACATCAAAGTCATAAACATCAGCACCTAAATTTCCAATATTGTAAAGGGTGAAAAAGAATTCATCGGCTTCACTCGAATAGGTAAACTCTCCTTGATAAAGTGGAGTAATTTGAACGCGAGCTGATGGAGCCGGACGAGTAAAAATTACTGAAGAAGATGAAGTTGCCTCTGGATAGTCACAATAATCCCAATAAGGCAATCCGTTTACGCCACTGGCATCTTCGATCCCAACTGTCGAACACCACCAACCATACTCTGGCGAAATAACGGGGAGGGTTTGATATTGAAATTGGATATTTCCATTGGGGTATAAAATCGATTCAAAGGTATATAACTCATTATCACTGTCCAAGACAGAGAACCATTCAACTACAAACTTATCTGGAAAACTTTTATAATAAACGCGACTTAAATTTCCATAGTTGTGATATTTCCAGTATGGGGCAATTACATTATTTGGCAAGGATTGATTTGGAATCTCATCAAATTCGCTTTTAGCCCACCCATAATTTTCAAAAGTGATATATCCTGACCCTGTAATATACACTTGGCTATAAGTATTTTCATAAAATGGGAAGGAAAAGGGTAACGAAATTGCAGATGTACTATCCCCACTATTACCAATGTTAGTGTCTATTCCGTCGCTCGCGTCAATCCAGCTATAGGTCGTTTCGGTAAGTGTATAACCGTAATCATCGCTATCCCCAATTCCATTTGGGGCGCTGCTGAGAGCTTCTCGCGAGGCATCATCTAAAATAATATAACGATTACCGTTTTCATCCTCACATGGTTCACCGGGTTGGCAATGTTCGGGTATAGGTCTTTCTGGGGGTGGTTCAATGGTTTGAGCGGTTACAGATTGAATTGTGGCAGGCAAAATAGTGCAAAAGACAAGCACAACAGCAGAAATTAATCCAACAATCCTATTTTTCATCATTTTCTCCTTTTCATAATAATAAGTGGAAACTAAATAAGGTGGGCATGTTTATCCCTCAAACTTGTAAAATTATAGCATCATATTTTCGTTATATCAATAGTTATTTATTAATAAAAAATGTCGTGACAAGTTATATCAAGTTAATTGATAGGATGAATTAAGCTTAACCAATCTCCCTTGCTCGGCATACTACGTGTGGGCTGCGCACTCAGAAATTGGCGAGAACAATTAAAGCTCGGTACCATACGGGTAGGATATGACCTCGGGAGATTGGCGAGAACTCGATTTTTCAACGCCCACAAAATAATTTAGAGATAATGATTTATAATTGAAGCGAAAGTGAGACTAAAATGAGCGTTTTTGATTCAATCTTTGGTGATCCTGAAATCCGCAAGCTTGATCAGCATCGTAAGCAAGAGGTAAACAAACTCATCGACCGCCTGATCGATATTGGCGTACGGGATGATTACCTTTCCCTTAATCCTGGCGGACCGTTTGATATCCAATGTCACCATCGAGAAGCTAAAGATATCGGCAAACGTCTCTATGAAATTGGAGGCGTGCCTTTGATGTTAGCTGCACGGAAACAGGTCAAGCGCAAGTTGAAAGCCGTCATGGCTGAGCATTTGGATTATTGCTGGAAAGACATTGGAGAATGGCAGGTATAACATATCTGCAGTAAAAAATCAGCAAAGCAACTCTGTATTTCAGGGTTGTTTTTTTATGTACTTGCGGTTTGTCTGACCTCAGGACGTTTTTATGGGGGGATGTTATAATCTGTTCAGTGGAAATGTTAAAATGAAAGGTCCTATGGCGATGAACGCAGAACATGCAAAGCATCATAAAGAAAAGAAAATCATCACGGCAGAAAATGCGCCTCAAGCGATTGGTCCGTATTCCGTAGCGGTAGTTGGTGGATGTTTTCTGTTTGTCTCTGGTCAGTTAGGCATGGACCCCACAAATGGTGATCTAAAACCTGGTGTGGAGGCGCAAGCCCGCCAAGCACTTACCAACCTGAAAACAATCCTTGAGGCAGCTGGCGCTGATCTAAATGCCGTGGTTAAGACCACCGTTTTCTTACAAGATATGGCTGATTTTGCCACCGTGAACGCAGTTTATGCTGAGTTCTTTACACACAACCCTCCTGCCAGATCCGCCGTGCAAGTGGCTGCTTTGCCCAAAGGCGGGCTCGTCGAGATCGAAGCCATAGCCTTTCTCCCACACGGTGGCGGAACATGTGAGTGTCAGGACTCTTAGGACTGAAGTAATTATCGAAAGCCATTTGCTTATGCCTATTCAAGTCTCGGTGATAGTCCCTTGCCGCAATGAAGAAAAAACGATTCGTTTGCTCTTGGAAGCTTTAGCACAACAGAGTTTTCCTCAATCCGAGATGGAAGTGCTCATCGCTGATGGATTGTCTGAGGATGGCACACGGGATGTGATCGCTGAATTTCAAACAGAACACCCTGATTTGCAGGTGCATGTATTAGAGAACCCCAATCGTATTATCCCCGCTGCGCTTAATGTCGGCATCGCTGCCGCCCAAGGGGAGTTTATTTTGCGCATGGACGCCCACGCTATCCCCCGACCAGATTATGTAGCCCGCTGCGTAGAGGCTTTGCAAGCCAGACAAGCCGAAAACGTGGGTGGCGTTTGGGAAATCCAGCCCCAAAATGAAAGCTGGATCGCGCGGTCGATTGCCGCAGCTGCAGCGCACCCGATAGCGGTAGGAGATGCGGGATACCGCATTGGCAGCCAAGCTGGCTATGTGGATACCGTGCCATTTGGGGCTTTTCGGCGCGAACTGGTCGAACGCATTGGACCCTTTGATGAACGCTTGCTCACCAATGAGGATTATGAATTTAACACACGCATCCGTCAATCTGGCGGGCGCATCTGGCTGGATCCGCAGATCCGCTCGGTGTATTTTGCGCGGGGGAGCCTAAGCGATTTAGCAAAACAGTACTGGCGCTATGGTTATTGGAAGGCGCAAATGCTGAAGCGCTATCCTAAAACACTGCGCTTGCGGCAAGCTTTGCCGCCAATATTTGTCCTTAGCCTCATCTTACTGCCTATATTAAGCCTGATTTTTCAGCCTTTATTCACCGTTTGGCTCATAGAATTAGGAATTTACCTAGTAACACTTATCCTCGTTGGTATACAGCTTGCAATCCAAAAGAAAGATGCCGCGCTAGCCCTTGGCGTCCCGCTGGCGATTGCGACCATGCACCTGAGCTGGGGTGCAGCACTTTTAGTCGGGAGTCTTTCCAGCCCGCGCAGCTGAGAGAGCAGGAGAAAAGAGTATGCAAGATAAACGAGCAGCACCGCGGTGGCGCCTTAAGCAATCAGAGCAGCGCGCCTTATTGATTTTAGGGGATCTTATTGCTGGCTACTTAGCCTTGCTGGTTGCGCTGTACCTTTGGGCTGCTGGAGATGCTTGGCTGCAGTTTTCGTTGGAATTCCTGAAAACTCGGCCAGATACCTGGTTTTATTTTCTGCCTATCCTCTGGATTATTTTGCTCGTCGATACGTATGACGTCAACAAAGCTGGAAATATGCAACTTACCATGCGGGGGGTTGGTGTCGCTACCATTGCAGCTATTTTCCTCTATCTGATTGTTTATTTTGCCATGCCCCCGCTCACGTTGCCCCGGCGCGGTGTAGCTTTCTTTATTATTTTCGTGGTCATCTTTACCCTTATTTGGCGCTATGTTTATGTGCGATTATTTCAGGCGGCGAGCCGTTCCAGGCGCGCATTGATTATAGGTGCAGGCAAGGCTGGCTCAACCTTGGTGAATGTTATTACTGATAAAAACCCGCCACCCTTCAATTTGATTGGCTTAATCGATGACGACCCGGAAAAGTTAGGTAGCACCATTCGAGATTATAAAGTGTTAGGCGATCATACCCAGCTGTTTGATATTATCGATCAGAGAGGTATTACAGATCTGATATTAGCGATTTCCGGTCCAATAAAACATGGTATGTTTCAGAACTTATTGATGGCACAAGAACAAGGATTGGATATCGCCACCATGCAGGAGGTCTACGAATCCCTCTTGGGGCGTGTTCCGATTAACCTGCTTGACTCGGAGTGGGTTATCCGCTCATTTGTCAGCCACACACCCAATGGCGGCTTTTACCGCCTGTTCAAGCGCTTGATGGATCTTGCCATTAGCTTGGTTGGATTGGTATTTCTCGTTGGACTATTCCCGATTATTGCAGTAATCATTTTGATCGATTCCGGTATGCCGGTAATTTACAGCCAGGAGCGTTTAGGCCGTGGGGGAGTACCCTACCGCATTTATAAGTTTCGCACGATGAAAACTAATGCCGATATGGAAAAGGAAGCATTGGTCACCGCTTCCAACGACCCACGCGTGACACGAGCGGGGAGATTTTTACGCAAAGTACATTTAGACGAGCTCCCTCAGGTAATCAATGTTCTCATGGGCGATATGAGCTGGGTAGGCCCTCGATCAGAGCGCAGCGAACTGGTAGAGATCTTCCAAAATGTTGTCCCTTTTTATCGGGCGCGCATGCTGGTCAAGCCTGGCGTCACCGGCTGGGCACAAATCAACCAACCTTACGCTGAAACCATCGAGGAGACGACTATTAAACTGGAGTATGACCTCTATTATATTGAGCACGCAAATATTCTCATGGATATAACTATTTTATTGCGCACTTTTGGAGCGGTGCTCGGGTTCAAAGGGCGATAAGGCGGCATGACCGTGAACACGCTTGACAGCCCCAGCTGGGATGAGCTCTTGCAAAGCTACCCAGAAGCCCATCTCCTGCAGACTTCCAGCTGGGCAGCGTTTAAAGAGGCTTTTGGTTGGTCAGCCGTCCGCGTGCAGGCAGAACACTGCGCTGCCCAAATCCTCTTGCGCCGTCTCCCGCTTGGTTTGAGTATTGCTTACCTCCCCAAAGGTCCGCTGGGCACCCAGTGGCAGGAGCTTTGGCTGCAAGTGGATACGCTCTGCCGCGACCATCACGCCATTTTCTTACAGGTTGAGCCGGATCTCTTTGAGCCGCTGCCGGAGGAAGTACGCACCCAGTGGCTAGCGGGCTTTAGCCTTGAGGAGCATACCATCCAGCCGCGGCGTACCATCGTAATCGACTTACAACCCACCGAGGAGCAAATCCTCGCTTCCATGAAACAAAAGACACGCTATAACATCCGCTTAGCGCAGCGGCACGGCGTGTTAGTACGCCCCAGCGCCGACTTAGACGGCTTTTACCGTATGATGCAAACTACCGCTCAGCGGGATGGCTTTGCCTTGCATAGCGCTGAATATTACCGCAGAGCTTATGATATTTTTGAGCCCCAAGGTCAGGTTGTACTGCTCGAAGCAGTTTTGGATCAGAAGCCTTTGGCATATCTGATGGCTTTTCGGCAGCATGAGCGCGCCTGGTATTTTTATGGCGCTTCGGATGATGAGCATCGCAACCTGATGCCAACTTATTTACTGCAATGGGAAGCTATGCGCTGGGCGAAAGCCAACGGTGCGAAACTCTATGACCTATGGGGCATTCCAGATGCGGATGAAGAGACCCTTGAAGAGCAGTTTACGCAGCGGTCGGATGGTTTGTGGGGCGTGTATCGCTTCAAGCGTGGCTTTGGCGGGCAAGTGCGGCGTAGTGCACCCGCCTTCATTCGGGTCTACAATCCGCTGCTCTATAGAGCTTATAAAATGATGCAATCCAGAAGGGAGAGTGAAACCCATGCGCCTGCTTGAGGGCGTCTCCGCGCAAGCTTGGGATAAGCTCATCCAAACCTTGCCCAATGCGCATATCCTTCAGACCTGGGAATGGGGGCAATCCAAAATCCGCAACGGTTGGCAGCCATACCATGCAGTCTGGGAAGATGCCCAAGGGCAGCTGCAAGCGGCTGCACTTGTGCTCAGCCGCAAGACTCAGCTGCTGCCAGGGTTGAGCATTGAAGTGCTCTACTGCCCTAAAGGTCCGCTCTTGGATTGGGGTGACCAGGCACTTGCCACGCAGGTTCTAGCCAGTTTGGAAAACTTAGCTCGTTTGCGCAAAGCAGTCTTCATCAAGATTGACCCGGATGTTGTCCTTGGCTGGGGCGTGCCCGGCAGCCTGCAAAGTGCTGAGCTGCCTGAAGGGCTAGCCCTCCAAGAATTGCTGGTGCAGCGCGGCTGGAGCTTCTCCGGCGATCAGATTCAATTCCGCAATACGGTGTGCATTAACTTGCAGCGCAGTGAAGAGGAAATCCTGGCTTCGTTCAAGCAAAAGACACGCTACAACATTCGTTTAGCAGAGCGCAAAGGCGTGCGTGTGCGGGAGGCGGATGAAAGTGAACTGCCGCTGCTCTACCACATGTACGCTGAGACGGCTGTACGGGAT
>ERZ1026792.1958-NODE-1958-length-11671-cov-3.190402_pt1 | contig 11671 bp, 10 predicted proteins | sample MGYA00520884_ERZ1026792 | MGnify/ENA primary metagenome ERZ1026792 (study PRJEB33270, sample SAMEA104284473) | anaerobic digester metagenome | biome: Anaerobic digester microbiome; feature: mesophilic sludge digester; material: Anaerobic digester biomass... | reverse complement strand
CTTCAACACCCACGGGCCAGTCAACGTCCAGGAACACTATGTGGTGTCGCGCCGGGCGCTGATCGAAGAGTTGACGGCCCAGATCGAACAGGGCAAGTTTTTCACCATCTACGCGCCGCGGCAGATGGGCAAGACGACGCTGCTGCGCGCACTAGACGATGCATTGGACGCCCGTCCCGATTTCCTTGCCATTGCACTGAGCTTCGAAGCGTATGAAAGCTGGCCGTTAAGCGATTTTTGGGCCGATTTCAGCGAACGAATGGCGTATCAACTGAGCACTGCATTGCCCGGCAAGAATCATCCGAACAGCGAGGCCATCAATGCGCTGCTTGCCGGACAATTGGCAGTGGATGAACGCAGTTTCCAACGCTTTTTCCGCCAGCTTCATCAACTGGCGCCAACTCTCAAAGTGGTGTTGATTATTGACGAGTTCGATGCCACACCGCAGGATGTGCTCTCGCCGCTCTTGCAAACCTGGCGTACCATGTACCTGGATCGGCAATGCCGGCCGCACAGCCTGCATAGCGTCGTACTGGTTGGCATTCAGAATATCGCCCGCCTGAACTTTGGCCGCAGCTCGCCCTTCAACATCGCCTACCAACATCGCCTGGAAGACTTCTCGCCGGACGAGGTGCGTGATTTATTGGGGCAATATACAACTGAAACCGGGCAGCCCTTTGCCGCCGGTGTGATCGAGAAACTGGTTGAGCAGACAGCGGGTCAGCCTTTCCTGGTCAACCGCGCCGCCGCGATCCTCACTCAAGAGGTGGTGAAAGAGCGCACGCGACCGATCACAATGACTGATTTGCGTGTTGCCCTGCAAAAGCTGACGCGTGAGAGCAATTACAACTTCGAGACTGTCATCCGCCGCGCGGCCGAATATGAAGAAGATGTGGTGCGCATTCTCTTTGGCGCCGATTATCCTTTTCGCCTCAATGATCCGCTCGTCAATTCACTGCATCTTTTTGGCATTATCAAAGAGGCGCCAGCACAACTTTGCCGGATTGCCAACCCGATCTACAAACAGGTGCTCATTGATGCCTTCCAACCACGCCAGGCCGGACTCCAGGGGGCGATGCTGGTCAATGGCTATGACTTCCGCCCCTATGTGGTGAATAACCATTTGCAGATGGATGCGATCCTCGCCCGCTTCCGCGAGTTCATCGAACGGCGCGGGCGCGAAGCCTTCAAGGTGACGCCCATGCCGCACGAAGCCACCGGGCAATATCTGCTCATGGCCTATCTCGACATCGTGGTCCGCCAGATCGGCGCGGCGCACTTCACTGAAATCAACAGCGGTGAAGGACGGCTGGATTTGATTGTGGTGCATCAGGGACGCCGGACGATCATCGAGACCAAAATCTGGCGTGGGCAGGCGCTCTATGAAGAAGGGTTGACCCAACTGGCCGATTACCTGGCGAGTGAGGGGCAAACGACGGGCTATTACGTGCTCTTTCACGCCCGCCCCACCGTCTATGGCAGATTACCCGACGATGCGCTGGAGTACACCACGCAGGTCGCCGGCAGGACGATCCATGTCTACCTGGTGCGCTTGGGGCATCTCTTTGCCGATGAACAGGTTGCGAGCTAAGAGCTAGGAGCGGAAGCCGTCGGCGTTTATTCCAGCGACTCGACCAGCGCGGCCCAGCCCTGGCGCAGAGCGTAGAGCGCAGCCTGGGTGCGGTTAGTCACGTGCAGTTTCGCGTAGATGGTGCGCAGCCGATTGGCCACGGTGTAAACGGAGAAGTTGAGCAACTGGGCGATCTCATGGTTGTCCACACCCTTGGCTACCAGGCGCAGGACGACCATCTCGCTCTCCGTCAACGGCTCGACGTGCGGCAGTTTCGGCATCGCCAGGTGAAGTTCGCTCAACACACGGGCGGCGCTGATGGGGTCAATGAGGTAGTCGCCCCGATGCACGGCCTCGATGGCCTCGATCAGGTCGCGGGCGTCCACGGTCTTGAGCAGATAGCCGCGGGCGCCGGCGCGGATGGCGTCGAGCATGTACTGCTCCTGGCGATACATGGTCAGCGCGATGATGCGAGCCGCGGGGGTCTCAGCTATGATCTGGCGGATAGCCTCCACGCCATCCATGTCGGGCATGATGATGTCCATCAGGATCACGTCCGGCCGCGTCATGCATGCGAACATCACCGCCTGCGCACCATCTTCGGCTTCGGCGACCACGGCGAACCCGCCCATCCCTTCGCAGAGCTGGCACAAGCCCTGGCGCACCAGGGTGTGGTCGTCGGCAATCAGAAGCCTAATCGGCGGCATGGTGACCCTTCTGGGCGATCGGTGGCAGGGTAATGACCAACTCCGCGCCCAGGCCGCGCGCGCTGTGAACGTCCAACGTGCCGTCGAAGTCCAGGATGCGCTCGCGCATCTGGCGCAGCCCAAAATGGCCGGAATGATCGGCCGGGCCGCGCTGGCTGGGGTCGAAGCCGCGGCCATTGTCACACACCGAGACGACCACGCCACCGGCTGCATCCACCGTCACGCACACCAACGCCGAGCTGGCACGGGCGTGCTGGCCGATATTGTTCAAGCCTTCCTGGATGATGCGGAAAATGGGTAGTTCGTAGACCGCGGGCAGGGTGTCCTGCGGTCCGGATATCTCGAGCCGGGCCGCCAGTTGGTTCTGGTCGCCAAAGTCATCTACCAGTTGTGTCAACGCCGGGAAGAATCCCAGCGCGTCCCAATCCAACGGGCGTAGGGCGAAGATGACGCGCCGGATGTCCACGATGGCCGCGGTGAGCACGGTATGCAGTTCGTCCAGCGCGTCGCGCATACCCGGGGGAGCCGCATCGGCCAGGTGCGACCACAGCGCCGACTTGAAGCGCAGTCCGGCCAGGTTTTGCGCCACGCCGTCGTGAATCTCGTGAGCGATGCGGCGGCGTTCGGCCTCGATGGCTTCGGCCTCGCTCCGACGCTGTTTTTCGGCGCTAATGTCTTCGACAGTGACGATCATGCGGCTGTCATCGGTCGGATCGGGCGCAGCGATGACACGCCCGGGAAAGCGCGTGTCATCCCGGCGCTGGCCGGCAATCTCGGCCGTCACCGTTTGGCCTTGCCGCACCCGCTGCACAAGGGTCAAGACGGCCGACCTGGCATCGTCGGGCGCCAGGTTGCCCACAGGCATGCCCACCATCTCGGCGGACGTATAGCCGTAGGCCAACTCTGCCCGCCGGTTGACCTCGATGATGGTCACCGGGGCCATGGTCAGGTCAGTCACCAGGATACAGATCGGCATGTGATCGAACAGGTGACGGTAGCGTTGCTCGCCGGCCTGGCTCGCGCTGTCAAAATGGCTGGTCTCCAAGCTACACCAATTCCTTGAAGCCCTCTGGAGCTGCTCCGCGATCCGCAATTTCCTGTCCGCTGTCGCGCTCAACCATGTTTGATTTCCCGGAGCGATCCCCCTGCGTTGCCGCGGCCGGAGCGGCTCGCTCTACCAGGGCCGCGGCTACGGCCAGGCCAATGTACAGCCACAAGAGGCTGCTCATGTGCGGATAGGTCAGGTTGAACAGGTGGTGATCGAGGGTGGCGGCCGCGAGCGCGCCGGCCAGCGCGCCGCCCAAGCCCAGCAGCACGGCATCGCGCCCGACCGCCAGGCCGCCGCGCCAGGTGCGCCAGAGGAAGGCAAAAAAGCCCGCGAGCACGGTCAGGAACACCAGGAGCCCGGAGAGTCCCATCTCTTCGGCCATCAGCAGATAGGCGCTGCTCACGCCGATGTAAAGATCAATGTCAGGCGTGCCGCTGAAGCCGACGCCAAACCACGGATAGCGGCCGATGAGCAAGAGCGCGTCCTTGTATTCGCCAAAACGCATCTGCGTCGCCAGGTCTTCGCCGCGCAGGCCGGCCAGCAGACGGGCGACGTAAGCCTCGGTTTGCGGCAAGAGCAGCAGCAGGACCGCGCCGCCCAGGTAGGCGAGGAAACGCAGCGGGTGCAGGTCCTCGAGCACGCTGCCGAAACTCGGCCGGGCGCCGGTGAACAAGAGGAACACGGCGGCCCCCAGCATGAACAGGATGGCGCAGGCGAGGGCGATGAACACGCCAAAGACGATGGCAAACCGGATAAAGAGATAACCGCCGCTGGGCTGCCGCTCTCCCCAATACTTCCTGGAGCGCGGCCAGGATGGGCCGGGCCAGGCCGGGTCGTGCTCCTCGCCCCACCAGGCCGGAGGGCCCGGCCACCTTTTGTGATGCCACTGCCGGTACCCCAGGTCGTCGCGGACGAAATCTTGCCACCGCGGAGCCGGCTTCTTGCAGCGCCCGTGCGGATGCCGGCTCGTTCGCGCCTTTGCCGGCTGTTCCCGGTGGCCGGTGCTGCCGGCGCCACGGCTTCGCGGATCCGGCCCCGACGGCTCCTCCCTGCCGGTACCCTCGTTCACCATGGATCCTTTGCCTTCCCTCCCCAATTACCGCTCGCCAAAGCGGTAGCCCACGCCGTACACCGTCTGGATGTAGCGCGGGCGGCGGGGATCGGGCTCGATCTTGCGGCGGATGTTCTTGATGTGCGAGTCGATGCTCCGGTCATAGCTCTCAAAGGCCACGCCGTGGACCGCCTCCAGGAGCTGCTCGCGGGTCCAGATGCGGCCCGGGTGGCGGGCCAGCGTCGCCAGCAGCTCGAACTCGGTGGGCGTCAGGTCCACCGCCTGGCCGGCGACGGTCGTGGTCAGCGTGGCGGTATCCAGCTCCACGTCGCCGGCGCGAATAACCGTCGCCTGGCCCATCTCGCCCCGGGCGCGGCGCAGGTTGGCGCGCACCCGGGCCACCAGCTCGCCGGGGCTGAAGGGCTTGGTGACATAGTCGTCGGCGCCCAGCTCCAGGCCCACGATGCGGTCGGCCTCTTCGACGCGGGCGGTGAGCATGATGATCGGCACGCCGCTCTCCTGGCGCAGGCGCCGGCAGACGTCCAGCCCGTCGACGCCCGGCAGCATCAGGTCCAGGACGATGAGGTCTGGCCTTTCCCGTCGGGCCATGGACAGGGCGGTCTCGCCGTCGCCCGCCGTGAGAACGCCAAAGCCGGCGCGCTCCAGGTAGTCGCGCACCAGCTTCACGATGCGGGCCTCGTCGTCCACCACCAGGATGGTCTGGGCCACGTCAGCTCTCCCCTCGCCGCGGTGGGGCGTCGGCCACGGCGCGCACATAGATTGCCGAATCACCGTCGTTCACGTCCAGGCGCCACCCCGGCTGGCCGTCAACCTGCCGCAGCAGCTCCGCGTCGCTCCTCACGTCGAGGATCAGGTAGTGGACGTCGTGTGCCGCCAGGCTTTCCAGCCAGTCGGTGGCTTTGCCCTTGCCCCGGAGGTCAAGATCGTCTGCCATCTGGACCTTTCGGCGCTCCCGGCGGGATACTTCCCACCGGGAGCAGCCCCTCCTCTATTCCTGCGGACCGCTGTAGCCGGCCTCGGCCTCGCCGGCGTCCGGCGCTTCGCCCTCGTCTGCGGGACGCTCCGGTGCGGGCCCCCACCACGGCGGTGGTCCCCAGAACGGGTGCCCGTGCCGGCGCCAATGGGTGTGGTGTGGGGCGCCGCCGGGCTGGCCTTCCGGTCCCTTTCCGGCCGGTCCCGGAGTGCAGTAGTGCGGCCACCAGTGGTACGGTCCCCAGAAGAATCTCCGGCCCAGGCCAAAGAGCAGGAGCAGCAGCAGGCCCAGGAAGGCCACCTTGAAGAGGGCCCTGACCCCGGAGAACAGGATACCCAATGGGCAGAAGTCGCAGGTGGCCGGCGTCTGAACCGCCCCCTCCCCGGCCGCCGGTGGTTGCACATACCCCGGTGCTACGCGCGCGGGCGCGAACATGACAAACAGTGCTGCCCCGGCCAGCAGCAGGCACAGGAAGAGCAGTGCCAGGCACCCCAGGCCAACCCACAATCCCTTGCCGCGAACTCGTTCGTCCATCTGTTTCCTCCTTCTTGTATGGTGTCCGCAGGATACCGGGCAACTGTGGAGGAATTATGGACGGCTCTGGCAGGGATTGTGGAGATTCCGGGGGGTCGGCTACTCCTCCCCGTCGGCCATGGCATCGGCGGCAGCGGAAGCGATGGCCCAACTGACCACCCCCCAGGAGCCACCCCCCAGGAGAATGCCGAGCAACAGCGAGCGAGCGGTCAGGGGGGCCAGGTTGCCGGCGACCAGGCCGGCAACGGTCAACAGGGCTCCGATGAGCCCGACGACCAGGCCGATCCTGCCCGGCGCCCCCAACCGTCCCCAGAAAGCTTTCATTGGCTGCAACCTCCCGTTCCCATTGATGCCATTATACTCCGGGGCCCGGGAGATGCCAAATCGATGGAGAGGTTGTCACCGGTGCCGCCGGCCGTTGGCGAGGACGCACAGCCTGAAATGCGAGCCTCGCGGAACGCTCGCGCCCACAGGCCAGAAGATGGCAATTGCACCGCCTGCCCCGTCGCTACCCCGTCCACAGGGCGCCGCTTCGCGCCCGGGAGAGCAAGCTGGCCAGCTCGTCGGGGCCCAGCTCCAGGATGCGGCCGGGGATGCCCAGGTGGTAGCCGAGCTTGTCCATGTTCTCCTCGAAACGGGCCTGCATGGCGTCCGGGCTGGCGATGACCTCGGGGTGGTTGGAACGCACCAGGAACCGGGCCGTCTGTGCCACGGCGGCCGGGTCTTCGAAGAGGAGCACGCAGCCCTCCCGAAAGTTGACCTCGTTGGTGGCGATGCCGGCCACGTTCTCCCAGGGCACGTCCAACAGGTAGGCCGGGGTGTGCAGGCGAAAGCCGGACCGGCTGACGGCCAGGTGCCAGCGGGCGCGCATGGTGCTCACGATCATCCAGGCGGCGACGCCAAACCCCAGGAGGCCCACCGTCCCCAGGGCGATGGGCGTCCACAGGATGCCGTCGCCGCCGAGGAGGCCGGCGCCGAGGAGAGCCAGGCTGACCAGGCTCATGAAGACAATGATGGCCAGCGCCCAAATGGCCCGCCGGCGGTTCTTTTCGACGACGATGACGTCTCCCTCCTGTTTCACGCTGTCCCCATCCTCCGAGATCAGATCCGCTGCCACAGCTTGCCCGCCAGCTCCCGCGCCCGGGCCGCGATGCCCTCCTCGTCCAGGGTCAGCAGCTTGCCATCGCGCATGAGCACCCGGCCCCCGACGATGGTCGTGGTCACGCCCGTGCCGTCGATGCCAAAGATGGTGTGCCAGGGCAGGTTGCCGGCGTCCAGGGGTGTCGGCGGGTGATAGTCCACCAGGATGACGTCGGCCGGGGCGCCCGGGGCCAGGTGGCCAAAGTCGGGGCCCAGCCCGGGAAAGAACGTCCGGGCGATGCGCGGGTTGTGATCCCACAGCATGCGCAGGACGGTGTCGGCCGGCAGGGTGCGTGGGTCGCGGGTGGCCTGCTTGTGGACCAGGTAGGCAGCCGCCATTTCGGTAAACATGTTGTTGGTAAAACCGTCGTTTCCCAGGCCCACGGGAATGCCGATGTGCAGCATCCACGGCAGGTCGGGCGTGCCCACGGCGTTGTTCATGTTCGAGCGGGGGTTCTGGACGACCATCGTGCCGCTGTCCAGCAGCATCTCGGTCTCGATGCGGTCCACGTGGACGGCGTGGGCGGCGATGGTGCGCGGCCCCAGGATGCCAAACTTTTGCAGGCGCTCGACGACGCGCAGGGCGCTCTTGCGCAGGCTGTCGTCGACGTCGGCCTTGTCCTCGGCGACGTGGATGTGAAATCCGGTCTCGAGGGGCCCGGCGGCACGGACGCACGCCTCCAGCGTCTCGTCCGACAGGGTGAGGGAGGCATGGAGGCCAAAAGTGGCGGCCAGGCGCTGGTCCTGGCCCATCTCGTGGTCTCGAACGCGCCGCAGGAAACGCACGTTCTCGGCGATGCCGGCGCGCATGGCCTCCGGGCCGTCGCGATCGGTGACCTCGTAGCACAGGCAGGCGCGGACGCCCGCCTGCTCCACGGCCGAGGCAATCTGATCGAGGCTGCCCGTGATTTCGCCCTGGCTGGCGTGGTGGTCGAGGAGCGTCGTCGTGCCGTGGCGGATGGCGTCGAGGAGGCAGACCAGGGCGCTGTAGTGCACGTCCTCGCGCCAGAGGGCCTTGTCCAGGCGCCACCACAGCTTCTCGAGGATCTCCGGGAAGTTGCCTGCCGGCTCGCCGGGCAGGGCCATGCCCCGGGAAAAGGCGCCGTAGAAATGGGTGTGGGCGCAGATGATGCCCGGCAGGACCAGTTGGCCGCGGGCGTCGATGCGCTCCTCGCCCGCCCGGCCGTAGCGCGCTTCCAGGTCGGCACCGGGCCCCAGGTCGGCGATGCGCCCGTCCTGGACGTAGAGGGCGCCGCCGGGGATCACGCGATTGGGCGTGCCCATGGTCACGAGCGTGCCGTTGACGATCAACATGTCCCTTCTCCTTCCCCCCCGAGTCTAGCAGCCTGTCGGGGAGGGTTCGTAGTAACGGCTTTAGCCGTCCAAAAACGACCGAAGTCGCACCTACGAGCGTGAATCGTTCTCTTCTCCCACAACCTGCTGGAGCGAGTACAGCTCGCCGAACTTCTGGCCGAGATAGCGCAGGTACGGCTCGATGCTCAGGGGCCCGCCTGTGACCCGCTCGACCAGCTCGGCCGTCGTGAACTTGCTCCCGTGGCGATAGACGTTCTCCCTGAGCCAGCGGTGAAGCGTGCCCAGCTCGCCTTGCTCCATCTCGCCGGGGATCTCCGGGTGGCGGCGCAGGGCCGACTCGAAAAACTGGGCGCCGAGGATGTTGCCCAGGGTATAGCCCTGGAACGCTCCTCCCACAAAGCCCCAGAACCAATGCACGTCCTGCATCACGCCGTCCCGGTCGTCGGGCGGCACGATGCCCATGTCCTGCCGGAAGCGCTCGCGCCACGCCTCGGGCAGGTCCTTCACGGCCAGCTTGCCCTCCAGCATCTCCAGCTCAAAGTCAAAGCGCAGCATGATGTGCAGGTCGTAGGTCATCTCGTCGGCTTCGGTGCGGATGAGGGAGCGCTGCACCTTGTTGATGGCCTGGTGGAAGGTGTCGAGGAAGACGCTGCCCAACTGCTCGGGAAAGGCAGCCTGGAAGCGCGGATAGTAGAACCGCCAGAAGGGGAGGCTGCGGCCCACCAGGTTCTCCCACAGGCGCGACGTGCTCTCGTGCACACCGGCCGAGGTGCCTTCGGCCAGGAGGGTGCCCTCCAGGCCGGGATCGATGCCCTGCTCGTAGAGGGCGTGGCCTCCCTCGTGAAGGGCGCCGAAAAATGCCTCTCCCAGGTCGCGCTCCCGGACCCGGTTGGTGACGCGCACGTCGCCGATGGAAAAGGCCGTCGTGAAGGGATGGGGCGCCTGGTCCTGGCGGCCGCGCCGGAAATCGTAGCCCATGCGCTCCAGCACCTCCAGGCTCAGCTCCCACTGCTGCGCAGCCGGGAAGTGCTGCTTGAGGCAGGATGCGTCGGCGGCGGGCCGGGCGACGATGGCCTGCACCAGGGGCACCAGGCGCTGGCGCAGCTCGGCCAGCAAGGGCCGCAGCGTCGAGACCGTGAGCCCATAGTCTTGCAGGGCAATGAAGGGGTCGGCCACGTGCTCGTGGTCGGGGAAATAGCCGGCAAAGCGGCGGCTCAGCTCCAGGCTCCTGGCCAGGAAGGGTCGGACGGCCTCAAAGTCGTTCGCCGGGCGGGCGGCCATCCAGGCCTGGAAGGTGGTGGCGAAATGCTCCTCGGCCCCGGCCATGAACTCGGCCGGAACGCGGGCCGCCATCTCGTGCCTGCGCCGCACGAAGCGGATGAGGCTGGCGTCGTCCGAGTCGTAGGGCAGGCTGGTCTCGTAGGGGGCCAGGTCGTCCAGGAGCCGGGCGAGGGCCGGATCCGTCAGGCGCTCGTGGGCCAGGCGTCCCAGGAGGGCGGTCTGGCGCGCACGGGCGGGGCCCCCGCCTTCGGGCATGTAGGCGGCCTGGTCCCAGCCGAGGACTGCCCTGGCGGCTCTCAAGTCATGGATCTCGGCCTGGCGGGCCTTGAGTTCTGCAAGCTTTTTCTCCACGTTCTCCCTCGATGTGTTCTAGGATGGCCGGGCCGGCCGCAGGTCGTGCAGCAGGAGCCTCAGCCGCTTCTCGCCGTTCCACTCGTTGTATTCCAGGGAATACACCACGTCGGCGCGGTCCGGGAGGTCGTCCAGGATGTGCCCGTGGCGAAAGAACACGGCGGGCCAGGCGATGCCGCGCCTGTCGCGCAAGATGAGCTTCAGGTGCTTCTGTTCGTTGCCCATGGCCCACCGCTCCCTGACCTCCACGTCGCGGGCCAGCAGGAGCGGCTCCGGGTTCTGCATGCCGCACGGTTGGACCTGGCGTAGGAGGGCGTAGGCCGTCTCGTCCACCCGGTCGAGGGCCAGCTCGGCGTCGATCTCGAGCACTGGCTTCAGCTCGGCGCTGGCCAGCCTGGTGGCCGCGATCTCGACCAGGCGCGCCCGCAGGGCGTCCAGGTTGTCCGTGGCCACGGTAAAGCCGGCGGCCATGGCGTGGCCGCCGTGGCGGATGAGCAGGTCCCGGCAGCAGTCCAGCGCCTCGGTGATGTCAAACTCCGGGATGGACCGGCAAGAGCCCCGGCTCTCCCGGTCGCCGCGGTGGACGACGATGCTGGGCCGGTAGTGGGCCTCGACCAGGCGGCTGGCCGCCAGCCCGACGATGCCCGGCGGGAAGCCCGGATCGTCGGCCAGGAGGAGAAAGGCGTCCGGGTCGCGGTCCAGGATCTGGGCCTGGGCGGCGGCGAACGTCTCTTCGGTAATCTGCCTGCGCTGCCGGTTCAGGTCGCCCAACTGCTTGCCCAGCTCCTGGGTCTCCAGGGGCTCGCTGCTGCGCAGGAGCCGGTAGGCGATCATGGCATCGTCGATGCGCCCCGCGGCGTTCAGCCGGGGACCGAGGAGAAAGCCGATGGCCGTCGAGTCGACGGCGCCACGGCGCACGCCGGCGTCGGCCATGAGGGCCTCGATGCCGGGGCGGGCGGCGCTGTTGATCCGGTCCAGGCCGCGCCGCACCAGGGCGCGGTTCTCGCCCACCAGGGGGACGAGGTCGGCCACGGTGCCCAGGGCCACCAGGTCGAGGAGAGCCTCCTCCTGGAGGCCGGCGGGCGGCGAGGCACGCAGCAGGCCCTGGGACAGCTTGTAGGCCAGCCCAACCCCGGAGAGCTCTTTGAACGGATAGTCGCAGCCCGGCTGCTTGGGGTTGACGACGGCCAGGGCTGGGGGGATCTCTTCCGCCGGCCGGTGGTGATCGGTGACGATGAGCTGCAGGCCGCGGTTGGCCTCCCGCACCTCTTCTATGGAGCGAATGCCACAGTCTACCGTGACGACGAGGCGCACCCGCTGCTTCCACAGCTCGCGGAGGGCGGGGATATTGAGGCCGTAGCCCTCGTCCACGCGGTCGGGGATGTAGGGGATGACGTTGGCGCCCAGGGCATCCAGGGTTTCGGTCAGGAGGGCCGTGGCGGTCACGCCGTCGGCGTCAAAGTCGCCATAGACGGCGACCCTTTCGCCGCGACTGATGGCCTGCCTGATGCGCTCCACGGCCCGGGGCAGGCCCTTGAGCCGCGCCGGATCGTCCTCTCCGGCCCGGCACGACAAAAAGTCGTAGGCCTGGCCCAGGTCCTGGATCCCCCGCCGGAGCAAGAGCTGGACCGTGAGCGGGCGCAGGGAAGCAAAGCGCGTGAGGTCCCGCTCGTCTGTGGGG
>ERZ1026792.1957-NODE-1957-length-11672-cov-3.520918_pt1 | contig 11672 bp, 7 predicted proteins | sample MGYA00520884_ERZ1026792 | MGnify/ENA primary metagenome ERZ1026792 (study PRJEB33270, sample SAMEA104284473) | anaerobic digester metagenome | biome: Anaerobic digester microbiome; feature: mesophilic sludge digester; material: Anaerobic digester biomass | place... | reverse complement strand
CATCTACTCCTTCAACAATCTCAATAAATGCTCCATATGTTTCGACATTCTTAACTACACCTTTATAAGTTTTACCAACTTCAATACCAGCAACTTTCTCTTCTAGTTCTTTACGGTATTTAATGGCAAATGCTGCCTTATTAGAAACGATTAATCTTAATCTTGGTTTATCAACTCTAATAATCGCAACTTCTAAAGTTTGATCAAGTAATGCTTTCTTTTCTTCATCATTAGCATTAATTTGTAATGAAGGTAAAAAGAAATTTAGTCCATTATATTTTAATAATAAATCAGCTTTACCTTCTTCTCTACCTTTTGCAAGGAAACGAGAAACTTTAGCTTCATAAATTTTATCTTTATTTTCTTCGTAATCTTTTTCGATTGTTTCAATTTCTTTATAAAGTTTTAATAGTTTTGTTGAGAAAAGCAGAATTGGTTCTTCAGCTTTCTTAGCTCTACCAATCTTTTTAACAATCAGTTCAAGTAAATCCCCAACAACCAACAAATCAAGTAAACCTTCATCTTCTTTAATATCTTCAAAATCATGGCGATATAAATAACCTTTTTCGCTCTTTACATCTTCCATAGCTTCAATTTTTTCAGCTGCATCTAAAACTAGTTTACCATCTTTTACTAATTTTCCATCTTTTTTAATCTTAAGCATATCATCATCACCAATACCTAAAACAAGAGCTCTTTCTTTTCTCCTGTCAGCTGGGTTAGATTCAATGCTTAAAACAATTCCATAGATGTGTTCTAAGTCTTTGAATTTACTTTCTCTTAAATTGTCCTTTTGATCACCAGAAGTTGCTTTTTCTTCTTTAGCTTTCTTTTCTTCCTTTACAACTTCTTTTGTAGAATTGTCTTCTTCAAGCTCTACAACACTTGCTTCTGCTTTAGCTTCTTCTAAAGCTTTAGTTTCTGCCTTCTTTTCCATCCTGTAACCTCTTTCCAAAACTAACTTCGTGATTTCCTCAATCACCTCTTCAATACTTAAATTTGTAGTGTCTATTAATATAGCATCTTCAGCCTTTCTTAAAGGACTAATTAATCTTGTTGAATCTTTATGATCTCTTACTTTAATTTCTTCAATCGTTTCTTCTAAACTTGATACTTCCTCGCCTTTTGAAATTCTCTCATCTCTTCTTCTTCGTGCACGCTCTTCAATCGTTGCATCCAAATAAACCTTAAGATTAGCATCTTTCAAAACAACAGTTCCAATATCCCGACCATCCATAACCACATTAGCATCCAAAGCAATCTTTCTTTGCATTGAAACTAAGTAATCTCTAACAGTCTTAAACTTAGATACTAAAGATACATTAACTGTAACTTCTAAACTCCTGATTTCTTGTGATACATCTTTACCATCTAAGTAAATAGAATCACCTTCAAAACTAATAACAGTTTCTTCTAAAAAATCATATTCAGATTCATTTTCTAAATTAATCTTTAATTCCAAAGCTTTTAAAGTTATAGCACGATACATAGCACCTGTGTCTACATATACAAACCCTAACTTCAAAGCAAGTAACTTTGCAATTGTACTTTTACCAGCACCGCTAGGTCCATCAATTGCAATCTGAAAATTCATATAACACCTCAAATCTTTATACATTATATCACAAATAAAAATAATATACAATAAATTTTTTTATTTTAAGCTTAAATTAAAAAAGTAGACTATAAAGTCTACATTTATCCTTAAGTAACTGCTACACTAAATGTTAGTGGAATAACAATTGGTTGACTGAAAATCTCATCATAAACAGTAGTTGAGCTAGGACAATCTAAGGTAACACAAAGAGTAAAATTAAACTGGGTCCCAACAACAATAGAATTTGAAAAAGTATATGTAGTAGTAAGTGGGTTGACACCTGGTGTATCACCTACATAAACTTTAAGTAAGCCTGCATGTGTAGTAGTTCCCCCAATTGTAATTTGGCCTAAGGTGATTGTTAGGCTACCTGTAGCTCCAGTAGCACCACTGCCAGTCCAATTTGCATGATAGGGAAATGTCATACTATCTACTGGAATAAGTCCTGGTCCAGCATTGCTATTATCAACTTGACCGATAGGAACTAAAACTCTACCCCCAATAGTAAAACCCTGATTAATTACAAGTTCAGTATTAACAGAAGCTCCCTCACCAATTTGAATACTAATATCATCAGTTACTGGTGTTGGTGCATTAACAACACCTGCCCAATAAGCATATGCCCCACCAACTGCAAACGACATTACTAAACAAATAATTCCAATAATAATTATTTTTCTACTTCTTTTCATAATATATTCCTTTGCCCAAACTCATTTTATTATACAAAAGGTTATAATAAAAATCAAGTAAAACAGTCAAAATTAATAAAAAAAGTAGACATTTTGTCTACTTTTTTCTCTATCTTACGCTACAGTAAGACTAAATGTTACATTCATTGTAATTTCTTTTCCCGCCATAGCTCCATAATCATAAGTATTAGCAGCTTGATTTAAAGTAACTCTTAACTCTACAACATAAGGGGTTCCAGCTACAACCGATGGCGTTAATGTAACTCCTGTAGCACCAGCTCCTTTAAGATCAGTGTAAGTAGGACTATTATTTAAGGTTACATTTACTAAATAATTAGAAGTACCAGCACCACCAATTCTAACATTAGTAACTGCTACTTTTAATGTCCCTAAAGCCCCAGCAATACTACCAGAAACTGCACTCCAATTTACATCATAGTGAACAATAATCTCCTCAACATTAGTCTTCCCTGAAACAACTACACTACTAACAGCTTGATTTGGAGGAACTAAAAGTTTATCTCCAAATGTTGGATCATTGATAGTTAATATAGTATTAACAGGCTTTCCTTCACCAATGTTTATAGAAATATTATCAGTTTTAGGAGCAGGTGCATTTATAGTTCCAGCCCAATAAGCATAAGCTCCACCTACTGAAAAGGACATTGCAAATACTAATATTAATATTATAATTAATTTCCTTCTTTTTGTCATCACAAACACCCCTATTTATTCGTATATATTATAGCAAAAAATGCATAAATAACAAGCATTTTACTGTAAATCTTTTCTTAATAAAAATGTAGACCATTAAGGCCTACATTTATTTTTTGCTTTTAATCTTAAACTAAATATTAAGAAACAGCTACACTAAAATCAACTTTAATAGAAATAGCTTGGTTTGCAACTTTAGCATAAGTAGCAGCATCTGCAGGTTCAAGTAAAGTAACTCTAATTTGTACAGTAACAGGTGATGATGCGTCAGCAACGATATCAAACTTTGCTCCACCAGAAGGGATGTCTGCCCAATCTGTACCATTATGATATTGAACTTTTACATGAGTAGTTCCTAAAGCTGCTTTCTCACCAGTAGATCCAATTTCAAAATCTCTAGGATTCACCGTTAGTTTAGCTGCAGCACCAGCAGCAGATCCACCAGATGATGATGTCCAACTAACACTATAGCTGAAATCTTTGTGATCTACATTAGCACCAGATTCTCCCGTACTATTACTGATTTGGCCAGCGGGAACTAGTTTCATAGAATCTGTTGAAGGGTCACTAACTGTTAATATAGTAGTAACACCAGCAGCCTTACCTTCACCAATATTGATAGCAATTGATTTCTCAGTTGCACTAGCAGGATAATTAACAGTTCCTGCCCAATAAGCATAAGCACCACCTGAAGCTGCAGCAACTAAAAACATTAATAGTGCAACTAAAAGTAATTTTCTTGTTTTTTTTATTTTTTCCTCCATTCCTTTGTCATTTTATATAATCAATAATAAAATATAAATATTTTATTAATTAATTATCATATTTTTTATTCTCATTTTTATGAGAATAAGGTTTGTTGGAAGGTTTTTTATTATCGCCCTACCCCACACACCATTGATTAGTATATCACAAACCAAAAATAAATGCAAGCAAAATATTCATTTTTTTACATATTTTTTCACTTTTTATTGAATTTTTTTCAATAAAAAAGCTCATGACAAAATCTTCACGAGCCAAAATAATCTATTAATAGATTCTTCTCTCATCTAGACTATACGATCGGTTTTGGAATTTCACCAAATCTTGATTCTAAATAGAACCTCGCAGACTTTACTGCCGGTCGGGAATTTCACCCTGCCCCGAAGATTATTTACTGTTTTCATTATATTATATATCTTATTATATGTCAAGAAAAATTTAAACTTTTTTGTAAAAATTTTGTAAAGTATAAGAATTTTATTCTTTATAATGAAAATAAAAACTGTTTTTATTTTCATTAACATTAATAAAATAAAGTTATTTGCCTAAAATCATAAGATGCAAGTTTTATTTACTTACATCTTAATTTCATTATTTAAATAGGCTAAACTTACTTAAAACAACTAGCCTTTTAATCTCATGAGGCTTTAGTTCTCTAACCTCACCTAGAGATAAATCACCAATTTCTACTTCTCCAAACTTTATTCTTGTAAGTTTCTTTACATTATAACCAATAGCTAAAAACATGTTTTTAACTTGATGGTAATTACCTTCTACTAAAGTAATACTTACTAAAGTAGATCCATTTTTACGATCAACATCAATGATTCTTGCATCACATTTCCTTGTCTTTTTACCATTAATCATAACACCTTGTTCTAAAGTCCTAATTTCTTCTTTAGTAATTAAACCATCAATTCTTGCTAAGTATTCCTTTTTTAAATTAGATTTAGGACCAATCAAAGTATGCATAAACTCACCATCATTAGTGATAATTAATACTCCTTTAGTATCATAATCAAGTCTACCAACAGGATATAAACCTAAACCTTGATATTCTGTTGGAAGAATTGAGATAACTGTTTTTCTTCCTTTATCATCGGTTGTGGAAGATAAGACACCTACTGGTTTATTCATAACTAGGTAAGTTTTAACTAAAATAGGCAAAGGTTTATCATCTACTAAGATCGTATCATGATCTGATACCTTTACTCCCATTTCCGTAATTACTTCCCCATTTACTTTTACTCTACCTTCTTTAATCCACTCTTCTGCTTTTCTCCTCGAACAAAGGCCACTATTAGCTATTTTCTTCTGTAATCTTTCCATCTAAAAAACTCCTTATCAATTCTTCTGCTTCTTCTAAAGCTTCATTTAAGTTATTATAATCTACCTTTACTTCAATACATTCAAGCTTATTACGATACCAAGTTATTTGCCTCTTAGCATAATTTCTTGTCTTTTGAGCTATTATCTTTTGTGCATCATCTAAACTAATCTTATCATCTAAATAATCACCAAGTTCTTTATAACCAATTTCCTTAACTAGATTTAAATTAATCCCATCTTCTTTTAAAGCTTTTATTTCTTCAATCCAGCCTTGATCAATCATCTCATCAACTCTTTTATTTATTCTCTCATAAAGATCTTTTCTTTCTGGATTTAAGAAAATAATTAAAGAATTATAAAACTTACTTTCAGTTTGCTTTTTCTTTAAACTATTATCTTCTATTAAGTCAATTGCTCTTTCAATTCTTCTTCTGTTGTTTGGATGATATTTGTCTTTTAAAGAAGGATCTAGTTCTAGTAAATATTCATATAATTCTTCATTTGAATACTCTAAATATTTCTTTTTATCTCGTTTTACTTTACTAAACTGATAGTCATAAATAACACTATTTAAGTAAAGCATAGAGCCACCAACTAAGAAAATAGTCTTATTTTGCTTGTTTAAGGCTTCAATTTTGCCTCTACAATCCTTTTGAAAGTTATTTATAGAATAATCTTCTATTGGATTTAAAAAGTCAATTAAGTGATGTTTTACAAACATCTCTTTTTGTTTTACTTTAGCTGTACCAATATCTAATCCTTTCCTAAAACTTGAAGCATCAGTGTTTATAATCTCCCCATTAAACTTCTTAGCTAAGATGTTGGAAAGGTAAGTCTTACCAGAACCTGTAGCCCCTACAATCCCAATAACCTTAATCATACAACCCTCTTAAACATCTTCTCTAGTTCATATTTATTAAGCTTAACAATCGTAGGTCTACCATGAGGACAAGTATAAGGATTTTTAGTTTGCTCTAAATCTTTAAGTAAAGTAGTTACTTCTTCTTTACTTAATCTATCACTTGCTTTAATTGACTTCTTACAAGCAAGGTTAATTGCTAAGCTATCTAAAAACTCTTCTCTTTCTGTCTTTTTAGAGTGAATAATATCATCAATTATTTGGTCTAAAAACTCTTTTTCTCTTCCTCTAAAAATCCAATTAGGAATAACTCTAACATTAAAACTATTTAAACCAAACTCTTCTAACTCAATTCCTAAATGTTCAATCTCGTCTAAATGATCTAAAATAAGCAAGTAATCCCTCTTAGAATACTGTAAATTAATAGGAACTAATAACTCATATTTCTTATGACTTTCTTCTTTTAAAGAATCTAATATTAGCTCATAATTAATTCTTTCAGCTGCTGCATGTTGGTCAACTAAATAAAAATCATTCCCATCTTCTAAAATAATATAGGTATTAAATAACTGGCCAATATAATCAAAATTACTAAACTTTTCTTCCTTTAACTCTGCAAAATCTAAATTATATTGCGTTACTTCTTCTTTTAAAACAGGAATTTCTACTTCTTGCTCTTCTAGTTCTAACTCTTCAGTTTCCTTTACATTTATCGTCTCTAAATCTATTTTTCTAGGTTCTTCTTTTTCTTCTTCTAATTCTTCTTCATCTAAGTAAACAGTTAAATTAGTTTTCCCCAAAACTTTCTTTATCGAAGATACAATCAACTCTTCTAATTCCTTTTCTTCTGTAAATCTTACTTCTATTTTAGAAGGATGAATATTTACATCAATTAAATTAGAACTTGAAGTAATATTGATAATTACATAAGGATATTTTCCAATCATTAAGTAACCTTTATAAGCATCTAAGACTGTATTAAATAATTTATTGTTCTTAACACTTCTTCCATTTACAATAAAAGTCATATTACCTTTACTTGATCTAGTTATATTTAAGTTGCTAATATAGCCTGATACTTGATATAAATTACTACTACCTTTAATCTCAAGCATATTCTTAGCAACTTCAGATCCATAAATAGCATTAACTACTTCTAGTAAATTGCCACTTCCAAAAGTTTGAAGTAATACTTTATCATTGTTTATTAACTTAAAAGCAATATCTGGTCTTGCAAAAGCAATCTTCATCACAAAGTCTGCAATATAACTTAACTCTACATATTCATTTTTAAGATTTTGTAATCTTACAGGAGTATTATAAAACAAGCTCCTAACAGTAATTTCTGTACCTTTTTTTTGAGCAATCAATGCTTCACTTACTAACTCTCCACCTTTTAAAGATAACAATAGTCCTTGAACCCCATTATCTGATGTTTTCATTTTAAAAGATGAAACAGCAATAATTGAAGGTAAAGCCTCACCCCTAAACCCTAAAGTATCAATATGATATAAATCAGCTTCTTCTAAAATCTTACTTGTATGGTGAGGTAAGATTGCAAGTTTTGCTTCTTGCTCATTCATACCACTACCATCATCTAAAACTTTGATTTCTTTTAAGCCAGAGTTTTCTAAAGTAATAACAATATTCTTCGCCCCTGCATCAATTGCATTCTCTACAAGTTCCTTTACAACTGAATAACAGTGCTCAATTACTTCTCCAGCTTTTATTAAATTGATTAGATGTTTATCCAGTTGTTTGATCATTTTCTCTCCTTTATTTCTTTAACTTTTTTTGTAATTCTGATAATTTATTTAAAGCATCAAGTGGTGATGTTTTATTTAAATCAATTGTTTCAATCTCTTCTAAAATATTTTTCTCCAGTTCTGTCTTAGAATCATAGATTAGTGGCGCTTGATAGTTTGCTAGTGAAAACTTTTCACTATCAACTGCTTGAGCTTCGTATTTATGTAATAAGTCAGTTGCTCTTAAGATTATCTCTAATGGAAGTTTGGCTAGTTTAGCTACATTAATTCCATAACTTTTATCTACTGCACCAGGTAATACTTTATGCATAAAGATAACCTCACCTAAACGCTCTTTAATACTTACATGAATATTTTTTAATTTCATTAAACTTTGATCTAAAGCAGTAAGTTCATGATAGTGAGTTGAAAATAAAGTATAAGCATTAATATTGTTATGAATATACTCAATAATACTTTGCGCTAAACTCATACCATCATAAGTTGCCGTTCCTCTTCCAATCTCATCTAAGATGATTAAAGAGTTAGATGTTGCATTTTGTAATGCTTTATTTACTTCTAACATCTCAACCATAAACGTTGACTCACCAGAAATAATATCATCACTAGCACCTATCCTAGTATAGATAGCATCAAATAATGGTAATACTGCTTCTTTTGCACTAACAAAAGAGCCGATTTGCGCCATGATTGCTATTAGTGCTATTTGCCTCATATAAGTAGATTTACCACTCATATTCGGTCCAGTTATTAACATAATCTTTTCTTCATCCATTACTAAATCATTAGGAATGAAATTATCCTCAAATTGTTCTAAAACAGGGTGACGGCCTGTAATAATCTTAATTCCTTCTTTTTGAAACTTAGGTCTTACATAGTTATTTTCTTTGGCAACTCTAGCAAGTGACTGCATCATATCAAGTAAAGCTATATCTTTACTTAAAGCTTGAAGGCTATAGGTATATTCTTTAAATAAATCCCTCATACTTACAAACATATTGTATTCTAAGCTAATCATCTTTTCTTCAGCTCTTAAGATCATTGCTTCTTTTTCTTTTAACTCTTCAGTAATATAACGCTCTGAGTTAACTAAAGTTTGTTTCCTAATATAACCAAACTCATCTTTTACTAAAGGAATATTACCTTTACTAATTTCTATATAATAACCAAAGACTTTATTATAACCAACTTTTAAGTTTTTAATATTCGTTCTTTTTCGTTCTCTTTGTTCTAACTTTAATAGATAATCTTGACTTTTATCATTTAAATGTCTTAACTCATCAAGTTCTTCATTATAACTATCTTTAAAGATTCCCCCTTCTTTAATTGTATAAGGAGCATCTTCATTAATAGCATCATCAATTGTTTTAAAAATAAAAACAAAGTCATCAATCTTTTCTAAATTAGGAAAATATCTTAAAATCCCAATTTCTTTTAATAACCCTTGTAAAGCTGGTAGGTCTTTTAAAGATTGCTTTAATTGTAAGAAATCTTTAGGATTAGCATTATCATAAGCAATCCTCCCAACAATCCTCTCTAAATCATAAATATCATTTAGAATAGCTCTTATATCATCAGCTTTAATAAATGCTTTATGTAAAGCATCAATAATATCATACCTTGCTTCAATTTTTGCCTTATCTATTAAAGGAAAAACAATATTCCTTTTTAAGAATCTTGCACCCATAGCAGTTTTAGTCTTATTTAAAGTATAAAACAAAGTATTCTTTTTGTTTTGAAATCTAATTGTCTCTAACAACTCTAAATTACGTCTTGAAGTAAAATCAATTTTTAGAAAACCTCTAATATCATATTTCGTAAACTCTTGCATATGAATTAATACTTTTTTCTGAGTTTTTAAAATGTAATTTAATAATCTATTAGCACATTTTTGTTCTTCTTTATCTAAATCTAAAGTTAACTTCTTTAAATAAGAAATATCACTATCTTCATCATAAATAGAATAAGTAATACTTGTAACTTTCTCTAAAGGAGAAAATACACTTAAATCAAAACTACTTGAAATAACTATTTCTTTAGTCTTTAGATTTAAAATTTCTTGAAGTAACAATTCTTCATTTAAAGGAATATCAGTTATATAGTTTTCTCCAGTAGATAGATCTGAATAAGCAAAAATAAAACGATTCTTTTCTCTCGAAACAGTTGATAAGAAGTTATTATCATCTTCTGAAATTACACTACCTTCAGTAATAGTACCAGGTGTAATAACTCTAACAACTTCTCTTCTTACAATTCCTTTAGCATCTTTAGGATCTTCAACTTGCTCTACAATTGCAACTTTGTAACCTTTTGATGTTAGCTTATCTAAATAGCCTTCAACTGCATGATGAGGTACACCACACATCGGTACTCTATCTTTCATCCCAGCATCACGTCCAGTTAAGACAATATCTAACTCTTTTGATGCTACTAAAGCATCATTAAAGAAAAGCTCGTAAAAGTCTCCTAACCTATAAAGTACTAACGTGTCAGGATAATCTTCTTTGATCTCTAAGTATTGTCTCATCATTGGCGTGTATTTTGTTTTATCTATTTTTCCCATATTATCACCACTTATCATATTATATCACAAATAAGGTCATTTATAAATAAAAAACCTCTCCTAAGCAGAGAGATTATTTCAAAGAAGAGGTCTTTTATGCTATTACTTTTGGGTAATAACGAATTGCAATGACTTTACTTCTAAATCATCTAGAGAGGCAAAGGAATAAAAGATAGTTTCTTCCGGGCTTAAGTATGGCTCTAAAGCTTCTTTAGCTTTAGCCGCTATAGCCAAGCCTTCAAGTAAAGTCATTGCACTGATAGGAGTATTTTCATTGATAGAATTTAGCCCTTTCGTTAACTCCAAGATTGCATATAATGGCATATCAAGTGGAGTCATATTTGTTTCTGGATCTTTCACAAACAAAGCTTGCATTTCTCCAATTGCTTCAGGAGTAGGCACTAATGATCCAATTTGTTCTGTAATTTGGTAAAGTTGAGGAACTAAGCCAGTTCCTTGGTCATTAGCAATAGTTCCAATAATAGTTTGAACTTGGGCTTGAACTGCTTGGTCTTCACCAAAAGCTGTTACATTATTTATTAAAATGCTTTGATAAGCAAGAAGTTTTTCAATTAAGTCACCAATCTTTGTAGCTAGATCTTGAACAGTTAAAAGTAAATTATTGAAGTTCACAAAAACATCTTTTAAGTCATTATCATAAACTACAAAATCACTAGCAAGTGCTGCAAGATTGTTTCTAACTAAAGCTACATCATCTATAAGACTTAAATCTAAACTTTCAACTTTAGCTACCATTCCTAATAAAATATCTTTAGTTTCTGTAATCTTTTGATATTTTGGATCATAACTAGCTACAATAGCTAAATCTTGTCCAGCTTGATTTAAAGATGCTTCTAAATTACCAAATAGTTCAGGACTTAATGCACCTACCGCATTTGTAACATCTATATATGATGCAAGAATAACAGCCCTTGTCTCTTCATTTGCAACTGCAGCTACAGGTGGTGCAAGAATAGGAATTACTTCGTTTAATTGTGTTAATGCTGAAAAGTCCATTTCACTATTTAAAACACCTTGTAAAGCACCTTTAACTGAATTATTAAGTAAATTAATAAATTCAAGTTCTGTCATTCCTTGAGCTATACCACCTAGCATTAACATTACCATTGCTTGTAATTCTTCTTTAGACATAGCATCTTCACCTAAGTCGATATTTTTAAAGATACTTTCTAAATCAAAAGCATTAGACTTTAAGGCTTGAAGGCTAATTGTAGCATTAATTCTTTCAAAACTTTTTGTTTGTAATACAAGTTCATATGTAGAGTTAGATCCTGGCATACCTAAATATGCTATTGTTCTAACTGATCCTGCTAAGACTGAAGTCATTGCACCATCATAATCTAAAACATCTGCTTTATTTACATTAATC
>ERZ1026792.1956-NODE-1956-length-11675-cov-2.933582_pt1 | contig 11675 bp, 13 predicted proteins | sample MGYA00520884_ERZ1026792 | MGnify/ENA primary metagenome ERZ1026792 (study PRJEB33270, sample SAMEA104284473) | anaerobic digester metagenome | biome: Anaerobic digester microbiome; feature: mesophilic sludge digester; material: Anaerobic digester biomass... | reverse complement strand
TACCCCGGCCACGTCCATGACCTCTTCGGCGATGAAGATCGGCACCTTGACTCGCACGGCCAATGCAATCGCGTCGGACGGCCGGCAATCGATCTCGCGCGCCTCGCGCTCGCCCTCGATGTTGATGAACAGCCGGGCGTGGAAGACGCTCTCGTTCAGTTCCTTGATCAGCACATGCGACACGGTGCCGCCCAGTTCGCTGATCACGTTCTTGAGCAAGTCCTGAGTCAGCGGGCGGGCGACCTTCACGTCTTGCAACTCGATGGTGATGGCCTCGGCCTCGCAAGGGCCGATCCAGATGGGCTACGGCTCGGCCCTGGCCTTTATCCTGGCGGCCATCATTTTTGTGTTCACCTTCCTGCAGCGGCGCTTTATCGAGCGCGGCGCCGAGATGTACTAAAGGAGGCACCTGATGGAGACAACAGCTACAAGTCGGCCAGCAAGCACGGTGGCCGCCGGGGAAAAGGAAGCCAAGCCCTTCAGGTTCTACCTGGACCGCGTCTTGCGCTACACCGTCCTGATCCTCATCGGCGCCGTCCTGTTTGCACCCTTTGTTCTGGCCGCGCTGGGCAGCTTCAAGACCGGTGCCGAGATCATTGCGTACCCGCCCCAGTTCCTGCCCAACGAATGGCTGACAGAGAACTGGGTGCGGGTGTGGAACACCGACTTTGGACAGGGCGCCACCTTTCCCCGCTGGCTGTTCAACACCGCCTTCCTGTCGGTGGCCATCGCCGTGGCCGAGGTCATTGCCTGCTCCATGGCAGCGTATGCCTTTGCCCGCCTGAGGTTTCCCGGCCGCGACGCGGTCTTTAACTTTATGCTGGCTACAATGATGATCCCCGGCGCGGTGACCCTCATCCCTGCCTTCGTGTTGATGAGCAAGCTGCAACTGCTGAACAGCTACTGGTCGCTGCTGCTGCCGGGCATCGTCAGCGCCGGCGCCATCTTTATGCTCACCCAGTTCCTGAAGTCCATCCCCCGTGACCTGGAGGAGGCGGCCGTCATCGACGGGGCAAGCCAGTTCCAGATTTACAAGGACGTCGTCCTTCCCCTGGCGCGGCCCGCCCTGCTGACGGTCTTTATCCTGCAGTTCCAGGCCATGTGGAACAACTTCTTGACGCCGTTGCTCTACCTGTCGTCACCCCGGATGTGGGTGCTCAACGTGGCCCTGGCCTCTTTCCGCCAGCAGTACCAGGCCCAATACAACCTGGTCCTCGTGGGCGCCATGTTCAACGCCATCCCGGTGTTGATCTTGTTCTTTCTCTTTAGCAAGTACTATATCGAAGGCGTAGCCTATGCCGGTGTCAAGGGATAAGGGGCGGGCGCAACCGCGGGAGCCGGTCCCATGAAAGATGCATGGCGCGTCGTGCGCGCCGCGCTGGCCAACCTCTGGCACGACCTGTTCACCACGGCGGTCGTGAACCTGTCCTGGCTGCTGTTGTGCCTGCCGGTGGTGACGGGCCCACCCGCCACCCTGGCCCTCTTTTACACGGCCAACCGCATCGCCAGCGGCGAGGTCACCGACCCGCGGGATTTCTTCCGGGCCCTGCCCCGCTACTTCTGGCTGGGCTGGCGATGGGGCCTGCTCAACCTGGTCATGCTGGTCGTGCTCGTGGGCGACATCCTGCTTTCCGGCCGGCTGGGCGCCGATTCGAACGGCGCGCGGCTGGTGCAGGGCCTCTACCTGGCCGGCCTGGCCTTCTGGCTGCTGCTGCAACTCTACGTCCTGGGGCTCGTCTTTGAGCAGGAAGAGCCCAGCCTGCGCATGGCGCTGCGCAACGGCGCCCTGATGCTGGGCACCAACCTTGTGTTTTCCACGTCGCTGCTGCTGCTCATCCTGCTGGCCCTGATCCTGGGCAGCCTGCTCTTTTTCGTCAGCCTGGCCGCCGGGGGGCTCTTTGTCGCCCTCGTCGCCAATCACGCCGTGCGGAATCGCCTGGCCGCGCAACGCACTTTGCTCGGGGAAGAGTGGCCGCAGTAGCATGGCGGCCACCCTTTTCGGAGCCTGTCGTTCGACAATGTTCTGAGGCTGCCCATGTCGGTGAGCGTCGAGAACCTGGTCAAGCACTATCGCGTCCACCACAAGGAGCCAGGCCTCGCCGGCTCGCTGCGCAGCCTCGTCCGCCGCCGATACGAGGATGTGCGGGCCGTGGACGGCATCTCTTTCGAGATCGACCAGGGCGAGGTCGTCGGCTTCCTGGGGCCCAACGGCGCGGGCAAGACGACCACGCTCAAGTGCCTCTCGGGGCTGCTGTATCCCACGGCCGGGCAGGTGTCGGTCCTGGGCTACACGCCCCACCGCCGCGAGCGCGACTTTCTGAAGAGCTTTACCCTGGTCATGGGCCAGCGCAACCAGCTCCTGTGGGACCTGCCGGCCATGGAGACCTTCCTGGTCAACCAGGCCATCTACCGCGTGCCGGAGGCCCAGTTCCGGCAATCCCTGGACGAGATGATCGCCCTCCTGGAGCTGGAGCCGCTCCTGACCAAGCAGGTGCGCAAGCTGAGCCTGGGCGAGCGCATGCGCTGCGAGCTGGCCGCCTCGCTGTTGCACCGCCCCCAGGTGCTCTTTCTCGACGAGCCCACCATCGGGCTGGACGTCACCGCCCAGGCCTCCATCCGCGAGTTTATCCGCGCCTACAACGCGCAGCACGACGCCACGGTGCTCCTGACCAGCCACTACATGGCCGACGTCACCGCCCTGGCGCGCCGCATCCTGGTCATCGACGATGGCAAACTGATGTACGACGGCGACCTTGAAGCCCTGGTGGCCCAGACGGCGCCCTACAAGCTGCTGCGCCTCACCCTACAGGAGCCCGTCAACGGCAGCGACCTCCAGGCCCTGGGCGAGATCGATAGCCTGGATGGGCTGAAGGTGACCCTGCGCGTGGCCCGGGGCCAGACCAAGGACGCCGCCAGCCGGGCCCTGTCCAGCCTGCCCGTGGCCGACGTCTCGGTCGAGGACCCACCCGTGGAAGAGATCATACGCGCGGTCTTTGCCCGGCACCGCGAGGTGCACGGTGCCTGACATCCTGCGCACCTACCGCGCCCTGGTCCGCGCCTCCTGGGCCACGGTCCTCGAATACCGGGCCCAGGTGGTCCTATGGATCGTGAGCTGGCTCTTTCCGCTGATCATGATGGCCGTCTGGCTGGCCGTCGTCGACGAGGCCGGGCCGGCGGCCGGTTGGGACAAGAGCGACTTTGTCTCCTATTACGTGGCCGCGGCCCTGGTCATGCACCTGACAGGCGCGTGGATCGTCTACGAGTGGGACGAGGACATCCGCACCGGCAGCCTATCGGTCAAGCTCCTCAAGCCCCTGGATCCCTTTCACCACCACATGGCCAACGAGCTGGGCTGGAAGCTCTTTGCCCTGGTCCTCCTCGTGCCCCTGATCACCGTGGCGACCTGGCTGCTGCCCGTCCTCCACTACCCTGTCACGCCCGGGCGGCTCCTGGCCGTGATCCTCAGCATCCTCCTGGGCATGGTCCTCAACTTTATCATGAGCTCGACCTTTGGCGTCCTCGCCTTCTGGACCACCCAGGCGCACACCCTGTTCGGCGCCTGGTCCGGGATCGGCCAGTTCCTGTCGGGCTGGATCGCGCCCCTGGCCCTCTTTCCCGCGGGCTTTCGCCAGTTGGCCGATCTGTTGCCGTTTTACCCCACCCTTGGCCTGCCCATCGAGATCCTCATGGGCCGCGTGACGTTGGCCGACGCGGCGTTCGGCATGGGCGTCGGCGCGGCGTGGACCGTCTTTTTCTTGGTCGTCTACCGCGCCCTGTGGCGCGCCGGGCTGCGGCGCTACGAGGCGGTGGGCGCATGAGGAACAACTATCTGCGGCTGATGGGCATCTTTTACAAGAACACCCTCATCAGCGAGATGGAGTACCGGGTCAACTTTCTGGGCAACCTGGGCCTCAGCCTCTTCTGGCTGGTGTGGGCCGCCCTCAGCGTGCGCGTGTATTTCAATCACGCCGAGACCATCGCCGGCTGGACCTACGACGAGATGCTCATCGTCATGGGCCTGTTTTTCACCCTCAACGGCTACCGGCAGATGATCCTGGAGCCAAACCTGTCGCGCATGAGCGAGCACGTGCGCCTTGGCACGCTGGACTATATTCTCACCAAGCCCGTGGACAGCCAGTTCCTGGTGAGCCTGAGGCACATCGGCGTCTATAACTGGGGCGATCCCCTCCTCGGCCTGAGCCTGGTGGTCATTGCCCTGGCGCGCATGAACCGGGTGCCGGGCCCCGTCGAGCTGGGCCAGTTCATCGTGCTCCTGGTGGCGGCCATGGTCCTGCTCTACAGCCTGAGCCTCATCCTGCAAACGACCACCATCTGGCTCGTCAACGTGGAGCGGCTGGACACCATCGTCATGGGGCTGCTGGAGACGGGACGCTTTCCGGTGGGTTTCTACCGGGGCTGGCTGCGGGTATTCCTGACCGTCGTCATCCCCGTGGCGTTCATGACCACCTTTCCCGCCCGGGCGCTGCTCGGGCGGCTGGAGCCCTGGCTGGCGGCCGTGGCCGTGATCCTGGCCGCGACGTCCTTTGTCGGCGCCTCTCTCTTCTGGCGCTTTGCCCTGCGCCACTACAGCGGAGCCAGCGCTTGAATTCGGGCGCGGCGGATATAAATTTCGAAAGGAGTGTATTATGGAGCTGACGCGCCATCCCGACAACCCCATCCTCTTGCCCGAGCCGGCCTCCCCCTGGGAGTGTACCAACGTCTTTAACCCGGGCGTGCTGTACCACAACGGGCTGTTTCACATGTTCTACCGCGCCCAGGGGCTCGACTGGGTCAGCCGCCTGGGCTATGCCGTGAGCGCCGACGGCGTGCACTGGAATCGCATGCGGGAGCCCATCCTGGAGCCCGTGGACGGCAGCGACTCGCGGGGCCTGGAGGATCCGCGCCTCGTCGAGATCGAGGGCATCTTTTACATGACCTACACCGCCTACGGCAGCGAGTTCCAGGGGAGCGGAACGCCCACCCACAGCGGCGGCGGCATCCTGCCCATGATCGCCCGCAGCCGGAATCTCATCACCTGGGAGCGCATGGGGCCCATCGTCCGCGGCGAGGACAACAAGGACCACATCCTCTTTCCGCGGCGCATCGGCGGGCGCTACGTGGCCCTGCACCGCCGCTGGCCCACCATCGGGCTGGCGTACAGCGACGACCTCCTCACCTGGCCCGAGGAGGACATGGTCCCCATCTTTGGTCCGCGGGCAAGCGGCTGGGACAGCAAGAGCGTGGGCAGCAACGGCGTGCCCATCGAGACCGATGAGGGCTGGCTGCTCCTCTACCACGCCTACGACGACGATCACATCTACCGCTTTGGCACCTGCCTGCTGGACCTCCAAGATCCGTCGCGCATCATCCACCGCGCGGCCGCGTCGATTTTCGAGCCCAGGGAGCTCTGGGAGCTCAAGGGCGACGTGCCGAACGTCGTCTTTTCGGGGGCCAACCCCGTCGTGGACGGCACGGTGTACGTGTACTACGGGGGCGGCGACCACGTCATCGGCCTGGCCACCTGCTCCCTGGACGAGCTGCTGGCCTTTGCCCGATCGGGGTAGGTTGCTTGTGATTTTTCCCATTTTGACACAACTCTGCTATAATGCACCCACCTATGGGCCGTGTGCTTGCCTTGGCGAATCAAAAGGGTGGAGTGGGCAAAACCACCACAGCGGTGAACCTGGGGGCGTACCTCGCCGCCGCCGGGAAACGGGTGCTGCTCGTAGACCTCGATCCCCAGGCCAACGCGACGTCCAGCCTGGGCATCGACCGCAAGAACCTGCCGGCCTGCACCTACGACGTCCTGCTGGGCGGGCTGCCCACCGAGGAGGCCATCGTCGTCACCAAGCAGGTGCGACTGGACCTGCTGCCCTCGGCCCCGGCGCTGGCGGGCGCCGAGGTCGAGCTGGTAAGCCTCATGGCCCGGGAACAGCGCCTGGGCCGGGTCCTGGAATCGATCCTGGACCGATATGATTATGTCTTTGTCGACTGCCCGCCTAGCCTCGGCCTGCTGACGGTCAATGCCCTGACCGCGGCCCGGCACGGCGTGCTCATCCCCGTGCAATGCGAGTACCTGGCCCTGGAGGGGCTGGGCCAACTGCTGCGGACGGTCTACATGGTGCGCGACAACCTGAACCCCGCCCTGGCCATCGCCGGCGTGGTGCTGACCATGTTCGACGCCCGCACCAACCTCTCGCGGCAGGTGGTGGAGGAGGTGCGGCGCTTTTTCCCGGCGTACGTCTTTCGCACCATCGTGCCGCGCAGCATTCGCCTGGGCGAAGCGCCCAGCTACGGAGAGACCATCCTGCATTATGCCCCCGACACACCCGGCGCCCTCGCCTACCAGGCGCTGGCCGCCGAGTTCATGGAGCGCAACCGATGAGCAAGCGAAGCGGACTCGGCAAGGGCCTCGAAGCCCTCATTCCCACCGACCAGGAGCCGGCCGGCGGCGTCGCCCAGGTGCCCGTGGCGGCCATCGCGCCCAACCCCATGCAGCCCCGCACGGCGATGGATCCCGAGGCCCTGGCCGAGCTGGCCGAATCGATCCGGGAGCATGGCCTGATCCAGCCCCTCATCGTCACGCGCCAGGGGCCGGAGCAGTACCAGCTCATCGCCGGCGAGCGCCGCCTCCAGGCCGCCCGGCTGGCGGGCCTGGGCAGCGTGCCGGCCATCGTCAAAGAGGCCACGCCCCAGGAGGTGCTGGAGCTTGCCCTGGTGGAGAACATCCAGCGCGCCGACCTGAATCCCCTGGAAGAGGCCTCGGCCTTCCGGCACCTGGTGGACGAGTTTGGCCTGACCCAGGAGCAGGTGGCCCGGCGGGTGGGCAAGAGCCGCGTGGCGGTGACCAACACCTTGCGCCTGCTGCGCCTGCCCGACGAGGTGCGCGAAGCCCTGGCCGGCGGCACCATCCACGAGGGACACGCCCGGGCCCTCCTGGCCTTGCCCACGCCCGAGGCACAGCTCGCGGCCCTCAAGGTCGTCGTGCAAAAGGACCTGAGCGTGCGCCAGACCGAGGAGCTGGTGCGCCGCCTCCTGGCCGAACCGCCCCAACCCCGGCCCCAGGAGGACCCAGGCCCCGAGGCACAGGCTCTGGAGCAAGAGTTCCGCGACACGCTGGGCACCAAGGTGAACCTCTACCGAAACCGCAAGGGACGCGGCCGGCTGGTCATCCATTTTTACTCCGAAGAAGAGCTGCAGGCCATCTACGATCTCATCGTCGGTGGGGCATAGCGGCCCGCCTTCGGACCGGCCCTGCATAATTTGCCGATTTTCCGATTTCCTGGTAAAATCAGGGGCGATGAGTGACAGAACATTGCCGCCACCTGTTTGGGTTGATAAGCCGGCGGCCTTTCGGGCCATGCTGGCACACCTCGAAGGGGAACCAGCCCTGGCAGTTGACACAGAATCCAACAGCCTATACGTCTACCAGGAGCGGGTCTGCCTGATCCAGATCTCGGTGCCTGACGTCGACTACCTGGTCGATCCCTTTGCCCTGCGCGACCTTTCCGGCCTGGGGCCCTTCCTGGCCGATCCGCGGGTGCTCAAGGTGTTCCACGGCGCCGAGTACGACCTGAGCGTCCTGCACCGCGACTTTCAATTCACCGTGGCCAACCTGTTTGACACCATGTGGGCCAGCCGCATCCTCGGCTGGCCGGCCCACGGCCTGGGCGACCTGCTCCAGGAGCAGTTTGGCGTGACCCTGAACAAGAAATACCAGCGCGCCAACTGGGGGCTCCGCCCCCTGCCCCCGGCACAGCTCGATTACGCCCGCCTTGATACCCACTATTTGCTCCCGCTCCACGAGATCCAGGCACAGGAACTGACCGCCACGGGGCGCTGGCCCCAGGCCCGCCATCGCTTCGGGCGCCTGGTCGAGATCCGCTGGGAGTCCAGGGAATTCGATCCCGAGGGGTTCTGGCGGCTGCCGGGGGTGCGCGACATGGACGACGTGGGCCGGGGTGTGCTGCGACAATTGTACCTCTTTCGCGAGGAGCGGGCGCGCCACGAAAACCGCCCTCCCTTCCGCGTGATCTCGAACCGCGCGCTGGTGGGCCTGGCCGAGCAGCGGCCGCAGAACCGCCGAGAGCTGCCCCGGATCAAGGGCATTTCGGAGAGCATGGCCCGGCGGTACGGCCAGGGATTGCTGAACGCCATTCAGCGAGGAAAGGAACACCCTCTGTCGTGGAAGGACCGCCCGCGCTCGGACAACAACCACGGCTCCAGGCCCAACGGCCGGCCGGCGCCCGCCGCCCAGGCACGCTTCGAGGCGCTGCGCCAGTGGCGCAATGCCAAGGCCCAGGAGCGAGGCGTCGAGCCCGACATCGTCCTCAACAACCAGGCACTGTGGTCCATCGCCATCCTCAACCCCCACAGCCGCCAGGAGCTGACGGGCGATGGGCTCCTGGCCCGCTGGCAGGTTGACGAGTACGGCGACGAGCTTCTGGCCGTCGTAGCCAGGGCGCATTGACGACGGCCGGATTCTACGGAACGAAACCGTGGCTCACATCCTGTTGACCAACGACGATGGCATCCAGGCGCCCGGGCTCCGGGCCCTCCTGGAGGCCCTCCGGCCCCTGGGCCGGGTATCCGTCTTTGCCCCGGACCACAACTGGTCGGCTGCCGGCCACACAAAGACGATGCACAAGCCGCTGCGCGTGGCCCGCTTTGCCCTCCCCGGCATCGAGGGCGACGAGGTGGAAGCCTACACCAGCACCGGAGCGCCGTCGGACTGCGTGGCCCTGGCCCTGCTGGGCCTCCTGCCCGACCGGCCCGACGTCGTGGTGTCGGGCATCAACCAGGGGGCGAACCTGGGACACGATGTGACCTATTCGGGCACCGTGGCCGCGGCCATGGAGGCGGCCATCTTTGGCCTGCCCGCCGTGGCCGTTTCCCTCGACAGCTACGAGAGCCAGGAATTTGGCCTGGCCGCCAGGGTGGGGGCCGGCGTGGTGGCCAAGGTCCAGGAGCACGGGCTGCCGGCGGGCACGCTTCTCAACGTCAACGTCCCGCCCCTGGCGCCCGGCGAGCTGGCCGGCACCGCCGTCACGCGCATGGGGCGCCGCGTCTATCGCGACGTCCTCGTAGACCGGCGCGACCCGCGCGGGCGCCCCTACTACTGGATCGGCGGCGAGCCACCCAGCGGCCACCTGGACGAGGGCACCGACATCTGGGCCGTGGCCCAGGGCTACGTCTCTATCACGCCCATCCACCTGGACATGACCGCCCACGACCTCATCCCCAATCTCGAGGCGTGGAGCTTGACCGAACTCTCAACTCGGTGAGGAGGAAAGATGGACTTCTGGCAGGTTCTGGAAGCGAGGTATAGCGTCCGCCGGTTCGATCCGGCAACGGATGTGCCTCCCGAAACCGTGGAGCGCATTCTCCAGGCGGCCATCCGCGCCCCCTCGGCGGGCAACCGCCAGCCGTGGCACTTTTACGTGGTGCGCGATGCCGCCCTGCGCAGTGGGCTCGCCGCCGCCGCCTTTGGGCAGGAATACGTGGCCCAGGCACCCGTGGCCATCGTCGTCTGCGCCGACGCCGACCAGTCGGCCGCCCGATACCACGAGCGGGGCCGCGAGCTGTACTGCCTTCAGGACACGGCAGCCGCCGCGACGCACATTCTGCTGGCCGCCGTCGCCCTGGGCCTGGGAAGCTGCTGGATCGGGGCCTTTGACGAGGGCCAGGCAGCCGCCGTCCTGGAGCTCCCCTCCCGCCACCGGCCCGTGGCCATTCTGCCCATCGGCCGGCCGGCCGGGGAGCGGGGCGGCGCGACGTCGCGCGAGCCCCTCGAATCGGTAGCAACATTCCTGGGATAGTTGCGTGCTTTGTCCAAAACGAGTATAATCGTAGCACGGAGGAGACACGATGCCCAAGTATGCGTTTTTCCGGAACAAGCTCGTACCCATTGAAGAAGCCAAGATCAGCATCATGACCCATGCCTTCAACTATGGCACCGGCTGTTTCGAGGGCATTCGCGCCTACTGGAACGAGGAAGACAAGGAACTGTACGTCTTTCGCCTGCCCGAGCACTTTGAGCGCATGCATCGCTCGTGCCGCATCCTGCGCATCGACCTGCCCTACACGCCGCGGGAGCTGTGCGATACGACCGTGGAACTCTTGCGGCGGGAAGGATACCGCGAGGACGCCTACATCCGCCCCCTGGCCTACAAAGCCAGCGAAGTCATCGGCGTCAGGCTGCACGACCTGGAAGACGCCTTTGCCATGTTCGCCGTGCCCTTTGGCCGCTACATCGAAAAAGAAGAGGGTGCCCACGTCTGCATTTCCAGTTGGAGGCGGGTGGACGACAATGCCACGCCTGCCCGGGCCAAGATCACCGGCGCCTACATCAACTCGGCCCTGTCCAAGACCGACGCGCAGCTCTCCGGTTACGACGAGGCCCTGGTGATGACCGACACCGGCCACATCTCCGAGGGGAGCGCCGAGAACTTTTTCATGGTGCGCAACGGCTGCCTGGTCACGCCGTCCGTGACGTCGAACATCCTGGAGGGCATTACCCGCGACACCATCATCGAGCTGGCCGCCGCCGAGATGGGGCTGCGCACGCAGCAGCGCTCCATCGACCGCAGCGAGGTCTATATCTGCGACGAGGCCTTCCTGGTGGGCACGGGCGTGCAGGTGGCTGCCGTCACCCACATCGAGCACCGGCCCGTTGGCTCCGGGAGCATCGGGCCCGTCGTCAGCCGCCTGCGGGAGCTCTACTTTGACGTGGTGCGGGGCAGGAACCCGAAGTACAAGCACTGGTGCACGCCGGTCTATGGCTAAACTCTCGATGTCGCAATACAGACGCAGGGAGCAAATTCCTTGACCTATCGACCCAAGTTTTCCATGGGAGGAGTCCTCGGGCTCCTGTTCATCCTGTTGGTCCTGGCGGTGGACGTCCTGCTGGTGAGGGCGTTGATCGTCCACAGCATCCGGCCGCAACAGATCAACTTGATTACGTTTCTCATCGGGCTGGTGGTCATTGCCAGCCTGCCGGTCCTGGTCGTGGCTGCCTACGAGACGCTGAGCTGGTTCAGCCTGCGCTATCACCTGGACCGCAACGGCATCGCCATCCGCTGGGCGGGCATCGAGCAGATCATCCCCCTGCACGACGTGCAGCGCATCTTGCCCGGCGGGCAACTGATCGAGACCATGGTCAAACGCCACGGGATCCACTGGCCGGGCCACGAGCGAGGCGAGGGAGATGTGCCTGGAATCGGGCATACCCGGCTCCTGTCCACGCAGCCCTCGGCCGGCCAGTTGCTGATCATCACCCCCGGGGAGGCCTTTGCCATCTCGCCCCGGGATCCGGATGGCTTTATCCGGGGCTTTGAGGCTCGACGGGCCATGGGCCCCAACCGGCTCCTGGAGCGCGAGCTGCGCCTCGCGCCGTGGCGCCAGTTGTCGCTGTGGACCGATCAGACGGCCTGGGTCCTGCTGGGCGTCGCCCTGGCCGTCAACGTGGCCCTGTTCGGCTACCTGGCCGCCCGCTTTCCGGGGCTCGATCATCAATTGCCCCTGCACTTTAATAATCTCGGCCAGCCGGACCGCATCGGCACCAAGACCGAGCTGTTTGCCCTGCCCATCATCGGCCTGATCATCCTGGGCACCAACCTGGCCCTCGGCCTGCTGCTCTACCGCCGGGAGCGGGCCGGCTCGTACCTGCTGTGGGG
>ERZ1026792.1952-NODE-1952-length-11716-cov-10.112175_pt1 | contig 11716 bp, 11 predicted proteins | sample MGYA00520884_ERZ1026792 | MGnify/ENA primary metagenome ERZ1026792 (study PRJEB33270, sample SAMEA104284473) | anaerobic digester metagenome | biome: Anaerobic digester microbiome; feature: mesophilic sludge digester; material: Anaerobic digester biomass... | reverse complement strand
AGGCGCTCGATGACGACACCGATTGACCTGCCTCCCATGACCACGGCCGAGGCGTTGCGTATCGTGCAGGCAGCGATCAGGCGGCCACAGACCCACTACGACGGCTGCTGGCGTGAACACCTGGCTTGCGCAGTCGCAGAGATTGAGCGGCTGACCAGGCTGCTCGAAGCGAAAGCCTGACAGCAAAACGTCCACAAGCAGGTTGTGCTTGTGGACGTTTTGTTATAACTTTGTTATACCAACCCAATTGACAAACGTTTTTTAATGTGCTATAATGACTATGCAAGCGAGACGGGGAGACACGAAATGAAGTTTTTCAGATTACAAGACGCAGGAATCAGTTTTGACGAGATGTGCGATTTCGTCTCCGCCGATGGCGGGGACGGCATGGAGGCCGAAGGCGGCCTGTGTGTCTCCGGCCGCCTGGACAAGTTCGGCGGCGCCGAAGGGGCCTATGGCTCCGACCGGCCGGCCGAAGTAGTCGTAATGACCGGCAGCATCCTGGCCGAGATTTACGACGGATATCGCATCGAACCCCGAAGCGAAGTGGCCCGCTTCGGATGGGAAGTCTGGAAGACCATGCTGAGCGATGGCTCGGCATGGGACTGGGAATAGGAAAACATCGATGAAAAAACCTTTTGTATTTGTAGCAACCCCCGAATCAATTGCCCTCGACAACAAGCATGCGGCCTGGAAAGCGTTCGCACGCACAGTTCGCGAAGAGCTGTGCAAAAAGCAAGAGCCTGCACAAGTCTCCCCCCATGACTTGTGCCCCTCCTGCGGAACAGTGGTGCGAACGAGCTTCCGTGCCGTACTGGAATTCGAGTGCATGGCGTGCGGATGGAAAACAATGCAGATTCGTAGCCGGGTCTTTTCGGAAGAGTACGTAGAAGAATCCGAAGACGGCTACCGCGGCGCTGGCACGATAGACACGACGCACGACGTTGTGTCTTACAGCAACGGGACCCCCGTTCACGTGGACGGGACAAAGAACGCGGCCAGCCGTGGCTTCGATCTCTGGAACAACTGGAGCTTACGTTATCTCCCCGATACGCCGCCCGAAATCCCCGATCTACCCCCGGAAGAATTGATCGTTTGGGCCGAGGGCCTGGACGGTAAGGGAAAGAGGTCACTGTGGGCGCTTTGACCAAGCTGAACAAGGCAAAGCGAAAGCGCCTGCCAACCCGATCTTTTCAGTGCACTCTGCGCTGGGAAAAGAAAGCGGCGCAGCGCGCTTACCGTCGTGCTGCCAGGCAGGCCATTAGCGTTGGTCGCGAGGTCAACGAAAAACCCCGGTTGACTGACCGGGATATTGTTTGAGGAGTGTTATGAAAACCCAACTCAGTATCGTCGTTTCCCCAGCGACCCGCCAGGCGTACCGCCGCCTGGAACAATAAAACAGCCCGCCAGGCGCAAGTCTGGCGGGCTTCTCTATTCCCAAATACCCGTGAGCAGACCCTGCTCACGGGCATGCTCCTCCTCCCCCATAATTGGGGGGCAGGGGGGCCGGCGCTCCTAATACTTCACGTGCAACTTAGCCGCCGCCCCGTCGGCCGAGTCATAGCTGCGCCAGCGAAACTCCTTTGTCGCCGCATTGTACGGCTTCAGGATCAGCACCAACGAGTTCCCGCTGGCCCACCCGCCACGGTTCACGATCTCCTGGATGACCGCCGTAATGTCCGGCCCCGTGATCCAGCCCGCGCCAATCCCATCGGCCAACCACGCAGTGTATGCCGTCGTCCGACTTCGCCCATCAATGTCATGCGCCGTCGCCTGGAATGTACCCGGGTTGTCAGCAGCCTGCCCGTGGATGTCGAAGTATACATCATCATACGTGGTACTGGTCACATAGAACTCCAACGTCGCCGTTAGAATCGTCGTCCCCTGCGGGATCGTGACGGCATTAAACCTCAACCCTCCCCAGTACCGCGATGTCGTGCCCGCGTTGCCCGTCTTCACGCACGCATTCCCCGCGACACTATCCGACGTACACCCCGCGCGGTACATCGTTCCGAACTCCTGCTGGTCGGCGTCGTCAGTGTTTGCATTGACCTGCACATCGAGATACGTCACCGCCGGCGTGGGCGTTGGCGTCAGGGTGGTGGTCGGCGTCGCTGTCGCCGTTGCCGTCCAGGTTGCCGTTGGCGTGGGCGTCCAGGTCGGTGTCGCCGTCGGCGTCCAGGTCGGCGTTGGCGTCGCTGTGGGCGTAGCTGTCGGCTCCGGCGCCTCCGTCGGCACAGCCGTTGCCGTGGGCATCGCCGTCGGCGTTGGGTGGCTTGTCCAGTAGTCGTAATCTCTGCCCGGCGTCGGCATTCCCCACGCCCAGGCGCTCCCATTCCACTGCGTTGATTGCGCCGTAACCGGGGACGTAGGCAGGTGGCTTATGCTGGTACTGTCCGGGAGCGTGACTCCTACCTCTACCGTATCGAGTACGGCGCTGCCAATGTCAACGCCCCAGGCCAGGACGTAAAACTCACCCGCCTGGATGATCGTGCCACTCGGCGCTGTCCACACGGGCAGACCGTCCAACGTCACTGTGCAGCCTGAGCAGTCAACCGGAACGGTGCCCGTGTTGTGTACCTCAACGAAGGTTGACCGATAATCGCCAGTCCCTGGCCCAAGCCAGGCATAAGCACTCGTGCCGCTGATCTCGGACAAGATCAGGGCGCCGACAACTCCGGTTGGGGTCGGCGTTGCGGTGTTGCCCGGTGTGGGTGTCGGTGTTCGTGTCGTCGTCGGTGTTGGCGTTCGGGTGCGCGTTGGTGTTGGCGTAGCCGTCGGCCCGCCTGGCGTCCAGGTTGGCGTTACCGTTGGCGTCAGTGTCGGCGTTCTCGTCGGCGTGCTCGTCGGCGTCTGTGTTCGTGTCGGCGTCCTTGTTGGCGTTGGCGTGTTGCTCGGCCCAGTTGTTGGCGTCGCCGTCTTCGTTGGCGTTGGCGTCGGTGTAGCCGTTGGAAGTGCGCTTGTGACCCCAACGTCAAGCCAAACCATATGCAGTGTCGGCTTTGGGGCCGTTGCGCCTGGCGAGCAGTTCGCTTGGCCGTAGCGCACTTGGATTGCGCCGCCGCCCAGGTCGGCATGGTTGCTCATCGTCATCGTGATCGGAATCGCCGCCCACGACCAGCCGCCCGCCGTCGTGCGGTTGACGGTGGTGCTTTGCACGGCCCCTGCCGAATCCCGATACGCTACGCAGAAATCATCGGCCCCATCGTTGACGTAGGCAATTCTGACTGTCGTCTCTACCGCCTGATCGTAGTAGGCCAGGGAAGTCGCCGCCGCAAATGACAGCGTTGTGCCTGTCATCTGCCCGGCAAACCGGCTGTATGGGTTGGCGGTTGGCGTAGGTAGAGGCACTGTAGACGAGCAGTCCATTGTTCCGCCGCCCGTGTCGGTGTCTGCGCAGCGCACTGTCCAGGCTGAACCGACCGGCGCCAGGTAGTGGCTGTAGTTGCCCTGCCTGCCCACGCAATAGCCCTGGCAGTAGGTGCCAAGCCACGGAAACTCGCTAGACTCTGGCCTGAATGCCGTCCACAGGTCGGTAGCGTTGAATTGCGTCTGTCCATACTGGCGTTCGATCCAAGCCGAAAAGTCCCCGGCGTTCGGCCCATCGCGCGGCGTTGTCACCTGCGGGAAGGCGTAGGCGTCGGTCATCACGCTATACTGAGACGCCAGCGGAGTGGCGCAGTCCTCACCCGCCGTCAGGTTGTCGCAGAACCAGGACGGCTGCACGTCCTCGAAGTCGGGCGAATAGCTGAGCGCAAACAGGTGCGACCAGTATTGCAGCGACTCCCTAACAGCCCCGCTGTTGATGTCGGTGTAGTTGTTGGCTGGCTCCATCTTGACCGGCAACGAGGCGCTGTATCTGTCCAGGATTGCGCCGGGTGAACAGTTCCAGTACGTCGGAGTTGCTACGCCAATGGGGCGCTTGATGTAGAAGGGCACATCGTACTTCATGCCGTTGAAGCCAAAGCCGATGTTCGGATTGCCGTAGTTGCCAATGCCGGGAAACGTGCCTGCACCGTCGAACCAGTTGCAGCGCAGGCGTTCGTCAGGAATGGCCGCTGCCAGCAGATACACCGGCTTATCGGGGAAGGCGTCATGCGCCGCTGTCAGGGCTGCCCGCACAAACAAATCATAGTTGCCGCCTGAGTAGGTCTGAATGTAGTCGTCAACTACGCTCTGCCCCAGGCCGCAATAGCTGGCGTCCAGGTTGGTCTCGTTGTTGTAGCCGAGCGATAGGAAAACCCCGGCCAGCCGGCTGTCACCGTTGTAGCGTTCTCCGAGTAGCTTGATCGTCTGCGTGTAGGCGTCACGCATGACGACCGTATCGAATGGCGGTACGATCTCCGGGTGTGGGGTGCCAGTGCCAGGAACCACCGTTGGCGCGTGCGGTGTGGGAACATAGGTTGGCAGGTTATTGGCGCATGTGTACTCGATGCTTGGGTGCTGCGTCCAGAAAACCGGGAGGCTAATCCACAACTCGCGCGGTCGCACGGCCCCGTTGACGTAGTTTACGGTGTCAACATTCACCAACTCCAGGGCGCTGTCAATTATGCCGTAATCCATGCAGCCTGGTACTGGCGTGCCAAATCCGCAGTCTGCCAGATTGATGTCGTCCCAGTACACGTCCAGATGACTATTCAGTTCAACGTCTGGCACTCCGCGCAGGATGGTCGTATAGTCGTCCCGGTCAACGTGCGCATAGACCATCGCCACATCGGGAATCAGGGTAGACAGCCCTCGCACATCGGGCGGCGTAGGCATTGGCGGCCCGCCGCAGGCCCACATGATAGCCAGCAAACAGATACCCATCAGAAAAATAGCGACGGTAAGCCGCCAGTTGGTTGGTTTCATTTATGGCCTCTTGAACACGGTCACGTAGAGCGTGCCGCTGCCGATATTGAGATTGCCGCCCGTTTTGTTGTGGACAACCACCCGGGCGGTATCAGTCGCCTGCACGTGCGCCGATACAATCATGTCGTTGGCGCCTATCTGGTCGTGCGACGCTATCACCGTGTCGCCGGCCACGGCCCCTGCAACCGTGATCGTGGTGGACGCAACCGCCGTATCTCCTATGTCGCCCGGATCCCATGTCGCGCTTGCTCTCAGCACAGGCGCAATCTGCGACCCCGCAATGCGTACTCCGTTCGTTCTGTCCCACTCAATCCGGTGCTGCGTTGGGTGCCCAAACACGCCAGACTCAGCGCCCGTCTCCAGGTTGCCTTCTGCCCGGAAGAAGGGCACGCCGTCAACCCCTCGCACCTCAAGCAGGCGACTCAGCACGCCTGTCTCTAGCGTCTGCTGAAACTGATTCGCAGGTAGGCCGATTGTCACAGACGCCACTTGGCGCAGGGTGTCAGCCAGGTCGGCAAACATTTCGTCATTCGTGCGCGGCCAGCGCCCGTAATCCACCGCCTGCACGGCTACGGTGTGCAAGCCGCTTGTGTCCAGGAGCACCGTTGCTTCCAAGACAAACAGCGCAGCATCCCACAGGTTAAGCTCAACAACGCCGTCCGTCACTGCCCGGTATTGCACCGGGAGCAAGGCGCCTGGCAGTAGATCGCCCTTTGCGCCGGCCAGTCCAATGCTGACGGTCGTCTGTCCGTTGATGCGCTGGCCTAGCCACTCGCAAGCAGTCAGTGCAAGCTGCTTGCTACAGACCATGATCTCGGCGGCGCTGAAACCGTCAACCGGCTTGATCTCGGCCCATGACTGATAGCGTTCGATCCGCCCGATGCTGGCCTCAGTTGCGGCGTGGAAAATGTAGTACCGTGGCGTCAGGGTTTCGTCGAGGTCGAACTCCATCGTGAATCCGGCAGGCAGCACGAAAACGCCGAGCAGGTATTCCCGGTAAGCGTCCTCCAGCGTCAACTGTCCGCTGATGGTCAGCCACGGCTCGCCGTCAGGCCCGTAGTTCGTGGCGCTAAACGTGCCGCCCATGGCGTAGCATCGGCTGCACTGTTCGTAGGTGTCGGTTTCATAATCCAATGATGTGATGTGCGCCGTTGCGGCGTCATGCGTGGCCCAGGTTGCCCGCTGCTGAATCGCCCGGAAGGAGGGCGTCAGCGTGTGTTTTCGTAACCATCGCACCTTGCGCCCGGCGCCGAGAATGAAGTATTCCCCGGTCAGGTCGCTGATTTTCGCTAATGCGCCCAGGGCGGTTTCGTTGTTCAGCGGATGATAGACTTCCTGCTCCGTGGTGATGTAGCTGTGTTCGCTGGCTGTATCGTATGTCCAGCCGGGCGGAAATGCCTTCGTTTTGATCTGGTTTAGGCCGTTCGTGGTCGCGATCCTGTAGCCGCCGATGGTCAGTTTGCCAACCGTGCGGTAGGTCAACTCTCTCAGCAGGTCGCCGCCCTCCACAGACAGCACCCGCTCGCCGCCCGTGTCCCTGTGACCTATCCGGTCAATGATGCCAGAGCCAACTTCGACAAGCGTCCCGGCCTGGATTGTGAAACATCGAGCCACCCGTTTACGCACAATCAAGGCCGCCTGCGGATCGCCGGCAGGCATGGTGAACGAAAACTCACCCGCCCGACTCAGACGCCGAACTTGCCGCCACTCCTGGGCCGTGCGGATCGTGCCCAGCTTGACGCCGTACTGCGACTCGATGTCAATCCAAAAAGCGGTCACTTCCACGCCTCATACCAGTCAAAACGGATTGTGCTATTTGAGCCACCGCCCGCCCGCGTGACTCTGATTGTGTTCACCGATCCGCCCGCTTCCAGGCGCAGCCAGTCCGGGATGGCATGACTGGCCCCCAGGCTGAAATAGGCGATGGCGTCGGCGCCGTCGTTTTTCACCGTGCCCGCTCCGCAGTCAATCACAAGCGATTTACCCACGGCAATTGTAGCGCCCGTGAACCTGATGTAGCTGCCATTCGTGGTGTTTTCAATCACCAGATCGGTAATGCCTACACCCTGCGCCGTGACCGTGATAATGGCATCGAAAACCGGCGCATTGGCCGCGCCGTCCCTGGTCACAACAAACGAGTAGGGCGTCACGCCGAGCACCACCTGCTGAGTAGACGCAGACTCAGCAAACCAGGGGCTTGTTCGGGTGAACTCCATCACGATAGGCTGATAGGCAAGCTGCCCCTGTGCCTTTTCGCCCTCCAATGCTGTAAACCGGGCATAGCACCAGTGCCGCACTTCGGCGCCAATCCACTTGCGCCACAGCCGGCCCGCCTTGCCGAGCGCCCCGGCGATTGCCTGATAGCGGGTATCGAAGTCGGCGGGGATGATTGAAACGAATGTCCCTGCGTGCCGGATGACCTGCGAGAGCACGTGCGCATCGGCGCCGCCCAGGCCATCAAACAACCCGCCGGCCACGGTGGGCACGTACTGCGTCGGTACCCCTCCCGGCCCGGTCGTTGACGTGGCGTCGTAGGGGGGCAGCATCATCAGTTCCTGCGAATCACCGTAGACAGTCAGGGGCGCCCATTTTTCAAGAATATAGCTCATATGGCACCCCTTGCCCTGAGCAGGTCAACCGCCGTCAGCGCCGCCCTGGTCACCGCGGCCGGCGCAAACCCTGCGGCGTTGATGACAATGGACACCGGCGCCCGGTTGGGCATGGCCCCAGAATTGGGTATGTTGCCGCCCGGCGGCCTGGTTGGTGGATTCGTTGGCGGCGGCGGCAGTGTCGGCGGAATCTTGGCAAGCTCTGCCAGGTATGCACGAACGGCGTCAGCAGCGGCGTGCCAACCGCCCTCAAGGTTGTAAGTCTCTTTTGTTTGCGCCCCGATGACGGGAGTTGTTGGGGCCAAGTCGCTGTCTTTCTTGTATTTGATCACAGCGTCAAGCGCGTCTTTCCAGCCTAGAGTAAGCCCGGAAACGCCTTCGGTGGAAGGGCCTATTTGCTTTCCAGTCGGCTTTTCTGGCTTGGGTAGAGCGTCCTTTTGCTTCTGAAAACTTTCAACGTTGGCGCGGTGTTGCTCGATTGTCTTGGTAAGAATCCCGCCCAACTTGGGATTTATCGCTTCGTAAAAGCCCAGGGCAAACGAATCCATAGCCAGATTCATCTCAACCCACAGCACGGCCATGTTTTCAGGGCTAAACGCCTCGCTTATCGCGCTGCGAAGCCAGGTAGAAATAGAATTAACCAGCCATCCATAGCTGTACTTCGAGAACGGGTCTGTCTGCGGTGTGCCCGCGAGCGCGTCGCCAATCATTGCGCCCAAGTCGAAGCTGATCTTGCGATTGTTTGCCCGCAGCCAATCAATGGAACTTTGCACCCACACGGCGATTGTCTCGCCAAGCGCGGCCACGCCGGGCGCTATGTTCGCCTCGTAGTAGGCCCTAGCGCCTTCGGCAATGGCCGTAATAGATGCGCCCAGGGATGCGATGAAGGCCGCCCGCTTTGCCGGATCAGCCAGGGTTTGAATGGCATTACCGATCCACTTCCCAATGGCCCCGCCGAGTCCCTCTTCTTTGATGTCGGAGACGATGGTCGAGATCGTCTTAGCAATCGGTGAATTCGTAAGAGTCTTGACCAGGCTTTCAACGCTCTTGATTGCGCCGTCAATCCCGTTTGCCATCCATCCCGCAAATGTGGTGATGGCCCCTTGCACGGCTGGCGAATCAAGGAAGCTGAGCAGCCCCTCCAGACCGCTCCGCAGCTTCTCGAAAATCGGTTGCCCGACAAGCCGCAGGGTTTTGCCTACCCAATCCCGCATATTGGACAACATGCCGGTAAAAGTCTTGCTCTGCTTTGACATCATGCCGTCGTATTTCTGCGACATGATTTTAAGCAGGGTGTTCATTGCTCCTTCAACCGGAGAAGTCAACGAGCCGGCTTTGTCGAATTGCACGCCCATGTCGGCAAGTTGCTTGCGCGTGACAATGCCTAGCTCCTGAAAGCGCATGATGGCTTCGCCCGTTGCGCCCGCGCTGAATTTGCCCAGGTAGCCGGCTATCTGCTCGAAGCTGGCACCTGACCCTGACGCCACATCCCCGGCAATCGTACGAATCTGGGCGCCGCTGTAGCCGAATCGCTTGGCGGCCTCCTCGGAGTGCAGGCCGAAGCCCTGCAGCACCGTGTCGGCCCGTACCACTTCCGGTAGGTCAAAAGGCGTCTTTGCGCCGAAGTCGGCAAGTTCTGCCAGGCGTTGCTTGGCGGCGTCGGCTGATTTGAGAAGCACCTCAAATCGCATCTGGTACTGCTCAAATTCAGCGTTGCCGCCGACCATGCCCTGCACAAGCCCGCTCATGGCGTTGGTAATGCCGTTGACTCCCTGCTGAATCAGGCCGCCAACGGTGAACGACAAGGCGTTGGTCATGAAGCCGCCCAGACGGCCCGCCCAGCCTTTCGTTTTCGTCTCTGCGTGGCCTAGCCCAGCCTCCAGCTTGTCAAGGCGGGCGGTGACTTCGACGAACGCTTCTCCTAGCTTTACGCCCATCTATCCCCCCTGTCCGAACATGGCGAGCATGGCCTCGGCGCTGATTTCGACGGCCCCATCATTGCGAGCCGGAGAACCAGAACCGCCACCCATCGCAGCGCCGAGCAGCTTGATAGTTTCAACTGCAATCATTCGAGCCTCCAGCCGCTTACGGCGCAGCCATGCAGGCGCCAATGGAGCAATGTCTGACTCGTAGTCCACACCGCCCCATTCTGCCCGCGCCAGTTCTAGGAAGTCTTCGTCGGTGTCGCCCCAAGTAGTCCCGGCGCTTGTCGCGCCAGGTTGCCGAAAGGGAATGCCAAGCCAAGCATCGCCGGGTAAGCGTCGGCCACCTCTGAATCGTAAGCGTCGGCAAAAGCCGGATCGTAGGCGACCGCCAACTCTCCGGCCTTGTCCATCGCATCGAACAACATCGGTAGCGCATCCATGACCACGGCTACCAGGTCTTGCGTCGTGTTGATTTCGACGTTCGGCAAGGTGCGAACCAGGCGGATGATACCGCCAAGCTCGACCTCGAACTTCCGGCGCCACTCCCCGTTGCGTGCCGCCGGAAGTTCTTTGAGTTCGTGCCCCTGGCCGTTGATCGTAACGGTTGCGGTTTTCATGCAACGATGCCATACCACAGCTTGCGGAAGGCAAAGAGCCGCTGCCCTTTGCTGTAAAGCGGGTCAACCAAAGCCGAGATTTCCACCTCGATTTTGGGAGTTTCTTCACGTTCCCAACCCATCGGACTCGTCACCCGCGCCGTTCCGCGCCAGATGAAAAGCCTCACTGGCATGGCGACTCCGGCAATGGTGAAACTGGTGCCGCTAATGCACCACATCCTGACATCTAAAGCGGGTTGGTCGCCGACCAGAAATTGCTCAGATCCGGCATTACCGCCGCCCGGCTGTACAACCGCCGTCGTGTACACGAATCCCGTTGCCCTGTTGAACGTGGCCGGGTTGACCTCTTTGAGCGTGAAGGTGAATTTTGCCTTTTCGTCTGTAGCGAATCGTATCACCTCGCCCAGGTGTTCGTTGACTGAAACGGCCTTCTCTGTCCGCTCATACTGAAAAGCGGTCGGCCCTTCCGTGTACCCAAATCGCTCCCAGTAATCCGGCGATCCCCCCGGGAATGTCCCGTCAACGCCGATATTGTCCAGCGTTGCCGGATTAAAAGCGACATATGTCATTGGGCGGTGCCAGATCACCGCAGGCCCATACAGAATGTTGGCTACAACTGGTGTTGCCATGTGCGCCTCCTAAATACTGAATACGCCGATATTTGGCGCGGTGTTTTCGGCTGGAATCTGGATGCCCATCAGTACCCGATCATGCCGATCATTGTAGGTTGCCCGTGCAAACGGCCCGATAATTCGGGTTTCAGCCGTCACGACAACGGTTTCATAGGCTTGCGTTGAGCGGTTGAAGATTGTTACGTTGGTGGTCATCGCTGCCGCCACTTCGACGATGAGGAACGTTCGGCCATTGTTGCGAAATTGGTATTGCTGCGTATTGGCAACGACCAGCTCCACTTCAATGCCAAGAATCCCGGCAAGCGTGGTTACAGTTAGTTCGTCCATCGCCTACAGCCCGAAACTGATAATCGAGCAAGTGACGGTCGTCACGGCACTGAATGTCACCGTCACATTGCCATCCTGATCGTTGAAAATCTGCGGATTGAACGGCCCGATCAGCTTCGTCACGCCCGCCCCCACGGCCACGATTGAATCAGCCACGGCCAAACCTTCAACGGTAAGCTGACTGATTGCCGTCACGTCAATGGATGCGCCGCTGCCGTTCGTCACAAGCAGAAACGTCGCGCCATTGTTGGGGAAGTAGTGCCCCTCTACCTGCGCAGGCGTAAACGCCGTTGGCACAATGCCCGTCGGCGCAATCACCTGCGGAACCTTTGCGGTTGCTACTGCCATTTCATGTTATCCTTTCACTGCCCAAACCTGAAAGAAGCTCAGGTTTATAAACCATCCCGTTTGCGGTTCTGTCATGGGTTGCCCCAGAACCTCCAGAAACGCCCAACGAATCGTCGCGTGCCCGTGTACGTGCAGAGAGTCAAACAGCGTGCGGTAAACCCGCTCGGCCTGTTGTTCATCCTGCCCGTAGCACTTGAACTGGACGCTGGACTTGATGAGCGCCTCGCTGTCGTCAATCCGGCCGCCCCGAACCTTGAAACACACAGCCGGCCCGTCGCCTGGCTTGTAGCCCGGCGGCGGCACGTCGCGCCCGGCATAGATGCGAGCGCCACATAGCGCCCAGAGCGCCGTGCCTACCAGGTAACTTCGGAGCGCCAGTTGTACGTCGGTCACATCTGCCTCACTGT
>ERZ1026792.1949-NODE-1949-length-11727-cov-3.074741_pt1 | contig 11727 bp, 11 predicted proteins | sample MGYA00520884_ERZ1026792 | MGnify/ENA primary metagenome ERZ1026792 (study PRJEB33270, sample SAMEA104284473) | anaerobic digester metagenome | biome: Anaerobic digester microbiome; feature: mesophilic sludge digester; material: Anaerobic digester biomass... | reverse complement strand
ACCGAGCAGATCTTCACCAATCCGAGTGACCCTCGAACCGAGGATTACGTCACCGGAAAGGTCGGCTGAGGCATGCCCGGCGAGATCCGCCACGAATACCGCGAAGAACTGGTCAGGCTTGAAGAAGGGGCCCTCGGGGCCTTCGACCTGGTTGCCGTCGCACTCGACCGCACCCTGCTGGCGGTGGAGCATCGTGACTCCGAACTGGCACGCCAGGTGGCAAACGATGACGACCGCCTCGACGGCCGTTACCTCGAGATCCACCAGGGCCTGATCGCCCTGCTGGCGACCCAGTCACCGGTCGCGACGGACCTCAGGCTCATCGCCGCCCTGCTCCACGTCATCAAGAACGTCGAGCGCATGGGCGACCAGTGCGTGAACATCTGCAAGGTGATCCCGCTCGCCGGCCATGAACCACCGGTGAACGAGCAGATGATCGGCGCGATCCTCAAGATGGGCCGCCAGGCCCGGCTCGAAGTGGTCCAGGCCGGCAAGGCCTTCGGCGAGCGCAACCTCGAGATGGCCCAGGACCTGGTCCGCCAGGACGACATGGTCGACGAGTTGAACAAGCAGATCTTCACGCTTGCGATCGAGATCGGTGATGACATCGATACCCGTGAGTGGGCCATGACCATGTTGCTCGCCGCCCGTGCCCTCGAGCGCATCGGCGACAACGCCGTGGATGTGGGCGAACAGGTTGCCTATGTGGTCACCGGACTCTTCCGTGAGTTCGAAGACGCATCTCGCCCGCAGAACAGTGTCTTCGGCCTTTCCGACGGACCGTCCGGCGGACCGGGATCGGTCTGAGGTCCAGACTGCTGAAAACGGCCTTCCACGGCCCGGCCCCATCCGCCCGGCCTGCGACAATCCTTCGCAGGAAGACCTTGATTTACGCAGCGATAGACATCGGATCGAACACCACCCGCCTGCTGGTGGGGGAGCCGGTCGAAGGCCAGCTCAAGAAGGTCATGGAGCAGCGCGCCTACACCCGCATCGGCAAGGCCAAGGGCAAGGACGGTTTGATTCCGGACGACAAGACCGAAGAGGTCGCCGAGGTGGTGGAGACCCAGGTGAAGCTCGCCGAGGAACTCGGAGCGAGTGCGATCCGGGTGGTTGCGACCGCCGCGATCCGGGACGCTCCCAACGGCTCCGACGTGGCCGAGCGCATCTCGGCCCGCGCCGAGGCACCGGTCGAGATCATTTCCGAGCATGCGGACTGCCTGCAGGTGGGCGCGCGCAATATCCAGAATTTCCAGCTGCTCAAGGAGGTGGGCAAGACCCGGAAACCCGTCCTCCTCAAGCGGGGCATGTCCACGACCATCGAGGAGTTTCTCATGTCGGCCGAGTATGTTCTTTCGAACGGAAACCACCAGGTGATCCTCTGCGAGCGCGGTATCCGGACCTTCGAGACCGCCACCCGCAACACCCTGGATCTCTCCGCCGTGCCGGTGCTCAAGGAGAAGACCCATCTGCCCGTGATCGTGGACCCATCCCACGGCACCGGACACGCGCGTTATGTCATGCCCATGGCGTATGCAGCGGTTGCGGCCGGCGCCGACGGTCTCATGATCGAGGTGCATCCCAGGCCCGAGGAGGCGTTGAGCGACGGTCCGCAGTCTCTCAGACCGAATGAATTCAAGCACTTGATGGAAGGGTTGCGGCGCATCGCAAGTGCGGTGGACAGGGATATCTGAGCCCTTGATTTTCCAGGACAGCGGCACTAAGATATCGGCATGGCATATTTCCAGCCTGAACACAGGAGCATGCTCATACAGGGCTCTCTGCTGGCGGAGCGTATTGTATCCAAAGAGACCCAATGGTGTGGAGACGGGCGCTATGACGTTACAACCCTGGCTGAATCAGGAGAGGACGAACGCAAGGAGGGAGTGTTCGCCCATCTCCTCCTGCTCAGGCCTGAAGAGGAGAAAAAGCCCCCCCTGTTCAGGATCAGCCTGCAGGACATCGAGATATTCGATTTCGTCCGGAAGCACCGCGAAATCGACCTCGTATCGTTCTTCACCTTCATCATGACCCACGAGCTGCTCCACATCCACCGCTTTTCCACCGGCATGGCGGACTTCTACGAGACCCAAAAAGTCGAGGAGGAGGCGTTCGTCGATTCCCTCACGCGTCTCCTTCTTGCCAAGAACCCGGTGACCGGGTTCAAGAATATTCTCACACTGCTTGACAAGGTAGAGGCGGCGCCTCTATACAGCCCCACAAAAATAGTAGATCGAGGGAGGTATTTTCATGCCTATCTATGAGTATAAGTGTCTGAAGTGTCATCACGAGTTCGAGGCGGTCCAGAAATTCAGCGATGCACCCGTCTGCCAGTGCTCCGTTTGCGGAGGGCCGGTGAAGAAGCTCATCTCCCGCTCATCTTTCCATCTCAAGGGCTCGGGCTGGTACCTGACGGATTATGCCAAGAAAAACGGCCCCACAGACTCCAAGTCGTCGTCGGAGACTTCTTCGTCATCGAAAGATACGTCGTCTTCGTCGGACTCCGATTGAGCGATCCGGCGTCATGGGGTTCACTCATCTCGACGACAAAGGCCGGATATCCATGGTGGATGTCGCGGGCAAAGAGGCGACCGCCAGGGTCGCCGTCGCCCGCGGATCGATCACCATGAGCAGGGACGCATTCAATGCGGTTACGAGCGACCAGGTGGCCAAGGGCAATGTGCTGGCGACGGCAAAGATCGCAGCCATCATGGCCGCAAAGACCACGGCGAACACAATCCCGCTTTGCCACCCTCTTCCTATCGACCAGGTGATCGTTGAGTTCTTCCCGCACGAAGAGTCTTCCAGCATCGAAGTGGAGTCGACGGTCAAGGTCTCCGGGAAAACCGGCGTTGAAATGGAAGCACTGCACGCGGCGAGCATCGCGCTGCTCACCATTTACGACATGTGCAAGGCAATCGACAAGACCATGGTCATCAGCGATATCCGACTCATGGAAAAATCAGGGGGCAAAAGCGGCCGCTTCAAGCGCCCCTGACAGTCATCGTCTCTTCAGCGTCATCTCATCGACAATCGAAAGAATGTCCCGGCTCACCAGATCGCGGGGACGGTCCGCGTCGATGACCCGGTGCCGTGCGCCGGTGGCGAGGTCGAGGAAGGCCTGCCGGAGCCTGCCGTGATATGCGAGGTCCCTGAGCTCGAACTTGTCTCCCGGCACGATCCTCTCGAGCGCGACACTGGGGTCGATGTCCAGGACAATGGTGAGGTCCGGCTCGAGCCAGGTTCCGGTCATTTCCATGATCGCCCGGACCTTTTCCACCCCGAGCCCGCCCATGACCCCCTGGTAGGCAAGCGTCGAGTCGATAAATCGGTCGATGATCACGATCCTGCCTTCGGACAGCGCAGGAGTGATCATTTTCACGATGTTCTCACGGCGGGAAGAGAGCACCAGGAGCAGCTCGGTCATGACATCGATGTCTTCATGGAAAAAGAGCCCGCGGACTTTTTCAGAGAACGCTGAGCCGCCCGGCTCTCTGAGTGAGAGCCGGGGCAGCCCGTATTTATCGAGATGGGCGCAGAGAAGCTCTGTGTAGGTCGATTTGCCCGTTCCTTCTCCGCCCTCGAAGCTGATGATCACTTCTTGTTCTTCAATGCAGCGTGAGCGGCCGCGAGCCTGGCGATGGGAACTCGGTACGGCGAGCAGCTCACGTAGTTAAAGCCGGCGCGGTGGCAGAACTCAATGGACGAAGGTTCTCCGCCATGCTCTCCGCAAATGCCTATCTTGAGGTTCCTGCGGGTGGCCCTGCCTTTTTTTACGCCGATCTTGATGAGTTCTCCCAGACCTTCCTGGTCGATCGCCATGAACGGATCCTTGGGCAGGATCTTCTTGTCCACGTAAAACGGCAGGAACTTGCCCGCGTCGTCGCGGGAGAGGCCGAATGTCGTCTGGGTGAGGTCGTTGGTGCCGAAGGAGAAGAACTCGGCCTCTCTGGCGATCTCGTCAGCGGTAAGCGCAGCTCTCGGCAGCTCGATCATGGTGCCCACCATGTAGTCGAGCTTGACCTTGGACGATTTGATGATCTCGTCCGCCACCTGCACGGTCATGGCCTTCAGGACCGCGAGCTCCTTGACATGCGCGACCAGCGGGATCATGATCTCGGGCTTGACCTTCACGCCCTTCTTGGCGACCTCGCACGCGGCCTCGATAATGGCTCTGACCTGCATCTCGTAAATCTCGGGGAAGGTGATGCCCAGCCTGCAACCGCGGTGGCCGAGCATGGGGTTCGCTTCGTGGAGGGAGTCCCGTTTGGCCTTTATCTGGGCAGGGGTCTTCTTGAGTGCCTTGGCGACCTCGGCGACCTCGGCGTCGGTGTTCGGAAGGAACTCGTGCAGCGGCGGGTCGAGGAGCCGGATAGTGACCGGCAGCCCGTCCATGACCTCGAAGATGGCCTTGAAGTCGCTCTTCTGCATGGGCTTGATCTTGTTCAGCGCCTTGCGCCTTCCCTTCTCGTCGTCCGAGAGGATCATCTCGCGCACGGCCAGGATCCTGTCCGCCTCGAAGAACATGTGCTCGGTGCGGCACAGGCCGATGCCCTCGGCGCCGAAGTTGCGGGCGACCTGCGAGTCTTTCGGGGTGTCGGCATTGGTCCTTACGCCCAGCTTTCTGATTTTGTCTGCCCACTTCATCAAGGTGCCGAACGCGCCGGACAGAGACGGCTCGACCGTCGCGACCTTGCCCAGCATCACCTCGCCGGTGGTGCCGTTCAGGGATACGTATTCGCCTTTCTTGATCGTCTCGCCGCCGAGCTTGAGAACCTGCTTCTTATAGTCGATGGCGAGGTCCTGGCATCCGGAAACGCAGCACTTGCCCATCCCCCTGGCCACCACAGCCGCGTGGGAGGTCATGCCGCCCCGTGCCGTGAGGATGCCCTGGGCAACGTTCATGCCGTGGATGTCTTCGGGAGAGGTCTCGATTCTCACCAGGATAACCTTCTCGCCCTTGGCGGCCTCGACCTCGGCGTCTTCAGCGGAGAACACCACCTTGCCGACCGCCGCGCCCGGAGACGCGGGAAGCCCCTTGCCGATGACCTTCTTCCTGGCCTTCGGGTCGATCTGGGGGTGGAGCAGCTGGTCGATCTGATCCGGGTTCACCCGGGCGACCGCCTCCTCCTTCGTGATCAGGCCCTCCTTCACCATGTCGACGGCGATATTGACCGCGGCGGCAGCGGTGCGCTTGCCGGTGCGGGTCTGGAGCATCCAGAGGTTGCCCTCCTGGATGGTGAACTCGATGTCCTGCATGTCACGGTAGTGCTTCTCCAGGGTGTGATAGATCTCCTCGAGCTGGTTGTACTGATCCGGCAGTGCCTCCTGCATGGAGACAAAGGAAGCGTCGCGTTTTCCCTTGATATTAATGGGCATGGGCGTCCGGATGCCGGCGACAACGTCTTCTCCCTGTGCGTTCTGGAGATACTCTCCGTAAAAGACATTCTCGCCGGTTGCGGGATCGCGGGTGAATGCGACGCCGGTGGCCGAGTTGTCGCCCATGTTGCCGAACACCATGGCCTGCACGTTGACCGCAGTGCCCCACTCATCGGGTATGTTGTTGAGCTTGCGGTAAGTGATGGCCCGCGGGGTGTTCCATGATTTGAACACGGCCTCGATGCCTCCCCAGAGCTGATCCATCGGGTCGGAGGGCAGCTCTTTGCCGGTGAGCTTCTTCACCTTCTCTCTCATGATCGCCACGAGCTTCTTGAGATCGGCTGCGGTGAGCTCGGTATCGAGCCTGACGCCTTTCTTGTGCTTCATTTTCTCGAGCTCTTCTTCGAGGGCCTCAGAGTCCGCGCCCATCACGACGTCGGAGTACATCTGGATGAATCGGCGATAACAGTCATAGGCAAAGCGCTCGTTGCCGCTCATCTTGATGAGCCCGTGGACGGTCTCGTCGTTGATGCCGAGGTTCAGGACGGTGTCCATCATGCCCGGCATGGACGCGCGAGCTCCGGAGCGGACGGAAAAGAGGAGCGGGGCCTCCACATCGCCATATCCGAGCCCCATGATGCGTTCCACCTTGCGGATGGCCTCCTTCACCTGGGTTTTGAGCTCTTTCGGCAGTCCTTTGGTCTCGTAGTAGATCGCGCACATTTCAGTGGAAATGGTAAAGCCGGGGGGAACGGGGATTCCGAGATTGGTCATTTCGGCAAGATTCGCGCCCTTGCCGCCGAGGATGTCCTTCATATCGGCGCTGCCCTCGGCTTTGGTTCCCCTGCCTCCAAAGAGATAGACATATTTCTTTGCCATGACATTCTCCCTCTTCGCTATATGTGTTGGAAATCAGGAAGACGATAGTAAAATAAAGGTCTGTGTTCAAGCAAAAAATAGCATTGTGACAAAGCCGAAAAAGTGCCCGGAGATATCCGGTCGAACGATGTCACCCGAGACGCTCAGGCTCGTTTATCAAGACTCGTATGATATCCGCGGGCACGATCACCTGCAGTGATTCAGCACCGATCTCGCGGCGACAATGCCGGAGCAGCTGGCCTGAATCAGGCCTCTGGTGATGCCGGCTCCGTCGCCGATGACGTACAGGCCCTGAAGCTCTGTCTGCAGATTGCGATCGAGATCGATGCGGTTGGAGTAGAACTTGACCTCGATCCCGTAGAGGAGCGTGTGCGCGGAATTGACGCCCGGCGCGATCGCGTCGAGGCTGGCAAGCATCTCCATAATGTCCGTGAGGATCCGGTACGGCAGGCAGTAGCTCAGGTCGCCCGGCGTGGCGTTCTTCAAGGTCGGCCTGGTCAGGCTCCTCAGGAGCCGTGATGGGTTGGTCCTTCTGCCTGCCTGGAGATCCCCCAGTCGCTGGACGATGACCCCTTTGCCCAGCATATTGGCAAGCCTGGCCACGGACTGGCCGTACCCGATGGGGTCATCGAAGGGCTCGGTGAAATCAGCGCTCACGAGAATCGCGAAGTTGGTGTTCTCCGTGCGGGTCCGAGCCCAGGAATGGCCGTTGACCGTGAGGATGTCGCCCACAGTCTCTCTGACCACCTCGCCGTAGGGGTTCATGCAGAAGGTCCGCACCCGGTCGTCGAATGTCGGGGAATAGTAGACGAATTTGGTCTCGTAGGCCTTGGAGGTGAGATCCTCCATGACCACGGCCGGAAGCTCCACCCTCACGCCCAGATCCACCGGGTTCGGGTGGGTCTGAAGGCCGAGCCTCTTCGCCTGCTCGGACATCCATGACGAGCCGACTCTGCCCGGCGCCGCAATAACGAAACGGGCCTCGACGAGGGTGCCGTCTTCCAGGCTCACGCCCGTGACCCGGTCACCGTCTTTGAGAATGTCCTTGGCCCTGGTGTTGAATTTTACGCGGACCCGACTGCTCAGCTCGTCACGCATCCTTTTGAGGATGGTGTGGCAGTTCTCGGTTCCGATATGACGGACTTTGGTCGGCACGTAGATGAGACCGGCGAGCTTCGCCCGGGCGGATATCCGGGCTGCGTCGTCCGGTTCCACCGAATAGAGACCCCCGGAGAAGTCATGACTCGTGTAGATTCCATCGACCTCTTCCAGGAGCCCCATGAGCTCGTCCTCGTTCAGAAGCGACGAGAGCTGGCCTCCCACGTCAGTGGATATGGTGAGCTTCCCGTCACTGAATGCGCCCGCGCCTCCCCAGCCGATAAGCATGTCTCTGCCCGTCCTGCTCCGTTCGGTGATGTCCTTCCCCTGTTCGACGATGACGATGTCGAGCCCGTCCGAGTGCTTCGCCAGCTCCTGAGCCGCGAAGATCCCCGCAGGCCCTGCACCGATGATCACCACGTCAGCCATAGACAGCCCTCCTTTTGGCGATGAGTATGAAAAGAGCCAGAATCAATGCGGCTGCATTTGCGCTCCATGAGGCGATCAACGGATGGATGACGCCGGAGGCTCCAAGGCCGGTCATGCTGGAATGGAGGAACCAGTACGACAGCCCCAGCACCAGACCCAGCGAGATCCCCCGTGCTATTCCTCCCGCCCTGGGGAACCTCATCCCGAAGGGGATGACCAGAACCGCTATGATGAAGGGCGCCAGGGCGAAGCTGATCCTGCTGTGATACAGGGTTTCGGTTGCTGGGGATGTGACTCCGTCCGCTCTGAGCTGCTGAAGGTATTTCCTGAGCTCCGGCAGAGGGAGCACCTCGGTTTTCGTCTCAGCCATGATCAGATCCTCGGGTTTCCGGTCGAGAGGGAGGATCGTCGCCGTGCGCGCCTCAGAGATTCCTACCTCGCTCAGATCGAAGACTTCCATGCCCTGCGCCAACCAGACATTTCCGTCCCAGCGGGCGCTCTCCGCACGAATGACCTGGACGAGCCTCCCGGAGGAAAACCGGTAACAGGTGATGTTTTCCATGACGCCCAGGGTGATGTTGAGGTTGTTCACGATATAGATGTCCTGGCCAACCTTGAACCTGCCGCCGCTCAATGTGAAGCTCCCGGCTACCTCGGTCTTCTTGATGTGCAGGTTTTCGATCCGGTCGGCCTGCCGCTGGGCCGACGGGTAGATATAGAAGCTCGTGGATGCCATCAGCAGAGTCGCAAGGAGCCCCACGATGAGGTAGGGAATATAGATCTGTGCAAGGGACACCGAACACGACTGCATGGCGATAATCTCGCTGTGGCGCGAAAAAGCGGCCTGAGCGGCCAGGATGCCGAGGCAGACCGAGAAAGGAAGGATCCAATGTATCATCTGCGGAACCGAATAAGCGAGGTAGAGCAGAATGGTCGGCAGCCCGGTGTCGTACTCGGCGAAGGTGGTGAGTTTTCCGAACAGCTCGGATACCACCATGAGGAGTATGAGGCTCACCAGTGCGGCCAGGGTCATCGCCAGTGCCTTCCGGAAAATATACCAGCGGACGATGGAGGCCATCAGACGCCCCCCCTTCCCCGGCCGGAGCGCCTCCAGATGAACACTCCCAGGAGAATCAGGCTGAAGAATACGTTGGGCGTCCATGCCCCGATCACGGGATTCAGCAGCTCTCCTTTCACGAGCCGGTCCGCCAGGAGAAAGACGAGGTAGTAGCCCAGGATCGTGCCGAGCCCGAGCACGATCCCCGTGTGACGGGGAGATCTCGGCCGCTGGATGCCGAACTGCATCCCTACAAGGGCGAGAATGATGTTGATCACCGGGAAGGCGTAGCGGTTGTGATACTCCTTGATCAGCTTGGGCTTGGGCGTTTCCTCGATCAGATCCGCAAGCTCCGGCTGCGTGAGCGCGTCCGCCGCCCTGATCCGGAGTTCGCGTCGAAAATCAGCCTCAAGGGTGAAGAAATACTCTTCAAAGGTGATGTAGCGTAAATTCTGCCCTGATTCCATGAACACGCTGCCGTCCGTGAGCCTCATGACAATGCCGGAATCGGAGAAGTCTATGGTTCCCTTCTCGGCCGAGACGATTGTCCGACCGTTGCCGCCGGTTTCGATATATACGTTGTTGAGCTGCCTGGCTACCTGGTTGACCGACTCCACATAGAGCGTGACGCCCGTGAACGTATCCACGAACTCCCGCTCCTCGATGAAGGAGTAGATCTTCTCCGGCGCCTTTTCAACGAGGCGTTGCTGTATCTTCTGCATGGAAAGCGGGCCCAGGAAAGTGGAAATGCCGGCATGCAGGACAAGACATACGACGGCCGCCGCCAGGAAGGGAGCGTAGAGGGTGCGAAGGCGGATCCCGCAGGCCTGCATTGCAATGATCTCCGACTCGGTGGAGAGCTTCTCCAGGACCATGAGGACACCGAAGATCAGTGCCATCGGCAGGACGAACACCGCCAGAGGCACCAGCGCGAGGAGCAGGACGTCGAGATCCTCCAGCGAGACGATCTGTCCGATGCGTATCCACTGGACCACGAACATGACGCCATACAGCACCAGCGAGGCACCGAGAAAGATCTTGATAAAATGGCTTAAGATGTATCGCTGAATGATCATGGCGCACGGATTATACTCACTGTCCGTTGACGTGTCCATATCATAAGACAGCATTGGAGGAACCTTTATCCGGGGAAGAGTATCGGGGGCTCTCCGGCAGACTGCTGTGCTGACGATTGACAGTCACCCGAGAACCTAGTATGTTTTTACTCAATGAAAACATATTGTCTGCGTATCCTTCCCGTACTCTTCATTCCGCTGGTCTTCGGATGCGCTCACAAATACAGTGAGGCCGAATATCTCGCCGTCGCCGACCAGCTGAACGCCTGCAGCCAGGAGCTCAAGATGGTCAGGGAGGACAACATTCAGCTCTCGGACAAGCTGAGCCGCGTCCAGGAGGAGCTCGACAAAACGAACGCCTCCCTCACCTCTTCGCTCGCAGAAAAGCAGGACCTGCTGGACAGGAACATCCTCTGTCTCGAGGAAAAGAAGGCCCTCATGAAGCAGATCTCCCAGAGCAACACCGCCCTCCAGGAGAAGAAAGAGGCGCAGTGGCGCATGAGCAAGGGCTATGAATACATTGTGTCTTTCATGGAGGCCGAGCGTGTCAAAGACCAGGTGTATATCATCCGCACTTCAGACAGGATAAAGGTCGTTCTCCCCCAGAGGACACTCTTTCCCACACCGGCGAGCGCCTGGCTGACCCCTCGGGGTTCGCAACTCGTCAAGAAGGTCGCGACCGGGCTCAAGCAGCTCAACCCGGTGGCGATCGAGATCGCCGGACATACCGACAATACACCCGCAGCGAGCTCGGCCAACAGCGCATATCCTACGAACTGGCACCTGGCTCAGGCGCGCGCCATCTCCGTTCTTCTCGTCTTGGGCGAATCAGGCGTCGCGAAAGATAAAATGAGCGCCGTCTCCTTCGGCGACACCAGACCCATTGCGGACAACGCGTCGGAAGAAGGCAGGGCCATGAACAGACGGGTGGAAATAGTCATCACTCCATAGGGCCTCTCCCCGCCGTCTCCTGCGTATAAAGTTTTATATCGCGGCTCCCGATAGTATCCACCAAGGCGTGCGATGGCGAGCGAGAAGTATCGAAAAATACTCGAAGATATGCAGGAGGGCTATTACGAGATAGACCTCGAAGGCACCTTTACCTATGTCAACGAATCCCTCTGCAGGATAGCCGAAGAGAACATCGACAAGATCATCGGCGTGAATTTCACCAGTTACACCACAAAGGCCACCGCCAAAAAGGTGTTCAGGGCGTTCAACGAGGCATTCAGGACAGGCATTCCCAAGAGAATCGAGTATGAGATCATCCTCCCATCCGGGAAAAGAAAGATCATAGACAACTCCGCAAGTCTGCTCAAGGACGACGGCGGTAATATCATAGGGTTCTGCGGGCTTGTCACCGATATCACGAAGCGGCGCCGCCTGGAAGACCAGATCCGCGAAAACCGGAGGCGCTACGAGGCGCTCTTCGAGAATGCCAACGAGCTGATCATCACGACCGACGAATACGGCTACATCAAGCGCCTGAACAAGAAGGTCGAGGAGATATCCGGCTACACCAGAAAGGAGATGATCGGGCAGAGCATTCTCATTATAGCCCATCCGGAAGACCGGAGCGTCTATATCGAATTCTGGAAGGAGATCCTGGCTGGAAATACTCCGCGGTTCGAACTCAGGGCGACGGCGAAAGGGGGCGAGACGGAGTATCTGCTCGCAAGCGGATCCGTGGTGAAGAAAGGCGGGAAGATCGTCGAGATCCAGTACAACGCCCAGGTGATCTCGGACCTCAAGGAAGCCCAGCACACCATCGTCGATCTGTCGAACTATCTCAACAGCATCATCGAATCC
>ERZ1026792.1943-NODE-1943-length-11784-cov-7.420434_pt1 | contig 11784 bp, 21 predicted proteins | sample MGYA00520884_ERZ1026792 | MGnify/ENA primary metagenome ERZ1026792 (study PRJEB33270, sample SAMEA104284473) | anaerobic digester metagenome | biome: Anaerobic digester microbiome; feature: mesophilic sludge digester; material: Anaerobic digester biomass... | reverse complement strand
AGTTGTACAGGGTAGTATTAAGTGAGGGATACCACAACTCGGATGATATCACAGTCAAAGTGCCTTATAGCAAGGCGATGGATGGTGTCACTAATGACAGGGAGATAATAGACTACCTTAACAATGTCATCTCCGATGGTCAGCGCAAGCGGTTAGAGCGACATTTTTGTGGCATCCAAGGTTGCACTTGTGGCTCATGGACACGGGCAACAGTAGGGGTCTTTAGGCCCGTCAATATCTAACACAAGCCCGAAACGGCCTTCGGGCCGTCTGGTGGTAAAGCCACCACTGATGAGGGCAAACTAAGGAGGGGTTGACAGTGATTAACATGACCGCCGAAGAGGGCAAGAAAGTTGTGCGGGGAATCATGGACAGTGCGGAAAGGATATCAGCGATAAAGGGAATCAGCGAAGTTATTGACCGCCTTGAAGCATGGGCCGATACAGCCGGGATCCTTTACCGAGAAAACGGCGACGAAGCACAAAAGAATCAATACATCAATTACACCAACCAAGCCATAAAACTACGGCAGGCACTAAAGGTAATACACCATAGTTAACTCCCACCAGGGCCGGCCAGTCACGGCTAGCCGGTCTTACGAGGTAGTTAACACATTATAGGAGGTGGCAGAGGTGGACATGGGAAATATTAAGGCCCGGGACATTGTAAGAGCGCATAAAGGTAGAGTAGTGACCACAATAGGGTCTTTTAAGCGGTATTACCCCGTAGCAGAGGGCAAGGACGCGCGAGAGGTTGCGCGGGCTATCAGAGAGGATATAGCACCACGGGTTGACGGGATGCACCTATATACCCCGGATACAATAATGAAATGCGGATGGATAGTCGAAGACGCAATAAACAAGGCGCGTAAGTATGGGGAACTGTGGTAAACCATGAAGAGGGTGGGGTTAAACTGCAATTGTGTGACGAACAAGGGAATCTGTTAGCCCATGGGGAGATTATAAAAATTAACCTTCATGGGAGATTGGAATTTTATAACCACATAGACGAAAAATTAGCCATCGCCGCGGGAATAGACATTGACGAACGGGGAGTCATAGTACAAGAAACGATCAACGAGTATAGCAAATAACAGGAGGCACTACCATGCACTCAACCAAAGACACAGCTACCATGCTGGGTATTTCCCGTCAACGTGTACTGGCACTTATCCAAGCCGGGACACTCAACGCCACGGTCACGGACAAGGGCTAGAGGGTTGACGGCGATAGTATCAAGGCACGGTTAGAGGCGATCAAGTTAAGACAGGTCAGAGGCTTGCCAGGGTATCGAGCGCAAGCATAGGGCAATCGTTGGGCTACTACCGTTTCCGCTTCCGGGCAGTTGAAGCATAGGGCACTATCACGGGGGGATCGTCGAAACCTTGAAAGCCAGGGTAACGTCATCCTCCCCTATCGTTGCGGAGTCTATTAGGGCAATCGTTGGGCCTATAGTCCTATATTTACAGGAAAAAATGAGACTTGACAACCGTATTGCAGTGTGTATGATAGGTTTGGACCTTGACAATACGCAGACCACAGCAGACAAGCAAAATACCGCAAGAGTTAGCCGTGGATGCGTTGCGAAATAGTAACAGGCTTTTACTACGGGGGTCTGCCATTGGTAAACCCCCGCAAATGAGTCTGTTACAAAAAACACCATGAAGGGAGTGGCAAAGTCATGCAAGTCTCCTTTGACGCGGGGGACTTCACGGAGAAGCCACGGTGTGAGACGTGCCTCTATACGAAGATATTGTCGCACTATTACGGGAGACAGACCTGTTGTGGGGGGGTGTCGTCACATGTCACCGAGTGAGCAGGTAGCACTCGCACGTGCGATAGCCGAGGGTAACGAGCGGTATACGTTGGATGAGATACGGGAGATAGTGAGGGAGGTTGAGAAATGCATGTCATCAGAGCATCAAAGATAGGCCACCCGTGTATACGCAACATCTGGTACTCCTCCGTAGGCGGTATCGAGGAGCCATTCTCGAAGGAGACCCTCCGCATCTTCGAGGTGGGAACCATCCTTGAGAAGGTGGTCGTTGGTTGGCTCCGTGAGGATGGTTGGGAAGTTTACCACAATGAAGGTTCACAGGAGGCCGAATGGGAAATAGAGGTCGAGGTTAAGGGCGGTGTCATCAAGGGACACCCTGACTGCATCATCACCCGTGACGGTATCTCCCATCTAGGCGACGTTAAAACCATGAACTCCCGTGCCTTCAAACTTTGGTACGAACAGGGCACGTTGGCGAAATACCCCCAATATTACCAACAGTTGCACCCTTACACCTATGGGGCAAAGTTGGACAGTTGCGCCATCATTGGCATGTGTAAGGATACCTCGCAGTACAAGGTGGAGATCATGCCCTACAGCGAAGATGTGATGCACGAGATCATGGCGAAGGCGGAGTTTATTCTAGGCTGTGATACGGCACCTATGCCGGATGACCTGCCCAATTGGGCGTGTAACTACTGTGGATACAAGCGCATGGGTGTGTGTCCGGGATTTAAGGGATTGGAGGGGATGGAATGAGCGAGGAAACAGCGGTCATCAACGCAGAGTATTCCGTGGCAGAGATTGAACCATCGCATGTGCAAGCCATGATGACACGGATTAACGACATGCGTTCCATTGTGCAAAAGAACCTCGTGGAAGATCACGACTACGGCAAGATTCCAGGATGCCCAAAGCCTTCATTGTGGAAGCCCGGAGCGGAGAAGATTCTCATCCTCTTCGGGCTGGCCTCCGAGTACGAAATCATCGACAAGGTGCAGGACTACGAGAAGGGGTTCTTCGCCTTCACGGTACGTTGCTTCCTCTCACGGAACGGTATGCCCGTTACGCAGGGGGTCGGGCATTGCAACACGAAGGAACGCAAGTACCAAAAGAGCAATCCCTACGACCTCGCAAACACGGTGTTGAAGATGGCGAAGAAACGGGCACAGGTGGATGCAACGCTGACGGTTGCAAGCCTGTCCGACATATTCACGCAGGATTTGGAGGATTTACAGGACATAGACAAAGAACCTCAACCCAAACCGGAGCCACGCAAACCGGAGCCACGCAAACCTACCCTCATGGATGAGTTTAACGCACTCAAACAGCGTTATGTCACGGTTACGGGCAATGTACCCCATGCAGAAAACGCCATGAAGAAGGTGGCAGTAGCCGGCAACCATTCCAAGATCACACGGGAGTACCTTGACGCACTCGTGGAGGACATACTGGTCAGGGAACACGCTAAAACTGATAGTGTCGCAGAGTAGACAGGTGGTGATAGTAATTGGCGTGGATTGAGAGCCATCAGAGTTTGTCACGGCATCGTAAGACACTAAAGACCGCCGGTCGTTTGTCGGTCGACCGCCATAAACTCATCGGTCATCTGATGGAGTTATGGTGGTGGGCACTCGATAACGTGGGGGTCGAAGGCCGGTTGACCGAAATGACACACACAGAAATTGCGTCTGCTTCGCAATGGGAAGGTGATCCACAGGAGTTCTTGGATGCTCTCATTTACGGGGAGTTTATCGACAACACCAGTGAGGGACTAGTCCTGCACGATTGGTATGACTACGCCGGTAAGTTGATAGAGTCCCGTGAAAGGGAGCGTGAACGGTCAAGGAAAAGAAGGGAAACGACCAGCGGTCAACCGGCGGTCGACCAACGGTCAACCGTTGGCACCGTACCTAACCATACCGTACCTAACCATACCAATAATAAAACACTTGTCACTCCTGTGGAGCGACGTGAGTTGCGTGAGCTTGCGAAGGGCAGGGAAGAAGGATTCCTTGAGTGGTGGAATGAATATCCCCGTAAAGGAGACAAGAAGAGAACCCGTAAGGTCTGGGAGAAATTATTCCCCCTCAAGGAGAAGCCGGAAAAACTAGAACAAACCTTGCAGAACCTGTGGCTACATACGGAGGCGTACAAGAGGGAAGTTGCGGGGAAAGAGAAGCAGTATATAAAACTCCCTGCGACATTCCTCAACGCCATTGATGTATCGGAACCACCGGAATAGGAGGTGATGTTATGAGCGATCTAAAACCAATAGCCACCGATGAATTGGTAAACATATTCCTCCGCAACACAGAGTACGCCACGTTGGATGAACTCAAGGAAGCCACGGATAAAAAAATCATGGAGTGGATGCACAAAACCTTCCCCGACAGAACCGTCACCTTCTCCATCATGGACGGGGTTGATGGACAGGGATATAACCGCATCGACTTCTCAAAGGTAATAGAACAGGAGGATTTATGCCGAGAGTGTAAGGAGAAGGGCAACTTCATCCGCTGTTTGAGTGGTGGCTACCTGTGGGATGTGGAAGTAACCCGCAATGGGAGGTTCCGTGTTGCCCCACGGATGTGCGGTCTCCGCAGGACAGCGATAGAAGACCGTGAGAGGGCTAAACAGAAGCCGAAGGAGCCAACGATACAGGCCAAGAAGTGGTGGGGGAAAGACCATGAGTAGAGACACCGTAGCCAAGAAGATAGTCGCCCTTGACGGCTACGAGAACATGACACAGCGTGAGATAGCATCGGCTATAGGCGTGTGTCAGAGCACGGTGCATAAAACAATCAAGCAGAAAAATATTCCACATGGTAAACACAGCCACGAGAGAGCCATATACGCCCGAGTAGTGGACGATCTCGTGGAAAGAGGGTACACCGACAAAGAGATAGCCCAACTGACCAACACGTCCCTAGGCAGAGTCAGGTACACACGGTTACATATACTAGGCCACCCCCCCAAGTACTACTATTCCCAGAGTAGAAGTGACCGTGACAGCGACACCAAGATAGACCTCGCTATCCAATGGCAAAAAGAGCGTAAAAATGAACTAGAACAGCGCAAGAGTTTAGTCCCCGAGCCGAAGATACAACCGGGCGACATTATAGATGTGGATATAGATGACGGAACGGTTGACATTTACCCTGTAAAACTAAGGGAAGTAAGTGGAAGGCATTACATATTTCAATCCCGTTCGGGGTGGAAATACGCGCTGACCGCCGTGCAGTTGAATGAGGTATTGGAAACACAGACACCACGGAAGGAGTGGAAACGGTGAGGGTTTTATCCCTCTTCTCCGGCATTGGAGGCTTAGACCTCGCAGCAGAGTGGGCAGGGATGGAAACGGTGGCATTCTGCGAGATTGAACCCTATCCCGTGGAGGTTTTGAAAAGGAGGTGGCCGGATGTTCCGGTCTACAACGACGTTAGAGAACTCAACAGGGAACGGCTTGAGCGAGACGGAATACTCCCCATCGACATCATCACCGGAGGATTCCCGTGTCAAGACGTTAGCCAGGCAGGTAAAAGAGTTGGTTTCCATGATCAAGACGGGGAAGTTACCCGAAGCGGACTCTGGACTGAATACGCTCGGCTCATTGGCGAAATTAGGCCGCGATGGGTTGTGGCAGAGAATGTACGGGGACTCCTGTCAATTCCTGCTTCCGGGGTTGACGGAGGGGGGTTTGGAATTGTTCTCCGAGACCTGGCCGACCTTGGGTATCGTGCGGGATGGTATTGTTACGGGGCTTGCGATGTCGGCGCACCCCACAGAAGAGAACGGGTCTTCATCGTGGCCTACGCCGGCGACTAGAGATTACAAGGGGGCAAACGGGGATGCACATTTTCTGAACAAGGCTCGCCCCCATCTTGATCAGTTGCCCAATGCAGTGAAGGCGCAGAACTGGCCTACTCCAACGGTAGCAGACACTTTCACAAACAACCTTAAGAGCAGTCAACAGAAACCTGGGTCAATGCATAGCGTCAACCTGAGTCAGTGTGTGAACTGGCCTACGCCGAGTGTTTGCGGGAATTACAACCGTAAAGGAGCAAGTAAGACGAGCGGAGATGGGTTGGCTACTGTAGTAACCCGTTCTCGTACACCTGAATACCCATACACATCAAAGATTGACATAGGGATTGCTTATTGCGACCGATGCGGTAAACAATCGATCGAGGTGGTCATGGAGTGGGAGAATTCTTACAGCTTATGCCCACATTGTGGTGGTGGTGGTGGAAACATGACTTATCTGACCCTTGAAAACATTCTCACAAATACAATGCCAGAGATTGACGCAAAAACCACTCACGGTCAACTCAACCCCTCATGGGTCGAAATTTTGATGGGTTTTGCCATCGGTTGGACGGACGTTAATGCAGAACCGCAGGGTTGGCCTGGGTGGCCTGCCCCGATGGGGGCGAATGTGAATTGGGCGACACCTGACTGTTCTGACCGCAGGAGTTCCAAGAGTAAGCAGCAAGGGACGAGTAATCAGGTTAAAACTGCCATAGTCAACCAATACCCCTACGAACCTCCCCGTGTAGGCACAGGCATACCAAACAGGGCGAAGCGGTTGAAGGCACTCGGCAACGCTGTTGTGCCACAGCAGGCGTACCCGATATTCAAGGCCATCATGGAGGTGGAGGGATGATTTGCCTTGACTGCTACGAGTGTGCCCATTGGCACGACAAGTGCGACAGGGGTGTCTTGAGTGTCCCTGGTGGGGTCAGGTGCATCCTGTTTGAGGCACAGGGTGACACCCATGACCGCAACGTGGACGCTCCGGGGCAGATAGGTATGTGGGATGAGTAAAGACCACGGTAGCCGAATGTTCCCGTTCAAGTTGGAATGTCTGGGCGTTGACCCTACATGGCACATGAGCGCAGATGACGCGAGGCAGTATGGAAGGAACCAGGGGTACAAGTCTTGCACGGTCGAAAAACTATGCGACGACGGTGAATACAGGGGGGTGGCGTAGATGATACACACGACATTTCGGAAACTGCACGAAGCAGGAGCATGTACGGAGCGGTATCGGTTTCTCGCCAAAGCTTTAGGCGGGATTAAAACATACGGCAAAGACACGCCGATTACTCTGCTGCAGATACTGGACATTAACGGCCTTGACGATGCGTTGTGGGCACTCCGGGCATGTGATGACGCGGAGGTGTTCTCACGTCTGTTGGCATGTGACTATGCCGAGCATGTGCTGCATCTTTTTGAAGCGCAGTGTCCCGGAGACGACAGGCCCCACAAGACCATCGAGGTGGCTCGCAGATACGCACGGGGCGAGGCGACGAAAGAGGAGTTAGCCGTTGCAAGTGACAGGGCCGCATGGTACGCCGCAAGGGACGCAGGGTACGCAGGGTACGCCGCATGGGCCGCCGCAGAGGCCGCCGCATGGGCCGCCGCATGGGCCGCCGCATGGTACGCCGCAGACTCCGCCGCAGGGGCCGCATGGTACGCCGCAGAGGCCGCCGCAAGGGATGCCGCATGGGATGCCACAATGGCCGCCGAGCGCGAGTGGCAGGAACAGCGGTTGCGGGAAGTATTGAAGGGGGTGGCGTAGATGGCACATACACCGGGACCGTGGAAATGGAACAAGATGGGGCGCGTTTGGACGTTGATGCCTGAAGCCCTAATGCGAGACGGGGTACATATTACGGGGGCCGTGTGTGAAATTATCCCGCTCGAAACCGATGGGGATAGCCAAGCGCTTTACACCGGCACGGAGGAGCAACACGCCAACGCTGCACTCCTAGAGGGCGCTCCCGACATGCTAGCGATGCTGGAAGAGCTCCGAGAGTGCGCCTATTGCTGGTGTGACTATGAGGTTCCGGTAGGGATCGTGGAGCGACTGGACGAGACGATCATGAAAGCGAGGGGTTTAGCATGAGCTGGAGATTAGAGGATCGCATCGTGGATCGACTCGACGAGGCCATCTCCGAGGCGGAGAGATTCCTGGCGCGCGCAAGAGAAGCGCAGAAGGTGCTGAAGGCTGGCGACGGCACGGCGTACAGATGCCACGAGTTTGCGGCAGCCAAGAGGGCCTCTCTGGACCTGGCTACGGCTCTGGTGAGCCTACGAAGGGGCACGAACGAATGACTAGAGAAAGCGAGGTGGCGTGATGGGCATAGGAAGTTCCCCGGAAAAATTCTGGAAAGCGTTTGATTTTGCTTTAGCTCAAAAGATGAGTTTTTCTCTGGCTATGTTGTTCTGCAAAAAATATAACCAAAAAGGGGAAACGGACGCATCGGAAGGTTTTTGTTTCTACGCATTAAATGTTATGTAGAGGGAAATGGGATGGATGAAAGAGAGGTGCGAGAAAATGATGAGCCATACGCCGGGACCGTGGAAAGTGACTGCTGGAATCGTAGACAACCCGTGCTTAATAGTCGAGGACGATATAGGGAATCCAGTGTGTGCTATGTCGCTTCGCGGAGTATATGGAGATACGGTCAAAATGACAGCCAACGCCGCTCTTATCGCCGCCGCGCCCGACCTGAAAGAGGCGCTGGAATGGTACGCCGAGAATGTGCTGAATTGCAGGAAGATCACAGCCGAGGGCGACAAAGCGAGGCACGACCTCGACCACGATGGAGGCAAACGGGCGCGGATGGCGCTTGAGAAAGCGAGGGGTGAGGTGTGATGGAACTCACAGAAATAGGGGGGATAATGTGATGGTGGATATTAAGTTAATACAGGGTGATTGCCTTGAGAAGATGAAAGATATACCTGACGGAAGCGTGGATCTGATTTTGTGCGATTTGCCGTATGGCACGACCGCCTGCAAGTGGGATTCGGTAATACCGTTTGAGCCATTGTGGGAGCAGTACCGCAGGGTGGCGAAGCCGAATGCAGCGGTAGTGCTAACAGCAAGCCAGCCGTTTACGACGGCGCTGATTGCGTCGAATCTGAAAGAGTTTCGTTATACGTGGGTGTGGGAGAAGGAGCAGGGCGTCAACTTCCTTCTCGCAAAGAAGCAGCCCATGAAAGTGCATGAAGATGTCTGCGTGTTCTACCGGATGCAGCCTGTTTATAACCCGCAGATGACGGCAGGTAAGCCGTACACCAGCGGCAAGGGAGACAGCGGCGAGGTGACGGGCAGCGTTACGAAGATACAAACGCAGAATGACGGCACAAGGTATCCGCGCAGCATACAGGCAGTTAAGCGCGAGACGGGACTTCACCCCACCCAAAAGCCAGTCGCCCTGATGGAGTACATGATCCGCACCTACACCAACGAAGGCGAAACCGTTCTCGATAACTGTATGGGCAGTGGCACGACCGGCGTTGCGTGCGTGAAAACGAAACGGGACTTCATCGGGATAGAACTTGACGAGGGGTATTTCAAAATAGCGGAACAGCGAATCAGGGAGACGGAGCCGCCTATTTTTTGATCGGAGGCGGCTTTTTTTATGCCTCAAAACCCCCGCGAGAACGGCCCTGGAATCAACGAGATTTGGAAAAAGGTATCAGAGTACCTTTTCTTGAAACTCGTTCGTTCTAGGCCCGTTCTTGACGGTCTAGGCTCGATGTAACGGATATATTCGTGTCGGATGACACTGTGTCTATGAGAGTAAGGCAGGTGGTTGTTTCATGGCGAAGAAGAAATCTCAGCCGTCTCCCGAGCAGCTTCAGCGGATGCGGGATACGGCGTTGCAGATAGAGGTGTGGGCGAAGAAGCCGTGGCGGTGGATTCGGGATTGCTGCGTGACACAGGACGAGGCGGATTCGTCGTCGCCGGTGAAGCCGTTCCCCGACAAGGAGTATCTGCGATACATCGCGGATTTGTGGCAGAGGAGTTCGCTGCTGGCGATTCCGAAGAGCCGCCGGATGATGCTGACGTGGCTGATGCTGGCGCTGCATCTGCACAAGGCGCTGTTCTTTCCGCGAAGCGCGATCTTCATCCAGTCGAAGAAGGAGGACGACAGCGACTTCCTTCTGTCGGACAAGCGGATGCTCTTCATCTACGAGAATCTGCCGAAGAATCTCCCGTGGCCGAAGGTGACGCGGAAGTTCTGTTCCCTGGAGTTCTCGAACGGGAGCTACATGCGCGGCATCGCCCAAGGGCCGGATCAGTTGCGGCAGTACACGGCGTCGGCGATTTTGTGCGACGAGATGGCGTTCTGGGACAAGGCGGAGCAGACGTGGGGCGCGCTGAAGCCGACGGTGCAGGGAGGCGGGCAGGTGACGATGATTTCGTCAGCCGGTCCTGGTTTCTTCCAGCGGATAGTGGAGGGGAGGCTTACCGATGACAGGCGGTGAGATCAACCATATCCCCATCCCCGGCCTCAAACAGTGGACGACGCCGGACGGTATCGTCGTGTTGCAAGTCCATTACTCCGCAGATCCGGACAAGGCCGCTCCGGAGTGGAAGGAGCGGGAGATGAAGGGACTTTCCCCTCAGCAGTGGGAGCGGGAGTACGAGATCAACTTCAACGCTCCGGAGGGGAAGGCGTTCTTTCCGGAGTTCGATATGACTCGGCATGTGGCGTCCGGGGAGATGGAGCCGTTTGTCGGGAAGCCGGTCGTTCGCGGATGGGACTTCGGACTTTCTCCCGCGACGCTGTTCGCGCAGTGGGGGCCGACGGGACAGCTCTGCATCTTTCACGAGATTCAGTCGTGGGACTGCGGTATTCGGGCGCACGGGGCCGTGGTGAAGGCGGATTCGTCGTCTCTCTTCCCCGGTTCCCGTTTCGTCGATTATGCCGATCCTGCGGGGATGCAACGGGCGCAGACGGACGAGAAGACGTGCTTTCAGCTATTGAGGCTGGAATACGGATTCGTCCTCTTTCCGGGGCCGGTGTCGGCGGTGGCGCGGAGCGAGGCGATACGGAAGCTCCTGACGACGACGACGCCGAACGGGACGCCGATGCTGCTTGTCGATCCGCGATGCGCGTGGTTGATCGCGGCGCTGGCGGGAGGGTACCACCGGCGGGAGATCGGCGGGCGGTACACCGAAGACCCGGTGAAGGACGATTACAGCCATATCATCGACTGCCTCGGATACATCGCGGCGGGACAGGGGCGGAGCGATATCCATGACGAGCCTATCAAGTATCCGGATGCGGATGTGTTTTAGTTTAGTCGAAAGGAGGTGGGTGTTATCGACGAGATGATTGAAATCATGGAGATGTCCACGGAGGTCGTCCCCGAAGGAAAGGACGAGCCGGAGTCGGAAGAGGAGCGCCTTGAACGCGCGCTGTCCGTGGTGAAGGGCGACCGCGAGGCTTCCGAGGAGTTGCAGGAGACGCTGGCTCCGTTCCGCGAGGAGGCGTACCGGTTCTACCGGGGGCGCGCCCTGGGGAACGAGAGGGCGGGGCGCTCCAAGGTTGTGTCTTCCGACGTGATGGACGCCGTGGAGTGGGTCATGCCTTCGCTGATGCGGATTTACTTCTCCAGCGATATCGTGTCGTGCGAGCCTGTGGGGCCGGAAGATCAGACCATGGCGGAGCGGGTGAGCGCGCTGCTGAACTATCAGTTCACGCGGCGAGGCGACGGCGTTATCGTTGCGTATAAATGGTTCAAGGACGCCCTGATCTACGGTCTCGGCGTGGCGAAGATATCGTGGGAGGATCGCTTCCGTGATGTGCCGTTCTCCGTGCCGGAGATGTCGGAGGGCGACTTCAACGCACTTTCGGCGGAGGACGGGATAGAGATCACCGGATTCGAGCGGGTGGAGATTCCGCCGGACGAAGTGTCGGTGCAGCGGGTCGTGCAGCAGACGGTGATGGGATTGCCGCCGGACATGCCCGACGACGAGAAGGCGGAGGCCGTGCGCATGGCGGTCGAGTCGATGCCGCGCCTTGCGACGTATTTCAACGTCGAGGGGAAGCGGGCGATTCTTGATTACTCGGGGCCAGTGTACGAAGTGATTCCGCCGGAAGATTTTCTGTACGATCCCGAAGCGGAAGAGTTGCGGAACGCACGCTTCGTTATCCATAGAGTTTTCCGGACGCCCGACTACCTGCGGCGAATGGAGTCGGAGGG
>ERZ1026792.1942-NODE-1942-length-11793-cov-2.921738_pt1 | contig 11793 bp, 9 predicted proteins | sample MGYA00520884_ERZ1026792 | MGnify/ENA primary metagenome ERZ1026792 (study PRJEB33270, sample SAMEA104284473) | anaerobic digester metagenome | biome: Anaerobic digester microbiome; feature: mesophilic sludge digester; material: Anaerobic digester biomass | place... | reverse complement strand
CTACTGAGATCGCTGCATCTGCAAGACAACTTGAGGCGACAGTAACCGAGCAGGCGGCATCTATACGTGAGGTAAATGCAACCAACATTGAGATAACGTCTACATCCGAAAATCTTATGCAGACTATGGGTGAGGTGAGCAAAACCGTTTTTGACACCGCCTCTATGGCGGAGACAGGACGAGAAAAACTGAATCGCATGCAATCGTCGATGCGTGAATTCATTGATGCCACAAGCTATATTTCATCAAAGCTCGGCGTTATAAACGAAAAGGCAAATAAGATTTCCGGCATTGTTACAACTATTAACAAGATTTCTGACCAGACGAATCTTTTATCTCTTAATGCTGCTATTGAGGCTGAAAAAGCAGGAGAATACGGGAAGGGATTTTCAGTGGTTGCGAGGGAAATAACGCGTCTTTCAGACCAAACCGCGATAGCGACAAAGGACATAGAATATATGGTAAAAGAGATGCAGTCTTCGGTGTCTTCCGGTGTTATGGAAATGGATAAGTTTGCAGAAGGGGTTAGACGGGGCGTTGTGTCTATTGAAACAATTGGTGAGCAACTTGGTCAGGTTATAGATCAGGTAAAGACTTTAAGTCCTCGTTTCGAGGTTGTTAATAAAGGGATGTACATGCAGGTGGAGAGTGCGAGACAGATAAGTGAAGCTATGGAACAACTGTTGACTGCAGCGGATCAAACGAGGGATTCTTTGTCGGAATATAAACGTGTAACAGAACAACTTAATGCGGCTGTGCAGGTCTTGCAGAGTGAAGTCTCCCGCTTTAAATTGAATCGTGTGTAAGCATGAAACGATATTTCAACAGATTTAAAATTTTACACAAGATTATCATCAGTGTCTTTGTTTTTGCATTGCCTGTCTGCATTTTGCTTTTCTATATGATTTCAGGTTTTAACAATAACATAGAATTTGCCCGTAAAGAGGTTTGGGGAAGCAAGCTTTTAAGCCCACTGACAACGCTTTCAGAACTTGTGTCTCAACATCAACTTTTGGTAAGACTTTTTTTGCAGGGTAATGCAAACGTTCAAGACAGGATCGATCATACAGCAAAAAAGATAGACGAAGCTTTCGATACGCTTTTTAAGGAGGGGAAAAGGTACGAAAGGGCACTTAGGTTTGATGTAAATACACTTAAGAGTATAAAAATGGAAGAGATTCATTATTCAAATGCACATGCTATGTGGCAGGAGTTAAGAAAAAATTATAAGAAAAATTCGATAGTCCAGAACGATGTGGAACATGAAATGGTTATAAAACCGGTAAAAGAGATGATTAAATGGGTGGCTGAAACGTCAAATATAATCCTTGACCCTGATCTTGACTCACATTATTTGTCAAGTGCTGCCATTGTTATTCTGCCAAACACATTAAACTCGTTGTCTGAGTTTTTGCTTTACAGTGAATCTGTCATTTTCAAGGGTTTCCGTTCGCGTGATGATATGATTAAATTCGCAGTGTTTGCAGGAAATTTGGAAGAAAGCTCGGAGCGTATCCAACAGAACATCACAAATGCCTTACGGGAGGACAAACTATTTTATGGTATAAGTGAATCCCTCCAGAAAAATATACCTCCTGCTCTAAACAACTATCAGGCATCTGTTGTACCGTTTCTTGTTGTGTTGAAGAGGATTGCCAATGACCCTGGCTCGAGTATAGGCATAGAAGAGTTTCTCGAATCAGCGATGGCATTGATAAATTCTGGTGCCCAGTTAAGGGAGACATCATTCCATGAACTTCAGTTATTGCTCAAAAGAAGAATTGAAAACTTTTCTCAAAAAAGACTCATTGCTATCTCGCTTAGCCTTGCGGCGTTATTGCTTGCAGCAGTGATAATATTTATAGTTTCGGTAGGCATAACACGTTCTCTTGGAAAGGTAATCGGCATTGCTGGAGAAATTGCCGCAGGCAATATCTATAAAGCAAAGTCAGACCTTGAAGCTATAGGTAAAAATGAATTCATGTATGGTGATGAAGATAAGGATGGTTTACGGCATAGTAAAAACGAAATAGTGCAGCTTTTTAAAGCGGTATCGACCATGACTGTAAGTCTGGATTCGTTGCTTGCCCAGGTTCGTAAATCAGGCATTCAGGTTACATCTTCCTCAACGCAGATATCGGCTGCTGCAAGGCAACTCGAGGCGACCGTTGCAGAACAGGCTTCATCGATAAACGAAGTTAGCGCAACAGGTAAGGAAATATCCGCTACAGCGCATGAATTTGCAAAGACGATGAATGGGGTGGCAGAGATGTCCTTTAGGGCATCAGAACTGGCGAACGAGAGCATGAACAGTCTTTCAGATATCAATACAACTATGAAATCATTGCTTGAAAATATAACTGAAAGCTTTGGAAAGCTTAAAACTGTAAACGAAAAGATGGTCGATATCACTCAGGTTATTACAACCATCACGAAGGTTGCTAATCAGATCAACCTCCTTTCTTTGAATGCTGCAATAGAGGCGGAGAAGGCCGGAGAGTACGGCATAGGTTTTTCTGTCGTGGCTCGTGAGATAAGAAGGCTTGCTGACCAGACCGCTGTTGCCGCAATTGATATAGAGGCACTTATTCTGGAAACTCAGGATGCAATGAAACAGGGTATGTCTGCTGTTGCAGAATATACCGATCAGACAATGACGAGCACCGAAAGGATTGCTGAGATAAGCGTAGATTTATTGAGGGCTATCGAGCATACACAGGATTTGGCGCCGCAATTTGAATCTGCAAATCAGGGTATGCAGATTCAGTCACAAAGCGCAGCTCAGATTAGCGAGGCTATGGAGCAACTGAATGAGTCTGCAAAACAGACAAGGGATTCTCTTGTTGAGTTCAAAGAGGTAACTGAACAACTTAATGAAGCGGTTAGGGATCTACAGAATGAAGTCTCTCGTTTTTCAATAAGTTCATAGGTATATATGTTATTTCTCGTTTTTGAGATAGACAATGAGCGGTATTGCCTGGAAGTGTCCCGTATTATAGAAATTACACCCATTGTAATATTCAGGGAGTTGCCTCATGCCCCTGCATATATTTCTGGGGTTTTCAATTACAGAGGTGTTGTGGTGCCGGTTGTTGACCTCTCTATGTTGATTGCAGGAAGACCATCCAGACCTCTTTTAATACCCGTATCGTATTGGTTGATTATGTTGGGGGGGACAATTTACATCATACAATAGGTCTTTTGACAGAAAAGGCAACAGAGACTATTTCTCGCAGAGAAGAAGACTTTCAACCTTCAGGGGTTGTTGTTGAAGGGGCAGAATACCTCGGTGATGTTATATTTGACGAATCAGGGATGATTCAGAGGGTCAGGATAGAAAAACTACCCCCCGATACCATAAGGGATTATCAACGAGGGTGTCGTTTTATAGCACTCAAGGAGAATAATGACCTGTTATAGTAACATTGAAACATTTCTCTCTGACAATTTAGGGTTAAATCCTGAATCCGTTGGAAGAAAAAGCATTGAAGATGCAATAAAATTGCGTATGGATAAGCGTATGATATCTGATGAAGATATTTATATGAAGATGCTTATATCAAACCAGGAGGAAATTGAAAAACTTATCGATCAGGTAGTGGTTTCCGAGACATGGTTTTTCCGTGACAGGGAGTCTTTTAATTTTTTAAGGAGATATGTAGAGAAGTTGAAAGAATCGCTTTGTCAGGGCACGGTACTCAGGGTTTTGTCTGTTCCCTGCTCAACCGGAGAGGAGCCGTATTCTATTGCGATGGCGCTTTTGGATGCGGGTTTATCACCTGAACAATTTTGCGTCGATGCAATTGATATAAGCCGCAGATCGATAGGGATCGCAAAAAATGCCGTTTACGGCAAAGGGTCTTTTCGGGGTGAATGCAGTGGCTACAAACCACGATTTTTTATTAAAACTGAAGGTGGATTTAGACTTGAAGGTTATGTAGCCGGCATGGTGCATTTTTATTTGGATAATTTTGTTAAACTACATGTACACAACGGCCATCAGCCATATCATATCTTGTTTTGTAAAAATCTTCTTATATATCTAAACGATGATGCGAGAAAACAGGTTTTTAAAAACATTGACCGTTTTCTCTTTCATGATGGCATTGTTTTTACAGGACATTCAGAGATGATGTCATTTTTGGAAAATGGATATGAGCCTATTAAACATGCAAGGGCATTTGCGTGTAAAAAAATAGGCAGCAAGGATAAAATGCAATTAGAAACGTTTGCTCGACCTTTTTCTGCAAAAAGGAATATTATGCCTCAAAACGTTACCAAAGATGTCTTGCATACCCATGACAGTCATTTAGAGACAAAAAGTATCGATGACAAACATTTTAAAAACAGCGAATCCAAAGATGTCCTCGAGCGTGTGCGCAAACTTGCAGACAGAGGTAATCTGACCGAGGCATTGAGACTGTGTGGACTATTCCTGAAGGAACATAGTGATAACAAGGAGGCTTATTATCTCATGGGTCTTATAAACCTTGCAATGGATGTATTTGATAAGGCGGAGGATTTTTTTCAAAAGGCGCTATATTTGGACCCTTTTTATCACGATGTGTTGTTGCATATGAGTCTTTTGCATGAAAAAAAGGGCGAACCCGAGAAGGCTTCAATTTTGATGGAGAGAATAAAGAGGGCGAATGAGAAAACAGTTAAGAATTAGTGGTTATTTGCATAACAGAGAGTAACGAGCATGGTAAAGTGTTGGAAAGAAATAGGTGTTTTAGGGGATTGTTCATGTCCTAAGCTCTTTGAATTGGTGCATTGCCGCAATTGCAAAGAATATAATAAGGCCGGCAGAAGACTGTTTGACAGGGAGGTCTCTGAAGGTATTCTCAAAGAATGGACGGAAAACTTAATCGGCGCCAAGGAAAAAGAGGCACTGGATACCATATCTGTCATTGTATTCAGGATAAAAGACGAGTGGCTGGCATATAAGACATTATACTTACAAGAAACGACGGATATCCGCCCTGTGCACCGTATCCCCTTGAGAACCAACAATGTACTCAAAGGTGTTACAAACATAAATGGCGAGTTGCTTTTATGTGTATCAATAGCCGACCTTATGGAGTATTCGGTCGAAGAGACAAGAAAAGACATAGATACAACGATCTACGAACGAATGATAGTGGTGAGTAAAGATGGCGAGAGGTATGTATTTCCAGTAGATGAAATACTTGGTGTATATCGAATATCTTTAAGCGATGTAAAAGAACCGCCTGTGACTCTAACAAAGGCTCCGCAAACGCTTATTGATGGAGTTTTTGACCTTGATGAAAAAAAGGTTGGTTTATTGGGAGAGGATAAACTTGTCGATTCGTTTAAAAGGAGCCTTGGGGGTTGAAAGATAAGGATAGCATAGATATAGCAGACCTTTCGATGCTCGATCTTTTCCGTATTGAATTGGAGAATTATACAAAACTCTTAGAGGTGGGTCTTGTTGAGGTGGAGCAGAATCCTGCTCCGGAGAAAATTGAGCCTCTTATGCGAGCTGCTCATTCGATTAAAGGTGCTGCGCGTATAGTTGGACTTGACCTGGTCGTTTCCCTTGCCCATGCGATAGAGGATGTTTTATCTGCTGCTCAGCATGGTAAAATGTCATTATCTTCTGATGATATTGACTTGCTTTTAAAAGGCAACGATTTATTTGTCAGGCTTGCCGCTGTCGAGATAAGGTCAATGCCCCAGTGGCTGAAAGATGAAGCTGAGTCTATTGATAAAATAAGCCAGAGTATCAGAGGGATTTTAACAGGAAAAACACCTGACATACCAAATACAAAAAACACAAGACCATCTACTATTGAGCACGAAGAACCACCGCGGATATCACAGGAAAAAATCCCAGTACCTGAAAAAAGAGAGGATGTTTTAAAGGCAAAACCGCTTGAGAAGGAAGAAGATAGCTTTGTCCGGGTAGTTTCGGAAAGCCTCAATCGTCTGATGGGCTTTGCAGGAGAATGTCTTGTTCAGGCGAGATCAACAAAACCATTTTCTGTATCTCTTTTGAAGATAAAGGATTGGCATCTTGAGCTTGGAAATCTGCTTGGGAGTATATTTGAATCTGCAAAAAGCACTGCCTTATCAAAGGAGGTAAGAGAAAGATTCAGTGAATCACTGAAGCAGTTTGACCAGATAAACGACTTGCTTGTTGAACAGATTGTTGATTTTGAGCATTTTTCTCGTAATCTCGAACGCCTGGCAGATAAGTTGTACAACGAGGTTGTAGAGATCAGGATGAGACCTTTCTCAGATGGTTTACCAGGTTTTCCACGTATGGTTCGTGACATTGCAAAAAAAATGGGCAAAAGGGCAAACTTTGAAATTCTCGGTGAGACAACAAGGATTGATAGAGATATACTCGAAAAACTTGAAGCGCCACTGACACATCTAATCCGTAATGCTATTGATCATGGGCTGGAAACGCCTGAAGAGCGGCTTGCAGCCAACAAAAAGGCCGAAGGCACTTTGACGCTCGAGGCAAGGCATAGCTCCGGGATGCTTTATGTTAGGGTTTCTGATGACGGAAGAGGTATAGATATTGAAAGGCTTCGCCAGAAGGTAGTAGAGAAGGGTCATACTTCAAGGGAAATAGCAACGAATCTTTTGGATGGTGAACTGTTTGATTTTCTTTTTCTTCCAGGTTTTTCCACTGCGAATGCGGTTACAGAGGTATCGGGTCGAGGTGTTGGCCTTGACGTTGTTATGTCGATGGTTCAAGAAGTGGGCGGCACAGTTCGTGTGGACACAAAGCCAGGGCAGGGGACATCATTTTATCTGCAGTTACCTTTGACGCTTTCAGTTTTGAGGACGCTTATTGTGGATATAGGTGATGAACCTTATGCAATACCTTTGAGCAGGATTGACCGTATCATTGAATCAAGTCCAGATAGACTTAAAATATTGGAGGACAAGCAATTTTATGTCTTTGAGAACGAACATATAGGTATTGTTGATGCACACCAGGTACTTCAGATTCCTGCCCCTGATGACAAGACGCAAGCGTTGTTTATTGTGGTTATCAGTGACCGTCTGAACCGCTATGGCCTTGTTGTGGACAATTTTATCGGCGAGCGTGAGCTTGTGGTTATTCCGCTTGATGCACGTCTCGGCAGAATTCCAAATGTCAGCGCTGGTGCGATACTTGAGGATGGTTCGCCTGTCCTTATCCTCGATGTCGATGACCTCGTTCGCTCTATCGATAATCTTCTCACACACGGGAGGCTTCATAAGGTTGGAGAAAGAAACCAGGTTTCAGAAGGCAAGAGAAAGCGTGTTCTTGTAGTTGATGATTCATTGACGGTTCGAGAAGTTGAGCGTAGATTGCTTGAGAACAGCGGATATGATGTTACTGTCGCTGTAGACGGTGTTGACGGATGGAATACATTACAGCTTAAAACATTCGACCTTGTTATCTCAGACATCGATATGCCAAGAATGAACGGGATAGAGCTCATCAAGAAGATAAAGAGCGACCCAAGGCTTAGACAGATACCCGTCATTATTGTCTCATATAAGGACAGGGAGGAGGACAGAATAAAAGGTCTTGAGGCGGGTGCAAACTATTATTTAACGAAGAGCAGTTTTCAAGATAAAAGTCTCAACATTGCTGTACGGGATATGATAGGAGAGCCATAGGACTCGTAGATGGTTATATCTCAGGCAGAATACAGAATACAGAATACAGAAGGCAGAATACAGAATACAGAATACAGAAGACAGAATACAGAAGACAGAGGTCAGAGGTCAGAGGACAGAAGACAGAAAGCTCAACAACACTGTCATTCCCGCATGCTTTTCTATGTAAAAAAGCAAGCCCCTTTTTTTATATTAATGAAAATAACGAGTAATTATTTTATCATCATTTTTATCACCTTTTTTTTGACAACCTTTTTTTAAAAACCAGGTGTAAGGCAACCTTTAAAATCAATCTTCTATCAGCAGACAGACCACAGAAAAGTCGCTGCATTATCTTGGTCAGGTTTTAAAGAGTGGGCACGCAGTCTCGCAAATAGCAGACTTAAACAACAAGCTGCAGGAATGACAAAGCGTTGCCCACAAAGCCATGATTATATAATTGCCCCCACACCCCCTAACTAATTCACTTTTGCCAAAACATACTGTCGCTGGTTTTTCAAAACAAATCGGATACGATTTAAAAGCTTTCTTGCAATATGCACAATAGCTTGAGTTTTTTTCATTCTCAAAGACAGTTTGTTGAAAACCATCATCAAAGCTGGGTCCTTACGGACGGCAACCCATGCAGATTCGATTAGCAAAGCTCTGAGAGCTGGATTTCGCCGGTAGGTAATGCCTTTGGAATATTCTGTTTCGCCGCTGGATCTGATGTCCGGAACCATCCCTGCATAACTGGCCAGTTTATCCAGGGAAGAAAAACGTAAAATGTCGCCAATCTCCGTCAGCAAAATCATTGCCGTCAGTGTGCTGATGCCGGGAATGGATTTTAAAAGAATAACTCGCTCACGATATTCCTCAGTTCTGGACAGGCTTAAAATTGCCCTGTTCAAATTGGCAATAAGCTGACGAAGGTGCTTGAGCTCTTCAAGATGCGTCTTCAGGGTGAAATCACCGCTGGTTCTTACCATTTTAATAGATTCTAACCAATTGAGAAATTGCTTAGACCACCGACTTTCTTCAGGAATTATAATACCGTAAAAGAACAGGATGGATTTAATCTGGTTCTTGCACCGAGTTTGCTTTCTCACCATGCTCTGACGGGTTCGCACCAGACTCCGATCTTCCACCTGATTCCTCGAAGGAACGTAGATGCCCTTTAGTTCACCGTTACAAAGACCACGGGCAAGTTTACGGCAATCAATCCGGTCTGTCTTGCCAGTTCTTTCCTTGTCTTTTGTTGGAACATCTGCTGGATTGACAACCATGCAATCAACACCTTTTTCCTTTAATCGGTCATGAAGCCAAAAACCACTGAACCCGGCTTCGTAAACTGCGTGATATGTAGCCTTCGGAAATGTCTTTACTAAATAATTTGTTAGTTTCTCAACCTCTGGAGGTTGGGTAAATGTTTTGTGCTCAAACTGCTTTGTTCGCAAACTCACGCTCCAGCTCTTCTTATGAACGTCTAAACCTACGTAAATGTGTTGACCTGTAAAATCAAGTCTGTTATCTTTCTCCATGGCGAGTCTCCTTTCATGTTTATTTTCTTTTTGCCAAACAAAATATAACACTTTGGATGGAGACTTGCTTTGTTATTTTTTATCATAATGTCTCGTATGCCCCAAAATACTGTCATTCCCGCATGCCCTTAGCGGGAATCCATTATTTTTAACCATCTTCCGGATGCCGGGTTACGCCCGGCATGACAAGATAGGCCGTTTTTCAAAAGTCTTAGGCTGGCTATCAGTAGCCTGTATAGCTTAACAGAAACATGATAGATTCATCCAGGATAAACAGATAAGATTTCGAGCATATCGACATATTTGGCGTCAAACATTGGTTTAACAACAATATATGCCAAACTATTTATGCCTTTGCATCGGCTATCTTTGCCCTCTTGCGCTGCGTTACGTCAAGAATCGTCTTGCGAAGCCTTATGGAACGAGGTGTTATTTCGACGAGTTCATCTTCATTTATATAAGAAATACAATCCTCCAGACTCATCTTTCTGAAAGGTGTAAGGATAACGGCATCATCAGAGCCGGCAGCCCTCATGTTCGTTAGTTTTTTTCCTTTTGCCGGGTTTATCACTATGTCATTTTCACGGCTATGTTCACCGATGATCTGGCCGCCATAAACCTTTTCACCTGGGCCAAGAAACAATTGACCTCTTTCCTGGAGGTTGAATAGCGCATACGCTACAGTAATACATTCTTCCATTACAACGAGACCGCCGTTATTTCTGTTTCTCATTTCTCCGGCATACCTATCGTAACCATCAAATATATAACTCATTGTACCCATGCCTTTTGTCTCGGTCATGAATTCAGACCGAAAACCGATGAGTCCTCTTGTTGGAATTCTATACAGCATTTTTACCATGCCGTTGTGCTGATGCATTTCTATCATCAGACCTTTTCTTTTGCCAAGGTTTTCTATCACCTTTCCTGAATATTGCTCATCGACATCAATGGTTAATTCTTCATATGGTTCAAGCTTTCCTTGTTCGCTTTCTTTAAATATAACCCTTGGTCTTGTGACCTGGAATTCATAACCTTCTCTGCGCATCTTTTCGATGAGAATGGAAAGATGGAGTTCTCCTCTTCCGGATACCTTGTATCCGACTGTATCGGTCAGTTCTTCAAGAACAAGGGCAACATCAGAGAGGGTTTCTCGTATAAGCCTTTCACGGATGTGTCTTGACGTGAGAAATTTACCTTCTTTTCCTGCGAATGGCGAATCATTAGGTATAAAGTTCATTGATATTGTCGGGGGATCTATCTCTATACCAGGAAGCGGCATTGGATTATCAGGGTCAGTTAATGTTTCACCGACCGTAATGGCGTCCATTCCGGCAACCGCCACTATTTCACCTACACCGGCGGTCTCCAACTCTTCTTTGCCACTGCCCTTAAAGCGATATATTTTTGTGATGCGGGCAGGCATAATTGAGCCGTCTGCCCTTGAAACGATAACCTCTTTATTGATGTTGAATAATCCGGATGTGATTTTTCCTATAGCGAGTCTACCAAGGAAAGGGGAGTAGGCAAGAGAGCTTACGAGCATTTGTAACGGGGCGTTTGGATTTCCTACAGGGGGTGGAACGGCGTCGACAATCAGATCAAAAAGGGGGATCATCGTTCCATTTTTTATATTATAATCGAAAGTTGCGTAGCCTGCCTTTGCAGATGTATATATGAATGGAAAATCGAGTATATCATCGGGGGCGTCTAATTTTACAAAGAGGTCAAATATTTGGTCCAAGACCCATTCACATCTTGCCGCGGGTTTATCTATTTTATTGATCACTACAATCACAGGCATTTTCAAAGCAAGCGCCTTTTTTAAGACAAAACGTGTTTGCGGCATAGGTCCTTCCGCTGCATCAACAAGAAGAAGAACGCCATCAGCCATCTTTAGCACACGCTCTACCTGGCCTCCGAAGTCAGCATGCCCTGGCGTATCGATAATGTTTATAAAAAAGTCCTTATATATGAATGAACCATTCTTGGATGTAATTGTTATCCCACGCTCCTTTTCGAGATCCATGGAATCCATAAGACGTTCTTCCACCACTTCGTTATCTCGGAACATGCCGCTCTGTCTGAAGAATTGGTCTACGAGCGTTGTTTTTCCATGGTCAACATGTGCGATGATTGCTATATTTCTAATATTGCTCTGTTTCATGCTCCCTCGTATCATTTTATGGTATGAATGGTTCAATGAAGCTTGTGACTATCTTTGATATAATACATCAAAAGTCTTGATGAATCAATAGGATGATGGTTTGGGTAATGTATTTTTGGGACATTTCGAATACCTGATAAGGAATAGTGATGTAATTTTAAAGCATTTTTCATGTTTCAAACAAAGAAGCTATTTTGGAAAATGATGCTATTGTTAAACCGTTTAATGGTATGATAAAACTTTCATTATGAAATCAAACAAACATCTGTTTTTTTTTAAATGTAGTGTCATTGTTGCAGTGATATTAACATTAGCATCATTGTCTTATGCTGAAAGCGAATCTTTAAGTATTGCGATAGATGGGTTATCCAGTGAGTTACTGAAAAACACAGAATCTGTCCTTAAACTACCAGAGAACATAATAAAAGACGGAAAAATTGATATGGTATGGCTTAGGCG
>ERZ1026792.1941-NODE-1941-length-11794-cov-2.271107_pt1 | contig 11794 bp, 10 predicted proteins | sample MGYA00520884_ERZ1026792 | MGnify/ENA primary metagenome ERZ1026792 (study PRJEB33270, sample SAMEA104284473) | anaerobic digester metagenome | biome: Anaerobic digester microbiome; feature: mesophilic sludge digester; material: Anaerobic digester biomass... | reverse complement strand
ATTCTGTTCCTGGCGGCAGGTATTGCCCTTGGACTTCTCATCCATTTTTCACCCGGTGAAATGCAGGTGCGGGGTCTCACCCCGGACGTCGCGGCTATTCTCATCGTGGGCGGCGCCCTGTGCCTGGGGCTTGGCAGCACCATAGGGGCGCTGCGCGACCGGACCGTTGCACCCGTTGTGGTGGAAACTGCGCCCGAGACGCCGGAAGAGAAACCCGCCACCCCGAAATTCACCGGCTTTGGCAAAAAGACCGCGGCCACCGCGGCGGTGGCTGAAGCAAGTGCCGCCGTTGCCGGAACGGCCGCCGCTTCCAAAACCAGCGTTGCCGATACGGTGGCCGCACTGGAACAGGCAAAGACCGATATTGCCGTGGCCCTCGGCGTCGAGCCGCAGAAGTCGGCGCCGCAAGAATTTGTTGTCGCCAAAGCCGAGCCCGAAGCAAAGCCGGAAGCGGCCGAAGCTGAAGAACTTTACGTGGTGGAGGAAAAAGTCATTCGCGGCCGACCGGCCCGGGTGCTCTCCGATGGCACCGTGGAAGCCGAAACCGACGACGGCTGGATGCGCTTTGAAAATCTCGAACACCTCGACGAATATCTCGAAGCTATGGTGCCCGAGGCATGAGATCGTAGGGGTGTTTCCATCCCGGAAGTGACTTGATCCGCTGCAGCCAACTCACGACATGAGGGTAGGGCTCAAGCGGCAGCGGAAGCTCAGCCCCAAAGAACATGTAACCGCACAGCGAAAAGTCCGCGATGGTGGGGCGCTTCCCGATGAGAAACGGCTGTCCCGCCAAATGGCCATCGACAATCTTCAGTGAAGTGTTGAAGCGCTGGCGCAGGAATTCGGTCACGGGCGTTTCGCCCGTCTTGGCCAGCGAGACCATGAAGCGCAGGGTGGCGATGTAGCTGGTGAATTTGTGATTGTCGAAGAACATCCACCGCAGGATTTCGCGGCGCTCGTCATCATCCTTCGCGCCGAACTCTCCGGTTTTTCCGGCGAGATAATCGAGAATGACGCCGGATTGTGTGAGCTTTTTCGCCCCGTCAACCAGGACCGGAACCTCGCCCATTTCATTTACCTCGGAGCGGTACTCCGGCGTGCGGGTCTGGCCATTGAAATAGTTCACGAAGATCGGCTGCCAGTCCGCTTTGCACAATTCAAGCATCAGCGCCGCCTTGTAGGCGTTGCCCGATTCTCCAAAGCAATACAGTTGATAGCTGGCCATGATGGAGCCAGCCTATTTAATGTGCATCAGGATGGCAACGATGGATATGAACGGCGCGGAACAAGCCAGCCATGTCGCATTTGAGGGGAGACTTTCGTCTCCGCCGTTGCTAGTTTGCTTTTCGATCAAGACCAAATGAAGGGGATCATAACAATGAAGCGCATAGCACTTATTGCAACACTGGTTTCAGTTTCGGCAACACCGGCTTTCGCCCACGCGGGCCATGGCATTGCCTCCGGATTTCTCCATCCTTTCCTCGGCTGGGACCATCTCATCGCCATGCTGGCAGTGGGCGCCTGGGGTGCTATCCTGGGCAACCGCGCCATCTGGGCAGTCCCTGCGGCTTTCGTGTCCGCCATGATCCTGGGCGGCGCCTTCGGCATGGCCAGAATTGAAGTGCCCTTTGTCGAGACCATGATCCTGGCCTCGGTGGGCGGGAGGTGTCCGTGAAAGAAGAGTTCCTGCCCATCGATACGGACGATCGGTGGCTGGGTCGTCTTGGCAAATATCGCAACGGCCCAGTAGGTGGTGCGCGTCATGCGCTTGCGGATGGTGGTCTGCTCCACGTGGACAGGTTTGTCGCGGTGGATGGTGACGGTGTGGATGCGGTCACCGGGGAAGAGGGTCTGGTTCATGGTTCGGATCTGTTGAGTTCATATAGCTTGAGCAGCCCCAGGGTAGGGAGGTAGGATTCTATGACCAGGCTGGCGCGGCGCTGTTGCCCAACTCGCCGTCGGCCCGGACGGGCGTGTCCGTCAGGCGCCTCGGATTCCGGCCGTCGGCGTCCGCGACATAGACCTCCCAGTGGTCGTGCTGGCGCCGGGTGAAGGCCACGCGGCTGCCGTCGGACGACCAGACGGGGCTCGTATCCCGGCTGTCGCGCGTGATAAAATAGGCAACCGATGCATCCTCGTTCTGGACCTTTAGCCCTTGCTCGTCGGCGTAGAGCAGGCGGCTGCTGCCGTCGTCCAGGATGGGCGACCAGGTTGGCGCCAGGCAGTAGTTGGGCGCCTTTGGCTCGCGGAACTCGCCGTCGGCCGTCCGGACGATGCCCAGTTTCCAATGCGGGTGCGCCGGCAGGGTGAAGCAAAAGCCCCAGAAGCAGCGTTCTGTCTCCTCCGTGCGCCCGCCGTACTGCCGCGAGAACAAGATCTGGGAGCCATCGGGCGACCAGGACGGCCAGCGGGCCTCGCCCCAGTCAAATGCGCGCCACTCGTTGCTGCCATCGGCCGAGATAACCCAGATGCCCCGGGGATCGCGCCAGCGGGCAAAGGCGATCTCGCGTCCATCGGGTGACCAGGTGGGATCCATGCCGTCGGTCAGGCGCCGCAGCTCGCTGCCATCGGCGTTGACCACATAGATCGGGCCGCCCATGGACGTCTGGAAGACGAGCCTGCCCGCGGGGGGCACGGCCGCCAGACGGCTCCCGGAGCCTGCCGGTTGCGCTCGGGGCGTGGGCGTGGGGGTGGGCGCCGGTGCCGATAGCGTCACGCCCGTGCCTTCGATCTCGAGCAGGTAGTAGCTCGTCTCCGGCTGTCCCCCCTGTCCCTCGACGACGACATAGTACGTGCCGGCCACGGTAAAGCTGCCCGACCAGGCAAGGCGGCCGGGCGACCCGGGATCGGGCGAGCCGCGCCCCACGGGCTCGGCTTTCAGGCCCAGCCGCCAGTCGCGCACATTCCCCGGCGTCCAGACGCCAAAGGCAAGGCTATCCGGGGGCTCGGCTTGCAGCCTGATCGTGACCTGCGAGCTGTCGCCGGCATATTTGAAAGCATACCACGTGCTGGCCCCGGGTTGGTGCGTCGACCAGTCGCCGGAGAGGCGCTGGGCGCTGTCGGGGCCGCTGCCGGCAGGCTCGCCGGCGGAGGCAGGGCACACGCCGGCCAGCAGGGAAAGGATCAGCAGCAGGCCCATGGTCAGGGCCACTGCCCGCGAGGTATTGTTCGTTCTGCTCATGCTTGCCTTCCTCCTCCGTTCGTCGCGCAACGAACTGTTCCTCCCGCTATTGTACCGCCTCCCTGCTCCCTGTCAAGTCTCGCGCCGCCTGCCGGCCTGACATCCGGCGCCCGGCAGGCAGCCGTTGGCTGACGTGGCTGCGGCCGTGACTGGCGATCAACCGAGAGTCCCGGCAATCGTGGATTTGGCGATTTGACGCCTGTTCCCTTCTGCCTTATACTTTGCGTGAGGTGGAACCGTGGAACTGACCCCACGCAAGAACAGCCTGGTGCTGTACAAGGCGCGCCCGGCACGCGTGAAGCAGGCCGGGAAGAAACTGGAGCTCGAGCTCCCGGGAGGAGAAAGCCTCAGCGTCCGCCCGAAAGACGTAGTGCTGTTGCACCCCGGCCCCCTCGAAAGCCTGGGCGAGTTGGACAGCGACGAGGGCGAGATCGGGGCGGCCTGGGAGCTGCTGGCCGGCGAGGTGACCGACCTCGCCGAGCTGGCCGAGCTGGCCCACGGTGCCTACACCCCGGCGACCGCCTGGTCCGCCTGGTCGTGGGTCGCCGACGGGCTCTACTTTCAGGGCACGCCCGACCGCATTGTGGCCCGCACCGGCAAAGAGGTGGCCTCGGAGCAGGCCTCGCGCCAGGCACGGGAGGCCGAGGAAAAGGCCTGGGCCGGGTTCGTCGCGGGGCTGGCCCAAGGCCAGCTACCGCCCGATGCCGCGCGCTTCTTGCGTGAGGTGGAGGATCTTGCCCTGGGCCGGGCCGACCGAAGCCGCGTGATGCGCCAGTTGGGGCGCGCCGAGACCCCGGAGAGCGCCCACGCCCTCCTCCTAAAGATAGGCTATTGGAATCCCACCGTCAATCCCCATCCCCAGCGCCTGGCCGTGCCACTATCGCCGCCTCCTGTGGAGCTGGTCCTGCCCGACCTGCCGCCCGAGCCCCGCGTCGACCTCTCGCACCTGGTCGCCCTGGCCATCGACGACGAGGGCAACGAGGAGCCCGACGACGCCCTGAGCCTGGAAGGAGAACGCCTGTGGGTGCACGTCGCCGACGTCTCGGCGCTGGTGTCCCCCGACAGCCCGGCCGACCTGGAGGCGCGGGCCCGGGGCAGCACCCTGTATCTGCCGGATGGCCCGGTGCCCATGTTGCCGCCGGAGGCGGTGGCCCGCCTGGGGTTGGGCCTGGATGAGGTGTCGCCCGCCCTCTCCTTCGGCCTGGAGCTGGACGAGGCGGGCGAGCTGCGGACCGTGGAGATCCTGCCGAGCTGGGTGCGCATCACGCGCCTGACCTACGAAGAGGCAGCGACCCGCCTGGACGAGGAGCCCCTCCGCGGCCTCGACCGCCTGGCTGCCCGCTATCAGGAGCGGCGCTACGCCCTCGGTGCTATCTCCCTGGACCTGCCCGAGGTCCGCATCTGGCTCGAGGGCGAGCGGATTCGCATCCGGCCCATCGCGCCCCTGCGCAGCCGCGACATTGTCACCGAGGCCATGCTCATGGCCGGCGAAGGCGCGGCGCGCTTTGCCCTGGAGCGAGGCTTGCCCCTGCCTTTTACCACACAGGCTCCGCCCACCAGTGACGACCGGCCCCGAGATCTGGCGGGTATGTTTGCCCTGCGGCGCACGCTGCGCCCCAGTGAGTACAGCAGCGTGCCGGGGCCGCACGCCGGGCTGGGATTGCCTGCCTATGCCCAGGCCACCAGCCCCCTGCGCCGCTACCTGGACCTGGTCGTGCACCAGCAGATCCGCGCCTGGCTGCGGCAGGCCTCCCGGTCGGAGGGGGCAGCGGGCGGGGAAGGAAACCCGTCCGGCAGCGACTTGTGCGGCGACCCCCTGGACACCGCCCAGATCGTGGAGCGGGTGGGGGCCACGGTGGCGGCTGCCGGCAGCGTGCGCAGCGCCGAGCGCCTGTCGCGGCTGCACTGGACGCTGGTCTATCTCCTTCAAAATCCCGGCTGGCAGGGTGAGGCGATCCTGGTGGACCGGACCGACCTGCGGGGCACCGTCACCATCCCAGCGCTGGCCCTGGAAGCGCGGGTGCACCTGCCCCGCGAACTGCCTCTCAACAGCACGCTGCGCCTTTCTCTGAATGAGGTCAACCTGCCCGGGCTGGCGGCCCATTTTCGGCTGGAAGCCTGAGGTCCCGCAGTTCGCCGGTTGCCAGGGCGCTATTGCGTGACCGGAAACCACCAAAATCTTCGGGCAGTGCGCCCCGGTGTTACCTTTTTCCCATAGCAACGACATACCAGGTGAACCCTATCAGCGCTGAAGGATGATGGACGATTACAAGCTCGAAGCGGATGACTGCTCGCTGGCCAGGGCTGCGCGAACGGACCGGGCCGCCTTCGACCTGCTCTACCGCCGGTACGTGGACCGCGTTTACCGCTACTGCTACGCCCACGCCGGCAATCGGGCGGACGCGGAGGACCTGACCGCCCAGACCTTTGTGGCGGCTCTGGAATCTCTCGGGCGCTACCGGGGCCGGGGTCCGTTTGCCGCCTGGTTGTTCAGCATCGCCCGCCACAAGTGTGCGGACCACTACCGGCGGCAGTACGCGTCCCGGAGTGAACCGCTGTCCGCGGTCCATTCGGACCCCGCCAGCCTGCCGGCTGGTCCCGAGGAGGTCGTCTATCGGAACGACCTCCTGGCGTGCATCGAAGGGACGTTGCCCCACCTCAGTCCGGATCGGCGGGAAGCGCTCATGCTTCGCTTCTGGGGTGGGCTGAGCATCCGCGCCGTCGCGGCTGCCATGGGCCGCAGCGAGAGTGCGGCCAAGATGCTCGTCTGGCGGGCAGTCGCCGAGCTGAGAAGGAGGTGCCTGGATGACCAAGATGGATGAACGCGAGTTCGCCCAGCAACTCGATACGTACATTGACCGGGCCACGGGCCTGGACCCAAGTCGCAAAGCGCCGGAAGCGTCGATCGTGGATGCCTTGCACGCCAGCGCAGCCCGCGTCCAGCCTGCTCCCGACTTTGTAGAGGGGCTGTCGGTTCGGCTCCGGCAGCATCAGCCCTTGCAGCGGCACGGCCTTCCTCGCCGCGCCGCCTTAAGCCGGGTGGCGTGGGCCGGGGCTGCTATCGCCCTGGTCACCCTGTTGGCCCTGGCTCTGCCGGCGCTGGTTGGAGAGCGGGGCCTGGTGCCCTTGCCGCGCCTGGTCCACGCCGCGGGCTCCGGCCAATCCGGCTTGCTGGCCGGGGCGGATCTGCGACTGGCCGTCGACCTGCCCAAGGGCCCGGCGCGCGTCCCGGTTTACGACGCGGCCAACGTGCCGCTCCCGGCGACTGCCGAGGAAGTGGTGGCCTGGGCAGAGGATTTTGGCCTCGACGACCCGCGGGCCTACCGCGACCCGCGAGAGCCACAGGCCATCGTCGTGCTGGCAAACAACGGCCAGCGGCTGACATTCCGCACCTTTGGGCTCCAGGGCAGCATTCATTACGGCGACGAACGAGCGGCCGCTGTGGAAGGCCCGGCGCTTGGGTTCGAGGAGGCAGCGGACCTGGCCGTGGCCTTCCTGCGGGCTCACGGACTGCTGCCCGATGCATATCAGGTTCGGGAACCGGAGGGTGTGACGGCGTCGCCACAGAGCCGGCTTCGATTCGTGGAGGTGGTGCCGGCGCTGGACGGACGTCCCCTGGTGGGCACCTCCACTGGCGCCACAGTGACCATCAATCCGGCCGGACAGGTGAGCTATGCCGCCTTTACGCCCCTGACCTTTGACCGGAGCGATAGCTATCCCATCCGGCCGGCGGAAGAGGCCTACGAGGAGCTGGCCGGCGGCCGGCTGGGCGGTGGGTTCTTCCGGTTGGACTTGCGCAACCAGGCACCCTCCGGTGCCGGGGTCCGCACCTACCGGCCGGAACCCCCGGCCTATGCCCCCGGCGATGGCCTGACAATCACCGGCTGGGTCCAGGTGCTGGTCGCCGAGGATGGGAGCGATCTGCTTGCCAGGCTGGACATGCCGGACGGCACGGAGTACGAACTGGAGGGCCCGCGGATCGCCGGGTTGGACGGCGTTGGCTTCGAGTACGTGAAGGTCCAGGGCACGGTCGTCGCCGGCCTGGGACCAGGGCGCTGGCAGGTGGACGTATCCGATTGGGACGTGGTTCCCCATTACTCGCCCTGGTGCTCGTCCGGCACGCTGGCCCGGGAGGAAGGCGCGGCGTGGCTGGTTGCCGCTGGCGGCCAGCGCTACCGGTTGTCGCAAGCGCCCGACGAGCTGTCAGACGGCGAGGGCATCCAGGTTTGTGCCCATGAGAAGCCCGCCGATGGTGAGATGGTGGAGTGGTGGATGATCAGCTTGCCGTCTCTGTCCGAGCAAGAAGGCGTGATGAGCAGCGGATCGGTCTCGGTGGTTGTTGAGGCGGAAGAGCTAGAGTGGCCCGAGATCGAGTCGCCCTTCGAGATGGGCCAGAGTGTCGAGATCAGCGGCACGGTAAACGCCGTCATCTATGTGAATGGCAGCGAGCGGCAGGTCGTAGCGACCCTGGACGTAGCGGATGCCGGACCGGAGAGGCTGTCCTATCCGTTCAGCGGGCCGCCCGACGTGCTGGAGGCACTGGCCCAACTGGCCTACTTGAACGTCCACGTGCGGGGGCACATCGTGCCCAGCGACCAGGAGGGGACGCCTGAAGGACAGGCTATCGAGGTCGCGAGCTACGAAAAGGTTTGGCCCGAAGAGCGGGTGCAGGGCTTCCTGGGCCACCTCGAGATGGAGACGCTGGAGGGTCGTAACGTGACGGTGTTCACCGACCAGGAGACCGGCCAGCGGTACGTGCTGGCCTCGACCCTCGAGCACGGTGGCACCGGGATCGTGCCTCGTGATATCGTGGCAGGCGGGCGGCGGGTCTTTGTGGGCGGCGTGGTCGAGCCCGGGAAAAGCCATGCGGGCCTGCCTGTGTTGCGGCTCATCCGGCTGACCCAGGACTCGCGGACCGACGCGGCGGGCCGCGCGGACGACATCCCGCTGGACGTGCCCCAGGTCATCGACCAGTCCCTCGGGCCGGGAGGTGCAGGAGGCAGCCTCCAGGGTGCGTTCGTGGTGGACCGGGCAGAGCTGGCCTATTATTACGAGCCGCCGGTCTCGCGTAGGGCCGTGGGGCCCGATGGGGTGGAACCAACGCCAGAGCCCGTCGAGCATATCCTCCAGCCGGTGTGGGTGTTCTACGGGCACAGCGCCGATGGGAGGGAGAGCTTTGCGGCTTACGTGCAGGCCGTCGCCGAGGAGTATATCCAGGACGGCGCGGCGCCGGCAGTGGATGGCTCCCCGAGCGCACCCCTACCCCCAGCGGTGCCGGTACCAATGCCTGTTCCGTAGTCGGCAATGCCGGCAGGGACGCCACGGTCGCCCTGTGGCGTCCCTGTGCGTCACTTCCCTCGGACTTTTTTCGGAGCAAGAGGTTTGCCGCCTCGCCTAGTCTCTGCTATAATGGACCTGATCCTCGAGGACTGCCGCCTGCGGGAGGCGGCCATAGCGCGGGGAACCTGACAGGAGGAACGAGAATGCCGATAACCATCAAGGGTCGAGAGAACGGCCCGTACATGATCCCGGGACAGGCTGACTACGTGGACATTGACGGCGAGCGGCGCGTCACTCAGGGAAAGCTGGTTACCCTGTGCCGCTGCGGAGGCTCGTGCAACAAGCCGTTCTGCGACGGCATGCACCGTCGCATCGGGTTCCAGGCTCCGCAGGTGGAGCTGACTCTGTCGGAGGTCGAGACCCCCGAGGAAACGTTGGCCTGAACTGCCGGCCAGCCGTGGATTGACCCTGTCGGGAAGGCAGGCTTCCTCGGCCCCTGGCACGACAGTGGATATCGCGGTTACGCAAAGAGCCCCCGGCTTGTACCCGGGGGCTCTTAAATCTTGAGCATAGCGTGAGTGCCTTACTCCTCTCCCAGGTAGGCCTTGCGCACCATCTCGTTCTTTTCCAGCGCGGCGGCACTGTCCTGCAGCACGATGGAGCCAGTTTCCATGACATAGCCCCTTCTGGCGATGGACAGGGCCATGAGGGCGTTTTGCTCGACGAGCAGGACCGTGGTGCCCTGTTTGTTGATCTCGCTCACCGTGTCAAAGATGGTCTCCACCAGGATGGGGGCCAGGCCCATGGATGGCTCGTCGAGGAGGAGGAGCCGGGGGCTGGCCATGAGCGAGCGGCCGATGGCCAGCATCTGCTGCTCGCCACCCGACAGGGTTCCGGCCACCTGCTTGTGGCGCTCTTTCAGGCGTGGAAAGAGGGTAAAGACGCGGTCTATGTCGCGCCGGATGCCCTCCTTGTCCTTGCGGGCAAAGGCGCCCATCTCCAGGTTCTCGGTGACGTTGAGCCGCCCGAAGACGCGCCGTCCCTCTGGCGCCTGGGAGACGCCCCGCGCCACGATCTGATGGGCGGGCAGGTGGTGGATCGGCTCGCCGTCGAACAGGATGGTGCCCTTCCGTGGGTGCAGGATGCCGCACACCGTATTGAGCGTCGTGCTCTTGCCCGCGCCGTTGGCGCCGATGAGCGTCACGATCTCGCCTTGCTCCACCTCGACCGAGATGCCCTTGAGGGCGTGGATAGCGCCATAGTAGCTGTGGATGTCGTGGATCTCCAAGAGTGCCATGTTACGCCGCGGCCCTCCTTCCCAGGTAAGCTTCGATCACTTTGGGGTTGCCCTGGATGTCGGCCGGTGTTCCCTCGGCGATCTTTTCGCCATAGTCCATCACGGTCACCGTATCAGAGATGCCCATCACCACCCGCATCTGGTGTTCGATGAGGAGGATGGTCAGGCCCAATTCGTCGCGCAGGCGACGGATAAAGTTCATCAGGTCCTGGCTCTCCGAAGGGTTCATGCCGGCTGCGGGCTCGTCGAGGAGCAGCAGGTCAGGCTCGCTGGCCAGCGCGCGGGCGATCTCCAGCCGGCGCTGGTCGCCGTAGGGCAAGTTCTTTGACATCCAGTCGCCGCGGCCCGCCAGGCCGACGAACTTGAGCATGTCGCGGGCCTTGTCCACGGCCTGGTCTTCTTCTGCCCGCACCCGTTTGCCGCGGGCAATTGCGCCAAAAAGGCCCGCCTTCATATGATAGTGCTGGCCCACCAGCACGTTCTCGATGACAGTCATGTTCTGAAAGAGCCGGATGTTCTGGTAGGTGCGGGCGATAGCCTGGCGGGTGATGCGATCGGGAGACATACCGTCGAGGGGCTCACCCTTGAATAGAATCGTGCCCTCCTCGTGGCGGTAAAATCCGGTGATGCAGTTAAAGAACGTCGTCTTGCCCGCGCCATTGGGCCCGATGATGCTGTGGATGGAGCGCTCGTTGATCGCGACGTCAAAGTTGCCGACGGCGACCAGGCCGCCGAAGCGTTTGGTCACGTTTTGTGCTTCAAGTATCGCCATTTCTCTCTCCTGCCGATGCCTGGTCAACTAGCCGGCGACGGCGGTGGCTTCTTGTCCACCTTCTTCCAGCGACTCGACTTCCTCCTGGTGGAGCTCCAGTGCTCGCCGGGCCTCGGGCATGAGCCCTTCGGGCCGGTTGAGCATCATCAGCACCAGCGCCGCGCCATACAGCAGCAGCCGGTATTCCGAGAACTCGCGCAAGATCTCGGGGATACCCACGAGGGCGAGGGCCCCGATGACCACACCCGGGATGCTGCCCATGCCGCCGATGATGACCACGCACAGAACGTTGATGGAAACCAGCAAGTGGAAGCTGTGGGGGTAGATGGAGGTCAGCTTGGCGGCAAAGAAGGCGCCTCCCAGCCCGGCAAAGGCCGCGCCGGTGGCAAAGGCCAGCAGCTTGGTGCGCACGAGGTCGATGCCCATGGCCTGCGCCACGTCTTCATCCTCGCGAACGGCCATCCAGGCACGCCCCACCCGCGAGTTCTTGGTGCGTATGGCGATAAAGGCAGCCAGGAGGCAGCCGATGAGGATTGGATAGAAGAGCTCCGCCTGGGTGTTGAGCGCGCCAAAAGGCCCGGCAACGGGCTTGGGAATGCGGGTGATGCCGTTGGATCCCCCGATATAGGGCTTGAGCCAGTCGGAGAGGGCGACCAGGCGAATGATCTCGCCAAAGCCAAGGGTGACAATGGCAAGATAGTCGCCCCTGAGGCCCATGACAGGCAAGCCCAGCAAGACCGCTGCCAACACTGCCATCACGACGATCAACACTGCGATCAACACTGTTTCGGGCGAGCGCTCCAAGCTCGGCGCTATCCAGAACAGGCTGGAGCACACGATTGCGAACCTGTCGACATCGGCTGAGAACCTGACGGCTGCCGAGAGCCGCATCCGCGATGTGGACATCGCTGTCGAGATGATGAACTTCACTAAGTATCAGATTCTGAGCCAGGCCTCTACGGCGATGCTGGCGCAGGCGAATGCCAAGCCGCAGGCTGTGCTGCAGTTGCTCAGGTAGTAGGCTGACCGGGACAAGCGGAACGGATGACTAACGGGAACCGCATGGAGGCGGGATCCGACAACTCTGAACAAGGAGGTAGGAGCAAGTGAGGATAAACCATAACCTGTCTGCGTTGAACGCGTGGAAGAACCTCACGATCAACGACGGCGGACAGAATAAGTCTTTGGAGAAACTCTCGAGCGGCCTGCGGATCGGGCGCGCTGCGGACGACGCGGCCGGGCTGTCGATCTCGGAGAAGATGAG
>ERZ1026792.1940-NODE-1940-length-11804-cov-2.165368_pt1 | contig 11804 bp, 10 predicted proteins | sample MGYA00520884_ERZ1026792 | MGnify/ENA primary metagenome ERZ1026792 (study PRJEB33270, sample SAMEA104284473) | anaerobic digester metagenome | biome: Anaerobic digester microbiome; feature: mesophilic sludge digester; material: Anaerobic digester biomass... | reverse complement strand
GCGTTTGACCATGCACTTGCGTGCGAAGTTGTTGAATGCCGCAACCTGGTCAAGGGTTACGGAGACACGCACGCACGCGGCAAGGCGAACTATGAGGCGATCATTGCTGAAGTCCGCAAGATGAGTGCTGGCAGTAGCAATCCATCATTTATCAGCACGTTGCGCCGCACCGCAGTCGCCGACGACAGTGGTGCCAAGCTGCGCGAAGCAATCGCGCGACAACGCCCTTCAACTGCTGCAACGCCAGCGCAGGTATCCGCCTTCATAAGTCCCGCAGAATAAACGTCACAGATAAAAGTAGGAGGACTAACGCATGCGCCTGACCCGACGCGCTTTCACTGGCGGCACCGCCGCAATAACGACCTTCGCAATCACTGGCCGCGCCAGCGAATCGAACTTCGCCTCCAGCCGCGCCAGCCGCAGGTCAAGGTCTTCGGCCGGCGGGACGAAGTGGGAGCCCGCTTCCAGGCGGTGAACGAGGAACTTCGCGACGCGACCTTCGGCGCGCAGTTCATCAGCGGGCTCATCATGCCGATGATGATGTTCGTCGGGAACCTCAACTACGTGATCATCGCGGTCGTCGGCGGCCTTCGGGTCGCCAGTGGCTCGATGAGCATCGGTGATGTGCAGGCCTTCATCCAGTACTCCCGCCAGTTCACCCAGCCGCTGACGCAGGTGGCGTCGATGGCCAACCTGCTGCAGTCCGGCGTCGCGTCGGCCGAGCGCGTGTTCGAGCTGCTCGACGCCGACGAGCAGCTGCCGGACCCGCTCGACCCCGCGGTGTCGCCGCGCACCGGTGGGCGGGTGGAGTTCCACGACGTGTCGTTCCGCTACGCCGACGAGACCCCGCTCATCGAGCACCTCTCGCTCGTCGCGGAGCCGGGCCACTCGGTCGCCATCGTCGGCCCGACAGGTGCGGGCAAGACCACGCTCGTCAACCTCATCATGCGGTTCTACGAGGTGCGCGAGGGCCGCATCACCCTCGACGGCGTCGACATCGCCACCATGACGCGCGACGACCTCCGCAGCCAGATCGGCATGGTGCTGCAGGACACCTGGCTGTTCGGCGGCACGATCCGCGAGAACATCGCCTACGGCAACCTGAACGCCACCGACGACCAGATCCTGGAGGCCGCCCGGGCCACCTACGTCGACCGCTTCGTGCACTCCCTGCCCCACGGCTACGACACGGTCGTCGACGACGAGGGCGGCACGGTGTCGGCCGGCGAGAAACAGTTGCTCACCATCGCCCGGGCGTTCCTGTCGGACCCGGCGATCCTCATCCTCGACGAGGCCACCAGCTCCGTCGACACGCGCACGGAGGTGCTCATCCAGCACGCCATGGCGGCGCTTCGGTCGAATCGCACCAGCTTCGTGATCGCCCACCGGCTCTCGACGATCCGTGCTGCCGACACCATCCTCCTGATGGAAGCGGGGCGCATCGTCGAGCAGGGATCTCACGACGACCTCCTCGAGCGCGACGGCGCCTACGCCCGGCTCTACAACGCCCAGTTCGCCGCCCCCGCCGTGGACGTCGACGTCGACTGACGCGCCTGCGAGCCGAGCGCCGCCTCGGTCGCGCTCTGGATGGCGGCCTCCCTCGAGAGGCGCGAGTCCCCGTCCCCGACGGCGCTCGAGCCGCTTCTGCCGTACCCGACGATGAGCGTGGCCGCCGCCGACGCCACGAGGGCGGCGGCGAGGACGGCCGCCGCGATCATGATCCTCGTCCTGCGAGTCATGGCTTCCTCCTCTCGGGCCGCACCCCGCGGCCGTGTCGACCACTCTGCGGGGGAGACGCCGGCCGGCGCCGGGGGGTTCAGGCGGCTCTGCGGAGCTCAGAGACCCCGGTCAAGGAGGTCGTCCGAAGGAGCGAAGCCGCGGCGCATCGTGTTCTCGGTGACCACACGAGGCTCCAGGAACTGGAGGAGGTAGTCGGGACCGCCGGCCTTGGAGCCCACGCCGCTCATCTTGAAGCCGCCGAACGCCTGGCGCTCCACCAGCGCCCCCGTGATGCCGCGGTTGATGTAGAGGTTGCCGACGCGGAACTCACGACGCACGCGGGCGATCGTCGCCGGGCTGCGGCTGATGAGCCCGCCGGTGAGCGCGTACTTCACGCCGCCGGCGACGGCGAGCGCCTCGTCCAGATCGGCGACCTTGATGACCGCGACGACCGGGCCGAAGATCTCCTCCTGGGCGATGACGGCGTCGGGGCGTACCCCGGTGAAGACGCGCGGAGAGACGTAGTAGCCGGAGTCGGGGCGTTCGTCGTCCGCCGGCCCGAGGGCGACCGTCGCCTCCTGCTCGCCGGTGGCGATGAAGCTCTCGATGCGCTCGCGCGCCTCGGCGGAGATGACCGGCGGCACGCGCGTCGCCGGATCCTCGGGAGGTCCAGTGTGCAGGCTGCGGGTGGCCTCGACCAGTCGTGCCACGAACTCGTCGTGGGCGGCCTCGAGCACGACCACCCGCGAGGCCGCCGAGCACTTCTGGCCGGCGTAGCCGAACGCCGAGGCCACGACCTCCGTGACGGCGACGTCGAGGTCGGCGTCGGCGTCGACGATGATCGCGTTCTTGCCGCCCATCTCCGCCACGACCTTCTTGACGCCCTCCCGGCCCGGGTGCTGCGCCGCCTGGCTGACGATCCGCAGGCCGGCCTCCATGGATCCGGTGAACACGATGAGGTCGACGTCGCGGTGTCGGACGAGGAAGTCGCCGACCTCCGCGCCCGGAGCGGGGAGGTAGTTCACCGTCCCCGGCGGCGCTCCGGCCGCCTCGAGGAGCCGGATCAGATGAGCGGCGATGACCGGCGTCGCGCTGGCCGGCTTGACGATGACCGGGTTGCCGGTGACGAGCGCGGCGCTCGTCATGCCGGTGAGGATCGCGAGGGGGAAGTTCCACGGCGCGATCACCAGGGCGACGCCGCGCGGCTGGTAGAAGTAGAGGTTGTGCTCGCCCGGGGCGCGGCCCATACGCCGCGGCGCACCCAGGCGGAGCATCTCGCGTCCGTAGTACTCGAGGAAGTCGACCGCCTCCGTCACATCGCCGTCGGCCTCGCGTCGTGGTTTGGCGGCCTCGAGCGTCATCAGGGCCGAGAGCTCCATGGCCTCGGCCCGCATGAGCTCAGCGGCGCGGAACAGCACCGCGGCGCGCTCGGCCGGCGTCGCGTCCCGCCACGCCGGAAGCGCCGCGCGGGCCGCGGCGACCGCCGCCTCCGCCTCAGCCCGGCCTCCGTAGGCGACCGTGCCGATCAGTTCTTCCGGGGCGGCGGGGTTCACCGAGTCGAGTCTGCGCACCGTCTCGATGTCGCGGCCGCCGATGCGCAGGGGATGGTGGGCGCCGCAGCGCTCCCGCACCGTCGCCAGGGCCGCGTCGTACGCGTCGCGGTTCTCGCGGCGCGAGAAGTCCGCGTGCGGCTGGTTGACGAACCTCCCGGGCGCCTCCGGGTCGGTCGGCTCCACCGCCGGCAGCCGGGCGGGGGTCGCGCGGAAGTCCGCCGACGGTCGGGGCGGTCTCACGAGGTCGTCCACGGCCGCGCCCTCGACGAACGTCTGCCGCAGGAACGAGTCGTTGGCCGTGTTCTCGAGCAGCCGCCGGACAAGATAGGCCATCCCGGGGATGAGCTCACCGACGGGAGCGTACTCACGCACCCTCAGGCCGAGACTGCCGACCGCGGTCTTGATCGCGTCGCCCATGCCGTGCAGCATCTGCAGCTCGAAGGCGTCGTCCGCGAGGCCGAGCTCACGGGCGGTCTCGATGGCGGCTGCCAGCGAACGGACGTTGTGGCTGGCGAAGGCGGGTCTGATCACGTCGGCCGCCTCCAGCATCTGGCGGACCATCGTCTCGTACATCGCGTCGGTGTCCGCCTTGTGCGTGAACACGGGGGTCGGCCAGCCCTCCTGGGCGGCGATCACCGTCTCGTAGTCCCAGTACGCACCTTTGACCAGGCGCAGGTGGAAGTGGCGGCTGCGTTCGCGCGCCCACGCCACGAGCCGCTGCAGGTCCTGTTCGGCGTCGCGCAGATAGGCCTGCAGCACGATCCCGGCGTCCTCGTATCCACGGAACTCCTCCTCGTCGAGGAGCGAGGTGAACACGTCCAGGGTGAGGTCACGGAAACGGGACTGCTCCAGGTCGATCGTGAGTGCGGCCCTCGCCTCGATGCCCCGGCGGAAGATCGGGCGCAGGAGGTCCTTCACCGCCGCCACGCTGCCGTGAAGATCCAGCGGGTCGATCTGGGAGTGGAGCGAGGTGACCTTGAGGCTGAGGTTGAGACGAGGCAGAGGACCCCACGCCGCCTCGTCGATCACAGGGATCACAGGCCAGGAGGCGGCCTCGGTGGCGAGGTCGTCCAGCAGGTCGAGATAGGTGCGCTGGTAAGCGAGGCCCTCCGCGTCGCTCACGGTCGCCTCGCCGAGCACGTCCAGGGTGAAGCCCACGCCGTCCCGGCGCAGGGCGCGCAGCGCGGGCATCGCGTCGCGGGCGTCCCTGCCCACGATGAAGCGCTGCGCGAACGCCTTGATCTGGCGGCGGATGACCGCGGTCGCGAGAGGAGCGAGCGGCGAGCGCCGTCCCGTGAGGCTCACCCCCCAGCGCAAGGCCGCCGGCGCCGCGACGTCCTCGCGGTCGAAGTACTCGCGCAGGTGACGGGCGACGTCGGAGTGAGTGCGAAGCGTCGGGAAGACGTCGACGAAACGGAGCATCTCGACCTTGAGACGCTCGTCGGCCATGGCCCATTCCATGATGTCGCCCTGAAGACGCTCGCGGCTCAGTCGGCGTGGCTTCTCCAGGGCCATGGCGGCGAAGATGGATCGCGCGGTCGCTTGGATACGGTCCTCGACGGTACGCGCGGTACTCACAGGGGTCGACCTCCACTTGCTGCGGGGAAGGGCCGCGACGCCGGCGTCGACACGCCCCCGCCGAAGCGCGGGCTCCGGCTCCACGCCGATTGTACCCGCTGTGATGAGAGCCCACGAGCACAACCCGCCCGGCGCGGCGACGACGCCGTGCGGCCCGGAACCGTCGGAGCCTCGTCGTGCCTGAGCCGCTCGTGGCGGCTGCGGCAGCCGTCCCGAGCCGGCCGCCGCTCGAGAGCAGACGTGCGAAGGGCGGGGAGCCACGGCTCCCCGCCCTTCGTCATGGTCGCCCGTCGGTGCGGTCCGGCCTCAGCCGTGCGCACCCATGGGTCGCGCTCCGGCGTCGCGTCAGCCGCGCGGCTGCTGTTGTGTGATGCAGTGCACGTTGCCGCCGCCCAGGACGATCTCCCGTCCCGGCACGGTCACGACCTCTCGGTCCGGGAACGCCCCGGCGACGATCCCACGGGCCGGGTTGTCGTACGGGTCGTCGAACGTCGGCAGGATGATGCCGCCGTTGACGATCAGGAAGTTGAGGTACGAGGCCGCGGTCTTGTCGCCGGGACGCCGCGGGATCGTCCCTTCCGCGCTGTCGATGCCCCAGGCCTCATCCTCGGTGATCTCCAGGATGGCCGGCATCGGCAGGGTGATCACCTCGAGCTTCCGGCCCTTGGCGTCCGTGGTCTCGCGCAGTCGGCGCAGGTTGTCCTGCAGCAGTTCGTAGCGCCAGTCGTCCTTGTCGTCGGTGACGGCGGCCATCACCACGCCCGGTCGCACGAAGCAGGCCACGTCGTCCACATGGCCGTTGGTCTCGTCGGGGTCGATCCCCTTGCCCAGCCAGATGACCTTCTCGACGTTGAGGTAGTCGCGCAGGTGCTCCTCGATCTGCTCACGCGTCAGATCCGGGTTGCGTCCCGGGCTGAGCAGACACTCCTCGGTGGTGAGCACGGTCCCCTCGCCGTCCACGTGGAAGGAGCCGCCCTCCATGATGAGCGGCGCCTTGTAGCGGTCGACCTGTTCGATCTGGGCCACCTTCTGCGCCACGAGGTCGTCCTTGTCCCAGGGGAAGTACAGGCCGTCGTAGAGGCCGCCCCAGGCGTTGAAGCCCCAGTCCACGAGGCGGACGTCGCCCTTGTCGTTGACGACGAAGGAGGGGCCGCAGTCGCGCATCCAGGAGTCGTTGTTCGAGATCTCCACCACGCGCACGCTGCCGGGCAGCATGTTCACGGCGTTCTCGTACTGGTCATGGTTCACGCCGACCGTCACGGGCTCGAAGCGGGAGATCGCGCTGGCCACGTCGACCCAGGCCCGCTGTGCGGGCTTGCCGCCGAGGCGCCAGTTGTCCGGGCGCTGCGGCCAGAGCATCCAGATCTGTCTGTGGGGTTCGAACTCCCCCGGCATGCGGAAGCCGTCCGCGCGCGGGGTGCTGTCGATGAGCTTGCTCACGGGTTCTCCTCTCTCCGTGGTCGTGCGACGGTGGTCCGGCGCCGGTCTGGCGGCTTCTCGTCCGTCTGACCGGCCGCCGTCTTCTTGCGTGCGGGTGTCCGTTGCGCGGCTCTCCGTGGCGTCTGCGTCCGAGCAGCGGGCGCGTCCGGCACGATGTGCGTGCCGGCTCTGCCGGCGAGCGCCGGGCCGACCTCGGTGAGCGAGGCGATGACGCTCTCGCCACCGGCGTCGACGAAGCGCAGGCAGGCCTCGACCTTGGGACCCATGGAGCCCGCCTTGAAGTGGCCCTCGGCGGCGTACGCGCGCATCTCGCCGGCGGTGACGGTGTCGAGCGCAGTCTGCTGTGGAGTGCCGTAGTGTACGTAGGCCTTGGGCACGTCGGTGAGGACGAGGAGGGCGTCGGCGCCGAGCTCGCGCGCCAGCAGGGCGGCGGCGAGGTCCTTGTCGATCACCGCGTCGATGCCCGAGAGGGCGCCTCGGCTCCTCACCACGGGAACGCCGCCCCCGCCCGAGCAGACGACGAGGACCCCGGCCTCGACGAGATCGCGGATCGCCTCGAGCTCGACGATCTCGCGTGGTTCGGGGCTCGGCACCACGCGGCGCCAGCCTCTCCCCGCGTCCTCGCGCATCGTGAGGCCGTCCTCGAGCATCATCTTCCGTGCCTCGGCTTCAGAGTAGAAGGGGCCGACCGGCTTGGACGGACGTGCGAAGGCCTTGTCCTTCGGGTCGACGGCCACTTGTGTGACCAGTGTGACCACCGGGATGTCGAGACGGCGTTTGCGCAGGTGGTTGGCCAGCGTCTGGGCGGCCATGTAGCCGATCTGACCCTGACTCATGGCGCCGCAGACGTCCATCGGCATCGGCGCCACGGTCTTGGCGGCGACCGCGTTCTGGATCAGGAGGTTGCCGACCTGGGGGCCGTTGCCGTGCGTGAGCACGACGTGCCAGCCGTCCTCCACCAGCGCGGCGATCCGCCGCATCGCGCCGTCGACGTTGAACAGCTGTTCCTCAAACGTGCCGACCTGCCCGGGCTGCAGGATGGCGTTGCCGCCCAGGGCCACGACCACACGCCGGCCGTCACCGCTTGTCTTGTCAGTGCTCACAGGCCCTCCACGATCACTTGTCCCGCGCGCGGCTGCGCAGGCTCAGCCACCAGCCGATCAGGATCGACACGATCGTCCCCCCGACGGTGATGCCCCAGAAGGTCGACCTGGGGACGTCTTCGGGCACCACCCAGAAGAACAGCACCAGCGTGAAGACGATCCCCGCCTCGCACAGGAGGGGCCACAGCCAGACACCCAGGCGGCCCAGGGGTACCACGTACGGGCGCGGCTGGTCGGGGCGCTTGAAGCGCAGGACGATCAGCGAGGGGAACATGAGCAGATACGGGAGAAGGAAGACGATCGAGCTCAGGGCGAAGATCGTCCAGAAGATGTTCTCCTTGGTGCCGAACAGGGCGTAGTTCAACAGGGTGACGATGGTCGCCACGACGCCCCAGAGGACGAACGTGTAGTCCGGGGTCTTGAAGCGACGGTTCACATGGCCGAACACGCCCGGCGCCGTCTTGTCGAGCCCGGTCGCGGCCATCGAGTGGTTCGCTCCGATCGACCACGTGACCATGTTGCCGACGAACGTGAACAGCAGGCCGATGATGACGATGTTGTACAACCAGCCCCATCCGACCAGCACGCTGTCGAAGGACAGCTTCATCGCGTCGGCGATCCCGGTGACGATGCTGAGGTTGTCCAGCTTGAGCGAGGCGAGGATCCCGAAGGTGGCGAACATGTACACGGCAAGGATCGCCGCCCCCGCCGCCACGATCATCTTGGGGACGTCGCGTTTGGGCTCACGGATCGCGTCGCCCGCAGAGCTCATGAGCTCGAAGCCCATGAAGCTGTAGATGACGATAGGGAGGTATGACCAGGTGCCGCTCCAGGTGGGCTTCCACTCCGAGAGGGCGAACGAGTTGGCCGTTCCGTTCTTGATGGCGAACGCCGCGCCCACGACGCCCAGGGCGACCAGCACGATCACCTTGACGGCGGCACTGACGCTGGGCACCCACTTGGTCAGGGTGAGAGGCAGGATGCCGACCACGACGACCGCCCAGATCAGCGCGACGACGATGATCTCCTGCCAGAGGAGGCTCATCCCGGGCCAGAAGACGGCGGCGAGCGTGCCGGCGAAGAGTACGAACACGGATGGCGCCCAGTAGGCGACGTTCACCCAGTACAACCAGGCCGTGATCGAACCCACCCGTGGCCCCAGGGCCTCGCGCACCCAGACGTAGATGCCGCCCTCGTCGGGCCAGGCGGCACCCAGCTCCGCGGTGACGAAGCCGTACGGGATGAAGAAGAGGATGGCGAGGATGACCCACCAGGTCAGTCCCTGTACGCCGATCGCCGCGGAGGTGGCCACGGTGTCCGCGACGAGGATCGCCGACACGCTGAAGAGCACCATGTGGACCAGTCCGAAGGCCTTGGGTCCGTGGCTCCCCGACGAAGTGGTCGATTGTTGCAGTTCGGGCTCCATGGCCCTCCTTCTGTCAGTGGTGATCGTCCGGTCTTGCGGACTCAGCTCAGAAGCGCCTTGCCGATGGCCTGGAGCTCGGGCTCCGCGGGCAGCTCGTCGATTCCGATCAGGGCGAGCAGCAGCGCCTTCTGGAAGTGCATCCGGTTCTGAGCCTGCGGGAAGATGATGCTCATCTCGCCGTCGGCGATCTCGTCGACGACCTCTTCGCCACGCATCGCCGGCAGGCAGTGCATGAACTTCGCCTCAGGCTTGGCGTGACTCCACAGATCGGGGTTCACCTGGAAGGCCTGGAAGGCGGCCACGCGGTCCTTGTATTCGTCCTCCTGACCAGTCCACCACCAGCAATCGGTGTAGATGAAGTCGGCGCCCGTGACGGCCTCGACCGGATCGTTGGTCATGAGGAACGACCCGCCGCTCTCGGCCGCGAACGTCCTGGCCAGCTCCTGCAGCTCGGAAGCCATCTCGTAGCCGGCCGCGTTGCCGATGCGCACGTGCAGGCCGAGCTTGGTCAGCGTCGTGGAGAGCGAGTTGCAGGGATGGGCGGCGTCACCGACGTAGGCGAACGTGACGCCGGCCAGCGTGCCGGCGTGCTCCAGGATCGTCAGCGCGTCGCTCATGCTCTGGCAGGGGTGGCGGTCGTGGTCCATGCCGTTGACGACCGGCACCTCCGACCACGCCGCCAGCTCGTTGACGGTCTCGTTCTTCTTGCTGCGGATCTCGATGGCGGCGTTGTACTGGCTCAGCGTCCGCGCCGTATCCGCGATGCTCTCACGGCCCGGCAGGTGGATCTCCCCGGGGCGCAGGTAGAGGGCGTTGCCGCCGAGCTCGGCGAAGCCGTTCTCGAAGCTGACGCGTGTGCGCGTGGACGCCGCCTCGAAGATCATCGCCAGGTGCCTGCCGGGGAGGAACGGGGTCAGCGGGCGCTTCCTCCACAGCTGCTTCAGGTTGACGGCCAGCTTCAGCAGGTCCTCGAGCTCGTCGCGCGTGTAATCGAGGTCGGTCAGGAAGTGACGGCCACGGTACTTCCTGAGGGCGGGGAGCGTGGTGTCCAAGGCGGATCCTCCTCTGGTCGCAGACGGGCGCCAAGCCGTCGATGTTCTTTGCTTGTCCGGACGGACAAATATAGGCTACACTGTGATGCAAGCGCTGACAAGCGCTACGGCAACAGATCGTCGAGGGGGAGAGGTGAAAGGACGATGACGCCGATGGACAAGAAGAGAAGGAGCCTGGCATGCGGTCGTGGTCTGCCGGAGCCGCTCCTGCTCGAGGACCCCATGGAGGCGTTGCCGCCGACCGCGCAGCGGATCCTGGCGGCCGCGCAGCGACTGCTCGCCGAGGGCGGGTTCGAGGCGCTCACGCTCTCGGCCATCGCCCGGGAGGCGCGCGAATCCAAGGCCAGCATCGGGTACCACTTCGGCAACAAGGCCGGCCTCGTCACGGCGCTCGTCGACTCGCTCGCGCATGATGCGAACCGCGGGCTCATCGAGGAGACCGCCGCCGCTCCGCCCGGCGCGGCGCGTGTCCACGCCCTCATCGACGGCGAGACGCGCATCGCCGCCGACGCCGAGAGCTTCCGCTCGTTCTTCGAGATCCTGCCGCACGCGTTGCGCGACCCCGACCTGCGCGGGCGGGTGGCCGCACTGTACGACGGCTACCGCGAGACCGTGGTGCGGTGCGTCGACGTCACCGGTCGTCGAGCGACCTCCGAGCTGCGCCCGTTCGCGGTGCTGATGATCGCGATCGTCGACGGGTTGGCGATCCAGCACGGTCTCGATCCAGGCGGCGCCGATGTGCGCGCCGCGACCGAGCTCTGGGAGCGGCTGGCCCGCCCGCTGCTGACGGGCAGGCCGGTCGCGGATCCCTGACTGCGGATGCAGGCGCGGTCGGGCGCGCTGAACGGGCGGCGGACGTCGCTCCGTCGCCCGCGACGGCGTCGGGTATGCTAGCCGCATGGACGCCGCCGTCATCTGGGACGAGGCCTACGCCGAGCACGACACCGGAGAGCACCCGGAGGGAGCCGACCGCGTCGCGAGCGTGGTGCGGCATCTGGAGGGGACGGACCTCTGGCCGCGCCTCACCGTGGTCGAGGGCCCCCGACCGGCGACCGAAGACGACATCCTGCTGGTGCACACGGAGCGGCACCTGCGCATGGTCCGCGAGGCGGCGGCGGGCAGGGGCGCGTGGCTCGAGCCCGACACACGTGTCTCAGCGCGCAGCTACGAGATCGCGCTGCTCTCGGTGGGCGGCGCGCTCCTCGCCACCGGACTGTGGGACGACGGTCTCGTCCCGTTCGCGCTCATCCGTCCCCCGGGCCACCACGCCACTCAGGACAGGGCGATGGGTTTCTGCCTCTTCAACAACGTCGCCATCGCCGCCGCCCGGCTGCTGCGCCAAGGTTACGAGCGCGTGGCGGTGCTGGACTGGGACGTGCATCACGGCAACGGTACGCAGGCGATCTTCTACGGCGACCGGGGCGTACTCTACGGCTCGGCCCACGAGTGGCCGCACTACCCGGGCAGCGGCTACTTCACCGAGTGCGGCGAGGGCGACGGGGAAGGGTTCACGGTCAACGTGCCGCTGCCCGCCGGGGCCACGGACGGGGACTACGCAGCCCTGTTCGAGCACATCTTCGAGCCGGTCATCCGCCAGTACGCGCCGCAGGCGCTGCTGGTCTCCGCCGGTCAGGACATCCATCGCGACGACCCCCTCGGCGACATGCGCGTCACCGAAGCGGGCTTCTCGCAGATGGCGCTGCGCTGTCTGCGGCTTGCCCAGGAGTCGTGCGGGGGGCGGCTCGCCTTCGTGCTCGAGGGCGGCTACCAGCGCACGGCCATGGCGCGGTCCGTGGAGGCGGTGTTGAGGGCCGTCATGGACGAGTCCGCGCCCGTCGAGGTGGACGAGGGGACCGACAAGGCCAAGGCCGCCATCGCGCGGGCACGCGAGGTACAGGCCTCGCACTGGAGCCTGTAGCGGGCGGCCTTCGTC
>ERZ1026792.1938-NODE-1938-length-11811-cov-3.828398_pt1 | contig 11811 bp, 10 predicted proteins | sample MGYA00520884_ERZ1026792 | MGnify/ENA primary metagenome ERZ1026792 (study PRJEB33270, sample SAMEA104284473) | anaerobic digester metagenome | biome: Anaerobic digester microbiome; feature: mesophilic sludge digester; material: Anaerobic digester biomass... | reverse complement strand
GACCAGGATCGTCCCCCCGGCGGAGCGGACGAGGTAGCAGTTCGTCTCGCCGACGCGGATGCGGTGGATGGTCGCTGGCTCGTCGGGGGTTGCCATGCTGCTCCCTTCTACCCCAGGGCCACGTCGAGGGTCATCATGATGGCAAAGCCTAGCATGCAGCCGATGGTGGCCACGTCGGTGATGGTCTGCGCCTGCGACTCGGGGATGAGCTCCTCGACGACGACATAGATCGTGGCGCCTGCCGCAAAGGCCAGGGCGTAGGGCAGGATGGGCTGCATGGTCACCACGGCGAGGGCCCCGATGACCCCGGCGATGGGCTCGGGCATGCCCGAAAGCTGGCCGTACCAGAAGGCGCGCTTGCGCGAGACGTTTTCGCGGCGCAGGGGCACCGACACGGCCATGCCCTCCGGAAAGTTCTGCAGGCCGATGCCGATGGCCAGGGCCACGGCGCCGGCCAGGCTGGCGGAGGGCAGGCCCGAGGCCACGGCGCCAAAGGCCACGCCCACGGCCAGCCCCTCGGGGATGTTGTGCATGGTAATGGCCAGCACCAGCAGGACGCTGCGCTGCCAGGTGGTGCTCAGTCCCTCGGCGTCTTCCGTGCGCATGTTGGCGTGCACGTGGGGCAAGACCGCGTCGACGGCGTAGAGAAAGGCCCCGCCCAGCAAGAAGCCGACCACGGCCGGGAGCCAGGATGGGACCCCGGAAGCCTCGGCCATCTCGATGGCGGGGGCCAGGAGCGACCAGAAACTGGCGGCGATCATGACGCCGGCGGCAAAGCCGAGCATGCCGTCGAGCAGCGTGCGGCTGACGGTGGTGAAAAAGAACACTGTCGAGGCACCCAGGGCGGTGACACCCCAGGTGAACATGGTCGCCAGGAAGGCCTGGACGACGGGATTGAGTTCGGAGAACCAGGTGACGAGCATACGCCTTCCTCCCGGCACGCGGTGTTCGGGGCGCTCCACGCCCGGGAGGCATTATACCACGCCTGGGGCGGGATGCAAAGCATAGGTTGCCGATCGTTTCCCGTCGCGCTGTGCCGCTTCGCCGCCAGCCGTCCGCCTGAGCTCGGATGGCGCGCACCAGGGGTGCCTTACTTTGCCTGCGGGGTGCTTTTCGGTCCCTTCAAAAACCCTGGCTTGGCTGGATGCGACTGTCAACGAATCGGAATCGAATAAACGAATAGGCGAACAAACGAATGGGATCAACGGTTGGGCGGATGGGGCGTCCAGCGCTTGCGTCGGTGTGCCAGAATCTTCTGGGGTGGGAAGAGACGCTTCCACTCCAACCGCGGCTTGCCAAAGTTGAACAGCAGAAGAACTTGACAGTCCGAGGCAGCAAAGTAGTCGATGCACTGGGCAATCTCGTCATTGGTAAGAGGATGCCCATGCGCCTTGTACTCCACAAGCAGCACCCCCTCCACCAGATGATCCGGCACGTAGAAATTCACCTGATTGCCGTTCTCGTCAAAGATGGGCAACTGCGGTTCCCATTCGGCGACCAGCTCGGCATCCACAAAACGCTGTGCCATCGCGTTGTGATAGGTCGATTCGCGATGCCCGGGTCCCAGGTCGTTGTGAACTGCCATTGCCAACCCGATGACCTGATAGGTCAAGCCGCCAAGTGCGTCATCAACCAGTCGAGGTTTTTCACCCTTTGCCGCTTCCATGATCTCCTCCTGGTCTACTGCCAACGAATGGACAACGAATAAACGAATGATCTACTCGCCATTCGTTTATTCGCTCTTCATTCGTTGACGGCTTTCTGCGCTGCCAACGAATGGGCAACGAATAAACGAATCTGCAACTCCCCCCTGGTCATTCGTTTATTCGCTCTTCATTCGTTGACGGCTTTCTACGCTGCCAACGAATGGGCAACGAATAAACGAATCTGCGACTCCCCCCTGATCATTCGTTTATTCGCTCTTCATTCGTTGACGGCTTTCTGCGCTGCCAACGAATGGGCAACGAATAAACGAATCTGCGACTCCCCCCTGGTCATTCGTTTATTCGCTCTTCATTCGTTGACCCCATTCGTTCTCCATCAACCCACCGGAATCACGGCCTTCGTGTCCCTTAATTATGCCACTATTTCCATCATCCCGCAAACCCGGGTCGTCGACCCGGGTGCAGTATCAAGTTGTCAGTGATAGGGATCGGGCACCCTGCACGATGTGCTGTCAACGAAGAAACGCATAACCGCAGGCCTGCAGCGATATGCAGAGAACAGCCCACAGGCTTGCAAAGTTTTGCAGATGTGGTATACTGGAGCGGGAGAGCTCAAGAGCATGGTCGCTGAACCAAGACGGTAATCCTCCCGGCATCTGGCTCAGGGCCCGGAGGTGTCTCTCGCGGCGGTTCCCATTCCTCTGTGTGTTGGGCCCCGGTGGGGCAGTTGCATGGCCTGTCGCCGTCGGGGAGCCAACGCCGCGAGTTGGTCAGCCGGCCAAGTGAAAGGGTAGAATGCCGCCACCAGCGTGTACGGGAGGAGACGTGGATTCCTGCCGGCCTTGTGCCAGCCTGTTCGAGATCGTTGCCATGGCTTCCTCCGCCGGGGGGCTGAATGCCCTCGCCCAGGTCCTGTCTGACCTGCCCGCCGCGTTTCTTCCCGTGGTCGTGGTCCAACACCTCTACCCGCGCCACCGCAGTCTCATGGCCGAGATCCTGGGCCGGCGCACCGCACTGCAGGTTTGCCAGGCCCGGGAGGGAGACCGGGTGGAGCGGGGCGTGGTGCACATTGCCCCGCCCGATCGCCACCTGCTGGTTAACGGCGACGGCAGCCTGTCCCTGACCCAGACCGAGCTGGTACACTTTGTGCGGCCCTCGGCCGACCTGCTGTTCGAGTCGGTGGCCGCCAGCTACCGCGAGCGGGCCATCGCGGTCGTGCTCACGGGTTCGGGCAGCGACGGCGAGATGGGGGTAAGGGCCGTCAAGAAGATGGGCGGCCTGGTCATCGCCCAGGACCGTTCCAGCTCCGAGTTTTTCGGCATGCCCGGGGCCGCCATTGACACAGGCACCGTCGATATGATCCTGCCGCTGAACGAGATTGCCGGCGCTCTCGTGGACCTGGCGGCAAGAGGTGATGGGAGTTGACCGAACCCGATCCAAAATTCGAAGCCCTGTTAGAGTTCCTGCGGCGCAGCCGGGGCTTTGACTTCACGGCCTACAAACGATCCACGCTCATGCGCCGCTGCTACAAGCGAATGCAGGCGGTGGGCGCCGAGGACTACCAGGAGTACGGGAGGTATCTCGAGGCGAACCCGGACGAGTTCGAGCGGCTGTTTGACACCATTCTGATCAACGTCACCAGCTTTTACCGCGACAAGTCGCCCTGGGACTTTGTACGGGACGAGATCTTGCCCGCGATGCTGGAGCGCCGGGGCCCGGGGCAACGGATACGGGTCTGGAGCGCCGGCTGCTCTACGGGTGAGGAGGCCTACACCCTGGCCATGCTCCTGGCGGAGACCCTGTCGCGCCTGCACGGCGAAGGGCAGGCCCTGGAGATCCTGTCAAGCTCGGTCCAGATCTATGCCACCGACGTGGACGAGCATGCCTTGCAGCAGGCCCGCCGCGCCAGCTATGCGGAGAGCGCCGTCGAGCCCCTGCCCCGAGCCCTGCGAGACAAGTACCTCGAGCAGTCGGGCGGCCGCTATACCGTCCGGGATGACCTGCGCCGTTGCGTCATCTTTGGCCGGCACGACCTCATCCAGGACCCTCCCCTTTCGCGCCTGGATCTACTGGTCTGCCGCAACACGCTCATGTATTTCCACTCGGATGCTCAACGGCGCATCCTGAACCGCTTCCATCTTGCTCTCAAGGACGCGGGATACCTGTTTCTGGGCCGTGCCGAGATGCTCCTGACCCACACCCACCTGTACACGCCGGTGGATCTCGGACACCGTGTGTTCTCCAAGGTGCAGTCCAACAGCGCCAGCGGCCGGAGGCTCGTCCACGGCCGGACAGGCGGTGAAACTGCCCCCCGCCAGCCCGGGGAAGGGCCGGCCGGGGGGGATGAGCTGTGGTTGGCCGCGGCCATCCTCCGGGGCAGGGACGTCGAACGTCGCGCCCGCTGCTGCGACCTCAACCTCGACGGGTCGAAAGACTCGCGGGGCACGGTCCCGGTCGGCCTGGCGCCGGAGCGGGAAGGCAGCGGGCAAGGGGTAAATCCAGGCCAGGGGCCAGAGGGAGAACCTGCATGACAGACCGCATGGTCCAGCCCGTCCGGGGAGTGGACAAGATGCCCACGGGCATCGATGGCTTTGACGAGATGACGGGCGGTGGCTTGCCACGGACCCGTACCTCGCTTGTGGTGGGGGGGGCGGGCAGTGGCAAGACGATCTTTGCCCTGCAGACCCTGGTCAACGGCGCCCGGCGGTGGGGCGAACCGGGCATTTTCGTCGCCTTCGAGGAGCTTTCGCACCAGCTCGTGGAGAACGCGGCCTCCTTTGGCTGGGATCTGCCGGCCTTGCAACGGGACAAGCTCTTTTTTCTCGATGCCAGGCCCTCCGCCGACATGATAACGGCCGGCAGCTTTGACCTGACAGGCATGCTCGCCAGCCTGGAGGCCAAGGCGAAAGAGATGCGGGCGCGGCGCATCGTCTTTGACTCGGTGCACGTGCTTCTGGCCCTCCTCGACGATCCCAACGCCGAGCGCCAGGAATTGTACCGCATCCACGACTGGCTGGTCCAGGGGCCCCTGACCGGCATCATTACCGCGCGCACCCTGGAAGACCGGGAGGTGTCGCAGCAACAGGAATTCCTCCAATACATGGCCGACTGCGTGGTGTGCCTCGAGCACCGCATGGCGGACCTGGTTTCGATCCGCGGCCTGCGCGTGCTCAAGTATCGCGGCTCGGGCTTTGCCGAAAACGAGGCGCCTCTCGTCATTGGCGACGAGGGCATCGAGGTGGCCAGCTTTGCCCAACCGCTGCGGCAGGTCTCTGTCTCGCAGGAGCGCGTGTCGACCGGCATCCCGGGACTGGATACCATGCTGGATGGCGGACTCTTTCGGGGGAGCAGCACGCTCATAACCGGCGCTCCCGGCACCGCCAAGTCGACCCTGTCTGGCGCCCTGGCCCAGGCTGCCTGCGAGAACGGAGAGCGGGTGCTGTACGTCAGTTTCGACGAGCCGGCGGGCCAGATCGTGCGCAACCTGGCCTCGGTCAACATCCAGCTACAACCCTGCCGCGACTCGGGCCTGCTGCTCCTCGAGTGGGCGCGGGCCGAGGCGCAGAGCGCAGAGGGCCACCTGCTGGTCCTCCGGGCGCTCATCCGAAAACACGAGCCGCAGATCCTCGTCGTCGATCCCCTGTCGGCCCTCATCAAGGCCGGGGGGAACCTGCCTGCCCTGGGCGTGGCGCAGCGCTTGCACTACCTGACCAAGCAAGCGGGCATTACCCTGCTCATGACCAGCCTGCTCGAAGATCGAGATCCCACCAGGGAGACATCGCAGCTCCAGATTTCGACGGTGGCCGACAACTGGATCCACCTGAGCTACCTGGAACAGGGAGGGGAGCGCAACCGCACGATATCCATCGTCAAGGCGCGCGGTATCGGTCACTCTAACCAACTGCGGGAGCTGATAATGAGCAGCGAGGGGCTGGAGTTGGCCGACGTCTATTCCGCCGCCGGCGAGGTGTTGCTGGGCAGCCTGCGCTGGGAAAAAGAGCGGGCCGAAGCCCTCCACAGGCAGCGCCTCCGGGCCGAATTGGAGCGCAAGCGGCGCGACGCGGAGATGGCCGAAGCCGAGGCCGAGGCCCGAGTGAAGCTGCTCCAGCGCCGCGTCGAGGCCCGCCGGGCCGAGCTGGCGCTTCTGGAGCAGGAGCAGGAGGAACAGGAAACCTCCTGGCGTCAGTATCTAGAGGACCTGATACAGCGTAGGACCGTGACCAACCCCGGTTCAGGAGGTTCTGACGGTGAATAACAGCGGGCCAGCCGACGCGGCGTGGAACGAGCAGGGGGCCGGCCCGGAGAGGATCCTCGTGCTGCGCCTGTACGTTGCCGGAAGGGGCCCGAACTCGATGCGGGCCATGGCCAACCTGGACGCCCTGGTAAAGGCGGTGGGGCGTGAGAATTTCGAGATCGAGATCGTGGACGTCTTGATGGAGCCGGAACGCGCCCTGCAAGATCACGTGCTTGTCACACCGACCCTGATCAAGCTGGCGCCCCTTCCCATGATCCAGGTCGCGGGCGACCTGAGCAACCTGTACAGGGTGGTGTATGCCCTGGGCCTGGATCCCGGGATAGAGTTCAGACGCGGAGAGTGACTCGTATGTCGTCTCGATCTTGTTCCGAGGCGCGCCTGATGGCGGAACAGACGTCGACACAGTTGGACAGCACCCGCGTGCGGGAGCTCATCCGGGAGTTCATGGAGACCGAGTCCATGCTCCAGGAGGCTGTGGGGGGCGCTGTCGACGCCGTCCTGGATCCCGAAACGGGCACGCCGGTCCTCCTGCGGCGAGCCCAGGCCGAGCTGCGGCTGCTGCTCCAGCAGTTGCCGGCCATTGCCTGGACGGTCGACAGGGAGCTGCGCTTCACCTCGCTTCAGGGTACGGGGCTGGCGGCTCTCGACCCGAAGCCCGGAAACCTGGTCGGCCGCCACCTGTCGGAGGTTTCTCCCATGGGCGCGCCGGACGAGGAGCTGCTGAAAGCCCACCGCCGCGCCCTGGAGGGCGAGCCTGGAGAGCTGGTGCTGCACCAGGCAGGGTGGGTCTGGCAGGTCCACGTCGAGGCGCTGAGCGACGCCGAGGGCAACGCCGCGGGCGTGGTGGGTGTGGCCCTGGACACCACGGCGCGGGCGCAGGCCGAGGCCGAGGTGCGCCGCATGCGCGACGAACTGGAAGAGATCGTCCAGCTTCGAACGCGGGAACTGGTGCTGGCCAACGAGGAGCTGGCGATAGCCGGCGAAGAGCTGCGCGTTCAGAACGACGATCTCCTTGCCACCCGCCGCGAGCTGGAGGCCGAGCGGCAGCGCTACCAGGAGCTCTTTGCCCTGGCCCCCGACGGCTACGTGGTCACCGACTGCAAGGGTGTCGTCGAGGAGGCCAACCGCGCCGCCGCTGCCATGCTCGGGACGCCGGACGGGTCCCTGGTGGGCGAGTCGTTGGCAGCCTACATTCACCCCCGGGATCGAGGGAGCTGGTATCTGCACCTCACCGCCCTCCAGAGCGGCGAGGAGTCGGCCGGCCCCTGGGAGATGCAACTGCGTCCGGCAGGTCGAGAGCCGTTCTTTGCGTCCGTAACCGGGTCGGCCTCAGTGGGCAAGGCCGGCCAGGGCGGGTCCGCCAGCCTGCGCTGGCTCATCCGCGACGTCTCGGCCCGGAAGGAGGCCGAGCGAGAGCGCGAGTGGCTGCTGGCCCAGGCCCAGGAGGCCCGGCAGCAGAGCGAGGATCACGCCGCGGTGCTCGACGCCGTCATTTCGTCCATCACCGACGGCATCATATTGTACGATGCGGAAGGCAGGGTGAGCCGCACCAACGCCGCAGCCGGCGCGCTCCTGGGGCTCTCGGCCTCGGATTGGGAGCTGTCGCTGGCCGAGCGGTTGCGGCGGGCGGCGGTCGTCGACGCCAACGGGCAGCCCTTGCAGCCGGACGGGTTGCCTGTGGCGCGGGCGCTGCGTGGCGAGACGGTGCACGGCGTAGTGGGCCGACGGGGACAAGCGAACGGAGCCGCGGGCCTGCGCTGGCTGTTGACCAGCGCCGCCCCGGTCTATGACAGGCACGGCGAGATGCGGGGCGCCGTCCTCATCCTGACCGACATTACAGAGTTGCGGTACGCCCGAGACGAGCTGGAGCAGCGCGTCGCCGAGCGGACCCTCGACCTGAGAAGCACGTTGGAGGCCCTGCGGGTCAGCGAGGAGCGCTTCCGCGAGCTGGCGGAGAACATTGACGAGTTGTTCTGGCTCATGGAGACCGGCACACATCGCATCCTCTATGTCAGCCCCACCTTCGAGAAGCTGTGGGGCTGGCCGGTGAGGGAGATATTCGAGCGGCCAGAGCGCGCCGTGGACGCGATCCATCCCGAGGATCGAGATCGGGTGCTGGCCGCCTGGGCGTCGAATGCCAAGGAGTTTAACCAGGAGTTTCGCATCCTGTGGCCCGACGCCTCGGTCCGCTGGCTGCACGCCCAGACCTTTCCCGTCGAGACCGTCGAGGGACCGGCGCAGCGCATTGCCGGCGTGGCTGCCGACATCACGGAAGAAAAGCACGCCCAGGCGGCCGTGGTCCAGATGGAGAGGCTGCTGGTGGCCGCCCGCCTGGCCGCGTCGCTGGCCCACGAGATCAACAATCCCTTGCAGTCGGCCGTCGGCTGCCTGGACCTGGCGAGCGAAGCGCTGGCCGACGGCCACGACCCCGGTCCGTATCTGGCGGTGGTGAGCAGCGCCCTGGACCGGGCCAGGGCCGTGGTCGTGCAGCTCCGCACCCTGCATCGCCAGCCCGAAATGGAGGAGCGACGGCCGGCCGCCCTGAACGCCCTCATAACGAAACTGCTTCCACTGACGGAAAAGCGCTCCGAGGCCGGCGGCATCGAGGTCATCCTCAAGCTGGAAGAGACCTTGCCCCCGTTGATGGTCATGCCCGAGGCCATAAGCCAGGTATTTCAACACCTGGTCATCAACGCCCTGGACGCCATGCCCGAGGGCGGGCAGTTGCGCATCGAGGGCCAGCGCACGTGCGACCCGGACGGGGTCTGGATTCGATTCGCCGACACGGGGATGGGGCTGCCGCCAGAGATGTGGGATCACCTCTTCGAGCCCTTTCACAGCACCAAGTCGGAGGGCCTGGGCCTGGGCCTGTTTATCAGCCAGAATATCGTGCACCAACATGGGGGCCAGATCACCGTCCAGCCACGCGCCGGAGGCGGGACGATTGTGGGAGTTTGGCTGCCGGTATCATGATGAATGACTACTACGAGAGTGGAGAGAGCAAAGATGCCTGAAATCGTTCGCACTCTGATCGTTGACGACGACGAAAAGATCCGTTTCGTGTTGACCGAGACCCTGCAAGGCATGGGCCACGTTGTGGAGACGGCGTCGAGCGGCGAGGAGGCCCTGGAGTGCCTGCGCAACACCCATTATGACCTATCCATCCTCGACCTGCGGCTGGGTGGGCGCGTCGATGGACTGCGGGTGCTGGAGGCCATCAAGTGGCGCTGGCCGAACACCGCGACGATCATTCTCACGGGCCATGGATCCCTGGACTCGGCCATGGCGGCCATCCGGGAAGGGATCGACGCCTACATGCTCAAGCCCGTGCGCGTGCAAGAGATTCGCCAGACCGTGCAGGAAGCCCTGGAACGGCAGAAGAGAGCGAGCCAGAGCCTGGTGCAGGACGAGTCCTCGAACATTGTGGCGCGGGGCGCGTTTACGGCGGACGTCATGGGGCGGCGCGTGACCTTGAACGGCGAGCCGTTGGAGCTGACGACGTGCGAGTACGAGCTGTTGGTCTATATGATGCACAACGCCCACCGGGTGATCTCGCCCCAGGAGCTGGTCCAGGTGGTGCGGCAGTACGAGTGCGATCACTTGCAGGAAGCACGAGACGTGATCAAATGGTATATCTATCGCCTCCGGCGGAAGGTGGAGCCCAATCCCACCCGGCCCCGGCACATTTTGAACGTGCGCGGGGTTGGTTACACCTTCAAGGAGTGATGAGGGGCTCCAACGAATCCAACCCAGGGGGGCTAGAACCAACTTGAATTCAAACCGAGTCCATCGCTCTGCGGCTCCGATCTGTGGTACACTAATCGGGGCTGTGGCGCCTCCAAGGAGAGCAGTGGAGCGATGTGGAAGGAGCTTGAACTTTGACAACAATTACCAAGGATGGAGACAAGCGCATCCTCGTGGTAGACGACGACGATCAGGTGCTGTTCGTGTGGAGCAATGCGCTTGCCAGTGCCCGCGACATCACCCTTGTGACAGCACAGGACGGACAGGAAGCCCTGGAGATTCTCGACCAGGACGGTTTTGACGTCATCATCACCGACCTCCGCATGCCGCGTATGGACGGCTACGAGTTGACGGAGGCCATCCGCCGGCATAACCATGACATCACCATCGTCTGGCTCACCGGCTATCGCGACCCATCAAGGGCGCCCATGGAGGAGCGCCTTAACGTCCACCGCTGTGTGGACAAACCCCTGACCGTCGCCCAGATCCGGTCCCTCGTCCGCGAGGCAGTAGAAGTAGCGGAAGCCGGCGCGGCCCGGCAGGCGTGAGTTCCTCTCCGCCAGATAGCTAACGCCTCCAACCCATCCAACCGGGGTCCAACGGTGATGCCCTTTACCTCCAACCGATCCCGGCGTGTAGAAACCCCTTTTTGTGATATAGTACACATATACAGGAGGGCACCGGGCACGCCGGAAGATGGGCACCCGGGCGACAAACCAGAGTTGGCGCGGTGGCCATGCACCGTTAATCTTCGGGCAGACGGCTTGGAAAAGCCGTCTGCCCGAAGTGCTTTTGGGGGTCCTCTATTCCACGGTAACGCTCTTGGCCAGGTTACGGGGCTGGTCCACGTCGGCGCCACGGCGTACCGCCACGTGGTAGGCAAAGAGTTGCAAGGGCAGCACGGCGAGCACCGGCGTCAGCAAGGGCGACGTGCGCGGCAAGGGCAGGACATAGTCCGCCTTGGTGGGCACAAAGTCATCTCCCTCGGTGGTGACGGCAATGACCTTCCCTCCCCGGGCCTTGACCTGCTCGATCTGGCTGATCATCTTCTCGTAGACGTTATCCTGGACGGCGATGGCCACGACGGGCATCCGCTCGTCGATGAGGGCGATGGGCCCGTGCTTCATCTCGCCGGCGGGATAGCCCTCGGCGTGGATGTAGCTAATCTCCTTGAGCTTCAGGGCGCCCTCCAGGGCGATGGGATAGTTGATCCCGCGGCCCAGATACAAAAAGTGCTCGCGCGTGAAAAAGAGGTTCGCCAGCTTCTCGTACTCGTGGCCGTTGTTCAGCACCTGCCCGGCCAGGTTGGGCAGGGCCAGAACATCGTCCAGGAGCTGTTGCAGCCGCGGGGGAGCCAGGCAGCCCCGGGCCTGGCCCAGGTACAGGCCCAGGAGGTAGAGGTCCACCAGGGAGGTGGTAAAGGCCTTGGTGCTGGCCACGCCGATCTCGGGCCCGGCGTGCATGTAGATGACGCCGTCGGACAGGCGCGCGGCCTGGCTGCCGGCGACGTTGACGATGGACCACAGCAGCGCCCCTTTGCCCCGCGCCTCGTCCATGGCGGCCAGGGTGTCCACCGTCTCGCCGCTCTGGGTGATGGCCAGCACGGCGGTCCTGCCGTCGATGAGGGGATCGCGGTAGCGGAATTCGGAGCCATAGTCCACCTCCACCGGGATGCGGGCCAGGTTCTCCAGGAGAAACTTGCCCACCAACGCGGCGTAGGCCGAGGTGCCGCAGGCGACGATGACGATGCGCTCTATCCGCCGGGCCTGCTCGGGCGAGAGGTTCATCTCGGGCAGCAGCACCTGCCCGTCTTGGACGTCAGGGCTGCCGCAACCGCCTAACAACTGCCTCGTCGCAATCCAACAACGCAGCGGGCAGGTCGTGAATGCGGATATCTCCGCAAACCTCCGGTTCGGGCTGCTCGGCACGGATCTCAGCGGTGACCTCGATTTGGTGTACAGCGATGGCACTCTGCAAGATTTCCACCTTGGCCTCGGCGCGAGTATCAGCTTCTGGGTGGGAAGTGTTGGCGGTACCGCTTACATCGATTATTGCCAAGGCAGCCTGAACACGAATGGGGACGGCACAACCGACGATCAGAGCTGCGCCATCGGCGGCCAAAGTGGTTCATTCCGTGTCTTCTTCAAC
>ERZ1026792.1934-NODE-1934-length-11820-cov-6.763106_pt1 | contig 11820 bp, 18 predicted proteins | sample MGYA00520884_ERZ1026792 | MGnify/ENA primary metagenome ERZ1026792 (study PRJEB33270, sample SAMEA104284473) | anaerobic digester metagenome | biome: Anaerobic digester microbiome; feature: mesophilic sludge digester; material: Anaerobic digester biomass... | reverse complement strand
CGGCGATTCGATGGCCCACAAGCGAGCCATTCTCAAGCCAGCCGTAAACAGTAGTCGCGCTGAAACCAAGCTCAGTTGCCACGTCCTTCACTGTCAACCAGTCCTGTTTGTTTTTGTCCATTCTTTTGCTCCTTGCAAGGATTGTATCATACTATGCAAATCTTGTCAATACCCAAAATGGGCGCAAGGCAAAAGAAAACGCCAGTGGCGCTAAATTGCCACTGGCGTTTCCCTGTCCCCGTCTACCCGTAACCCAACACAGAAAGGAGGAGCAAACCATGCAACTACAGTCTACACCTCGGCGGGTCGGGCGGTTTGTCAATAGGCAATTTTCACTTTTCGGTGAACGGCGATCCCAAGATGACAATAGGCTTCGTCGTATCGGGCCGGGCGAACTTTAGCTCTTTGCCGGTAACGTGAGCATTAAAGCAGATGGCAAGGTAGCGCGCGCTGTACGCAGGAGAAGACACCCTCAGTGCGCTTTTGCCTGCCGTGGCACCACCAAACATGCCGGTTTCAGTCAAGTGACGAATAGCGGCCTTTCTTGGGTCAGCCGCGCGCAGACCATCATCCATTGCCATGTCATGCCAAAAACTTTCCACCTTGCTTAGACCGTACACTTGGGCAGAGTACCGAAACGTAACGATCGCTACGCCAACGGTTGCACTTCGATCTAGCTTGTGACGAATATCACGTCTGGAGCCAGCAACAGACTCTGTGTATGCCTGGTGGGATTCGTTGTATTCTCGCATCATGCGCAGGCGGTCTTCTGGGTGAATGGGCAATATACGCGGCTTGTTGAAGTTTTGGTTGATTAAAGCCACGGCCTGACCGAGTGACTTTATTTGTGATGCTGACGATCCGAACTCGTTCTCAAGGCGCAATGTTTTATAGGCGTCACCAATAGACCGCACCAGGACATTATCTGTCCTGGTGTAATCAACGGCTACGGCGTCTTCGTCCTTCAGGTGTCGCTTGACAACAACAAACCGCTGCGGGGTTTTCGCTATCAGCAGGGCCGACAGGCGGTGCTGTCCATCCGTCAACCACTCACTGCCGTTTGCGGTAGAAAACTCAAGCACGGTGTCTTGCTTGAACGTTCCGCGCTGCATTTCTTCAGCCAGGTATTTTGCCTTGTGCGGTCGGATGTTGCGCTGATGCTCGTAGGTGTTCTCTACAAGCCATTTCTGCGCCATTTCTGGCGTGACCGTTACGACGCTAACTTCGGTTTCCATAATGTTTTCTCCTGGAAACTAGGACACTAAAAGCGTGTCCGTCTTGCCCACTTGAAAACAGTTGTACAATGTGTTCGTCTGTTTCCATAGTGGTTTTGGTTAGAGCGGGTGCTTCAATCACCCGCTCTTTCCGTTGTTAAACCGCTATCATGGTACTACTTGTTTCTCCGTTTGTCAATAGGCAATTTTCACGCTTCCGCTGCTTTCTTCAGCCGGTTGTAGACTTTGGCGGCATCGGCTGCCGCCATGCTCAGGTCGTATTCCCACCCGCCCGCTTCGGCGGCTGTCCGTGCCGCTTCGTAGGCGGCCCATGCTGCTTCGCGGGCGTCAACTTCTGCGGCGGTGGGCTTCGGGTCGGCCTGTGTGGTCACGGTTGCACCCCTTCCTGTGCGGCTCGGTTGCACAATTCGCTGTAGGCGGTCCAGGCGGCCTCGGCGGCCGCTTCCAGGTCTTCCGTCCATCCGCCCCTGTTGGCGGCAGCGGCGGCCACTTTCCACAGGGCGAGGGCGTCCAGCAGGTCTTGGCGGGTGGGCTTCGGGTTGGTGTTTTGCGCTTGCATGTTCACTCCTTCACTAATGCGTACAATCGGTTTCTGACTTCACGGGTAGTTTGATATGGATAGCTGGGGCAATGTGCTCAAGCGTAGGCGCGCATAGGCGCAAACTAGGTGATTTTGCCATCCTGGCGCTTGCGCAGTCTTTCCCCGGCCTTGCGCCGTATCTCGATTTGCGCCTCGGTCAGGGGTTTCGCAGGTGCCCGAAGTGTCACCTGCCGAGCGGGAATTTTGTACCATCGGCCTTCGTCACTGGTCTTCCAGGCCATAGCGATCTTGTCCAACCGGGCAATCCACATCGGGTCATCCGTGTAGACTTCCCACGTTCCGTGGTTATCGCCAGTCATGTTAAAGTGGGTTTCACGTTCCGATACTGTGAGCACTGTAATTCTCCTTCGTTGCGTTCGTGATTGCCTGACATATCAGGCCGATGCAATCAATCGGGTTTCGTTCCCACTTTTGATTGCTAAATCTTAGCACTTTCCAGGACATGACGGCGGCGTGATTGAGCTTGTCTCTATCTGTGTCCCTGTTGTGGCGGCCTCCGCGCGGCAACCATTGCCCGCCGTCGAATTCCACGGCCACTTTGACGGCGGGCCAGGCGTAGTCGAATCGGAATCTGCGAGTGGGGTGAAAGCGGTACTCTGCAACGGGGTCAGGCATACCGGTTTCGCGCCAGAGGGGCAGGAAGGCAATTGTCATGGTTCACCAAACGGCGCGTAGTCTGCGCACTGGCGCATGACGGCTGACTCAGGCAGGGCGGGCGGGCGGTGACGGGTCATGATTCAGCTTCTCTCTCTTGCCAATCAAACAGGGTTGGAGCGCGGGTGACACGTTCAATCTCCCGCAGGTTTTTGACTGCGGTATCGAAGTAGGATTGCTTCAACTCGATCCCGATGGCCTTGCGCCCCAGGCGGATGGCCTCGTAAGCCTCGGAGCCGATGCCCATAAATGGGGTCAAGACGGTTTCGTCGGGATTCGAGTAGAGCTTGATGCACCGCTCGATTGTGCCAAGTTGAAGCGGGCAAACGTGCTTCTCGTCGTTTGCGTCGCGGGCGGTCGTATATTGGAGAGTATCGGATTCGCTGATACCTGTCCAGATGCCGGATGCCCAGTCAATCCAGGTCTCGTTGTCCATTTCCTTGTGCAGGACGGGGGTAATCGGTACGGCGTTTTCGCCCGGCTTCTTGAAGATCAAAATGTGGTCAAGAATGGCCGGGCGGCTGTCCGCGCTGTCCTTGCGTAGCTGGGTGAAAAGCAGGCCTTTTGCCTTCGTGCGGATAGCCTGCGCTTGGGGATTCTTGGCAACCACGGCACGGCCAAAGAATACCCACCCCTCGGCCTCGTAGGCTCGTACCACGTCGCCAGGAAAGTCCTTGATGCCGATGTATCCATCACGAACGGCCATCGCCGGAATGTCTGCGGTGTGAACACAGGTAGACCGGCCCGGCTTCGTAACTCGGAGCACTTCCCGGATGATGTAGGCGTAGTGCCGAAAGAACTCGGCGTAGTCCTTGCTGTTTCCAAGATCAAACTCGGAATTGGAGTAGGTGTAGAGATCGGCAAATGGCGGGGAATAGACAGACAAGTCAACGCTGTTTGCCTTCAGCTCGGTCAGGCGTTGGCACGAATCGCCAAGCATCGCCGTCCACTTTTCGCCTGTGACCGTTGCGGCTTGCACGGTCAGATTTACGTCGTCTGCGGTTGGTTGTGACAGTTGGTTCATTTCGTAGTTCCTCACATGGGTAATCAGTTGTTCGGCCATCGAGCGGGCAACCCGCTCTTTGTTCATCACGGTTTCGTATACCTCTCGCTCAACGGTTGACATGACGACATGCACGTCAACCGGCTGGGTCTGCCCAAACCGATAGCATCGGCGGATTGCCTGATACCACTCCTCCCAGGAGTAGGAAAGGCCGACAAATGCCTGCTGGTGGCAGTTCTGGAAGTTCATCCCAAAACCTGCTATGCTCGGCTTGGTTACAAGAACCCGGTATTTGCCATCCTGAAATGCCTCGATGGCTTCGGCTTTCTTCTCTGGCGAATCAGCGCCTACCACTTCGACGCAATCGGGAATTAGGCCGGCCATCATGGCGCTTTCGTCATTCAGATGACACCACACAATCCACTGGTCGGTATCGCCGTTGACTTGGCGTGCGGTCTCGGCGCATCTCAGGTCAAGCGTCTTGCGCAAGACGTTGCGATGATCTGAAAGTCCTTCAAGGCCAGTGAATACCAGTTTGTCATCGGGCCGGTAATCGAAGTCAAGCCAATGGGGGTGAATGGTCAGGGCGGGCAGGTTGAACCCGTCATCATCATAGCCGAGATCGGACGGGCGGCGGATTGACATTGCCCACGTCGCCATCCAATGATAGAAGGATTCTTCGGCGTGGTGCTTCAAGCGCCATTCCTGCCCGTTGTCGTTCGATTGTTTCTTGCGTAGCGTATAGCCGTTGACCTCGGTCACGGTTTCCTTGTTCGCATGGACAAAAAACATTGCCAGCATTTCGTTCATCTTGCAGATGCTCAAAAACTCTGCATGGTTGCCAATCTCCGTGCGGTCATTGGGCGCCGGAGTCGCAGTGCAAGCCAGCCGATAGGGAGTATCTGCAAACATATCGGTTAGCAGGCGCCGGGTCTTGCCGTCCAGGGCCTTGAGAATGCTTGACTCATCCAGCACGACAGCGCCGAACTGGCTGGCGTCGAAGTGCTCTATCATCTCGTAGTTCGTAATCCACAGTGCATGACCGGGCGTCACCTGGTCTTGACTGCGCACGTAGCGCACCTCAAGACTAATGTCTTTTGCCATGCGCACGGTCTGACGGGCAACGGTGAGGGGCGCAATGATGAGGGTATTTTTACCCATCAGGCGCGCCCACTCGAGCTGGATGTAGGTTTTACCCAGGCCAGTATCGGCAAAAACGGCGCATCGGCCCTTTGCGCAGGCCCAGCGCACAATGTCTCGCTGAAACGGCATGAGGAGCGGATGCACGGCGATGGTCTCAATCTGGATTCCAACGCCGCCAAATACGGCTCGTTTCGAGGTGACAAACTGCTTGTAATCTTTCAGCATGGTTTCAACTCCGCGAGCAGCTCGTTAGCCTCTTGCTCTCCGACATTGGCAACCAGTTCGCTGTATGCCATTGCGTTAAGTTCGGCGATTACTGCGCACGTTGCGCATTTGGGATGGAGGTCATCCGGTAAATCCAAGATGAAGTCTGCCAGGGTTGACGGGGTCATATGGCTGAAAACTTCCTGCGCCGCGATGGTTTTCATGGTTCAATCTCCTTCGTATTGGTTGGGGCCACTATCATTATAGCGGATTAAAAAACGTTTGTCAATAGATTTTGATGCGTGTTTTCAGTCAATTTCTCCGATATTGCACTTCTGGTCTGTGCTCAGCCGCCATATCGCCCGGCGGTCGCAGAATGTGCCGTCAAGGTACCGGGTGAAGTAACGGCAGTTGCCGCAGGTCTGAGCGGGCTGACGGCTGCGCAGCCAGGCGCCGATGATGGGGGCCAGGGCCAGGCCGAGAATGGCAAGGCCGGCGAGGGCGATGATTGCGGTCATGGTTGGCTCCTCTGCGCCTGGCGTAGGCGCTCGTTTTCTTCTCGCAGGTCTTCGTACATTTCCTCGCACACCGAACCGGTCTGCACTGAAAAATGTACCCGGCGCTGTGCGTCGGTCGTGATGCACAGGGACAACAGCGGAACGCCGGCTTTTCTATCGGTGCTGTAGATGTAGCAGGGTAGGTCGCCATGCTCCTGGCGCAGGGTGTCCAGCATGGCAATCACGTCTGAGATTGCCAGGTGGTGATTGCTGCCTGGTTCGGTAATGCGGGTCATGGGTGTCATGGTTGGTTTCTGTCCCGGATTGCACTGTGGGCAACATTGCGAATGTGCAACGAAGTCACATTCACATAGCCCATGCCCGTACGGTTTTGAGTTTGGGCAATCGGCTCCATGATATTCGTGACGTTCCAGCCACTCGCCAATTGGCTTGTCGCACACGTCGCACTCTCGGTTCATCATTGTCATAATTGGCTCCTCTCGACGGTCGCACCCGTCAACTTGCGCACTTCGACATACAGCCGGGCGCTGGCTTCGCTGTCAAACTCAGCGGCGCATCGGCCATCATGGATTACGTGCCAGGGGGTAGGGAAGTCGGCTTGTCTCATGCTATATCTCCTACCCGGTAATACTGAGGCTGCATCTGTTGCTGGAATGTGCCAGTGCCGCCCATCGTGTTTTTGTCAATGATGACATCCACGATGCTGCTGTAGCCGGCCAGGTCGTTTCGATCGCGGCGCAATAGCACGACCAGGTTGGCTCGGTTGGACTTCTCACCAGAGCCAGTCATGGCGTTGCGGTCTACGCTGTTTGTGCCTTGCCCCTTCCCGGCCTTGCTCATCTGCGCAACCATCAAGACGGGAATCCCGGTTGACTCAGCCAGGGTTTTGAGTTGTTCTACGTTGTCGGTTTCGCGCTGGTACCAGTCCATGTGTAACTTGGCTTGCCGCGGGCTGGGTTGCGCTTTTTCCAGGTAATCAAGTACGATTACGTCACAATCGCCTTCGGCGTGTAGCCGGTGTAGCTCGGCGCATGTGCGCTCCATTGACCAGCCGGGCGTGTGAACGTAGGAAATATAGCCCTCCCACGACTCCAGCATGGGACGCACCGCGGCAATACGGTTGACGGATTCCGGCGGCAAGACGCCTGCTTTCAAGTCACGAACGGTAATACTTGTGTGCCGTGCCAGGCGGCGCAACATCATGAGCTTACGATTGAGTTCGTAGTGAACGAATACCACCCGGTTTTTGTGCTTTGCCCAGTATTCGGCTAACACCTCGGAGTATATCGTTTTTCCCTGCCCGTCTGGCGCCGTGATGACGGCCAGCATACCAGGCTCCAATGGTTCAATCCGGCTGGCCCACGACGACCAGGGCCATGAAAGAATCTTGCGCTGCGCTTCCGGCATGGCGGCCTGCCGGGCGTACTCTGCCAGCATCGCGTCGGTAAAATCGAATGATTCCGGCCACGTCATCACGGCGGAAGTGTCACCACCACCCAACCGGGCAAGCGTAGCCGTTGCCCATTGGCGAATATCTTCCGGGTCATCTTCGGCCATCACCCGGCGCAAGCCGTCCTTGAACATCGCTTCGATGACTGCCAGTTCTGGGCTTATCACATGGGCCTCGCTTCCCGGCGCTCTTCCACGTCTACGCCATTCTCAGATCGGTAGTACACGTTTTCGTCACCAACCACCACGACAAAGCGGGATGACTTGGGGGATGTGGCTTTGCCGTTGGGCTTCCCAGAATAGGAATGCACGCCTTCGGTTATCCAAGTCCAGTTGTGCTTGTTCGGGGTGCGCAGCAAAAATTCGGCGTGGACGGCTTGCAGTTCGCTTTTGGTTTTGCCCTTGCAGGCAGCGATCAGGGTTTCCCATGTCGCCTTCGGCGGGTAGATTCCAACGATCTCCCGCAATGCTTGAATGGCGGGTGGTAGTGGCTCTGCGGGCGGCTTGGTGGCTTTGAGTTTGGACTTCGGCGGGGTAGGCGCTTGCGGCGCTTCCACACTCTTTGACGTGGTAACTCCTCTGCTGTCATCTTCTATACTCACATCTTCTATACTCATATCTCCTATACTCATATCTCCTATAGGTGCGTTACTAACGCTATTGTGACGCGTTACTAACGCGTCACTGTCCGTTACTGAAACGTTACTTTGGCGTTTCTTTGTTCGGAAGTTGCGCTGACGTTCGCGCCCCTGGTCGCGTTTGGTGATATATTTCCCGCCATACTCTGCCCAGTCCTTGACTTCCAAGCCATCGCCGTTGTCAACCAAAAAGCCGGGCCGGTTTGACGGGCCGCAGTCAATCAGGGACTTTACAAACCGGTCAGGGTCGTCTTCCCATTCAGCGCCGTCTGCTATGTCGGCGTTATCAAAGGCTGCCAGGTTGCCATTCGCTGAGTAGTCCAGGCACCACCACCACAGACAGAACAGGTGGCCGATCATCTGTGGGCGACTGATACCAAGCAGGCGAGCCGCTTTCTTCGTTTTGGGATGGTTGCGCAGTTCTTGGTGGGCTTCAATCCAGGCCATGTCAAGCCTCCGGCACGGTTTGCTCGGTCGTTGGCTCAAATGTCAGCAGGCGCCTGACTTCGCTTTCTGGGATGCGGTGGGGGCTGCCAGGCACGATTTGGATTGTCTTTACCGTGCCGCCGTAAATCCAACGGTAGACGGTTTGCGTTGAAACTTGCGCTTCTCTTGCGAACTGTTTGACGCTATAGGTGTTTGACATATCTTTTAACTCCTTCCTGTAATTATACACGGTATGACGCAGTTGTCAAATTGCCTTATGCCAGCCGTGCTGCATTGCCAGAGCAAACACGGTTGCGATGCTGACCGATCCTTGCCCGTTGCCGGACGGCTTGAAGCTGTGCCACTTGCGCTCGACCTCGTTGGGGCCTCCATCGGCCCAGGCGCAGGCGAGCGGCAGCCCAGCGTCGCCAAACTCGGCATGGATGCCCATCAGGCAGGCCAGCCATTGGTCGTAGTCAATTCCCCAGGGCGGGATGGCCCGGAGTGCCTCGGCGACTTCTTGCTGGTCAACGGGCGGGCGCCAGTCTGTGCGACGCATGGCCCTGCGGGTCGTCTGCCCGGTCTCCAGGTACTGGCCGATGATGTGCTTGATGGTCGCCAGGGGCAGCACGTTTTCCAGGAAGATCATCTCGCAGTTCCGGCTTCCGTAGAAAAATCGCACGGGGTCTTTGCACTGCCTGTCAGCGGTGCCATTCAGCCAGAGCAGGGCGCTGACGGCCAGGACGTAGTTTTTAGCCTGCATGATCGGAGTGTCAAGCAGGAACACAACTCTGCCCTTCGGCGCCTGGGCGGTGTGGCTTGGCGTCGTGTACAGGAAGGCGGCGTGTTTGGCGATAAAGTGATCTTGGCGTAAAATTGGAAGCGACGATCTGCTGTCTTCGGTATCGAAGTCGAGGGCGAGGTGCTGTCCCTGGTCATAGTTGGCGCTGGTACGCCAATTGTTGTGGTGCCAGGTGGTGAACGGGCACCCGGTGTAAACGCTGTCAGCCAATTCCAGGCATGACAGCGTTTTGTTTTGGAATGAGCCGTTAAAGTCCTTCCAGAACGGGTCGCCCGGCGGGATTTTGCGGCCGAGCGCATAGCCAGAAACCGAAACCCGAAACGTTGGGTCACTCATTGTCTTTTCTCCGGCTGTTGCCTCTCCTGGGCATCCAGGGTGTTACCAGGTCGTGCCATAGATCGTGGTGATATTTGCATAGCGGCGCCTGGAGCGATTGCCAGGCGGGCCACTCTGCTTCAACGTCCGGGTGCGAGTTGAACTTCTGCGGCATCCAGTGGTGCGTCTCGGTGCCAATTTGCCCACAGACCACACAAGGCACGTCGCGATAATCGTTCACCGTTGGAATGTTGTCAATTGTTGCCTGGTATGCTCTTAGGCAATCGGTCACGTCTTTGTGCGCAAGCCAACGCGTTGGCTGTTCCCATCGCTCACACTGGACACAGTACCAGCCGATTTGCTTTGTGCCGTTGCTGGCGATCTGCTTGCGCAGGAGCATTGGCACATTGCAGACGGGGCAAGTGGGGCGGATCATTGGGTCGCCTGCGTTTCTGCGTTCTGGTTGCGCCGGCTGCGCAGTCCCATCAGCCGGGTGATTTCGCTCTCAGCGATGCGCAGATGGCCGCCGGGCAGTTCGATCAGGGCGATCTTGCCCAGCTTGTCCCATCGTTTCAGTGTTCGGATGCCGACCGACAGCTTGTCGGCGGCAACATCTAGTCGAAATAGGTTATCTTCCATTCTATCCCCTTTCTGGTAGAATTATACACCTATGGCATGGTATTGTCAAAATCGCAGGGCGCAAGAAACCCCGCCTGGGGGCGGCGGGGCGGGTGTTAGCGGCAGTTTGCTGCGTCTAGCTTGTCGCTAAGGTCGTCGCAGACAGCCTCCAGGCGCTTGATTTCGTCGGTTTGGTGACTGGTGGCGGCAAGGCGAGAACGGAGGGTAGCATTTTCGTCCTGTAGGCTTTCGAGTGCGGTCATCCGTTCTTTGTTTGGCTCAGCTTCGGATAGCAGGTATTTCATGGATTCTACCAGGTCGGCGCTGTTCTGACGCAGGGCGGCGATAAGTTCACTCTGGCGCTCGTTGTCCTTGCGCAGTCCGGCGTTGTCATCCCACAGCGTAACGTTCTGCTTTTGCAGAGCTGCGCATAGGTCATTCTTATTGGTGTAGTGCTTACGCAACTCGGCATTGCCTTCTCGCAGGTTTTTGAGGGTGCTTTCCCGGTTTACGTAGTCGGCCCGATGGGCGTCATTGTCCTTGCGCAGCGTGTCGTTATCGGCACGCAGCCCGGCGTTGACGTTGCGCAGGTCGTCAAGCTGGGCGGCCAGGGCGTTGCGCTGCGCCTCCAGGGCGTAGAAGCCGTCGGTCAGGCGCCGGTTTTCAGCCAGAAGGCGCTCGATTTTATCTTGCGCCGCGTCGAGGGTGTCGCGCAGCCAGTTGACATTTTTCCTGGAGAACGTCAACTGAGCGAGGGCCGAGTTGGCGGCCGCTTCCCAGTCCCTTTCGTTCGGCTTGTTGTTTTCCAGGGCGGTCAGGCGCTTGACTTCGGCGGCCAAATGCTCGACGTATGAGATTTTTACGGGTTGCGCTTGCGGCTCGGCGGCTTCCAGGGCGGTCAGGCGGGCGTCCAGGTCTTCTAGCAAATCGGGGAGATTTTCAAGCAATAGCGTGCGGTTCATGGTTCGTTTCTCCTTCTGTCTGTCAATCCCGCCGTGGGGCCGAGCTTCGTCGGCTTTGGCGGGTCGGGTGGTTAGAACGGCTCAGGCGCCTCGGTCGTGGCGGCGGCGGCTTCCTCATTCGCCCGGCGGTTGATGCCGTCAATCAGGGCGTTGGCCTCCGCCGTAGTCAGGTCTGCGCTGGACTGCGTGCGGCCCTTCGTGACGGCCAGCACCAGGGAGTGGCGCTTGTCGTCCCATGCCTTGCCGTAGTAGGCAGTCCCAGCCGAATGCAGGGCGCTTCGCTGCCAGGCGGTGAGCGGGGGCAGGTCGGCGGTCAGCACGCGGTCGGGGAAGGTCGTCTGAGAGATGGCCGGCTCAGGCTGCGCAGCGGGGGCGGGCGCTGCGCCTTGCCAGATTGCGCCGTCGCACGCTTTGTTCTTGCACTTGTAGTCGGGCGCCTTCGGGTTTTTCTTGCCTTCCCGGTTGTCCCACATGGGGCCGCCGCACTTGGGGCACTTCGGGGCGGCCTCCATGACGGGTCTTGTGATGCCTGCGCCAATGTCGTCAGCCAGGTCTTCGTGCTCTCCGTCCTCGTTGAAGGCGCCAACGTTGAGCAACTTGGCGACAAAATACTTGTGGCCGGACGTGACGGCCTTGTAGTAGGCTTTGTCTGGCACGGTGTAGTCACTGCCCAGGCCCACCCACACGAAGTCACGGGCTTCTTCGTCGCAGGCAACGGTGAACACATAATTGACACGGGCATCGTAGCGGGTCTTTCCCTTGTCGGTTACAAACTGATTGATGGCCCAATCAATCACGGAGGGGAAGACGACGACACCTTCCTCAGCGAGCGCCTGCCCGCCCGCGCCCAGAATGGCGTCGGCTGACAGATACTGATACCCTTGCTCCTTGTTGGTTTTGTCGGTTGCCAGGCGGCCCCCGACCCGCTTGCTTGCGGCTGCAATCTTGCTTGTCAAACTCATGGTGGTTTCTCCTTCGGTCTCAGTACAGACCCCTGGCGTAGTCCAGGCGGTCGGCTTGGTCTTCTCGCCAATCGGCGGCGAGCGCGTCGGCTCGCTCGATGGCCGCGGCGGTCACAACGGCGTGATGCACTCGGAGGGCGTCCAGGGTTGCGCCCTCTTGGCGCATGGTCACGAATGTCTCAAATGCCTTGCAGCCGCACAGGTCACGAATCTGTGTAGCCATCCGGGTGGCTTCGCTCTGTTCTGGCGTCACGGTGCGGGCCGGCTTGACGCCACGCATGGGGTTGCGG